>Ga0187782_10000011_pt1 | contig 110950 bp, 117 predicted proteins | sample 0715_SJ02_MP15_2_FD_132454 | JGI IMG/M metagenome (GOLD analysis project Ga0187782, IMG submission 132454) | Tropical peat soil microbial communities from peatlands in Department of Meta, Colombia - 0715_SJ02_MP15_20_MG | ecosystem: Environmental > Terrestrial > Soil > Wetlands > Peat... | reverse complement strand
GTGAACGGCGCGGTGCCGGTCGACCTGCTCGGAATGGAGGGGGACCATACGTCGGGGCTGGGTGAGGCCGCCCTCTCGGAAGCCACGCCGGGCGAGGTCGTCCAGTTCGAGCGGGTCGGATTCGTCCGGGTGGAGACCAACTGGACCCCGGGCTCGAAGCCTCTGCGCGTCGTCTACGGCCATCCGTAGCGCCCCAAGGGGCTTTTTGTACACGGAATCGCTCTTCCGGTGGGCCCTTCATGAAGTTCCTTCACACATCCATCACGGTCCGCAACATGGAAGAGAGCCTCGCCTTCTACACGGAGATGTTGGGGCTTCAATTCGAGCGGCGGCGCACGATCCCGGAAAACCATGCGGAGATCGCGTTCGTGCGCGACCCGGCGTCCGGGGCTCGGGTCGAGCTCACCCATTGGGACGGCAAGGACTCCTTCGAGCCCGGCGAGCAGCTCGACCACCTCGCTTTCGAGGTGGAGGAACTCGACCGAACGCTCATGCGGTTGCGTACCAAGAATGTCCGGGTCGCGAAGGAACCGTACCGACTGTCCGGAGGCTCCTCCCGGATCGCCTTCGTGCTCGACCCGAACGACGTTTGGATCGAGCTGATCGAGCGGGCGCCCGCGTCCGGCTGACGGGGGACCGTGGCCGAAGCGCCCGAGCTCCACCCCCACCACGAAGGACGGCCGCTCCTTGCGGTCTTCTCCGCGACGTTCTTCGTTCGGTTCGCCTTCGGTATCACGGTCGCGGTTCTGGCGAGCTATATTTCCGGTAGCTCGAGCGGCATCGGCCAAGCGACGGTGGGGGTCGTCGGAATCATCGCCGCGCTTTCCCCGGTCGGGGAGTTCTCGACGGTGTTGTTCTCCGGCGCCGCCGCCGACCGCTATGGTCGGTTCCCGGTGCTCTTCCTGGGAATCGGGATCGCCGCGATCATCTTCGTGCTCATCGCGCTGACCCGCGACCCGGTGCTGCTCGCCGTGGCGAATCTGGGGTACGGCGTGGCGGCGGGCGCGATCCTGGCCTCGAGCCTCGCGATCGTGGCCGACTTCTCCGACCTCGGCGAGCGCGGATTTGAGATGGGTCGATTCGATGCGATGAACCTCTCGGGCTGGATCGCGGGGTTTGCGTTCGGCCTCGGCATCCGGGCAGCGGTGGGAAACGGCTCGCTCGGAGTAGCCTTCCTGATCGGGGCCGCGATCCTCGCGGGAGGCCTCGGCTTCTCGGCGCTCCTCCTGCGACGACAGAGCGTTCCGCGCGGAAGCCGGACGTACTCGTTCGGCACGGTGGCGCACCACATCTTCCGAAAGAGCGTGCTCTTGGTGACCCTGCCCTGGCTCGCAATCTACATGCTGATCGGCACGGCGCTCGTCTTCATCGGGTCGGCGGCGAGCGGAGTGGGGATCCCGCTCGTCGAGCTGGCGGCCATCATCGCCGCCGGGGGGCTTTTGCTCGTGGTCTCGCAGCCGCTCTTCGGCCGACTGTCGGACCGATTCGGCCGGATGCGGCTGATGACGACCGGAGCCTCGGGCTTCGTCCTGCTCATGGCGTTCGCATCCCTGGTCGTGGCCTACGGGGCCTCCGTGCCGCTCCTCGTCGGCCTCGGGGCGAGCGCCGTCCTCGCCCTCATGTACGGGCCGGCCGCTCTGGCGGCGCTCACCGACCTATCGACCGAGGTCGGACGAGCCACCACGATGGCGATCTACTCGCTGACGATCTCGGTCGGAATGCTGGTCGGACTGCTAGCTTCCTCCCAGCTCTATTCGCATCTTGGGAAGGTCGGACTGTACATCTTCTTCGGGGCGCTCGCGCTCGTGCTGGCGGCCCTCACCGCCGCCCGCATGGTCGAGCTTCGGGGCCGTGGGACGGACCGACCTACGACTCCGGCTCGATGATCACGTGCCGCAGCACCGGGTGGCTCTGCTGGAGCGCGAGACGCACGTCGTCGACCGCCGACTCGATCTGGTCGGTCGTCAGACCGTCGCGGAAGTTAATCCGGATCGCCAACAGCGCGTCGTCCGGCCCCAACACCATCGACTGGAGGGCCCGCACCTTCTGCACTCGGGAGTCCCGTTCGACTACGCCGAGAATCGCCCGGGCTTCTTCCGGGTCCAGCGCCTGCCCGATCAGAAGCCCGTGGCTCTCCACCGTAAGCACGAGTCCGGTGATGATGAGCAAGACGCCCTCGATGAACGCCGCAGCTCCGTCGACCGCGTCGTGCCCCGTCCGGTACACGATGATCAACGCGAAGAACGCGACGAGGCAACCGACGATTGAAACCACGTCCTGGTAGAACACCGACTTGAGTCCGATCCGCCGGGATTCGAGGAACGACTGCAGGGTCTGCTGCGCCCGACGGATTTCCCGAAGGGTGACCGCGATGCTGATCGCGCTCACGAGCAAGGTCGCGCCGATCACGATGAGCGCGAGGCCGATGTGCGTCACCTTCGCGGGACTCAACCACTGGTCGACCCCGGTGGAAAGGGCGAGCAGACCCGCGATCGTGAACGTCACGACGATCGAGATGAGCGCCCAGTAGAACCGCTCCTTGCCCCGACCGAACGGATGGCGATAGTCGGCGGGTAGCTGTGACGCGTAAAGACCCCACAGCAAGAGAACTCCCCCCGCGAGGTCGGTGACGCTGTAAATCGCCTGGGCGAGCACGGCCCGGCTTCCCGAAAGCAGGGCCACGTAGAGGTTCAACGCGAACAGGGCTCCGTTGAGAATCAGGGTCGCGACGATGACGACTTGCGAGCGCATCGGTCTCGAAGACTCCCACGGAGGAGGGAGAGAACGCGGGCGCGGGCCATAAAGCGTTTTGTCCCGAGGGGCCCCCCAATGTTGTCCCGGGAGGACCAAGTCTTAAATCGCGGCGACCCGTCCTCGGCGGTTGGTGTCCCGATGAGCGATCTAGCCACCCGGCCGACCGTAACCGGCTCGGTCCCTACGCCCGCGAGCTCCCACCGGTACCCTCGCCCGCACTTGAACCGTCTCGGGCTCGGCCCCGGAAAGATGACCCGGCTGAAGCGCCTACTGTATTCCCATGGCCCGGGGGGCGGCACGCTCCTCGTGTTGCCCATCGACCAGGGACTCGAACACGGGCCGATCGATTTCTTCCCGAATCCGGACTCTCTCGACCCTCAGTACCAGTACGACCTCGCCCGGGAAGGCAACTTTAGCGCCATCGCCTTGCACATCGGTCTCGCGGAGAAGTACTTCCACGAGTACGCCGGCGACGTTCCCCTCATCCTCAAGCTCAACGGGAAGACGGCCATACCGAGCGATGCCCAGGCGTTCAGCCCGCTCACCGGAACGGTCGAGGACGCCGTCCGGCTGGGCGCGGAAGCCGTCGGGTACACGGTCTACGTGGGCTCGCCCGCGCAGGACCGCGACTTCCTCCAGTTCCTCGAGGTCCGTCAAGAAGCCCAGCGCCTGGGCATGCCCGTCATTGTCTGGGCGTACCCGCGGGGAGAAGCGGTGGCCAAGAAAGGTGGCAAGGAGAGCCTGTACGCCGTCGATTACGCCGCCCGCGTCGCCCACGAGTTGGGGGCCGATGTGGTGAAGCTGAACTATCCCGCGGCATCCGAGAAGGACGCCGATAGCCCGCCCCCGTACAACACCCTCCGACTCTCCCCGATGGAAGCGTTCCGCAAGGTCGTCCAAAGCGCGGGCCGCTCCTTGGTGCTCGTCTCCGGCGGGGAGAAGATCGGTGACGATGAGCTGATGCAGAAGGTGCGTTCGTCGATGGATGCGGGGGCGACGGGTATCATCTTCGGCCGCAATATGTGGCAGCGACCCAAGACGGACGCGCTTCGGCTGACCCGCGAAGTGCATGCGATCTTCCGGGAGTACGCCCAGTCCCCGTAGCCGAACTCCGCTTCGCCTCCTGGTCGTCATCACGGGCGAAGACCACCCCAAGGCATGCACCGGCCGTCGCCTCCTCCGCTGGAGACGCGTGCGAGCGTTCTCGGCGGCGTGGCCGGCGGCCGCGGACCCGGTCGTGCTCGACCCGTACGCTCCGACGCCCCTGTCCGGTGCCGATGCGGAGAGCGCTCGGCGCGGCGGGATCCTGGTGGTGGACTGCTCGTGGAATCGGCTCTCGGCCCGCGGCATGTTCCCTGGCGAGGAGGGCCGACGGAGGTTCGGGAGGATCCACCGAAGGCTCCCCTTGCTCATCGCCGCCAACCCCCAGCATTATGGTCGGCTCACGCAGCTCACGACGGTCGAGGCGTTCTGCGGAGCACTCTCCGTCCTCGGGCGGGAGGCCGAAGCCAAGAACGTGATTTCGGGATTCGCCGGCGGCGACGAATTCCTCGAGATTAACCGAATTCGCTTGGAACGGTACCGCCACGCTGCGGGACCGGAGGAGATACGAACCGCCGAACGGGACCTGTTCGGGGGCACGTAGGGGCCCGGCGGTGCACGCCGCCGGGGGTTTCAATCGGGGAACGGATAGGTTTGCCCTTCCGTCGAGAGGTGCTCCACCGTGATGGCCGCGACGCTCGGCAACGGCGCCCGCAACGGGACTCTGGCGATGATCACACCACCGTACCGCTCGTACACCCGTGACGTGTGCAGGGTGAGGCACCGACCCCCGTAGATGGAACGGCCCGTGAGGTCCGGGTCGTGGCCGCGGAGCATGACCGAGAGCCCTGTCGCTTGGAAGAAGCGATCGAGGTCGCGTTCCCCCCAAGCACGGGTCGCTCCTCGCCGGATGTACGAGGCATCGCACTCCGCCCAGGTGATTTCCGCGAGGCGGTCGTCGTCGGGGTTCACGAACGCCGCGGTCCACGGTATGGGGAGCCGGCCCCGAGGAAAGCCGGCATGGGCGAGATAGGCCCCGTTCGGGGTGGTCACCGCGAGCGGCCCCCGCTCGAAGAGACCCAACAGGCGCTCGTAGCGGGTCGCGTCGAAGCCCCAGAGCTCGTCCACTTCCTCGGGGAGATTGTGCGGCACGGCCGGAATCCGGCGCACGACTTCGTGGTTGCCCTGGATCAGGGTGACGCGACTCGGGTTCTCGGCGACGAGCTCGAGAAGATACAGTCCGTTCGCAACGGACCCGGCCCCGCAGTCGTCCGGCGGACGGTCGACGTAATCGCCGAGCCCGATCAGGCACCGGTCGCCCTTCCGGTATTGCCGTACGACCTCTTCGATGGAGCGCCAGTCCCCGTGGCTGTCGCCAAAGACGACCGCTTCCGGCGCGCCGTCCTCGGGAATCTCGACGAGTGGGGGGCGCACGGGGACGCGACGCTCGAGGTACGTGAGTAGTTCGTCGGCTTGCGAAGGAGTGATCCGGAGGAGTTCGGACGGGGAACGCAGCACTGCGGCCTCGGCCATGTCGGTTCCTACAATCTCCGAGAAAGTGCGGGGGGCCGGAGTTCCCGGCCGCCGGTCGCGGAGACCGGCCGGCCCTTTGAACCGGCGAATGCCCTAGGCAACAGGGTCCTAAGCCCTGCCTCGGTGGCCCCGCCGAACTGGTCGGACGGATTGGCCGAGCTGGAGCACCCCCGCACCGTAACCTCGAGAGAACAATAGCGAGAGTAGCCCCGGCAGGAGTTTCGGCCGTCGGGGAATCCGACCTCCGCGGCGTTCGAACCTGCGTCGCGAGATCCAGAGTCTCGCATGATTGGCCACTACACCACGGGGCTACACGCCGGCCAGCTTCGGGCCGTTGATAAACGTTGCCGCGCTTGCGAGCTTCGGGGGCCGCCGAGGCGAAGTTCGACCACACGGCACAAATAGACATGGGCCGTGGGCCCGCCCGACCATGCCGGAGACGTCGCATGGTGGGAACGGGGAGGACCCACTTGACTGGCCCAGTGGATTCCGTAACCAGCGCAACGAACCCGGCGAATTCCGGAGCGACGGGAAGGTCGTCGTCGACCGGTAAGCCCGAGCGGCTGCGCTGGAGCCGGCCGGCGACCCTCCTCTATCTTGCGGTCCCTCTCGCCATCGGAGTCACCGCCGCCGTTGACCCGTCGTTCACGTTAGGTGATCTCGTAGGCTATCTTCCCAACGCCGGCGTCACGGTCACCTACTCCTTCCTCCGGATGTCGGCGGCGTACCTCCTCTCCCTGGCGTTCGCCCTCTCCTACGGCTACTACGCCGCGGCCCACCGGACGGGAGAGCGCGTGATGATCCCCGTGCTCGACATCCTCCAATCGGTACCGATCCTCGGCTTCTTCCCGGTGGTCGTGCTCGTCCTCTACGACCTCCAGCCGGCAGGGTTCGGCCCGAATCTCGCGTCCGTGATCCTGATCTTCACGTCGATGTCCTGGAACATGGTCTTCGGGGTGTACGAGTCGCTGAAGACGGTGCCGTCGGACCTCCGCGAAGCGGCGGATACTTTTGGACTCCGGGGCTGGCTCCGCTTCCGCCGACTCCTGTTCCCCGCCACCGTGAACCGACTCGTCTACAACTCCGTGTTGTCCTGGACCGGGGGTTGGTTCTTTCTGGTCGAAGCCGAGATCTTCACCACCAACGGGACGCATGCGCTGCCCGGCGTCGGTAGCCTTCTCTCCTTCGCGGCGGAGCACCACAACGCGCCCAATTTTCTGGCCGGCCTCATCGTGCTCATCATCGTGATCGCGGTGCTCGATTTTGCACTCTGGCGGCCGCTCGGGCGATGGGCTGAGCGATTCCGCTACGACCAAGCCCCCTCCGGGGAATCGGGCCTAATCAGCGCCGTGGGGACGACGGGCCGATTCCGTCGAGCGGCGGCCTACGTGACCCGGGGTGTTCGCACGGGGGTCTCGCGCATCAGCACTCCGCTCGCCCAGCTGGCGGCGATCACGGTCCGGCCGAGCCGGGCGCCGAACCCCCGCCGTCAGTCCGTGATTTACCAGCTTTCGCTCGGCACGATCCTCGTGCTGGTTTGGCTGATGCTGATTGCCATCGTGGTGGCGGTCTATACCGTGTTCAGCGGCCGCATCGTTCCGTCGGTCCGGGCCCAGATGCTCCAGCTGCCTCTCGCGGTCGCCGCGTCGGGCGGTCGTCTCGTGGCGGCCTACGCCATCTGCCTCGCCATCTCCCTGCCGCTCGCCATCTGGATGGCACGCGGCCGGCGAGCGCGAACGGTCGGTCTACCGATCGTGGAAGTGGTCGCGTCGTTCCCGGCGACGGCGCTGTTTCCGGTCATCATTTTCGAACTCGTCCCGGTCATCACTCCGGAGGGCGCCTCCATTTTGATGCTGATGACGGGCATGATCTGGTACCTGTTCTTCAACCTCCTATCCGGAATCCGCTCCATCCCCCCGGACCTCGAGGAGGCGGCCCACTCGTTCGGCGTCAAGGGCCGTAAGTTCTTACGACGGGTGCTCGTTCCCGGGTCGTTTACCGCGCTCATCACCGGCTCCATCACCGCGTTCGGCGGCGGTTGGAACACGTTGATCGTCGCCGAGTACCTCAATGCGGGATCCGGGCAGACCCTGAGCGTGCTCGGGGTGGGCCAACTCCTTGACCTGGGATGGGTGGAGGCCCAGTCGGGCGCGGGGGGGTACCCGCTCATGGTGGCGGCTCTGTTCGCCCTCATTGCCACCGTCGTCGCCATCAACGAACTCATATGGAAGCCGCTCTACCGCCGTGCGGTCGAGCGGTATCGGTACGACTGACCGCGGGGCGAGAGGGAGGCGGACGTGGCGCTCATCCGGGTCGAGCACGTCGATAAGAGCTTCAGCTCCCGCCACGGCTCGATCGCCATCATGCAGGACATCTCCTTCGAGGTGAAAGACTCCGACTTCGTCGCGATCGTCGGCCCGTCCGGTTGCGGCAAGTCGACTTTGCTCCGGCTCATCCAGGGCCTCGACCACCCCACCTCGGGCGAGATCTACTTCCAAGACCAGAAAGTCGAAACCGTTTGCTCCCAGATGGCGATGGTCTTCCAGAGCTTCGCGCTCTACCCGTGGCTCACCGTCGCGCAGAACGTCGCCTTCGGCCTCGAGGCCCTAGGCTGGGACTCCGCTCGCATCGGTTCCCAGGTGGAGCGGTACATCTCCGTGACCGGGCTCGAGGGCTTCCAAGAGGCGTATCCTCGCGAACTCTCGGGCGGGATGCGCCAGCGGGTCGGCTTGGCGCGAGCGCTCGCCGTCGAGCCCGCGGTCCTCCTGATGGACGAACCGTTCAGTGCCCTCGACCCCCTCACCGCCGAGAGCCTTCGTGAGGAAGTACTCCAGTTGTGGAGGGACCCGCAGCTTCCCCCCGACGCCGTGCTGCTGGTGAGTCATAACATCGAGGAGGCGATTCAGCTCGCGGACCGAGTGATCGTGCTCTCCCGGCGTCCGGGCCAAATCCTGGCGCAAGTTGAAGTCGAGCTCCCGAGACCGCGGGACCGCAAATCGGCCGCGTTCTACGACCTGACCGACCGGGTCTACTCCCTCATCACCGAGGGAGGCGCTCCTGCGTCGAAGAGCCATTTGCCGGACGGCTCGTCGCCTCCCGAGCAATCCTTATAGAACGGACTCGAGTAGGGAATTCCGCCGAGGAACGAAGTGCCGACGACCTTCCCGAAATGTAACCCGACCGAGCTGATGGGGTTACTCGTACTCTTGAATGCCCACAAGGGGTCCGAGGATGTCGCGCTCCTCGCGGACGACCTCGACCTTGAGATCGATGAGATTCTTCCCGCGCTCGAGTTCGCCTCGGTGCTGCAGCTGGTCAAGGTGGCGGACGGCCGGGCCACGTTCACCGACCTCGGGAAGAAGCTCGTCAGCGGGTCGATCCGGGACCGCAAGGCGATCATCCGCGAGCAGCTCCGCAAGACGACGCTGTTCCGGACGCTCCTCCGGGCGCTCGAGAACGCTCCGGAGCATTCGCTCTCCGACGAGGAACTCGGCCAGATCATCTCGTTCACGACCGCTCCAGCGGATGAGGCGGTCCAGAACATCGTCAACTGGGGACGGTACGCCGATCTGTTCCGGTACGATTCCGACGAGCAGCGCCTGATCCTGACGCACCGCTCTACCGGTGGAAAGGCCGGTCCGGGTTCGTCCCACCCACCCTCGTCCCCCGGAACTTCGGCGGAGGGAGCCGGGGCCTCATCGAAATCTAGTGGCCCCTCGGCCCCCAGCTCCGAAACGCGCCTGGCGGGCGTTGCCTCGGTTACCAGCTGAACGAACTCTCAGGACGAGGGGGGTGTCTTACCCTCTCCGGTCGAGTTCGCCTGCGTCCGCTTTCCAAAGGGCTTAAGCGGAGGTCCCTATCCCCGCCAGCGCGGGCACGTAGATCAGCGGAAGATCGCTGCTTTCGCAAAGCAGAGGTCGGGGGTTCAAATCCCCCCGTGTCCATACCTTAAAGGGTTAAGACACGGCACATCCATACCCCTTTTCGATGCCCCGGAAGGGCTCGACGGCTGAGACTTTCCTTGAGGACGAGGACATTCGTCGGTGGTACGAGAACCTCGGTCGGGGTTCCCGTGCCACCGCGGACATCAACATTCGACGCTTGGCCGCGTTCTGTGCTGCCGTTGAGATTACCCCGGCCGGGCTCACTCGCCTTGATGCGCGCGACATCCACAATCGAATCCTCGACTTCGTGTCGGTCGAGGAAAAACGCGGAGTCGCGGGCTCGTACATCGTTCGGACGATCAAGGCCGCGAAGTCGTGGCTGCTCCACAACGGGATCAAGGTCGACCGGCCGGTCAAGGTCCGAGGATCCAACGAGACTCCTTCCCTGAAGGAGGAACGAATCCCGACTCCGTTGGAACTTCGGTCCATCCTGCTCGCAGGAACTCCGCGCATCCGGGCCGCGTGCTGCCTGGTCGCTTTCTCGGGAGTCCGGCCCGAGGTGCTCGGGAACTATCTTGGAACCGATGGGCTGAGGCTCGGCGATTTCCCCGAGCTAGTGATCGGCAAGGATGCGATCCGTTTCGAGAAGAGCCCTACCGTGGTGCGGGTTCGTCCCGAGCTCTCGAAGAACTCGAACGGGTACCTCACGTTCCTGGCCCGCGAAGGATGCGAGTATCTGGTCCAGTACCTCGAGGAGCGACGCCGCGCGGGAGAGCGTTTGGTCGTCGACTCGGACCTGATCCATCCCGACCGGGCGAACAAGCAGTTCATCCGGACGCTGAACATCGGCGACTCGATCCGCTCGGCGATCCGCGGCGCCGGCTTTCCCTGGAGGCCGTACGTCCTGCGTCACTTCTTCGACACTCAGCTCCTCACCGCGGAGTCCCGCGGAAAGGTCGCCCACGACTTCCGCGTCTACTGGATGGGGCACGTCGGCTCGATCGACGCGCGGTACACGACCAACAAGCGTCGGCTACCGCCGGACCTGGTCGAGGAGATGCGCGAAGCGTACCGACGGTGCGAACCGTTCCTGTCGACCCTTCCTTCGTCCTCGGAGAAGGAGACCCAGGCAAAGATGTCCCGAACGATGCTGATGGGCCTCGGCTACACGGAGACGGAGATCTCGAAGCTCGACCTCGAGAATCTCGACGTCGCGGGCTTCCAGAAGCTCGTGACCCGGAAGCTAGGACCTGGTGGAGGGAAATCTCGGCAACGGTTAATCGAGTCCGCGGATCTCTCCGACTACCTCGAGAAGGGTTGGACGGTCGTGACCGCGGTCAACGGTCATCAAGTCGTACTGAACCCGCCGGGGTCACGATAAGGCGGAACCAGCCGACGACCTTACTCGCGTACTCGTGGCGCGGGATTTCGTCAGGCTCACCGAGAAGCAGGATTCGGAACGGGTGTGAAGGATCGAGCCCCTGCGCCATTGCTTTCATCTCTCGGAGGGAGACCATCAGGTTGGCCCCATCGAACTGCGGAACGAGAGATGGCGACGGGGAGGCAGTTGTGATGATGTTATGGGCTCCCGCCCTCGCAACCGTAGTTGACGCTCCGCGGGCCATCCCGGTCGCCACCGGGGGCGACGACGGGGTTCGAGTCTAAGTAGCGACGCGGGCTCGTGAACGGTGGAACGAGACGTGAAAGCGAAGCCCTTGTCCGACACGCCGGATTTTGATTCTCTGGTTCGCGCGGCCGAGGAAATGCCATTCCATGGCTGGAGCTTCGGAGCCTTGGGCGACCGCTGGCAGCGAGGCGAGCCCGAGTGGGACCTCAGGCGGCTCATCCGTGACTGTTTTCGGACCGTCTCCAGCTTCCTTGATCTGGGGACAGGAGGCGGGGAGTTTCTCTTGTCACTGGCCCCTCTTCCCAAGCGAACGTTCGCCACTGAGGGCTACGCGCCAAATGTGGCCGTAGCTCGCGAACGCTTGGGTCCCTTGGGTGTCAAGGTGCTTCCCATCGGGACGGATGAACGGATCGACTTGCCGCCCGAGTCCGTCGAACTTGTCCTGAGCCGGCACGAAGCGTTTGATGCGAGTGAGGTCGCACGCGTTCTCGTTCCGAACAGCACGTTCATCACTCAACAAGTGGGCGGTCGGAACTACGAGGAGCTTGAGCGTCGGTTCAGGGTCGCGCCCGAACCCGGGTTCAACCACGTCGACACCCTCGCCCATTTCGCCGAGGAGATCTCGTCGGCAGGCCTCACCGTACAGACGGCAAGAGAGAGCGTCTTCCCCGAGAGGTTCCTCGACGTCGGCGCGGTAGTCTACTTCCTCCGCGCGGCTCCCTGGGAGGTTCCTGGGTTCTCGGTCCAACGCGACCGCGCGGCACTTGAGGGGATTCATGCCGAGATTCGCCGACGAGGATACTGGGAACTCGTCGCCCATCGCTTGCTGGTCATCGCGAACAAGCCGGGGTGAGGCGCGGATTGGGAACGCTCGAAGTTTGGGCTCGACCCGCAAGTCGCCGAGACTCGATAGAGTGGGACGAGTGGCGCAGGCGGTGGATCGTATCGTGCCGTGAGCCACCGACCGAGGGTCGGGCGAACGCGGCGATACTCGATTTTCTCGCCAAGCAGCTGGGGGTCACTGGAACGGCAGTTCGGTTGGTAACGGGTGGTCGGACGCGAGCCAAGCTCGTGGAGGTCGACGCGCTCACAGATTCTGAAATCGCCGAGCGCCTTCACCATTCACATTCCCGTGCCGAGTGAGCGCCCATAGACTACGGCTCCGACTCACCTGAGTGTCGCCTGACTTCGTCCACCGCGAGTTGCTACTGCCGTCGCCGACCGAGGACCCGCCCGACCTTACGCCCCTCGTCTGGAACGCGGGCGACACCTTCTCGCTCGAAATTCACCGTGAGAAGGACGGACGGGTTCGCTACGCGCTGGGCTCCCGCGGCTCGCTCGAGCTCGACGCCTTGCTCTCGTACCTCGAGAGCACGCGGCCGCGTCTCGCGGGAGGCGGGACCATCGATTGCCTCGCCGAGAGACTGGTCCCGGACGGAGTTTACGCCCGGGCCCTGCCCACTCTCAGGCACCACCACTTGCCCCTCGTGATCCACCCAAAGATCGACCCGGCGGACCACCTCCTCCGGATCTTCGCGTCCCCGCCCCTCCGGGACCACGAGGTGGCCCTCCAGCTTCTCTTCCGAAACATAGGTGGCTGGGAGTCGACGTTCTTCTCCCCCCCGTTCGAGAACGTGGCCCAGCGGCAGCATCACGCCCTCCGGGCCGCGATGAACGCGCGTCATGGCCAGCCTGCCTATCACGTCGAGCTGCGCACGCGCATCGTCGGCCCACACGCCGAGGAAGCCGTCTCCGCGGTCGGGATCTGGCTGAGGGGCTGGACGTTCGTAGGGGGTGCGTCCTGGAGAGAATGGCAGATCATCTCCTCGAAGTGGGAATGGGAGTTCCAAGCGGCGCTGACGGACCACTCCCTTCGGAAGTTCATCTCGAAACCGGGCCGCCGGGACATTTCCGGGTTGGAGCTCGGCCGACTCTTGTGCATCCCGTGGGCGAGCCACCACCCGGAGTGCTCCTATTCAGGTGCCCCTTCAGGGCGGCCTGGGCCCGAACTGCTGGTTCCAGAGTCCCCCGCCCGGAATTCACCGTCCGAGTCGCGTCTGATCGTGGGGCTCCGTGGCCCCCACCAAGTTGCCATGCCTCCACGCTGGAACCACGCCGCTGTCATCGGCAGGACGCAATCAGGAAAGTCGACCCTCGCGATGGCTCTCGCGCTCCAGGTCCTCTGGAAGCAGCCTGAGTCAGCCGTGGTCGTGCTCGAGCCGACCGGGACGCTGGTCGAGGGAGTCGTCTCGCGGCTGCGGGCGGAGGTCGCATCCGACACCGTCGAAATCGACCCCGCGCAGCCCACGTTCGAGCAGGATGGGGTGAAGATGGCATCGGTCCCGCTGTCGCTCTTTCACGCTCCTGCAGACGGCAACGCATCTCTGGAACGCTGGTCGGAGGCGCTCGCGGGCGACCTGCTCGCGGCGATCCGAAGCGCGTGGGGTGAGGAGAGCATCGGGGGGCGGGCGGAGCTGGTTCTCCGGGCGCTCGTCCAAGGGCTCGCTCGGACCCCCGGCTCGAACCTGGTCGATGCCTACCAAGTCCTGACAGACAAAAAGGCGCTCCAGCGGTTCGTGAAGACTGCCCCTCCCGGGCCCCTTCGCGACTTCCTGGAACACCACCTGCCACGCCTCGACTACAACTTCACAATGTCCACGCTCGACAAGGTCGGGAAGATCGCGACGAACCCGCTGCTGCGGGTCGCGCTCTGCCAGCGGGGGCACGCGATCTCGTTCGACCAGTTGCTGAAGCACCGTCTCCTCCTGCTCAATCTATCCAAAGCTGCCCTCGGCGCGGACGGCGCGAACTTCCTCGGGGCAATCTACCTCACCCAGCTATGGGCGGCGGTCCAACGCTCTGGACGACCGGAGAAGCCGGTCTACCTGTTCCTCGACGAGGTCCACAACTACGCGATCCCGACCCTCGCCGACATGCTCAGCGAGGGAGCGAAGTACGGGTTGCACGTCGTCGCGGTGACCCAGTACTTCCACCGGGTGCCTCCGCGAATCCAGGCAGCCCTTTTGGGGAACGTGGACGTTTGGCTCCTCTTCCAGCTCGGGGTCGAGGATATGGAGGACGCATGGAAGATTGTCCACGGGGAGAGCCACGGCTGGACCCCTCAGGACCTCGTGGACGGCCTCAAATCGCATGAGGTCGCGATGGCGACCTCGGGGAGTCTCCTGAAGGTCGAAACGCACGCCTTCAGGGCTCCGGGACCCAATGCGAACGAGTGTCGAGCTGCCGTGACCGCGAGCTCGCGGCGTTACGCACAGCCCGAGGACTCCGAGGCGTCTCCCTGGCTCGTGGACCAAGACGGCGTGGAGGCGCTGCTCAAGGCGCTCTCTTACCGCTCCCGGTCGCTCGAGGAGCTGGGAGGGTACACCGGTCTACGCTCGGACAAGCTTGCGGCCTCGCTGCAGCGGTCTGAGGAAGAGGGAGACGTCGAGCGGGACTCCGAGGAACAGGGTCGGTTACGCCTGACTCCGCGAGGCTCGATCCACCTCAGCGCCCTGGAAGGGCGTCGAAACGAGGGCGAGGACCACGTCGAGACGCTCACGGACCTCGTGATATGGCTCGGGGCGAAGGGCATCGCGGTTACGATTCCCAAGCAGGTCGCGGGTGTCCTGATGCCCGACGCGCAGTTCCGCCACGGGGACGCGGTCTACAACGTCGAGGTGGAGTGCTCGACGGTCGCGAAGGCCGCGGAGCAGGTCGTACGGAACGTCCGCAAGGCGCGGGAGGCAGGGAATCGGGTGCTGATCGCGCTGCCGGAGCCGTCGGGCGTTCAGAGACTGCTGCAAGTGTTGGACGGCGCGTTCCCGGGGCTCCGGCTGTGGCCGGATGGGGTCGGTGTGGCTTGGAGAGGCGAGGATGGGGAGTTCCACCCCCATCGCGTTCCTGGGGCCGAGGTATGGCCCTTCCTGGACGAGGAGGAAATCGACTGGTCACTCGAACCCCTTTTCCCGGAGAGGTCTTAGTCATCCCCGCTCGTCGAGTCCGATCCGTTGCTGGGGGCGGTCCGGCAGGTCATTCAGGCATTCCTGCGGGCTGGGAAGGTTGAAGCCACACTCCAAGAGTTCCTCACGGCCCTCAACGGTGCCAACGGGCACTCTTGGGACGACCAACGGGTCGGGATTGCGCTCAAGACGCTCGGAGTGGCGTCGCGGAGAAGCCGGATCGATGGGGAGCGCCACCGCGTCTACTTACTACGGGTGGCCCGACCTCAGAATCCAGGCCCCGAATCCGAGGGGCCCGACGTCCCGACCACCTGGCCCGACCGTGATTTCGACGGAAAAGCGGCCCGACCCGAATCGAAGGGTCGGGACGGCAATTCTCCGAGAGAGAATGACGACCCTGGCCCGACTGACCCGGCTGGCCCGGATGATTAGGTAGGATAGGGATTGAGCAGCGTCGGTCCAGTCGGGACAAATCATAGCCAGATGATCATCATGCGTCGTGGCAGACCCTTCTCCCGATAGAACGCCACAATCACCCCACAGACCGCGAGCGCGACCCCCGCGACCATGAACGCGAGGTAGCCCTCCAGAGTGCCGGGAGGAGCCCCCGCGTTGCAGGTCGGGTCCGCGACGCAAGCATCGAACGTGGCGAACCACTCGCCCGCGAACAAAAGCAGCGAGAGGCCGATGGTCACCAGTATCGCGCCGGTCCATACGATCCGCGGGTTCCGCGCCGATGGGTCCGACGTGCTCTGTTTGTCGAGCATCTTTCTCCCTCGCAAGGAGAGGGAGAAAGGGCGAGACCCTCGCGGGGAGGACCCGCGAACGTAGTGAGCGGGGGGGACCCGCGGATCATGCGAGCAACGTCCGAATACTATTACGCTGTGCCGACCTAGGATCAGGCGAAGGTCGCGGATATGGTCGACTCCGCGAGTCGTCCGCAAACGCGCACCGTCACCATTTCGGTCGTCGTGGCAGCCGTTCCCATCGTGGTGGCCTACTTGATTGCGGAGTTTCCCTTTGATGCCTATTGCACAAACTCGAGCATTCTGCCATCGTGTGGACTTTCCGCGTTTGACTACATGCTGCGGACCGTGCTCATCGTGCTCGGGGCGCTCGGACTGGCAACCGTCCTTAGCATCATGGTGATCGAGGCCCGAGCAACTCGGAGGTCAGAATCCCGGGGAAACGGTCGGGCCCCGGTCAGTACGGCACCCTTCAAACCGGGATGGCGGAGGAGGCCGGCCATAGTCGTGCTCGTGTCCGTTGGGATCGTCGCGGCGGCGCTTGCTGCGCTGATAGTGGTCCCCGTCCCCCAACAATTCTCGTTGCGAGGCGTGGCCATCTACGACCTTCAGGTCAGTTGTCCCGGCGTCGACACGACCCAAGGGACGACCGTGAATTTTCACTGGTCGGCCGCATCGTCCACCGGTTTTGCCGTAGTTAGCTGCTCAGCAAACCAAGTCGTTTACGAAGGAAATGGTACCGCGGGGTCAGGGTCCTTCGTCTCCGTAGGTGGAGTGTACGAGTTCGGCTCCACCTGCCCGGGGCCTGAGCCTTGTTATCCAGCGGACGTGACCGGAAGCTTCACGAGCCCGCTTCTACCCCTTTAGCCCAAGCCCGGCGAAGCGAGTGGGAGGGACCCGCGGTCGCTAAGTGCGGATTGGCCTCACGGCGTTTCGTGACCCGCACCCACGTTAACGCGGAGTTCAAGGCGCGGTGCTCTGACCCGCGGGATGCGATTCGCCTCGTCCGCGCCGCTGGCGCCCGTTGGCTTTCGCGGGAGCACCAAGTCGACACCTACTATCGGGTCGCTGAGGGACGACTCAAGATTCGCGAGACGGGGACACGCGCCGAACTGGTCTGGTACTTTCGAGGGGATACGCTTCGCTCCAAGCGAAGCGACGTACTGATGCTGACCCTTCGAGACGCCCCTTCGGTGAAGGTTACCCTAGCGCGCACCCTCGGGGTGAAAGTGATCGTGGACAAGGTCCGGAGAGTCTATCTTCGGAACAATGTGCGCGTGCATGTCGACGACGTGAAGGGACTCGGCCACTTCGTCGAGATCGAGAGCGTGGGGGCCGCGAAAGACTTCCCGCCCCTCCAGCGACAGGCCGAGGAAATGGCACGGGTCCTTGGATTGCGTCCCAAAGACCTGATTCGAGGCTCGTATAGCGACCTTCTCGTGGACGCGAGGAAGGGATGAGGGCCCCAGCTCGCAGGTCGTCGAGCCACTCACTGGTCCTCGAGGCGTTCCGGCGCTCCCCCGGGGCGTTATGGATCGAAAGGTATCGGTCGCTGTCTCCTGCTGCGTACCGTTGGATGCAAACGAGAGCGGCCAAGGGACTTCGATTCGGCGTAGCCGCTCGGGTCGAAAACTCCCGCGGGCAGGTTCTTCTCGTCCGGCTGAACCGGGATTCTGCATGGACGCGAAAGTGGATCACGCCAGGCGGAGGCGCGGAACCGGGAGAGACGCCCCGTGAGGCGATTCTGCGGGAAATCCGGGAAGAAACGGGCGTTCGGGTCACAAACCTGCGGCTCTGGAAGGTCTACCACGAAACGCTCGAGACCGAAGGTGATGGGGGACTTTCATGGGACTTTCTCCAATTCACTGCCATTTGGGCGGGAGGTCGACCCCACACGCGAGTTCCCAAGGAGGTCACGGAAGCACGGTGGTTCTCTCGGCTACCTGAAGACATGGAGTTCCGGGAAGACTGGCTTGGTCCCCCTCGAACTCGATTCCGGCCACGCCGTACCGGAACATCGCCTCCGTGATACCGAAACGCTCGTAGAGACGTGCCGCCCTTCGCCAGTCGTTAGCCAGGGTTTCAGTGAGCCCCGGCGTTGTCGCGGCTACCGCACGCGCGTGCTTCACGCGCCCGCGCAGGTCGCGAAGGCGCCCCGCCTCGCGCCGCTCATCCTCCTCGCGGGAATCGTCGGGCAGGCCGCTCGTGATCTCTGCGAGGGCGAACCTTCGGGTCGGCGTCTCGAATCCCTCCTCGGGGTTGGGCTCGGCGGGGATCGCGACTCTGGCCTCGACGTGGGTCCGCGACCCATCGTGGGCGGGTGAAGGTGCCTGAGGACGCAGAGTAGAACCCGACGGGACGGGTCTCGTCGCGGGTGGACGCCGCGGCGCGACCTCGGTCTTCGGCGACACGTCCAGGCTCCCGAAGCACCGTGCCTCCAGGCCGAGCTGCTCGCGGAGCGCGCGGACGTTCTCCGCGCTCGTCGTACCGTGCCAGCGGTGCCCCTCCGGGTCCCAGCGGAGGCCGAGCCCCTTGAGGAACGCCCGGTTCGCGAATGTCGCGGGGCTCCCGGGCAGGAGCACGGTGCGGGCTACGTTCGAAGGGGTTTGAGAAGCGCTTTGCGCGCTCATCGCGGTCATCGACACGGAGTGAGCGCGGAGGCCGCCCGAGCGGCGATTCGAGCCGCGAGGGCGGCCGTGTCGCGATAATGCTCGCGCGGGTGGCAGGCGCCGCGCGGGCTTTATCTGCGACCCGCGCGGTCGATGACTTGACCGCGATGAGCGCGGATCGTCAGCTGGTCCACTCCGAGAGCGCCGGTCGTCCCCTTGCTCTAAGTGGTGGTCTGAACGACAAAATTGATGACCGTAACATACAGGCTCGAGTCGCTCGGAACCGATGACGGCGCCGTGACGGTCACAGAAACGGAAGCGGTCTGCCCGGCAGGGACTTCGAATGGCAAAGCGGGGGATGAGGAAACGTAGGTAAACTCGTCACCATAGATGTCTGCGGAACTTGTGACATCGAAGCCCGTCACATTCAGGCTTGCGCTTCCCGTGTTGTTAATATGGACTTGACAAACGAAGTTCGATCCGCTATCGACATAGGTGGGGCACGAGGCCCAGCCGGGAGGGCCAGACACTTCCGCTTTCGTGATGTGCTCCTTCGTCGCACTGCTGCTGGACATCGCGGAGTACGCTGCGGCAGCGATGACGATGACAATGATGAGCACGAGGACCACGATTGCGACATTTCTGAGCGTATGCTTCTTCGGTGGCACAGGAACTAGCACGATTGGTTGGGGTTGAGCGGCTGGCGAGGGCGGGGTAACCGGACCAGAACCTGTGGATACTGGGGCTCCACACTTCGTGCAGAATCCGGATCCCTGCTGGACCGGGGAACCGCACCGGGTACAGAATTGAGCTCCCATCGGATCTCCGACCGGAAACGACGTTCATAGTTCCGCGGACCAGCTTTAACACTCCTTACGTGAATTCCGCGTCGCTCCGATAGCAACAGAAAGCTCGGTGTTTACCGGAATCCGTGGGCTGGACGTGGCTGAGGGCGATGAGTCTCGAGAGGAAGCCTCTTTCGCCGTCAACGCAGTGGGTCTGCCTGCCCATGCTTCCAACCGAGCAGGAAGCTCCCCGTGTGAAAGACAATCTGACTCGGGAGTTCCTCTTATCCCACCACTTGCCGGCGAGGTACTCTCATTGCGTCGTTCTCAAGATCCGTGGTAAGCCGTTGCACGTTTGTGCGCGGTGTCTCGGTCAGTTCACGGCCATGGCGGGGGCAATCGTCGTGTTTTCTGTGCTATCGGTGGAACACCTGTACTGGTTCAGCCCGCCGATTCAAGTTCTCCTCTACCTCGCGCCGATGCCCGCGGCTGTTGACTGGACAGTCCAAACAGTCACGGGGAAGGAGACCACCAACCCCAAGCGCATCACCACTGGAGCGCTCCTCGGAATCGCCTGGGTAAATCTGATCGCTTGCATCGTCTTGCGTTTCTGGCCGTGGGGTGTCGTGGGAATTCTTTCCCTGCTCAGCTACTGGGCAGCGATGGTGCTGCTAGTTACTCACTTCAAGAAGTGGGGAGACATTGCCGCGCAGTTCCCTGGGCTGACGACCTGAGAACCGGAGCACCCAAATAGCGCGACTATCCATCGATCACCTCTCGCTCCACCGAGTCCGAATGGGTCAGAATCTACAGGGATCCATCCAGGCCCAGTCCAAGGTTACATGCCGCGCTGCTCGCGCGCGAGGTGGCCATTGGAAGATAAGGCGACGCGATTTCACTGTCCAATCAATGAATGCGGGGTCGCGGAAGGCCTGGACCGAGATCGTTACTCCGGAGGACTACGACCACCACATGGTGGCTATCGGACAGGCTCAGGCGTCGGCCGACCTCGTGCTCTGGTTTCTAGCCCGGGCTCATCCTCCGCGAGGAAGCCGGGTCACTGTCGTGGGAGCCGGCACGGGATGGATGCTGGACCACGTAGACCTCACTAGTTTCGAAGGACTTCGCTTCACATTCACTGACCTCAGCCCTCGCTTCCTGCAAGTGCTGCGCGAGCGCGTCGCTGCTCACCAGATTGCCGCAGAAGTTCTATCGGACGACATCGAGGCATCTCGGCTCCCCGTAGGGATGCACCTGTTGATCGCCGGACTGGTCCTCGAACACATCGATTGGAGGATAGGGGTGACTTCGATAGCGGGTCTCCGCCCGAGATTCGTTGGGGTCGTCATCCAGGAAAATCCTCCGGGAATGACAACTCCCATCACTCCGGGCCGGACCTTGCCGGCCTCCATCGAGAAGGCGTCCAAGGTCGCACTCTCGAACCTTGTTCCGAGACAGGAAGTGATTCGCGCGTTCGAACGTCTGGGGTATCGATGTGAAGAGGAGTCCGTGCGCTCTGTTGCCGATGGAAAGCGACTGGTTGGATGCCTCTTCTGCGCGGCAGCCGAGCCACCCACGACCTGAAACGTGGAACGTGACCCTCGCCGAGCCCGCGCCTTGAATGCCCCGCGACGCGGCTGCGTCCGCGGAGGTCGGTCGAAGGATGACATGACGCCACGACAGGGACTGCTCGCCGCGCTGCTCGCGATCGCGATGATGGGCTCGATGTCCGCGGGGCTGTGGCTGTATTGGTATCTCGCGGTGCGGTGACTCGGCCACGCGGACTTTATCTGCGACCCGCGGTCGACGGCGGAGCGCGATGAGCGCGCCGTCTCACCCTTCTCCGCAGAGGGTTTCGAGTCCGAGAAGTCTGGCTGCGGACGGGACCGTCTTTTGGCTCAGCGTAGTCGCCGCTGTGGAGATTACCGCAGGCACTACTCCTGGAGGGTTCGCCGGTTTCCTCTTCGCCGTGGCGAACCTCGTGCTTGCGTGGCTCTGTTGGACGGGGAGGAGGCTCGCCTTCCTGATCGCTCTCGTTCTTGCGCTCCTCACGGTGATTGGTGCGTGGCCCTTTCCCTTCCGCGGTGTCGGGACCCCGTTCGATGCGGAAATCGAAGCGCTGCTGATTGTGAGTTCGCTGCTCGTGGCCCTCTTCGGCTTCGGTGCGTACAGAGAAATAGCTCGACCCAACACGAACTGAGGCTGGGACCAGGCGTGGAGCTACGCGGGCGGCAGCCGGCGCGCCGCCTTCATGAAGGACGCGCGCGGCCGATGGCGGTCAGCAAGGAGCGCGCTACCGAACGAAAAGGCTTACACGATCGTCAGATTCCGAGTGTCGGTTCCAGGATGAAGCTCTTGCGAGTGGAACCGTTCACATTCGTGGCTAGTCTCGTCCTGATCTTCGGGATCTCTCCGATCTCCACCGCTCTGGGGCAAGCCTTCTCCTCTCCCGGATCTAGCCCCGCCTGGTGGATCCCGGTCGCCCTCTCCAGCGGATTGCTCCTCCTTCTGTCCTTGGGACTCGGCAATGCCTTCGCCAAGCAATCGGGCCCCTGACCGGCTCGACCAGGCCTTCTTGCGTCGTGGGAACGCAGCTCGTCGCGAACTTCAAGAAGGGGGCGCGCGACCGATGACGCGACCGCGACAAGCGCGGCGCAGAGGAGAAGTACACCGCACCTTCGAGACGAGCGTCCGTCGATCTCGACTCGTCTATGGACCGGAGCGGGTACCCTTCCGGCCCGGTCTCAAAGAGCGACGCCGACTCGGAAGCTGGTCCACACGGGCAGGAGGGAACCGGTCGACGAAACGTTCAATCTTGGGGTGAGGGGAACCGTCCCAACTGGGGATCAAAATCCGAGATGTGAACGGTTCCTTCGTCTTTCGAAGGTATCCCGCTTCCTGAAGCGCGTCGACAACACTTTCCCGGGCTACCGCGCGCACATCACCGATGACCGCCATTAGGTTACGGAATCGGTCTAACGCCATTTCACCGTGGGCTACGTCGTTCCGGATGTCATAGTACTCCCTCACCGTGCGATAACCCGGGGACCGACCACGTTCCTTTAGAAGGTCGTGAACCAGGTCATTCTTGCGGGCCCTTGCAATCTTCTCCGCTGTTGCCCCCTTGCGCTCGTAGGCATCTATCGCGAGCAACTCAAGAGCGGTCCAAGCGGCTAGATAGGAGTCCTCAGGATCTTCTGAGACTATCGAGATTCCGGAACGGTTGATTGCGCGGGCAAGGCGGGACCCAAACGGTACTCGGTCAAGGAGGTCTTGTCCATCCAGCATCTTACGCTCGACGTCAAACCATAGGTCGAATGGTCGCATCGAACTCGATTGCAGGTCTTCCCTAGGGTAGGCCATCGGAATCGTCAGTCTTGGGCCAAGAGTGCGAATGTAGAGTGGAAAGACCTCGCCTGTGCTGAACGCCATGTATGTGCGGACGCGCTTTGCCTGGAGATGGGAAACGGAGAAGGAATCGGCAAGATCGCCTACCGGGTACGAGAGTTCGATCCTGGCCGAGAGAGGAGTGACAGTACGCACCTCCTCAGACTTCATCGACTTCGGGTCGGTAATCGGTATTTTCAGACGTGGAATCAGTGGCACAGCGACCAGCCGCATGAGGCCCTCGGGAAGCTGACTCTCGGCTTGTTCGTTGAGAATCTTCTTGACGTCAGAATCGGCCTGGGCGATGGCTTTTTGTGTGATGTACTCGGACGTCCCAATCGGCCAGACATATGAGACGAGCTCGACGTCCTTATCGGAGTCCGGTCCGGATGAGTCCTCGGCGCGGTTCGGCACGGTCTTCCGAGACATCTTTTCCCTCGACTTCCGCGTCCGCATAGTCCTACCCGGGAGCGCGTTTGACCCTCATATCGGTCGCCAGACAGAGCGGAGCGAGGGGACGCTCGCCCGAAGGGCGAGCGCGAGCTTAATGTGGGACGCGCGCGGACGATGGCCGACCGCAATCAGCGTACGAGGAGCCGAGTCAAGTACTGCGGGAACGCGGGAGTTACACACCCCGGGCAAAACACGACTGTGATTTTCACTCGACTGGTGTTACTTTATCAGAATCACAAACCCGAGAACCGCGGCAAGGACTGAACTGGCTGCGGCCGTCGCCGCAATCAAGAGGTTGGTCCAGGAAGTTCTGTTTTGGCTGTTGTAAATCGATCGCTCGAAAACCGTGAATGACGCGAGCGGATGCTCGACACTCTTCGAGGTCTGCCCCTTAAGATTGACGACAAACAACACGATAGAGACCTTGCCTTCGACAAACATCCACTGATCTGGCATCGGAACTTCTGCGGTTTGGCCGCCTTCCGCGATGAAATTCAGGGTGCTCAACGGCATGGCGCCTTGCCCAGTATAAGGAGAGGTGAGAGAAGTCCGGACCTGAACAGAACCTTCGACCCGCGTTGGGTTCTTGTTTTGAATCCGGAGCATGAATTTCGTATCGTCCCCGGTGAGAACAGGACCCTTCGGGCCTTCCCAACGCACAGAAATCGCGATGGGCTGCAATCCGAACTCGCCCAGGGGAATCTCGACGGGGTTACGGCAATCGGGCATGTGTTACCCACACGCCGTGTGCAGAAAACGAGGCACCATCTTGGGCATTCACTCGAGAAGTCGGTCACGCGACCTTCATGAAGGGACCGCGCGTTTGATAGCTGCGGACGATGAGCGACGAGAGACGACAACCTGTCAAACCAAGAGAATCCAAGGGAGCGGCGAGCCGGCTTAACCTCGGACCCGACAAGCGGCTTGCCAATTCGATGGTCGGACTCGATGTTGAGGATCTGACTTCCAAGTTCGCAGCTTTCGCTGTTTGGAACGGCGAGATGGCGCGGTTCATGCCCTGGCATCTCGCCGAAATGAAAATTCTCCAACTCCATGATCGCAAAGGCACAGAACCGGTGAGCCTCGAGAGCATGTCTGAAATCATCAAGATTCTCGCGGAAATTCACAAGGGTAGGCCAGCTCCCGCCAATCCCCTCGAGCCGGTTGAATTCGGTCCCGGGTCAGACGAGGCGGGGAGTGGGTTGACCCTGATGAGAGAGGCAAGCTCGATGATTCTCAGCCCAGGCTTTGCAGGCGAGACACTTGGTTACACTCTCGCTCGGTTCCATCCCTTTGATTCGACTCTGCAGAGGGAGTTTGGATTTGCCGCGAAGGACGCTTGCAGATTTGTCAGATGGATGGTTGATCGGGGCGAGAACGCTGTGCGTCCTTTCTCGCTCGAGATCCCCAGAAGGATGCACCCCGGTGAGAGTCCACACAAGTACTCTTCAGAGATGGCCATACCTTCGATTCGATTCTGTGAACGACTTCGAGAAGCTGCTTCGCTTCGGCGCGAAACATTGGAACATCTTTCTGAGATAGATCTGAATCCATTGGTTCCAAAGTTTCTATCGGCTGATTCGAGGAAGCTGTCGGAACTGACCCCTTCACTCAGTAGATGGGCCTTCTTGGAATGCCGCGGGGGCGGACTTCTGCTGCTGCTTCCCTCCACGATGATTGACACACTACTGACGGCTCTGAACCTGGGTCTTCTGGAGGTACTGAAGGATCCTGATCTCGGGAGCTTTGGCAAGGAGATGGGGGAGGCGTTCGAAGACTACGTTTCCGGAAGAGTCCGTCTCAACTGGCCGCGTGTTACTCAAGTGCGGAGGGTCCAACGCGACAAGAACACCACCGACGCCGATTTGCTCTTGACCCTACCCGATGGATCTCTCGTCACGATTCAGTGCAAGGGGCACCAGCTCGCCCCTCGAGGTAGATGGGTGGACGTCAGTTCGTTTCGGGAGGAGCTCGAGCGGACAGTGCTTGCCGCCGCACGGCAATCGAAGCGATTCTTGGACTCCGTCAAGCAACCAGAACGAATCGGCGCCAACTTCATCGTTCTTGAGGCCTACTTTCCCTGGCTACCCTACCAGCACGTCGTCCCCGGTTTTCTAGGACGAGCGCTTGCGGGGCTGCGACGCCCGCTCGTGATCGATCACTTCGACTTCGACTATCTGCTCGAAAAAATCAAACCTCAGGACCTGATCCGCTATCTCGACTGGCGTGAGTGGGTGTTACGCGCACAGGCAATTATCCCGCACGATGAGTTTGACCTAATCCGTGCATATCTACAACGCTCCGAGATTCGTCCCGACATAGCGGTCGAAAGAGGAGCGCGCGTGTTCATGATTGGCGCCGACGACGAGAAAGCCAGAAGGACTTGGAGGGAAACCGACCGTAGATTGGACTACCGTAGAAACCTACCCCTTCTCTTGGGTACTCGCAAAGGGGAGTCACGCTGGTCGCCACCGCGGCGAGAACTGATTGAACACAACGATTCCTTGGACGGACAAGATTCTCAAGCTGAGTCTCAGGTTCTGGACCCAGAAGGGGGGCTTGACTTCCGTCTGATCCTCTACATGCTGATGCGGCAAGGGACACCAAGAATCTACGAGTATCTTTCCGAGACCCGGCGCTTGGGATTCCTCGTCAAAGATTGCATCTTGTGCGGCCAGCCTTGGAATCCAGGTGAGCCATGCATGTTTACAGTACTCATTCCAGGGCCCGACCTGTGGGAACCCTCTGGAACAGATGGGGGGTCAGTCTTCGACGCGCAGAGCGAAGCACTGGTTCTCTACCTCTGCGGGCAGCACAGCCGGGACCGGGAAACCTCGAGGCAAGTCGAGCGAGTTGTCCACTCGCCCGAGTTCGACGGACGGGAGATACCGTTTCTCAGCGTCCGGGCGAGGATCGAAGGGTTGGCTGGTGCGCATTTTCTCTGTACCGAGTTAATGCAGCGGGCGTTCCACACAGGTCCGGGAGCCTTCGCGTTGTTGGTCTACGAGTTCGTTCGCGTCACGGAACTCCAAGGCAACCCTCCGAACGCTTCAACGATGAAGAAACCGATTCGCAGTTTGTGGCTCGGCTGTGCAGTGTGCGAACGGAACGATCCAGAAGAGGACGTTTACATCTTCATCCCTCACAGGGGGGATCGTGGAGCTCTCGACCAGCTCTTTGTCTACACCCTGTGCTCAGATCACGCTGCGATGGCGGCTATCGCAAGGGGCGCGGTGGAAGGGGCAATCGTAGGCGCATCCGCTTCTCGCCCTCACACACTTACCGAGAATTCGATGATAGACATGGACTTCGATGCTAAGCAATCGCGGTCCCGTCGGGCCTGAATCGTGGAACGCGGTTTCCACGTTATCGTCGCCTTAGATATGATAAGAAGAATCGAGGTATTCCGATTCGTTACAATCCATGATTCTCTGCTCGCCGCGCTGCTCGCGCTCGGGATGATTAATTTGCTCGATGTCCGCGGGGCTGTGGGTGTGGGGGTTCTGGTTCGAGCGGTGCGGTGACTGTCGAAAGTCACTCGCCATCGGAGCGAGCTAGCAAACGTGGAGCAAGCCTATCAATCCAAGGGAATTGCGGATTCGAATGGCGCTGATTCCGCCGGTGTTCTTCGACTGTGTCGTGGCCATTGGGAACCCGCAGGCTGGTTCAGCGACCAACTGGTTCGCAACAGGGTTCGTCTACGGTAAATTGATCAGACAACTCCCTTCCGGTCAGAAAGAGTACCGAACTTACCTCGTCACCAACCGTCATGTCGTAGTTCAGCTGAAGGTAGTTCGCCTGAGGTTCAATCCCCTTGGTTCAGCCCCCGCCAAGGAGTACGATCTCGTGCTGGTAGATGGTCAAGGAATGGCTCAGTGGTACGCCCCCACCGATCCGGACGCCGACGTCGCGGTCGTTCCAATCGACTACGCTCAGCTCGAGCGCGAAGGAATCGCTGTGAAATTCTTCGGCGAAGCGGATCATTCTGCAACAAGAGCAAGAATGGCACAGATTGGAGTGTCGGAGGGAGATTTCGTCTATGTCCTGGGATTCCCCTTCGGCGACGTCGGAGGATCTCGTAGCTATGTCGTTGCCAGGTCGGGATCACTCGCTAGGATTCGGGATACTTTTTCAGGAACCAGACGAGATTTCTTAGTCGACGTGACTACTTTTCCAGGAAACAGTGGAGGGCCAGTCATCCTGAAACCAGAAGTTGTGTCAATACAGGGCACGCCGGCAAACGGCTTGGCGTTGCTCATCGGCGTGACGGCCCAGTCAATCAACTATCTCGATGAGGCAGTGAGTAAGCAAACTGGTCGAACCAGAGTGACGTTCGAAGACAATTCCGGATTATCGATTGCGTTTCCCATCGACTATATCCTTGAGGCGATTCAGCATCACCTATCGTCGATACCCTCGACGCCGGCAGCGGCTACGACCGGAGGGACAACTACCGCAGAGCCCACCGGCAAGAGTTGAGCAGGCCCCATCTCGACGGACTACTCGTCCCAGATCGGGCGCGCTACAACCGGCCGCGCCCGCGCGACCACGCCCCCGAAGTTCTCGCCCGCGTCGAAGTCCCGCAGCTTGAGGTGTAGCGCGCGCAGCGCGAGGACTTTCTGTTCTAGGTCTTCCGAGATAGTCCGGTTCACACGCGCCCGAAGATCGCGTGCGGTCTCGCCGTCGCGGGCGTAGTCCGCGAAACCGCTGCGCGCCGACTCGAACGAACCCGCGTTGAAGACGAGCTGGCCGGAGGCCCAGGCGCGGCCGGCCTCGCGCTTAGGGCGCAATCTAGGGGGCAAAATGTAAACGCTCGCGCTGATATCCCCCACTGGGAAGGGAGATACGCTAACGTGAGAGGCCGGGGTGGCCTTCAAACCGTTCTTGTTGTATTCCTTGTTTTACTGCTATTCACATGGACGCAATGCGGCGTGACCCGCGGAGTCTCTACCGCATCTTGCACGGCTCAGGACATAGCCAATAATCAGGCAGAATTGATGTGGAACCTCACTACCGCCACTTCCACCGCAACGGCTATGAATGCAGTGGACACACTTTTTGATTCGGCTGTCTCGTTCAGTGATGCCAGCACTTTCTACGTATGGTCATTCAACACGAATACCTGCACAAGCAAGTTGGAAAACATCGGAGTGTCCCTATTGGTACCTGGCCCGAGCGGGAGTTCAACGGTGGAGGTCTTTGAGAACCCCGCCGGAACCACGGTCGATCGCGTGAATGTAACTGAGCCTCTGTCTGCAGAGGTTTACGCCCTATGGGCGGGATTTCAATGGCCCTATGAGAGCGGCTATCAGGATACGGACTTCTATTACATCAACTCCGTCACTGACCCTTACGGCTGTGGCTCGGCTGACAACTGCATGGTAGCTCAATGGGTCGGCCTGACCGTTGAACAAAATGGTGGGAATGGCATTGACCAAGATGGAAGTCTTGAGCAGATACAGACCTCAAATGGACAGATGACCTTCACGTACTATGCGTGGTATGAGTTCTACACGGGGTCCAATTCTTACCTCACTGACTGTTTCGGGATCTTGCCTGGCGCCGAGATGACACCAACGGTGTGGTACAACCCCAATAACGAGCTATACTATCAGGCCGTTGAGGACTTCTCGACCCACACCTCCTGCACCTCTTCTGCGAGCATGTCGATGGGCTCGCCAAAGTACGTCAGTTACATTGGTGAAGACCCCGTCGTGAACAACGCGTACAATCCTGTGGTCCCGGACTTTGGCACGATTACTTTCTGGGGTGTTTCATCCCCATACGAAGGCATCGAGAACCCGGACACTTGGTGGAACGACACGGGGTATCCCACGGGCCACGGGCATCAGGAGATTTCGTTGTGGATCAATGGCAACAACGACCCCGGGTGCTACGATTCGGAGTGCTTTGCGCTTTCGTGGTACGCTTAAGGGAGCAGGCCATGAAGGCTTGGACTGTTGCGCTCGTTCTGGGATTGGTTTTGGTAGGCATTGGGGGATTGATGTTAGCTTACCCTCCCTACTCCCCCTGCGTCAGTGCTGGCACGATGGGAGGTTGCGGAGCCTATCCATCGGGCTTTCCTCCGCCGCTCACGTACTACCTTGCAGCGTTCGCGATCATCGGAATTGGAGTGACGATAGCCGGTTTCGTGATCTTGGTGGTCAGGAGATCACGGTCGCTTCAAGCGCGTGTCCTGGAACCTCACGATACGGGATAGGCGAGGTTGGATCTGCCCCCCCCGCTCTAAGAACCACGGAAGCCCTTGCGAAATCCGGAGCGCATCTTAGCCGGGCCTGAAAATCAACCCCAAAGTTCTGTCGCGCCTTGGTTGTTTACTGCGACTCAGTCGGTCGCGCCTGTGCAACGACGCCCCCGAAGCTCTCACCGGCGTCCAAGTCACGCAACTTCGCGTGAAGCGCCCACAGAGCCATTACCTGCTGCTCAACGTCGGCGAGAACGGTCGAGTGAACACGCGCCCGGAGATCGCGTTCGGTCTCGCCTTCGCGAGCGTACGACGCGAACCCGGCTCGGACCGATTCGAACGACCCGGGGTTGAAGACCAGCTGCGAGAAAGCCCACCCACGCCCTGCTTCCGGGCTCGGCGTCGCGTCGGCCTCCTCGTGGGGGACCCCAATCGTGGGACGAGGCGCGGAGGGAGGCTTGCTCGGCGAGGGCGGGCGCGGGAGCGGTAGTTCGCTCGCGGGGGTGAATCCGGGGAGCGAGCTCGCGTCCTCGCGGGCGCGGGGCTTGCCGCGATAGGTGCCGTAGTCCGGGGAGTGCTCGCGGAGGTAGGCGGGGTACGGCTTTGCTGTCCCGAAGTCGACCACGTAGCGGACCTCGGGGTCGCGCGGGATCGCGAAGCCGCAGCCGCAGGCGCATTTTCGCGGGAAGCGGTTCCCGGTGACGGTTCGTAGGCGCGAGGGGGTCGCGGGCTCGGTTGGCTGCTGTGTCTCACGCGCTGGGTTCGAGATGCTTGGCTGCATCGCTGGTCCCTCGCGAAGGCAGGGACCAGCGATGCGCCCGGAACGCGAACTGAGCGGATTTCGAAAACGAGACACTTGGTTCTTACGCGAACCTAGTCTCCGAAACCGTAATGTGTCGGGAGCCTCGTGAATTGCCCTCGTAAGTGAAGCCGGTTCCGGAGGACATCAGGCACGCGACACTGGCCCTTCCCGGCGAAGAACACCTGGAGTACTGGGGACCGTTCGCGACCGATTATGCCCGACAACGACTCGATGGCTACCTCGTGCTCACTAGCCAACGCATTTCGTTCGTCGAAGCTCGGGGCGTACTCACACCCGTCTTCTACACCCCACTCGAAATCATCTATCGAGTGAGCGGAGCAAAGCGGAGGAAGTTCGTCACCCTCTTCGTCAACGAGTTGAAATTCGAAGCGACCGAGTCAACTGCCGCCAGCTGGCCCGGAGGCATCAATGAAGTCCTTGCGGCCATTTCGAAAGCTCGAGAGGTTCGCATTGCGAAAGTGTCGATGGGTGCCTCCCGAAAGGTTACCGACGAAACCGCAATCCCTCAAACTCCTGTGACTGTCAGGGAGCGCGAGATCATCCGGGAGGTGGTCCGCATTCCCTGCCGGTATTGTGGTGCTCTGTTCGATCAAACTGCGCCAAAATGTCCAAGTTGCGGTGCCGTGATTCGATAGGGGTGTAAGTTAGCATCGACTATACCGGGGCCGCGTCCGGCACTCGCGTTTCCATTTCTGGATGGTGCTCTGTATCTCACGTCCCTCGCGCGAGGAGGGACGGGCGATGAACGGGAGTCGGGTTACTTCGGAGGGTTCGGTGGGCCAGAGCCCTTGTCATGCATCTCCGTTGAAGCGGACTCTTTCCGCTTCTGCCGTGATCGGATGACGAGGAGCGCTGCCAGGACCGCGACGACCCCAATCGTCCCGAGGAACAAATACCATCCCGCCTGGTTCACACCGAGGAACAGTCCACCGCTTCCGAGACCACCGCTCTGAGTGGTCACCGCGATATGGGCAGAGATCGGGCCGTTCACCGAGTTATTCCAAGCCTCGATCGCAAAGTAGTAGGTCGTATCGGAATCGAGTCCGGAAATCGTGATTGTTGTCGCGGTGCCGGCCGAGACTCTGTTGGGAAGCGACACGTTCGACGTCCCGTAAAGTGCAGTAATGTTGGTAAATTCACCCACCGGCGGATTTTCCCAGTGGAGGACCACGCTGGACGCGGAAGCCGCTGACCCGGACAGACCCGAGGCCACCGGGGACAGGGAGAGGTTCCCCGGGAGATTCTCTCCGAACGCGATGAATCCGTACATCCCAAGCTGGAAGTGGCCGAGTTCCGTGCAGACAAACTCGTACCAGCCCGGACCGGGCGATTCGAACGTCGCACTGTTTACATCGCCGGAACCAGTGACGTTAACATTCACAAGATTGGGTGGGGAACCCCCGTATGCCAACTGGTCGATTTGCGCCGACGTGTAACTGCTCGGGATCACCCAACCTTCCTTGCCGATGATCGTGAAGGTATTGGCCAAAACGGTTGCGTCCGTGAATGTGACCGAAATCGTGGAGTTAGTCGCGACCTGCTCGAAGGTGTTCGGCGTGAACGAGTACGAATTGGTCGCCGTAACGGAGATCGCGGTGGCCCCCGTGGCGGGCTCGCTCCGGGCAAACGATGACAGAGTAGGCCCGCTCCCGGTTGTGCTTCCGAAGACCGAGGCCGCTATGAGCCCAGACAGAACGGCTAACGAGGCCAACCCACACAGGAGAGTGCCCTTCGAAGGCGGCCCTGTCGTGGCCCGACGCGCGATTTTGTTACTCACCGGGCGTTCCAAGGGTTCACTATATTTGAGTCAGCCTCCGGAGGGCGGCCGCAGGCCTCGTACCGTGCCATGGAGGAGGACTCCAATAATCGTGATGGGTTCACATGATTCCGAAGTCGACCACGTAGCGGACCTCGGGGTCGCGTGGGATCGAGAAGCCGCACCCGCAGGCGCACTTTCGTGGGAAGCGGTTCCCGGTGACGGTTCGCAGGCGCGAGCTGATGGGTTCGGTCGACGTTGGGGGCTCTTCGTTCAGGTTCGAGATGCTTTGCTGCATCGCACGTCCCTCGCGAGAAGAGGGACGGGCGAGGCGACGAATCGTTCGGCCTACGACTGTTCCTGGTTCGGAGACGGCGGCTGTGCATCCTGAGTGGATGCGCGTGTAGGGCCGGCACGTCTCTTGCCTCTCAGTACAAGAAAAGCTACCACTGCGACGGCCGCGCCCACCAGCGGCAAAACAATGAACAGTGCGTATCCCTCGACCGCCGGGAGGCCGAGGAACGCGGGCTGAACTGTGACGGTGATGCTGGCACTCGTTGCAGTACCATGGTTGGAGTCCGTGACGGTCACGGAGACGTTCCAGGTTCCTGCGGCCGATGGCGTGCACGTGAGAGAGTCCGAATCCGCCGATTGGCAACCGGATGGCAGGTTATTCCAGACGTAGACCAGACCACCGGACCCTGGAGTCGCGCTGACATTGAAGGTCAAGCCCCCACCGGCAATAATCGTGATTCCGGGGCTGACTCCGACCGGCCCAACAGTTGGCATCGCAAAAACGGTGAACGGGGCAGAAGCGCTGACCGCGAATCCGTTCGAGTCAGTCATAGTCACGTTAATCGTGAACGACCCCTGCTCCGAGGGGGCGCAAGTCACAGAGGTGGAGTTGGCCGACACACATCCGGTTGGAAGCTCCGACCAAGCTGTGGTGTCTCCCCCCGATCCAGGCGTCGAAGCGACAGAGAACACCACTGTCTGTCCCACGTCCGAAGATGCGGGAGAGCCCTCGGGAGGTCCGAGGGTCGGATCGGCGAACGTCGTAAAGTCGAGGGCTGCGCTTGTGGCGTGGTACCCGTTCCCATCGGTGACCTCGACGGTGACTTGGTTAGTGCCGGCCGAGCCGGGTCGACATGTGACCTTGGAGGCGTTGATGCTGGAGCATCCGTTTGGCAACCCGCTCCAAGTGAAGGTGTCATTGGAAGCGCCTGTCAGGGCAACGGAGTAACCCACGTCCTGGCCCACATCTACCGAGTCCGACTTCGCATTCGACGTTGCCTGAACCAGCTGCCAGAGAACTGAAACCTCGCCTCCTGTGGATCCTACGGTGGCGTCTCCAGCGGACGGCTGAGGCAGGTATGACGCGGGCCCGCTGAATCTGTAGGTATAGGAACCGGTGGGAACGTAGAAGCTCAACGCAGCACTCGAGCCAGACTGGGAATCGGACCCGATCGAGACCTTCCAGCTTGCCCCCGTGCCCAGGCCTGTTTCTCCGAAGCTCAGGTTGGCCCACGTCCCCGCGCTCAACGTCGTCGTTCCGCCCGCGGATAGAGTGTAGGTCCCGAGGTTCAACGTAAATCCATCACACGACACCTCGAAATCCGGCGACACGGGCCAAAGCGTGATGCTCCCATAACCCGCGAGATACGGAGTCTCGAACGAGCCGGCGTAGAGAGTCGCGTCGCTCGAACCGGGTCCGCTGATGTCGACGGTGGCGACCTGAGACGAGACCCAGATCAGGTCAATGTTCTCGGTGCCCTCGATCATCTCGGCGATCAGCTCGCCGCTCGCCGTGTAGTGGGCGCCGGAGACCTCCGTGTCGGTGATGGTCTCACCCGTGTCCTCCCCGTGGTCCTCGCCGTTGCTAATCGTCTGGTAGTTGTTGCCATTCCAATATTGGAGGAAGAATTCAACACTCGACCCTTCATTGATCGTGTTTGAGCCATCGCCCGGCCCGCAGGCTACGAACTCGGCGTCGTAGTAGTTGCCGTTCGGAGCCGTTGTCCCGCCGTCTACGACGAAATCATCGCTGTAATCGAGTTGGCCCACCCAAGGGAATCTGACCGAATCGTAGGTTACGAAGCCTCCACCAGTATCATACATGAAACGAACCACGGGCTCCCCGTTCCCGTTCACGGAGGTGTTCAGTATCAGTTGAAAAGTCCCGGGATAACCGAAGGAGGTGGAAACGCCGTAGGCATAATAATAGCTACCGGAGCTGTATTCATAGATCTGGCCGTTTCCGCTTACCGACGTGCTGTGCATCGTTGCGGAGGAGCCGGACATGTTCCAAATGTTGTTCTCGAACTCATAGACCAATTGGGAGGATGTGTCTACCCAAGCAATATCTTGGATCCAGTAGACGTACCAGTTCCCGCCGTTTTCAAAGCCCAAGACCGTGTTCAATTGAAAGGTCATGTCGGTGCTTCCACACGGCGAGGTCGAGGCACACACCGAGAGACTGCTGATCGCGACCGTCGCGTCGAATGAAGTGGTCGTGTACGAATACGTTCCACTGCCCGTCTGCCCAAAGTCGGCGAGGCCCATCGGATTCTGGCCGGCGGGGTAGGCGGCACCGGTCTTTCTAGGAGGCAACGCGATGGTTGACGCAATCTCAGTTCGCTGGGTGGGTTGGGAAGAGGACTGTGACCCGGAACGGAGAACGTGATCACTCAGGGCGGCTTCGCTATCGGCACGGACCGAGGTAAGAGCCGCGAATCCCGCCGAACCTACTAGGATGACGAGAATGACCAAGATGGGGACCAGCGAAGAGGTTCTCCAGTCGTTCTTGACGGCGAACATGCGCACTTATGCGCATAATCGTACGGCGGCCTTCCCACCTTAAAACATTCGGAGAACGTGAAGCACGCGTTCTTGGATGTTGGAGGAAGCGGTTCCCGGTGACGGTTCGCAGGCGCGACAATCGAGGTGGCGCCTGATGGGTCCGCAAGGATGGCTTCGGAAGGAGTCCGACGTAGGTGTGATAGGCGATCCATGTTCCTCGCGGGGAGAACATATAGGCAGAAATCGCTCATCCACGCGAGTTCCAACAGCACGCTAGAAGAAACCAATGTCCGACGGAGTCCCTGCCGGTTCAGCCAAGCGCCTTCGGTTCCCCCCCGGCTACCGACAGATCCGAGAGTCTGATACGAATCAGGTGGTAAGTTCAGGGAATCCCGACATGGACCGTTTTCAGGCCGGTGAGTACTACGAATGGAGCAAGCTCGCCGGACACTTCGTCGTGGTCCACGTGGTGCGTGGCACGCTGGCCGCCTTACTCCACGTGTACCTGGAACGGGATGCGGGTTCGGATGAAACCTATCTCGTACTCGACATGTTGGTCGTCGACGAGCGATTCCAGGGTAGGGGAATCGGGAGGGTCATGGTCGAGATTGGCGACGATATCGCCGACCAACTCTCGATCTCGGAGCGCCGACTGGAGGCTCTCACCGAAAGCCTCGTGGGCCTCTATGCAAAGTTCGGGTTTGTCCGCTATGGTCCGCCTCGATCGTATCCGGGGTGGGCCAATCCGGTCTATCCGATGCGTAAGAGAGTGGGCTAGTGCATCGTCGCAACGACGCGGCGTGTCGTTTCTCGTCGCACAGGGGCTGCGATGGCATGCTCCGCCCTAGTCCGACCTGCGTTCATCATCTGGGCCCCCGCGTAGATTCCCGTCTCGGGGTCGGCCCGGACGATGTCGACGAACCGCTGAACCGCCGGATTCTCTCGGAGGAGAGTCTCGATCACCTGGGACTTGCTTTCGTGACGCTTGACGGTGGCGAGGACCAGTGCCGAGTCCAACTCGTCGCTAATCGAGATCGACAGTTTTCGCCCCATATTCCTACCTGAATCCTACTCAGGTACTCCTAATATAAATAACCTATTTAAACAAACGCTCCCCCGCACTCATTTCGGCTTACTGTCGCGGATCTGTTTGAAATCGTTCGATGATTCATCACTCTGTGCAATAGCGATTGCACCCACCCGAGCAGAGTCCGCGAGTCCTCCTAAACTGTAGGGTTGCTTGATAGGATGGGCTGGAATGAAGCCGCGTCGCATCTACTCGAGCATCATGCGACCCGGTCCCGGGCGAACGCTACCTCACCCAGCAAGCGTATCTTCGTGGGGAGCCCCGCCAAGCATAGGCGTGCCAGCTCTTACGGGGCGTCACCGAGGCTGGCAACGGGGGCAGACAAGTGAAACAGTCGCCGGGACCGGCAGGAACATATGTGGAGTACGTCCGTACGAACACGCTCAAGATCGACGAATCAAGCCTCCGCCAGTACCTTGACACTGTGGTCAAGGAGGACACAAACGCGGAATTCAAGTCGGCGACCCAAGACTCGGACTTCCAAGTGCGAAAAGCGGTTGCATCGATTGGCAATAGATTCGGCGGGGAGGTCTTTGTCGGTATTCCGGACCTTGATTTCGGAGGTACCGGTCCCTCACCCAGGTTAGAGGGGACAGATCTAACCGAGGATATCCTCCTCGATCGACTTCGGCAGCGAATCCCCCCTGGCCCGTGGTTCTCTGTTGACGCCTCGCTACTGGTACTTCAGACCCGCTCAGTACCGATTTCAAATTCGAGGAGAGGAGTGATTGTCGCCGAAATCCGCCGGGGAGTTTTGCCAACCCTCGTGCTCGACGAGAAAGGTAAATACGGTGATCCAGGCAAGCTGGTTTGGTTCAGACGTCACGGAAGGTCGGACCGAAATCTGACCGCGTACGAGGGTGTAGAGGCCCGCCGAGACTATGCGAGGGGCGAGTTGCTTCTCGAACTGTATCGGGAGTTCGAGATTGTGACGCGCTCCATTCCTATGGCCCCGCCGTGGGGAGTGCCGGTCGCCAAGGCCTACTTTACTCTCCCAAGATACGAAGGAGCTCGGAGGGATGGGTCGTTTTACTCCGACCTCACGTCGGAGGATCTCGACGTCTTGCTCGCCCGACCTACTGGAGATCCGAACTCACAGTGGTCCCCCGGAATCCTTCCTAGACTAATCGGCACCGGCGAGCGGCTCGATAGAAGAGTGGAGGCGTTTCAGGTCGCCTACGCTGAAGGGAAGAACGTGGACTGGGAAGTCGTTGTCGGAAACGACGTGCGGAGCGCTGCGGGACAGGCGCGGACCGATTGTGAACAGTTCGCGAGTCATCTTGTTGGACTCGGGCTCCTTCCGAAGGAATCGAAGTAGGGAAGACCCGGGCTCCGGGAGATACGGTGGGAGGTAGCTAGTCCGATGCGCTAGACAGTCCGGTCCTGGCGTGGAGAAGTTTAAGCCGCGGCCGACCGAATGCCCACCAGGCGAGGACCGTGGATCTCAGCGCTCTGACCAGTGAGCTCTCAGTCGGAGTTGCGATTGTTGCGCTAGCGTTCACCGTCGCCACGTGGGTGGCGGTGAACTGGAAAAAGTGGAACATCAGCGCGAGAGGATACTGGCTCCGCGAGCTCGAGAGCGCATCTCCAACCTTCAAGTCACTTTCGATTCTCATGAGGCGGAGGCCGGACAAGACTGCCGGATCGATTTGGTATCCTGTATTGCTCGCCGAAGGTTTGGCAATCGGATCCATTCTAGTCTACCTGCCGCTAGGTGAATACGGTGCGTGGATTGCGGCCGTCGAGGCCGCCGCGATAGTCGGGCTTATTGCGGCCGAAGAACTTCTCGCAAAGTCCGTTACTCGCAAACTATTCGGCCCCAACGTAGAGGGACTTCAGGGAAGGGACCGGATTGCCCGCATGGTTTCATGGCATTACAGGACGGGGATCTTTGTCCTGGCCTTCGGATACTCGGGAATCCTCTCACCTCTCCTGTCGAATTTTAACAAGCAAATCTCATTGGCGACCTTCGCGCCATTCTTCGTGCAGGAGCTCGTGATTGCGATTGGCGCGTTCTTCTTCGTGATATTGTTCTCATACAATAGGCGGCAAATTTACGACTTGGTATACAACTGGCACGTGACCGTCGCGGGCGTCCCTCTGGTCAAGGTCCGTGTCGCGTGGAATGGAATCTCAGATCAAAACTGGTGGGGGTCCGTGCTACGACTCGGCGACCGCTTGACGCTGCTTACCGCGGGAGGATTCATCGCTCAATTCGAGTGGGGCGACTTAGATGGACTCGGCATCCACCCCGGCAGGGAAGTACGGCCCGACGAGATCCACCCCGTAGAGTTGGTCAACTTTGCAGACGACCCGACCCAACCCGATCCTGGCCCGGGGGCGCATCATAAGGAAGCAGTGCCCACCAGCTCATCGTCAGATCATGCGAACTAGGAGGATGTCCGGGTCACCGTGGAGCTGGGTGGCCTTGCCGGAACGCGTCCAGCCTCCTGGGTCCCGGACCAAGTCCGACTCGACGACCCAGCGTGCACATAGTACGTTCGAGATGTCCCAACTTTGCGCGAGCCACACAACCATCGGAGCGGTGTTCACGGAGTCCGCTACCCCTCTGGGACGACGAAGCCGTGCCCGCAGCTAGTGCAAACCTCCGAGTCCAAGTGCATAAATGTCTGGCAGGTCGGGCATTGCTTCATTCCCCCTGGTGAGCCCGCAACGATTCTGAAAATGATGTACCCCTGTAGAGCCGGGGCTGCAAGGGTCAGTTCCTGGACGCGCTGCTTTGCGGCCTCGGCGTCACCGCTCGCATGCACAACGACCGGCTCAGCCCTCGAAACCTGGACCACATAGTAGTCTCCGACGGGGTAGGTCTGCGGATCTATCAGGGCCTTGGGATACCTTGCTGCCTCAGTTTCGTGTGGGACCCACTGGACGAACTCCACATGGGGTCCCAGCACCCACGTTGCGAACGGCTTGAGGCCCTTCACTCCGTCTTCCGCGGTCACGATGTTGAACAAGCCGAACCCGTATTGCTGGACGAGAGACTGCGGGGTCGGAGGGCCCGGGACGGTGTCAACGTGGACAATGTGTCCGAACTGATTCCTCTTTCTAATGAGATATTGGGTCAATTAGGAGCACCCCCTTGAACCTCCAAAAAAGAACTAGCTTAAGAGGACATGAAGTTTGCGTACCCGGGGCAAAGACCCCGGCGAGTGCGCGACCCCGAATGACCGCCATGCCCGGGTGTTCCCCGAAGAAGGAGGTGTGCACGGATGGCCGAGAACCCGCTCGCCCTGATCATCGGTGGGCTCTTGTTGATCGGAATAGCCTATGCGGCTAGTCAAATCGGACAGGATCTCATCAAGACCGGGGTCCAGCAGTCGATCAGGCAGCGCCAGCGATACTACCTAACTGGGTAGGCCCGTTGGCGGACCGCCTCGAGGAGCGAGGGCTCTGTCCCCCTCGCTCCTCTAACCCCTTCCAGCCGATCCCGGCGCGCACTCCGCCCAGGCCCATGAATGCTTAACCGTTGTGGGTTCGGGCCACGACCCGACTGCCGAGCGGGGGGGCGGACCCCTGTCCTCTTCTCGCGGAAGGCGTCGGGAACCTTCGTGAGTCGCCGTTAAGGGTCACCCCATTGCCTTGGCGAGTGAGGAACGCGCCCGGCACGTGAGTTCTTGGACGAGTCAGGGGACTTCACACACCGGAAATGATCCCGTTCACCTTTGTGCCCACAGGCTGCAGACCCCACTTATCTCATGCGTGACACTGCGAGTATCTCGCCTGCTTCTCGGTTCCGTAGAGTTCCGGATTTCCATTTCCTCCGAGGCACGAACGGTGACTTAGGCAAGGCGCACCACGCAGATTCTGACACGGGTCGCTCGCACAAACGAACGGGGATTGTACCAACTTTCATTCGGCTGCGCCGTGACCATGCTTCATGATACTCGAACCTCCGGAGGCTTGGCTCCCCTCGGATTCCCTTCCTCGTGGGCCTCGGTTGGCCACTTTTCAGTAGGTCCATACCCATCCGGGTCCAGAACCCCCCGTGTCCACTCTGACTCCGCGGAGAATTGTGCGGCCGGGCTCTGACCGCCGGATTTCTGGGCCAAGCTGCTCGCGCTCGTGATGATGGTCGCGATCTCGGCGATGCGGTGGGTGGTTGCGATTTGGTGACTACCATCCCGAACGGCGAGCGCTTCAAGCGACTCGCTGGATTCGCATCTGCTCGGTCACTTTCCAACTCGAGTCATCATTGGGTCGTTCTTCCCCGCGCCAGCGGAACGCGTTCGGAGTAATGTCAAAAAAGACCCAGCGCTCTTGATGGGCTGCGTCCTCCACTATCTCGTCCAGGACGATCTCGTTCCCGATGGAGCGTCCAACAAACGACCTGGCTCGAGGGCGACTCGTAGAAATCCAAGTAGACGCCCACGTCCCGGTCTCCGGAACGTAGAGGCGAATCGTCGTCCCCTCGTAGAAGAGCTTCCCCGTACTTTTGTCGAAGAGAGTCCATACATCCTGGACGGCGCGCCCCCGAAGAACCCACCGCCAGTGAAGCTCCCCCACCAGTTCGCGCCAACTCCCGGGCGCCGTGAGAACGCGACACTCGAGGATCTGCCAATCCCCCACGAACTGGCCGAACAGCATGAGGGACTCCCTGTGCTTCGGGTCGGGAGCGTTGGCGGCCAGCCTCGGCAACTCCCAGGTGGACGTGGGCCCCCTTCCCTGCCGTGCCATGTTCTTGACCCTGAATCGATTGCAGAATAAGAGGCTCGTCTCCACGACCAACGACAGCCGGTCGTTTTCCCAGGACAGGGCGAGACACTCGGTCCACCCTCGCTCACCGCGCTGCTCGCGCTCGCGATGATGGGCGGTTCTCGGGAGTGAATTGGGCAATCGCGACGCGCCGCCCCGGCCGTAAAAGATTTGTTTGAAATCCGTGGTGCCGATTCCTCTTCCGGACGAAGCATCGACCGAGCTAAGTGGGTCACCACAACTCGGCCTGAACTTCACCCTTCAAGGTTCAAAGAAGAGTGGTAGTGTTGATCGGGCCAAGCGGCCCCGCCTGCGAACGGAGTATCCGACTAATTAGGGCCCTTCCGTACTCTGCGTGGCGGCCAGCCGGGCGCAAGGATGCCAGCCATTTGGAGAGCGACGAACACCACTCCGAGCAAGACCAGCGCAATCAGCGGGTAGTTCAGGTAGGCCAGAGTTGAGGAGACGACCGTCCAGTTCGATCGGAGCACGGTCCCGGCGTAGATTAAGGCGAGCGTGAACGGAATCGATCCGAGGACAGTATACACTCCGAACCGAGCCGGGTCCATTCGAGCCGTCCCGGCCGGATACGAGATGTAGCTTCGAATCACCGGAACAAGCCGGGCAAGGCCCACCGTAGACTCGCCGTGGCGAGCGAAGAATCGGTCCACTCGTTCGAGGTGGCGTGGCTCAAGTCGCAAGCGGCCGATCCCGAGGCCGGTAATACGATGGCGCCACCAACGGCCGACCGTGTACGCCGCGTAAGACCCGAGGAGACCCCCGATCACGGCCACCGAAGCCGCGCCGGTCCACGAGAAAGTGCCTTCGGCGACCAAGAACCCGGTGAACGGCAGGATCACCTCGCTCGGAAGCGGTGGGATCCCGAAGCTCTCCACGGCCATCAGGGCAAGCAGGCCGGGCAGGCCAATCGTCCCGAGGACGGTGATCACGACGTCGCTTACCGAGCCGATGAAGGAGAACATTCGCTCGATGGGCCCTCGATTCCGCCCGCGCCCCTCCGCGTCCGCGCCCGGCGCGTCGGGTTCTACTTAAGGGTTATCGAATAAGCGCGCGCGGGCGAGGATAGTGGCCGCGAGGAACGTGACTCTCGCCGAGGTAACTGCGAAGTTTAAGCCAAGTGCGGGGACTCGGAGAACCGCATTCTCGCGGGAACGCATCCAGGAATGACGGAATCGAGCGACAACTTTCGAACAATTTTTCTCCGCCGCCTTCCGCCGGCCCGTCTTCTGTGGCTCTTGCTTCTGGCGCTCGGGCTCTACGGGGCTGATTACCTCGGAGGGCTTGGCTTCGCCCCGCTCCTGGCCGCACCGCTCGTGGGCGGGGTTGCCGACCTCGGGTTCCAGTCGATTCGATTCGCCCGACCCCGGTTCCCCGATGCTGCGCTCGCGACCGGGCTGTTCCTCGCACTCATCTTCCCTCCGACCTCCGGTCTCGTGCTGGTCGCGGCCGTCACGTTTGCCGCAGTCGCCTTCCGCCACGTCCTCCGATATCGGGGTCACCCGTGGTTCAACCCGGCCGTCGTGGGGGTTCTGCTCGGCACGCTCTTTCTCGGCCTCGCCCCGGCGTGGTGGGTCGGTATCGGGACGTACGGCGAGCTCCTGATCGTCGCTTTCGGACTCGCCCTGATCGCACGCAGCTCGCATCAATGGCGCCTTCCCGCTGCCTTCCTGCTCACCTATGGACTTCTCGCCGTCGTGCAGCATGTGGTTGCCGGCGCTTCGGTGAATCCACATGTTCTGCTGCTGCAGGCAATCGACCCGGCGACCCTCTTCTTCGCGCTCTTTATGGTCGCCGAACCTCGCACGGCGCCGGCGGCGACGCACGAACAGGTGCTCTACGCTGGGGTAGTCGGAGTCGCAGCCGCGTTCCTGCCGCTGTTCTTGCCGAGCCTCGGCATCCTGGTCGCGCTCCTCGGAGGGAACGTCCTCGCGATCGTCCTCCGTTCGCGGGCCATCGCGGGCTCTCCTTCGAGCGCCCGGCCGGCCCCGCGATCGCGTCGGTCGTCCTCGTCGCTTCGGTGGCCGGTCAGCTACCGAGCGGGGGCGGGGGTCCTGACCGTCATCGTGGTCGCTGCGGTCGTGGCCGCAAACCCGGTCGCCCACACAGCGGTCCCCGTGGTTCAAACACCCTCCTCTCCCGGCGGGGGCGGAGGCGGGGGGAGCTCCCTTGCGAATTGTCAGCACGACAACCCTTCTATTCCCACGGCGACGCTCTCCGAGCTCCACAAACTCCTCGGCCCGTCGGTAATCCTCTCGTACGATTCTTCCACCGGTGTGGTAATCTTCTACGACCCCGTGAATCAGGTCACGGTCACCGAGTCCGACCTCTACGAGGACTACGGCTACGCAGAGTTCAACGGGGACGACTACGCGGTCGGTGGCTGCTCTGCGTGAAGTGGCCGTAGCGACAGCGAGTCCGTCGCGTTGGGGAAAGAAACGCAGGCCTGCAAACGGATTTGCGGTGTGGAACGTGAAACACGGACCCTCCGTCGGAGACGCCTTAACTGCCCGGCGACGCGCCTGCGTCCGTGGAGCTCACTCGAAGGATGACGCTACAACAGGGCCTGCTCGCCGCGCTGCTCGCGCTCGCGATGATGTGCTCGATGTCCGCGGGGCTGTGGCTGTATTGGTATCTCGCGGTGCGGTGACGCGGGAGCGGGGGCTTTGCCGTGGCGCACCCAGTGAATGGTCCACAGGGCTCGCCGCACGCTACGGATACTCGAACTCCACGAGCTTGCATCGTGGGCAGACGCGAGCTGGGAATTTGGGATCCTTGCCGAACCTCGAGAACGGAAGCGGAGCGAGCTCGGTCGCGACGGAGTCTGCCCCAAGAGCGTCTGCAGGGGTGGCGGGAATCCACATCACTGTCGCTTGAGTCCACGGACCCTCTCCCACAATGAATCCGTTCTTCAATGGCCCACCGCACTTTCGGCAGACCTCGCCTCCTGAGGGCAGCGCCATCGGACCCTCCCGGAATCCGTGACCAGTCTCCCTAACTTAAGTTGAACCCGGCGGCGGCCGCGCCTCGAGCGAACTTCAAGAAGGGGGCGCGCGACCGATTGCCGACCGCGACAAGCGCAAAGGCGAGGCACCTGACGCACCCTGAGATGCGTGGTCAACGTCTCCCAGCGGAGCCGACACCCGCTAGCCGGGGTCCCCAGATTCCGCGCGAGAACCAGAGAGTGAGACAAGCCACCAAACCCACCGGGCCCCCCACTTCGAGTCCTTCGGAGAGCCCAAGTGACGCGATCGTAATGAGGAGCACAAGAGCGAAGACGCCGATCAAAGTGCCCAGAATCGACCAGGCTATGCCTTGGTGGCGGGCTTTGGCACCTTGAGACCCCCTTGCACCGCCGGCTTTGCTCTTTCTCGGGAGGCGCCTAGCTGGCCGGACTCGAATCTCGGTGACCGATGCGGATTCCAGAACTGTCACCAGCCGCCTCAACTTGGTCTCAAGGTGAGTCGCTTGGGCGACGGATCCAAGCGATTCCGCCACTGGCTTCCCGTTCGCGTAGACCAGACTGAGCAGCGAACTCCCGCAGCGATCAAAGAGAGTGGAGAATCGCTGCTCGAACGGGGAGAATTGACTAGAGTTTTCCCACTCTCCTACAATGTCCTGCGGTAGTCCCTCCAAATCGAGTAGAGCGTCGATGACTGAAGCCCCCTTCATCGTCCGAAGGTAGCTTCGGAACGCCGCGTCGTAGTCGAGTTTCAGGCCCCGGGCATCGGTCAATAGACCCGCAACAATCGAATGAGGATTGGGCACATTCGAGTCCGCGTTCACGTCCTGCCGACTCCGGGTCCCCCCGTCCAATAGCGCTGGACGGGAAAGCATTTCGAACCGCGTGGTCGTACGACACGGTCAGCATGCATGGCGCGGGCCGATGCAGGACCGCAATCAGCGCGGGAGAGGAGCGGAGACCGAGCCGATTCAGAGGCAGGGGGCTTAATCTAACGGAAGCGGGTTTCGGGGCGTGGCCGCGACCCGCCGACTCGCCGCGATCATGTTTACCGACACGGTCGGGTTCACCGCGTCCACCCAGGCGGACGAGGGCCGCACGCTAGCGCTACTGCATGAGCAAGAGGAGCTCGTTCGTCCGCTCCTTGCGGTTCACCATGGCAGAGAAATCAAATCGACCGGGGATGGGTTCCTGGTCGAATTCGACAGCGCGCTGAAAGCCACCCAGTGTGCCCTCAGCATTCAGCGGCGAATCTATGAACGGAATGCGGAGGGGGGTCCCGTACCGATCCAAATTCGAATCGGGATTCACTTGGGGGACGTGGTTCAGCGCGGTTCGGACATCCTAGGGATGCGGTGAACATCGCGGCTCGAATCGAGCCGATGGCCGAGCCCGGGGGCATCTGTCTCTCCGGCGCCGTTCACGAACAGATCCGAAACAAGATCCCCGACAAGCTAGAGAAACTCCCGCCGACAGCGCTCAAGGGGTTGGAGGCGCCCATGGACATCTACAGGGTCGTGTTTCCCTGGATCGCGCCCACGCCGTCCTCTGCGGAACCGGGGCCGACCGGAATCGCCGTTCTTCCCTTTACCAACATAAGCCCCGACCCCAAGGACGAGTACTTTGCGGACGGTCTCACGGAAGAACTGATCACCGTGCTTTCCCAGCTGCGAGAAGTTCGAGTGATCTCTCGAACGTCGGTGATGCTATACAAGGCGACCCCCAAGTCGGCCTCTCAGATCGGAGCGGAACTCGGTGTCACTTCCATCCTCGAGGGGAGCGTGCGAAAAGCCGGGAATCGTCTCCGAATCACCGCGCAACTGATTGATGCCGGGTCCGACCGACATCTGTGGGCTAAGACGTTCGACCGGGAACTCGACGACGTGTTCGCGGTCCAGTCCGAGATCGCGAAACAGGTTGCAGAGATCCTGAAAGTCGAACTGCAGCCTGCCGAAGGGGTCCGGCTAGACAGAACGCCCACCGTGCGCTCGGACTCCTATCTCGCCTATCTTAAGGGACGTACGCTGATGCATCAAGAGAACGCAGCTTCTTGGAAGTTGGCAAAGGAGCAGTTCGATCTCGCGATTTCCTTGGATCCCCAGAACGCGTCTGCCTATTCTGGGCTGTCTGATCTCGTTCGGCTGTACGGGACCTACCAGTTCCGGATGTCGAGGAACGAGGGGAAGGAGACCAGTCGACGCTTGGCAGCTCGGGCCATCGAACTGGATCCGGATCTTGCGGAGGCCCATGCTTCGTCGGCTGTAACCCTCTGGCTCGACTGGGATTGGACCGAAGCGGAAGAGGAGTTCAAGCGGGCACTCTCGCTAAACCCGAGCTACTCGCAGGCACATCACTGGTACGCGGAGCTTCTTTCGTGGCAGGTTCGAGTCGAGGAGGCCCTCGCGGAATGGGCCCTGGCCGAGGCATCCGACCCCTTTTCGCCCTGGAACCACTCGCACCATGCTGCGCTTCTTACGTGGCTCGCAAGGTACGAAGAGGCGTTCGCGATGATTCAGAAGCTGGGAGAATTGCAGCCCGACGGTCGAACCTACCATTGGAATCTGAGTGCCTACTACCGGGTCCGTGGGGAAACGGCCCTCCATCTCAAGGAAGTCGCACGGCAGGAGGAGCTCGAATCCAATCCCGAGCATAAGCGGTGGCTCCGTATGGAGTATTGTGCGTTCTCAGGGGAAGCGGAGAAGTGTCGAACACTCCTCCGGGAGGAAGAGGCGCGGTCGGATCGTGGCGTTGATGACTACGGTTTCTCCTGGGTGTTCGCCGCGCTTGGAGACGTTCAGGAGTCCCTCCGCAGGCTGGAACACGCCGTCGAAGTTCGCTCGTACGTCGATTTCCACCAGCTACGCCTCGACCCACTCTTCGAACCCGTTCGGAAGGTTCCGGGATTCCAAGTTTTGTTGAAGAAGGCCAGGCTCGCTTGACGGGTTGGCGGGCTAACCCGTGGAACGTGCCCGCCTCCGCGACCCCGCGTTAAATGCCCCGCGACGCGCCTGCGTCCGCGGAGGTCGCTCGAAGGATGACATGACGCTACGACAGGGACTGCTCGCCGCGCTGCTCGCGCTCGCGATGATTAATTTGCTCGATGTCCGCGGGGCTGTGGGGATGGTGGGATCTCCCGGTGCGGTGAATCGCGCGGCCGATGGCGAGACCGCGACATCTAGGCCCAGAGCTTTCCGAGACGATACGCGCAGTAAGCAGCGATGACGGCGAACAACGCGACCACGTATCCAACGAGCTGGAACGTGGCTCCTCCGGAGTGGAACATGAACAAGCTCCCCCAGTCCGCGACAACCGAAGCCAGCAGCACAGAAACGACAACCCCAGCGAACCACCAAGCTGGACGACCGAGTCGGTGGCTCACCTCGGTACGGTCGACGTCCTTAGTAGGGAGAGCCATCGTCGCCAACAGCCGACTTGACGAAGGTCTCATAAAAGTACGCTTGAGCAGACCTCGTTCGGACTCGATCGGACCGGCATCCTCACAACATGGAAACTGATCCGGACTCTGGGTCAGACGAGGAGACGTTCGTGCGTTGCCCAAACGCGACCTTAATGAGCGACGCGCGCGGACGATGGAGGACCGCAATCAGCGCGTGGACCGTTTCAACGCCTAGTCGGTAGCTTCAACGCACTCCGCGCGATCAGGGAACTATGGCGAGACGGCGACGCAAGAAGCTCTCGCTGAAGCGCTTCTGGGCAGCGATCAAGCTCCCCTTCGTCTCGGTGGGCGCGGAGTGGGCAAGCGAACCCAAGCCAAAGGCCCGAAGAAAGCCACGGTCAAAGGCGGCGGCCACCGCGGTGATGCCGCCCCAGTTCACGGAGGAGCAGATTCGGGAGATGATCCTGGCGGAACAGCGGGCGGCCGAGACCCCGCTCCAGCAAATGCTGCGAGAAGTCGAAGAGGAAGCGGGAAACCGCTTCCGCAAGGCGCTGAAGCGAGGCAACGTCGAGGAGATCGGTTTCTACGGGGCCGTCCGAGCGGTCGCGAATGACATGCGTAAGCCGAAACCCCCTCCGTCCAACTGGTGAGGGGCCCCCGCTCGCCGCGCTGCTCGCGCTCGCCATGATGTGCGCGGTGTCCGCGGGGCTGTGGGTGGGGTGGGAGACCGCGGTGCGGTGAGGCGCGCTGCCATCCCAGCCGCCGGTGGAGCGACAGGTTCTTTCCGCCGAGTCCTTTACTTCACTTGGTCAGAGGGGAGAGTCTTGGGATGATCCGCAGCACCCGGCACCTAGTTGTCGCGGTGGCTCTACTCGCTCTGGGAGTTGTCTGCCTTCTCATCGTAGCATTCCTGCTTGCTGCCGTCGAATTCGTCGGGTCGGGTATCTTCTTCGTTCTCTGGCTGCGCCGGCGTTAGCGTGGCGCTCGCGATGATGTGCTCGATGTCCGCGGGGCTGTGGGTGTGGTGGGAGATCGCGGTGCGGTGACCCGGACGCGTGGGATTTGTCTGCGACCCGCGCGGTCGGGACCAAAATCCTGATGGGGCGTTGGCAGCGGTTTCGTGATTGGTCGGGCTGGCCAAGGGCAGACAAGTGGCTGTATCGCTACCGGTCGTTCTTCACGACCCTGTTCCTGTTGGTTATCCTGCTTGAGCTCATCGCTCTTGCGGCGGCCCTATCTCGCATATCTTGGTGGCCGAGCTCGTTTCGCGTCTTGACGATCACCAATCAAGTTGAGTTACTTCTCGCCACGGGAACGCTCGCACTGGCATTTGCTGCCATTGTACAGATAGGCTCGGCCGAACGGAAACGCGAGGCGGATCTCCGGCCTCATCTCGACCTCCAGGTGATTCAGAGTCCGAGGGGTCCATTGCTCTGGGACACGTTCGTCCTTTCGGAAGACTCCTCAATCCTCTTCCTGAGACTTCGGAACCTAGGGCCGGGAAACGCGGTACGGGTTCGCCTCCTGGGTTACAATTGGCTAGTGGACACGAGCAAGGAGAATCCGCATCTGACCGAGCTTATGACCGGGGGCCCCTCTCGCGGGCCGCTAATTGACCCGCCCGCGCTGTTCCCGATGATGGTAATCGGAGAGCCGATTGCGTTGGCTGCCAACGAGACCTTCGAAGTTCACTACCAGTACCGCGTTCCTCCGCTGAGCGACGTGGTCAAGGATCGGCCGCCCGAACCGTCTGCCTCCTATTGCGAACAAATCCTCTTCATCGCCAGCTGCGAGGATGTCGAGAGAGTGGCAAGGGAAGAGGTTCGTGTCGGCCTTCGCGCTCAGCTACTCGTACCCGCGAAGACTGAAGAGGGGAAGGAATTGCGGAATTATCTTTCGGTATGGCGGAAGCTCAACTCGACGGAGACTCATAGTATCCCCGTCTTGGCCCCTTCGGAATCCCACAAGAAGGCCAGGTAGGGAGGACCTCCCAACACTGCCGATCTTGCCGTGATCTCGCAAGAGGGAGCACTCACGCTGTCCGCGACGCGGACGGGCGCGCTCGCGCGATCACACCCCCGAAGTTCTCCCCCGCGTCGAGATCCCGTTGCTTAGAGTGTGGGGCGCGGAAGGTCGCGCGTGAGAACGAAAACCGCCCGGCAAGGCTCTAAGTGCGGCCGTGCTAAACGATGCGAGGGAGACGATGCGGGGTGCGGTACTCTACGGCCCGCGTGACGTGCGTTTCGAGGAACGACCGGACCCGAGGATAGTCGACCCCACCGACGCCATCATCCGGCTCTCGGCCACCTGCGTCTGCGGCTCGGACCTGTGGCCTTACCGCGGTGTCGACAAGATGGCCGAGCCATCTCCGATGGGGCACGAATATGTCGGTATCGTCGAAGAGGTCGGCAAAGCGGTCAGGAATGTCCGGCCCGGCCAGTTCGTCGTCGGATCGTTTTTCGCTTCCGACAACTCCTGCGAAATCTGTCGCGCCGGCTACCAGAGCTCGTGCATCCACCGCGTGCCCATAGGCGCTATCGGAACCCAGGCAGAACTGGCCCGCGTGCCACTCGCTGACGGCACCCTCGTAGCGGCTCCGGGTTTACCGCCAGAGGACCTGATTCCGAGCTTTCTCGCCGCGTCCGATGTGCTCGGGACCGGCTGGTTCGGCGCGTTGGCTGCGGGGGCCGGTCCGGGCAAGACCGTTGCGGTGGTAGGCGACGGCGCGGTCGGGTTGCTCGCCGTGCTGGCGGCCAGACGCATGGGCTCCGACCGTATCATCGCCATGAGTCGACACAAACCCAGACAGGAACTTGCCCGCAAGTTTGGGGCCACGGACATCGTCACCGAACGCGGAGGCGAGGGCGTGGCACGAATCAAGGAGCTCACTAATGGGCTCGGCGCGCACTCGGTCGTCGAGGCGGTGGGAACGCAAGAGTCGATGATGCAGGCCATCCGTTCAACACGGCCCGGCGGGCATGTGGGGTTCGTCGGGGTGCTTCATGATGTGGAAATCCCAGGGGAAGAGTTCTTCTTCTCGCACGTGGGCCTCCATGGTGGTCCTGCTCCCGTACGCCGGTTCCTACCTGAGTTCATCGATCTGATCTGGAACCGGAAGATCGACCCCGGCAAAGTCTTCGACCTCGCCCTGCCGCTCGACCAGGTGGCGGAGGGCTATCGGGCGATGGACGAGCGGAGAGCCATCAAGGTCTTGCTGCGCCCCTGATTTACGATAGTGGTTCGGTCGCGCTCTCGCGGTCTACGGTGGCACGGTCGGCCGCGCCCTCGCCACGAGACCACCGAAGTTCTCCCCCGCGTCCAAGTCCCGCAGCTTGAGGTGCAGGGCTCGGAGGGCGAGCACCTTCTGTTCCAGGTCCTCCAGGATCGTCCGGTTCACCCGCCAGGTCGTCCCCGAAGGGCTCGCCATTCGTCCGGATGCTCGTGGAACGAGCATCGGTCGCGGGCCGTCCTAGAGGGTAAGGATTGGCCCCGTCCAGGCCGGGACGAGGAGCACGGCGGCTCCCATGGCGGCCACCGCACTCCCGACCCCGAGGGATACGGCGCGACCCGCTCGGCCGACAAACAGTTTCTCGACGAAAATCAGCCCCGTCAAGAGCGCCATCCAGGCGATCGCCATGACCCCGACGACGAACAGGATGGCAAAGAGCATCCAGCAACACCCGATGCAGTAGGCCGCGTGTCTCCCACCCATGTCCACCGCCCCTTTCAGTCCGGGACTCCACCGCGTGAGCAGGAACGAGAGGGGTGATCGGCATCCCGCTAGACATGCATCCTTGAGGGGTGTGGCCTGATAGACGCCCGCCGCGATGAGCACTCCAGCCACCACCTCGGGGGAAAAGCTGCCAGAGGCGGCGAACCCGGAGAGGTACTTACCTAGCAGGAGGTACCCCGTCCCAGCGGCCAATCCCGTCGCAGCCCACGCACCGGCATAGGTCCCGAGGAACGCCGCGCTGTTGGCAGTGAGCCGGGGCGGCCGGTTGTCGTTCCCTGAGGAGAGGCGAACGTACGCCTGGATCATCGGCGCGGCGGCAGGGAACATCATCGCAATCATCATCACCCCCCAGACGAGGAGAAAGAACGCGAACATCGAGAGGTTGCCGCTCGCGACCATCGAGACCATCATCGTCGAGGTCATGCTCGCGCCGGTCGACACGGTCACAGCCCAAGCCGCGGCGGCGAGCGCACCCAAGGAAAGCAGGAGGACGACCACCGACAGGCGTTGGGCTCCCCGAAAAACGGCGAACGGAGACACGACCTGCGATGGACTACCGAGATCAGGGGCGACCATATTCACGAGAGTGAGCCATCCTGGCTGTATCTCGCAAGACCGACGTGGCCATCCCCCTTCGTGCGAATCCCCAAACGGTCCATTTCGGGCGTCTAGGATCGAAGGGGATACTCGCAATTCAGAGAGCTATGCGTCACGGACCCTGGAGGCTGAAGGGTGCCATGAAACTGTTCCGCCCCGAGAGGTCCCAATTCCAATCGTAGTCCTTGAGCGAGAGCTTCACCGACCTTCCCACCGTCACGGATGGAGCCACCCCGAACGCGAGGTTCGTGAGCTGAGTTTCCCCGCCGGGCCCCGAGATGGCCTCCGTCTTCACCTCGGCGATTCCCGGGATAGTCAACGACCGTTGTTTCCCGTCGACCCGGAAGTCGATTCGGGTAGACTTCACTCCGAGGACCTTGCCGATAAGCGGACCCAAAGCAGCGAACATCCCGCCCGCCTGACCGGAGACGATTCCCACCAGCCCTTCCTTCTGAGCGGGAGTAGCACGTTCATCGATGTAGACCGCGACGTCCCATTTGGTCTTCAGCATGTTGCCCGGCGTGTAACATGCCAAGGCGAAGTTGAGACCGCCGAGGGACACCTGGCCCGTCTTCCCTTCCTTGATGTGCCAGGCCACCAACACGGTGCAATGGCCCTGAGTTGGGTCGCCGAGAAAGACGCAAGGGCACGCGGTATCGCAGTTGCAGGCTTCGAAGTAGTCGCCGGCGATCGACCATGCCTCGGACATGCGAAGGTATCGGAAGCATACCATAAAGGAGCTGGGTCCGAGCCTGGAAAATCGAACCCCCGTGGAGTCTCCGTCAAACTCTGACAGAGGTGAGAGGCTCGAACAGACCCCTGCGGTCTACCTCGGCTCCCTCGACCGCCCCCTTGCGACCAGGCCCCCGAAGTTCTCGCCGGCGTCGATGTCCCGGAGCGTGAGGTGCAGGGCGCGGAGCGCGAGAACCTTCTGCTCGAGGTCTTCCAGGATCGTCCGGTTGACCCGCGCCCTCAGCTCCTTCGCGGTCTCCCCGTCGCGGGCGTAGTCCGCGAAGCCGCTTCTCGCCGACTCGAACGAACCCGCGTTGAACACGAGTTGACCGGAGGCCCGGACACTCAAGCGCGTCAGAGACCTACGGTCTCGCCACCGTCTACGTCCCACGTCGAACCCACGACGAGGCTCGCCTGATCCGAGGCAAGGAACACCACCACTTTGGCCACTTCCTCAGGCTTTCCGAACCGGCCGAGCGCGAGATGGGAATCGATGATCCCCTGCTTGACCTTCTCCGGAGTTTGATGGGACGCGGCCCCGAGTGCACCGGCGAGGCGATCCCAGACCGTTGTATCGATTCGTCCCGGGCAGACGCAGTTCACCCGAATCCCGTCGCGGACGAGAATCAACGACATGGACTTTGAGTACGACTTCATCGCGGCTTTCGCTGCGCTGTAATCGATGAAGACGGGAGTGCCACGGTTCGCCGCGATCGATGCGACGTTGACAATCGCACCTCGGTGCTGGGCTCTCATGAAGGGGAGGACCTCGCGAGTGAATCGGACGGAGCTTAACAGATTCACGTTCAAGGAAAACACCCAGTCGTCGTCGCTGGGATCCCCCTTGGTGACGGTATCTGGGTTCGTGGCGCTGGGCGAAAGGTCTCCGGCGTTGTTCACCAAAATGTCCACTCGACCGAGGCGCTCGACGGTCTCCTTCACGGCCCGTCGCACTGCCGAAGCATCGGTCGCGTCGACCGGAACAGAAATGACCTTCCCGCGGGAGGATGAGAGCTGGTCTGCCAACCCTGAGAGCTCCGAGGTACTCCGCGCGCAGAGTGCCACGCTCGCCCCCTCCCGCGCGAATTCCGTAGCGATGGCCCGACCGATCCCCCGGCTCGCGCCCGTCACGATCGCCACGCGGCCCTCGAGTCCGAGGTCCATATCGAGCCTATTCAGAATGCGGACTCCATCTTTAAACCCGAGGTCGCCGGAAGCTTGACCCCTGATTACCGCCGGACCGCCGGCTGTGATCTCGCAACGAGTTCACCGAAGGTCTCGCCCCCATCCAGGTCGCGCAGCTTCGCGTGAAGCCTCCGCAACGCTATCACCTGTTGTTCCACGTCGGCGAGCACGGTCGAGTGAACTCGCGCGCGAAGGTCGCGTTCCGTCTCGCCCTCGCGCGCGTACGACGCGAACCCGGCCCGAACCGACTCGAACGAGCCGGGGTTGAACACCAACTGCGAGAAGGCCCAACCTCGTCCTGCCTCCGGGCTCGGTGTCGCGTCGGCCTCCTCGTGAGCGACCTCGATCGTGGGTCGGGGAGCCGCGGGAGGCTTGGTCGGCGAGGGCGGCCTCGGGAGAGGCAGTTCGCTCGCGGGGGTGAACTCGGGGAGCGATTGCGTGTCCTCGCGGGCACGGGGCTTGCCGTGGTAGGTCCCGTAGTCCGGGGAGTGCTCGCGAAGGTAGGCGGGGTAGGGCCGTGGGCCGCCGAAGTCGACCACGTAGCGGACCTCGGGGTCGCGAGGGATCGCGAAGCCGCAGCCGCAGGCGCACTTTCGCGGGAAGCGGTTCCCGGTGACCGTGCGGAGTCGCGAAGACTCCGTGGGCGTGTTCGTTCTCTCCGCGGTGCTCGTGGGTTCAGTGATGCTGTGCTGCATCGTTTCACCTCGCGGGAGCAGGTGAAACGATGCCACTCGACCCCGGGAAGGACGTTCTGAAAAGGTTGAAGGCGGGAGGTCCGTTGTAACGTGTGGGTGTTCACTCGAGGTGCGCCTGACATGGCCTGCGCACGCATCGGCAGCGTCCTTGGTCCGGTCTACGTGCTCGTCGGAGCGGCGCTCCTAATCTCCGCGCTGTTCGCACCGTGGTACTTCTACGACGGCCAAGCGGTCACGTATGGGGGCTCGGAGGTCACCCCTATAGGAATCCGTGACACGTTCTTCTTTCTCACTCCTATTCCGGGGATTGCACCAGTACAGGCGACGTGCCCGCTCGAGTGGCCCTTTGCACCGCCCGGAGGGTTGCCCGGTCTCTGCCCAATATCGACTTCGTATTCCGCTTCTGGGTTTAACAATGTAAGCCAAGTCGCGACCCCGACCTTCGCCCTTGCGACGGCAGGGGCCGCGCTTGCTGCCGTCGGCGGCGTTCTCGGCTTGCTTTTCGCAAACGTTCCACGCCGGCGATTCCCAGAGCTGTTTCTCACTCTCCTTGCGGCCGCGCTCGCGATGGCAGCGACGGCCACATTCGCCGTGCTACTTCCCAGGGCGTTCGCTGAGTACGTTCCACCAGGTGACTGGGGCCGCCAGCTTTCGGGGACGGCCGGTCCGTGGTCTTCATTCCTTGGCTCGGTGACGTATCGCTTGACCGTTTACAGTCCCCCGACGGGGCAGCCCACCTTCACTGCTTCGTGGGGACCGGGAATCGGATGGGCCTTGTCGGTCGTGGCGATTCCGATCCTCCTCCTGGGAGCTGTGATGATGATCCGGTTCCGCCGCGACGCCGCGGAGTCCGCTCTACCCTCCCCATCGATGGAACAATCGCGGGAAGCGAACACCCCGAAGTCGACTACGTAGCGGACCTCGGGGTCGCGCGGGATCTGGTAGCCGCATCCGCAGGCGCATTTCCGTGGGAAGCGGTTCCCCCCGTACGCGAGCGAGGTCGCTTGGTTCGGCATTCTCCCCATAGTCTCGTTGTACCGGTACCGTGCCCGCCACGTTTCAGACTCGGATGCCATTCGACATCGCGGCAAGTCAGCCCGGCAAATCAATCGGTGAGTGTTTTGGACCCATCCGAGCACCCTACTGTGGCGTGACCGGCCGAGCCTTCGCGACTATTCCCCCGAAGTTCTCCCCCGCATCGAGGTCCCGCAACTTTGCGTGCAGAGCGCGAAGTGCGTGAACCTTCTGTTCCAGGTCTTCGAGGATTGTGCGGTTCACCCGGGCCCGCAACTCCTTCGCGCTCTCCCCGTCGCGTGCGTAGTCCGCGAACCCGCTGCGCGCCGACTCGAACGAACCCGCGTCCCGGTAGCGACGCCCTGCGAGTATGGGAAAACGGCTCCGCCGTGCGAAACTGAGTTAACCCCCTTTTATGAGAGGGTTAAGCGTAAGGACTCTCCATACACAAGCGACCGCACTTCCGAGCATCCGATGACGGAAGCTAGTTCAGAACCCATCCATCCCCTAGAAAAGGGGGACGTGCTTCGGAAGGTCCAGAGGACTGGAGTCGCCTCGTTGACCATATCCCTCCCGAAGTGGTGGGTCGAGTTGGTCGGCGTGCGCCCCGGAGACGCCCTCCGGTTCCATGACCTCGGAAACGGTCGACTGGAGCTTTGTGCCGAAACCATCGCTGTCCACCCGACCCACTCGAACGAGCGAGGACTCACGATCGACGCTCGAGGCGCGACTCCTCACCTGGTCCCTCGACTGATCGTAGGTGCCTACGTCACCGGGCTGGACCAAGTGACAATCACCGGGCGTCTGACCCCTCTCGAACGGGACGAAATCGACCCGGCCATCGCGAAGTTGCTGGGGGCAAGCATCGTAGAGGATGGACCGGACCAAGTTGTGATCCAGACCTTCATTGACCCGGCGCGGTACAGCATCGCGCGACTGCTCGACCGTCTCGTCCATCTGCTGCTCGAACAGGTGGATGAATGTCTACGGGGCGCGCTCGGGACGGGCGCTTCGGACCGCTCCCAGCTCGTCGCACTGGAGGACGAGATGGACAAGATCTACCGCCTCACGGTTCGGCAGCTGATGCTCGCGTGCGGTCACGACGACGTAGCGAAAGAGATCGGGGCCGCCCACCACCATTCGCACATGCGGTTTCGAATGATCGCGAAACTTCTCGAAGACCTAGGCGATCACCTGTTCTCCCTTGGGAAGAACTTGTTCCCGGAGCAGGGAGGGAGATGGAATGTGCCCGAGGACGTAGCGAAGGAGGTTGCCCTTCGCCTCGAGCGGTTCGGAACGTTGCTCCGCCGGACGGTGTCCGCCTTCGAGAGCCCTAGCGCCGAGGAAGCGAACCTCGTCCTCAACGACGTCCGCTCGGACGTGCCAGTCCTCATGGCGCTCACCAGGAATCTGCCCGGTCGGGTCTCGTCGCAGCCGGACTCGCGTGCCGTCGGGCGCGTGCTCGAGTACCTCCTGAGCCTCACCCAGATGCTGAACGTCATGAACGAAGTGACGATCAACCAGGCCGTGGACTTGGAGGAGCTCTCTCGGCACGACGCACGTTTCTCTCAATACTCGGTGGAACCTCGTCCCGGTGGTTAGCGTCACGCCCGGACGTGACTAGGTCGGTCGCAATCGCGCGACCACGCCCCCGATATTCTCGCCCGCGTCCAGGGGTCGCGCAGCATCGCGAGCAGCGCCCGCAGCGCCACCACCTGCTGTTCCACGTCGGCGAGCACGGTCGAGTGGACCCGGGCGCGGAGGTCGCGTTCCGTCTCGCCCTCGCGCGCGTACGCCGCGAACCCGGCCCGGACCGATACGAACGAACCGGGATTGAAGACCAGTTGCGAGAACGCCCAGCCGCGACCCGCCTCTGGGCTCGGCGTCGACTCGGCCTCCTCGTGGGCGACCTCGATCGCGGGTCGCGCAGCCGCGGGAGGCTTGGTCGGCGAGGGCGGGTGCGAGAGTTCGCTCGTGGGGGTGAGACACAACCTCCCGTCTCCGAAGTACGCCTTTTCGGCCGATTCCAATTTCGTCACGGATTCTGCGGAAAAGAGGAAGAATGGCCGAGGTCGGTCGCCTTTCCGCTCGACCCCTTTCGGCAGCCTTGACTCCCCGGGGGACAGTCCTCCAATTGGGCCGGGCAGGGAGGAGCGAGGAAGATGATGGGACCGGAAGCTGCTCTGGTGAGTGAGCGATTGACCGAGTTGCGCCGCTTGGGAGGGCAACCGCGCCACCTTCCGCCGCACGCCGTTCCCATGTATGCGGAGGCCGCGGCTCGGGCCCGGCTGGAACCGCCCGCCTACCGACTTGGTCTCCGGGCACGATTTCGGGCCGCCCTCCGTGGCCGACTTGCCCCAGTGCGCGTTCCCGTGGCAACTTGGACGGTCGCCGGGGCGCCCATCGTGGCCAAGGAGGAACGCGCTCGAGGCGCACCCGTGCTCGGGATGGCAGGGGCCTCGCTCGCCGCCCTCCCTCTCCAGGCGGTCACGGACCACTAACCGACCCGGCGGAAACCCAGGGGCTCACGGCTTGCCAAGTCTCCGAGTCTCACGAAGGACCGCCGATTCGGCGAATCGAACTCCTCCCCCGCATCCCCGGCGGCCACCCTCAGCCTTTTCCGAGCGCGAGTCGTCGAGAAGAGCGAGCCGACGTGGACGCACTGGACTACGCCATCTACCGGTACCTCTCGTCCGATGGTCTGATCCGATTCTGGGGAGCGCGACGGTTGGTCGACCCTCTCGTCTCGGCCCGAGGGATCGCGGACAAGGTCGGATTGAGCGAAGCGGGGGTACGCGTCCGATTGAAGGGTCTCGAACAGCAGGGCTACGTTCGAGGGCGGGAGACGGGGGTGAACCCATCTTTGTTCGGGGTTTCCCTCGTCGTCGCGGAGGTCCCCGTCCAGGAACCGCACGATGCGGAACGGATGCTCCGGGAGCTCGCCCTGGTGGACGGCGTTACGTTCGCCCGCGACGTCTTGGACGAGAAGGATCGGGCGATTCGGGTCTACTATGTGTCGGATACCCCGACGGCGACCGCTCGGAGGACGGCGCTGCTGCGTAAGCTGGCACCTACCCCCGAGGTTCGGGGCCCGGCTCCCTACTGGATCCCCGCCTGCGAAAGGGAACTCACCCGCCTCGATTGGAGACTATTGGCGGCGTTCCGGGCCCACCCCCAAGCGACGCGAAGCGAACTCGCTCACACGACCGGGATTAGTCTCAAGACCGCCGCGGCCCGGTTCCGCCGACTCCTCGAGTCGAAAGCATGTTGGTCAACCCTGAGCAGCGCCAGCGAGGAGCTCCCCCTCGCCCTGTTTTCGGTGACCGTTCGGGAAAAGGGCGACCCACTAGGGGTTGCTCGAGCCGTCGCGGGGCTCTTACCGGGCTGGATGCCGGTGGCTCCCGACGGGTCCGGTGTTTCCCCCTCGGAGGCGGCCCGCGAAGTTGCTGGACTCGTCCCCTCCGAATCCCCGGCGGCGCTCGAGCACGCCCTCCGCCGCACCCTTACGGTGGAGGGGGTGACGAACGTCCGCCGGACCTTCGCGTTGGGTTCGGCTACGTTCCCGCAATGGTTTGATGATCGCCTTTCGGCCCAAATGAAGGCCATTGTCTAGGGTGGGTCTGCCCGACGGTCCATACTCCGCGGAATCTCCGTCTAGACGTGAGGTGCTCTTGGGGGGTCCGTTCGGATACCGGCGCAAATCCCCCGTGTCCGCTCGGGTCTGAACTAATTCGCGTTGCACCTTCCACTTGCGGCGGCCGGGCTGTCACGGAACGCGGCCGACGAGGGCTGGGTGAGTCGCGCGTACTCCGACCCGAGCGAAGACGGGCGCACGCTATAATCCAACGGGGCTGTCGCCGGACGTGGGCTCCGAGGGGCCGTTCCGTGCCCTCTCTCTCGACCTGTGGTTCACCGCTCTCTACTACGCTCCCGAACGGGATGTTCAGTGGAAGGAGGACCGGGCGCGGCTGCTCCAAGACGCCCTCCGACCCCGAACCCCACAGATCGTCGACGTGGACTCCGTTCAAGCGGCGCTCGACTCGGTTCACTCCCGGCTTCGAGCTGAGGGGCGGGAACCGATCACCCTCGATCCCGAGGTCCTCATACCGCTGTACGCGGATGCCCTCAACGCCGAACTGACGGTTCCCCTGCCCGCCTTCGCCCAGGCCTATTCCGCGGCCGGCCTCGCCGAACATCCACCGATGGCCAACCCTGAGGCCGTAGCGATTGTCCGGGCGTTGACCGAGCGCGAGATCACGGTGATTGCGATCACAAACACGGCGCGGCGCGGGTCGACCTGGCGCGATTACCTCCGTGAACAATGGGGCCTCGAGTTTCGATGCGTGGTCTCGTCCTGTGACTGCGGTGCGGCCAAACCGGACCCTGCGATATTCCAGGAGGCGGCACGCAGAATCGGTCTAGCGCCGGGCGAGATTCTCCATGTCGGGGATCGTTGGGAGCTCGACGTGGAGGGCGCGTTACGAGCCGGCTTCGGAGCGATGCTCTACCGCGGACTCTGGAGGTTCTATCGCGAGGGCGAGTACTCCGACGCCGATGCTCAGAGGGACCATGCGCCCGAGGTTCCTCGCGTGGATCGGCTGAGCGAGGTACTCGACCGGAGTTTTTTGAGGTGAATCCACCCGCGGGGGCGTCCGCGACTCGGGGCCGCGCAAGCGGGTGCGGCGCGCGACCTTCATGAGGGGACCGCACATGGGCGCGAGCACCGCGATGAGCGCGCGACCCGAGCCGATGATTCGACTCGAACCGATGAGCGAATCGGATTTCCGAGAGTCCCTCCGGCGCTCGATTCCGTTGCATGCCGCCGACTACGTGCGACGTGGCCTCTGGACCGAGGAAGCCTCCTTAGCGGCCATGGAGAAAGAATTCGCTCAGCTGCTCCCGGACGGCCGCCACACCCGCGATAGACATTTCGCGAAGGTGATCGACTCGGAGAGCGGCCATCCCGTCGGGGAAACTTGGTACCTTGTCCAAGAACGTGGGGGCAAGGTCCGTTTCTGGGTCGATTGGATTTTTATCGAGCCGGGATACCGTAGGCAGGGCTATGCGACCGCCGCGTTCCGGCGGTTGGAGGACGAGGCGCGGCGCCAAGGGGCGGATCGGATAGGACTGACCGTCTGGTCCGACAACCCCGGTGCGGTCGCCCTCTACGCCAAGCTCGGCTACACACCCGCAACGATGTGGATGATGAAGCTGCTCGAAGCCCGTGCGTAGGCACGGCCAGGCGTCCGTTCGATCATGCCCGCACGGTCGTGCTCGCAGGCACCGCCGTGATGGTGGCGCGCCCAGAATAAAATCCCCGACGGGACGGCTCCTCCGTGGGGATCGGATGGAATAATCCAAGGCGACCCGGTTCCTCGGCGACCGTTCACGAGCTCCGAACCCTGTTTAATCCCGCTGTGATGCAACGAGCTAGCGCCGTGCGGTCGAGGGCCTGGGACCGGTCGCCTCACGACCCACGGGGGGCGCTCGAGTCTCTCCGCCGGGAACGGGAGACGCGATCGCGGCGACCTCCTCGTCGACCGGCAGCCGGAGGTCGTTGCTCGGCGGAGGAGGGCCGGCCGTGGTCGTCCCCTTGAGATTCAGCCACGCCTCCACCGTTCCGTCGTCGGAGTAGGTGAGCTTGAAGCCCATCCGCTTCATCAAGGAGATCGCGCGGTAGTTCTCGGCGAGCATCACCGAGTACACCCGCTCCACGCCCATATCCTCGGCCACCTCGAGGACATGGTCGGTGAGCTTGGTGCCCAGGCCGGCGTTCTGGAACTCGTCCGTGACGATGATCGCGAACTCACCGCTCTTGCCGTCCGGCTCGATGCTCAGCCGGCCGACCCCCAGAATCCGTCGCTTGCCGTTCTGGGTCATCTCCGGCACGATGGCGACCTCCCGGTCGTAGTCGATGTTGCAGTATCGGACCCGGACCTCGTGGGGCGTGTCCTTGATGATTTGGAAGAATCGGTATCGAATCGACTCCTCCGAGAAGCCTCGGAACATCTCGAGCCACATCGGCTCGTCTTCCGGTTTGATCGGCCGGAGGAGAACCTCCTGGCCGTTTCCCATGCGCCAGCGCATCTCGTACTTCTTCGGATACGGGCTGATCACGAGGCGCGCGTGCGTGTCGACCGGCCGGTCGACGAGCGACCGGTCGATGACGACCCGCGCGTCGAGGATGTGGACCTGGGTGGGAGTAACGACGAGCGGGTTGATGTCGATCTCCTTGATCTGCGGGAAGTCGATGAGGAGCTGGGAGAAGAGGAGCAACGTCTTCTCGAGCAGTTCGAGGTTGGCGCGCGGCTGGTTGCGGTATCCCTTGAGCAACTGGTAGACCTTCGTTTCCTCGAGCATCCGACGGATGAGCGTGGTGTTCAGCGGCGGGATCGCGACGGCCGTGTCGCGGTAGAGCTCGACGCCCACACCGCCCATGCCGAAGAGGATCGTGGGTCCGAACAGCGGGTCGACCTTCCCCCCGACGATCACCTCCTGTCCGCCCTTTCCGATCATCGGCTGGACGGTCACGCCGAGGATCTGGGCGTTGGGCTTGTAGGCCTTGGCGCGTTCCATGAGAAGGTCGAACTGTCGGCGGACCTCCTCCTCGGAACCGATGTCCAGCGCGACCCCACCGGCCTCGGACTTGTGGGGAATGTCGGGAGAGAGAATCTTGAGGACCACGGGGTAACCGAAGTGTCGCGCCCTCTCGGCTGCCTCATCCGCGGTCGATGCGGTCTCGGTCGGCACGATCGGGAACCCGTAGTACTTGAGGAGACGCTTCGCCTCCTCTTCGGTGAGGATCTCTCGGCCCTCGCGGGCCGCCTGCTGGAGGATGACCGAAATCGGCCGGCGCGGGGGAGAGGAGTCCACGGGGAGCTCCTCCGGGGTCTCGTACAGGAGCTCAATGTTGCGGCGATACTGATGCATCGTTAGGTAGGTCTTGACCGCCTCCTCCGGTGAATCGTAGGTCGGAATGTTGTGGCCGGCAAAGTACATGTTCGCCTCGCCGACCCGCGTCTTGCCCATGAACGAGGCGAGGATCGTTTTGTTCTGGTAGGTCTTCGATTGCAAGACGTCCACGATCGCCTCCGCCACGGAGAGCGGGTTGATCATGGCCTGGACTGTGAGGAGGATCAGGATTCCGTCGACGTTCTCGTCGTCGAGGCACGCCTCGAGCGCGACCCGGTACCGTTCGGGCCCTGCGTCGCCGATCAAGTCGATCGGGTTGCCGTGACTCCAGAACGCGGGCAAGGCGGCATTGAGCCGCTCCATCGTTTTCGGGCTCAGCTCCGCGACCTTGCCGCCCCGGGCCAGGAGCGCGTCGGTCGTCATGACCCCCGGGCCGCCCGCGTTCGTGATGATCGCGAGCCGCGGACCGCTTGGGAGCGGCTGGGTGCTCAATACTTCGGCCGCGTTGAACAGGTCGGCGATCTCGTCGACGCGGACCACACCGGCCCGCTTGAACGCGGCGTCGTAAATCGCGTCTTCTCCCGAGAGCGAGCCCGTGTGCGACGCGACGGCCTTCGCGCTCTCTCGGAACCGACCGGCTTTCACCACCACGATCGGCTTGGTGCGCGCGAAGTGGCGCGCCGCACTCATGAAGCGACGGGCATTCGTCACCCCTTCCACGTACATCAAAATGCTACGTGTGTGAGGGTCGCTCCCGAAGTAGTCGATCAGGTCGCCGAAGTCGACGTCGATCATTGAGCCCACGGACACGAACGTGGAGAACCCCACGTTCTCGTGAATGGCTGTATCGAGAATCGCTGAACCCAGGGCGCCGCTCTGAGAGAGGAAGGCGACGGTCCCCGGCTTCGGGACCTTCGATAGGAACGTTCCGTTCAGACGCGTCGCCGGCCGGATGATCCCGAGACAGTTCGGACCGACGATGCGGATGTCGTACTTCTGAGCGACCTTGATGATCTCGTCCTCGAGGGCTTTACCGGCCGGGCCGGTTTCCTTGAATCCCGCGGAAAGGATCACTACCCCCTTGACTCCCGCCTTGCCGCACTCTTCGACGACACCGCATACGGTCTTCGCCGGCGTGGCGATGATGGCGAGGTCGACCGTTTCCGGGACGGCGCCGATGGTAGGGTACGCCTTGACGCCGAGGATCTCCGATTTGTGGTTGTTGACCAGGTACGCCTTCCCTTCGAAGAGACCCCGGATGAAGTTCACGGAGACCGCGTATCCGACGGAACCTTCGACGTCGCTGGCGCCGAGGATTGCCACGACGCGGGGCTTGAAGATCTTGTCGAGATTGGTGGTTCCCACGGGCTTCCTTCCCCCTCGCAGTAGGTTCTGACGGACGCTTCCGCCGGTGAACCTCGAACGGGGTCGCCGGGCGAAGGTCGTTCGCTGGTATTACGAATTGGTCTCCCCTCAAAAAGGGGTTCGTTTTGTCGATTCGACGACCGATAGAAGGCACGGGCCCACCCCTCGTCGATCGAGGCTTCCGTCCTTGCGCCACTTATCGATCTCGAATCCGGAAGCGGCGTTCGGATGAAGCTAGGTCGAGACCACGGTCTTCCCGCGGCCGTGACCCGACTTCAGTTCCTCGAGTGCCATCGGGGCTTCGGACAAGGATACTCGGCGCTCCAGCGGGATTCTGAGGGAGCGTTGTGCGACTTCGTGCAGCAGGCGCTCCATCAAGGTGACGGCGGGATGGAGGTCGACGTTCACCCCGCGGATCCCCGAGGCGGCGAGCGATTCGAGGTCGGCGGCGAACGTGGTGCTGGCCGCCACGCCCCCCGGACGGACGACCCCGGCAAGTCGCGCGAATCCGGCGCGGTCGCTCATCGTGTCCAATAGACCGTCGCATCCTTCCGGGTGGGTTCGAGCCACGAGCGAGCGGACCTGCGGGTCCATGGGGTCCACCACTTCCTCGGCTCCGAGCGCCCGGAGACGAGATGCCGACGCCTCGCGCGCTAGCGCCACGACTCTCGCCCCCCGGGCAACGGCAAGCTGAGTGGCGAACGAGCCAATCCCTCCGGAGGCTCCGGCAATCACCACCGTCGAGCCCGAAACCAGGTCCAAGCTATCCACGGCGGCCAGCGCGGTCATGCCCGCTGTCGGGAGCGCTGCGGCTTCATCGGATGGTACGCGGTCCGGGACTCGGACGATTCCGATCCCCTCGGGAACGATCGCTCGCTCGGCGTACGTTCCCCGGCCGACCGGGTCGTGCAGGAATTGACCGACCACGCGCTCGCCCGGGTCGAAGCGCTGGACGTGGGGACCCACGGACTCGACCGCGCCGCACGCATCCACTCCCAACACCAACGGGAAGACGTGTGGACGATGGCCCTCGAACAGCCCGTCCGCGATTTTCCAGTCGAACGGGTTCATTCCCGCGAACTCGACCCGCACGAGCAGCTCGCCGGGACCCGGAGCGGGTTCGGGTAGGTCCATCGCCTCGGGCCGGGCGCGAAACTGTCGGACCGCCACCGCCCGCATGCCCGGCCCAAGGCCCCGAGCGTCTTCAAAGGATCCCTGGCGGCGCGGCGTCCATCTAGGAACCATAAGTAGGGCGCGCGCCCTCAGAGGACCCTCGATTGCGATGAGCCTCGACAGGGACTACCCGATGTCCCGCACGCAGGTCCGAGTCCTCGTGGTGGGGCTGGTCATCATGGCCGTAATCGGGGGGCTTCTGTTCGGAGGAGTCCTCCCGGGGCTGAAGCCCAACTATAGTGAACCGACCACCGTAACGATCGGGGGAGAGGCGTACTACTATACCCTGGTCAAGCTGCGCGCCCCCGCCCTCCTCAGCAACTCCACGACGCCTCAGTCGTTCCTCTTTCACAATATCTCCTTCTTCCTTTGGGTCACGAACTGGAATTCGTTCAGCGGTGGGCTCGTTTGGGGTAACGGGACGGAACCGAACGGCACGGTCTCCAACTTCGTTCTTGGGATGTCGGTGAATCCCCCGGTGGATTCCGAACTGTATGTCGCCCCCGATCGAGCCTTCGCGGTCTCATGGCCCGGAGGTTGGTTCGGCGGGACCACCGTGCGACTGATGGTGCGAGTCTAACGGCCTACGATGGGACGGCCCCACCGTGCGGCCGAAAGACATCTATCCCGTGGTGCCGTCGGGGAAGGCCGGAGGCGGCCGCGACGCGATGTCATCTCGACTTGACCTCTCGTTATTGCACGGTCGCCCCTAGGTCCGAAGGATGCAGGCGGTCGCGACCTGGCGGAGAGGGCATGAGATCCTCCTGGAGGATGGCCGTGCTCACTCAGTGGTCGTCGACCACTCTCCCGAGGGCGGAGGCACCAGCGCCGGCACCACCTCCCTCGAGCTCTCCGTGCTCTCGCTCGCCGGCAGCGTGACCTCGACATTCGTGTCGCTGGCCCGGAAGCGCGGATTGGACTTTTCCGGAGTGAAACTGGTTCTCGAAGGGGAGCTCGCTTCGCTCGACGCGGGCCTCCGGGAGATCCACGGAACCCTGCGCGTCCGCAGTCGGGCCGATCGAAGCGAGGAGGAGGCGACGCTCCGAAGCGCATTGGAGCTGGCGCCCGTGGGCCGGATGTTCCGCGACGCGCGAGTACCGGTGAACGTGATTCTTGCCCTGACTTCGACCGTCCGCAGCCCGTAGACCGACGACCGGCTCGGGCCGAGCCGTGGGAGGCTTAAGAGTGGACCAGGGCCCGCACCAGGTCGTTTCGGGTGACGATCCCGACCAACCGGTCGCCTCGGAGGACGGGTACCCGATTGATCTCGTTTTCCTGCATGACTTCGGCCGCGAGTTCAAGGGAGGCATCCGAGGGGATCGCGATCGGCGGACTCGACATCGCATCCCGAACGTTCGTCTCCTCGAGAATCCGACGCAGCACCTGGACGTTCACGCCGGCCTCCTCCGACAGGCCGAACATCAGCAAGTCGAAGAGCCCGGTCACCTCGGGAATGCCACCTGCGGTCCGGAGCGTCCGCGCGACGTCCCGCTGGCTCAGAACCCCAACGAGCTTCCCGTTCTCGCTCACGACCGGAAGACCGGAGACCTTCTGGCTTCGCATCAACACCAGAGCATCGAGTAGCGTCGCATCGGGCCCCACGGTGATCGGATGCCGGCTCATCACGTCGTGGACGCTGACGTTGATCACGAACGAATTCGCCGCGGGAGGTCGCGCCCGGCCGGCCGCCCGCCAGCGTGTCGAAGGCTTCTTCTGGGGGGAGGCGCCGGAGGGAGTCATCGAGGGGCGTACCCGGAGGAGGGGTTTATTCCACTCCGTCGAACCCAGCTGACGAACGGCGTTCACAGTGGTCCCGATGGGACGTTCGATTCGAAGCGACCCGCGGAGGAATACACACACTCCGAGCGCGAGCGAGGCTGGTCTGATCGAAGTCGTCGAAGATCAGGAGGGTGAGGTAGCCGATAGTCCTCGGGATCGCTCCAGCAGCTCCCGGACTTCCTCGTCGCTCACCTGGGAGAACTGATGGTACCATTCGCCGACGGCAAAGAACATCCGAGGGGCCAAGAGGACGACGAGGTCGTCCACTTCACGGCGGAGGACCTCGACGGTGTCGGGGGGAGCCACTCCGAGTGCCACGACGATACGCCGAGGACCACGGGCGCGGAGCGCGCGTAGGGCGGCCAACACGGTGCCCCCGGTGGCGACGCCGTCATCGACGAGGATGACGGTTCGGTCGCGAATCTCGGGCGGTGGCCGACCCTCCCGGAACTCCCGCGCGCGTCGTTCGACCTCGGCGGTTTCTCGCGCGATCGACGGACCTAGGTCCCGAACCGTATGGCCGATGGCCCGCACGCGGGGTTCGTCGAGGTATCGCGTGCCCCCCTCGACTACCGCGCCGAGTCCATATTCGGGGTTGCCGGGAGCCCCAATCTTTCGGACGATGAGAACGTCGAGAGGCGCTCCGAGTCGGGTGGCAATCTCGAACCCGACCGGCACGCCGCCCCGGGGGAGGGCGAGCACGACCGGACGCTCCTCTCGATACTGACGCAGCCGCTCGGCCAAGAGCTTCCCCGCGGTGCGTCGGTCGGGGAGCGGTCGCAGGGAGCCTTCCGGCTCGCTCATGCGCGGTGGATAGCCTAAGGGACGCCGGCCCGATTAAGTTCGCGGTCGGTGTTCCCTTGCCGGACGCTCGCGCGGCGCTGGAGATTAGCTCAGATCGATTCCAGCACGGATTCTCGGGTCAGGAACCGTTCCGCCTCGGCCGCCGGGGAAAGTCCCGCGACGACCTGTGAGCCCAGCCGCTGCTGGTCGATCGCCATCACCCGTCCGTGCAGCCACTCGAATTCGTGGAAGATCAGAGGGTCGCTCATCGCCGTACGTAATTCCCCGATCATGTCCACCGGATTCCGTAGGGACCAGTAGTACGAGGTCACCCAACCGCCGAACGCTTCCCAGACCAAGTCGTCCTCGAGGACCTTGCGGTGCGTCAGGGTGCCGACGAGCTCGAAGAACGTGATCACCTCGAGGTTGGAGATGTCCTGATGGGCCCGCTTGAGGAGACGCTCGCTCACATGACGTCGGGAAGCTCGCATCCGTGGGCTGTCGAATCGTTCGCGTAGGTTCATCACGGCGTTCGCGGAGTTGAGCTTCTGGGTTTGCAAGGTCTGCCAGAGCATCAGCAGCAGCGTGCCCACCACGAGTGCCCAAGTGCCAGCGAGCGACCAAACCGCGATGTTGAGCCAATCAACCATCGGATTCCGCTCCTGGGTCCGTAGGAAATCTCCCGCTCCCCTTCAGCGGGCGGGTCCAAGAGCTTTGGGGGTCGGCCAAAAGCCCCTCTCGGCCGGCCCACCGGGCCCACGGGCGAACGGTTTCAGGGGGTTCACGCCGGAGCCCGGCGCGCCAGCTCGGCCAGGTCGGCGGGGACGGAGAATCCTTCGTGGAGCGCGAGCGCCACGAGGTGTTTACACGGAAGGCGTTGGGCTCTCCGGGCGCCCAGCGGTGCGTTCGCCCAGCGAACCGCCCATGCCGGGCACTCGCAATGCATCGGATTGAATTGCACATGGTAGCGGTCGTTCGCGACCCAACCCGAATCGGTCCATCGTAATTTGACGCCCCGGGCCCGGGCGATGACCCGCTCCATGGCGTCGACCCGATGCTCCTCACGGAGGACGGCTGCACGAAGGCCCGCGTCCAACGCTTCTCCCACCGCGTGGGCGAGCGTCGGGTCCGGAGCGAATCGAGCGTCGAACCGAACCGAGGCGAAACTCCCGAAGCGTGCCTTCATCCGTTCCACCGTAGCCTGGACCCTCGGCAGCCGCCGCGACGGACCGCCTCCCAGCAGGGCGACCAATCGTGGGTCCGGGAGGTTAACGAGGAGAACTCGACAGCCAGCTTTCACAGCGTCGCGAATTCCATCGCGCGCGGCCGTGAGCTCGGCCCCCATCAGGGTGGAGGCTCGATGGAGGGTTCGGGAACGCGTCGGGAGGGCGTTACCATCGATCGTGAGGCGCCAGGCGATCCCGGCCGCATGGGTCCTCCGCTCGAGCCGGGCGGCGATTTCGAGCCGACACGCTCCGATGCGGGGGCCCGGACCTTGCTCCGGGAACTCCGACACATGCTGGGGCATCGAAACAGTGCTCCGGGTAGAGAAATCCCCGGAAGTACTTCAGACGCGAGCTCGCCTTCCGGAGATGCTTCCGCCCTCCCGCCTTCCGAGCGGACGAACCCCGTTGCTCCGTTCTACGCGTCCCCGTACCGGGGCGAGCGGCTCGGGCGCTCCTCGCGTGCGTAGGCCGCGTCCGCCTCGAGGCGTTTCGCCTCCATCTCCTCGCGGTCGACCTTCACCTGCATCGATATCGTCCACTGGTGACCGAACGGGTCGACGAGCTTCCCGTAGCGCTCGCCCCAGTACTGATTCTCGAGCGGCATGCTGACCTTCGCTCCTGCGGCCACCGCACGGTCCCAGAGAGCGTCGACGTCGTCGGTGTAAATGTGCAGGGTGACGGTCGTCGTGCCGATCGAGGACGGGGCCGCCGTGTCGGAGTCCGGAAAGACGTCCGAAAGGAACAGCATCGTGTCGCCGATTTGCACCTGACCATGGATGAGTCGGCCGTTGGGAGTCAGACGACAGAAGACCTCTCGGGCCCCGAACGCTTTCTTATAGAACTCTAGGGCCGCGAGGCCTCCTTCGACCGAGAGGTAGGCGGTTACGGTGCCGAACCCCGGTGGGATCGGCGCTGGCTCGCCGCTCGGGCCGGAGCGACTCTTCCCCTTCTTCTTCGGAGCGGGCATAGAAGACCCGTGTCCGGGACGTTGCTCCCCTACATAAAAATCGAAGCTGGTCCCGCCCGCGAGGGGGAGAGCTCGCGGCCGTCACCCACCGGTCTCGGATGGCCGTTAGGTTAGCTGGAGTGCGCCTTACGGGTGTGCTCCTGAAGGGCCGCAGTCGTCGTAAACCGCTGGCGGCAGAGCGAGCATTTGACGGTCTTCGGGCGAACCGATTCGGCCGGTGAGTTCACCGCGGACGCGTGCGCCTCATTGTGGTGTTCGTTCAGCGCGTCTTCCGAGCGGAACACCCGGCCGCAATCCCGGCAGATCGCCTCGACCTCGTCGTACTCTACGTACGGCATGAGTTAGGAGAGCTCACCCCTTTTCGAGCCCGGCTCCGCGCCCAGGGCCCGGAGGTCAAAATGCCGTAAGGCGCACTTACCTATGAAGGGAGAGGGAGGAGGCCGTCACCACGGGGATCGACCCCCACCTCGATTTCCTCGCCGATGGAGATCCCTTGGGCATGCCCGAACGCGTCCGGTCGGTTCCGGAGCAAGCGCGCGCCCGCCAAGGGCAGGCCCGGCTCGCGATAGAGCCCCGCCGTGCCGTAGATGGTGGCGGGGTACGCGAAACGAGGGGCATGAATCGCCTCGGACAAACTCTCGCGTCGGTCGAGGTGCCGGGTCAGTACCTGAACGTTCACCTGGGGCTGAACATCCCCGCCCATCGACCCGAACAAGACCGTTCGAGGCCCTGTCACCAGCGTCGCCATCAAGGTGTGAAAAGTGCGCTTTCCCGGAGCCAGCACGTTCGGGTGATTCGGGTCGAGGGTGAAGTACGACCCCCGGTTGTTGAGCGTGATGCCGGTCCCTTGCACCGCGACCCCCGAGCCGAAGCCGCCGTAGTTGCTCTGGATGGCGCTGATGCCGACTTCTCCGTCGAACACGCTGAACGCCGTGGTATCGGAGGACCCGGGTCGCCGAGGTCGGACGGTGGCTACGGCTCGTCGATACCTCGCTCCGGGTCGCAGCAACGACCGGGGGAATCGAAGGACCGAAGGATCCCCGATCACCTTCGCCCGGTAGTCGTAGGCGACGCGCATCGCCCGCGCGAGGGTGCCCAGAAACTCGGGTGTCGGTAGCGAAGAAAGGTCACGCCGGGCGAGGAGGTTCATCCAGATGAGGGCGGTCGCGCCCTGGCTCGGGGGTGGATTCGTCCACACCCGGTACGCTCGGTACCGAACGCTCAAGGGTGGCACCACCCGGTAGTCAAATCCGTCGAAATCGGCGGGCTGCAGGAGACCACCTTTGAGCGTGAGGTCCCGACAAATTCTGCGGGCCAGGGACCCGTGGTAGAAACCGTGACCTCGGTCGCTCGCGACCCGGGCCAGCGTCTTCGCCAGGGAAGATTGACGGAGAAGCTGACCCGTTCGGACCGCCCCATAGAGGCGGTGGAAGTCTCGGTCTCCCCACCGGACGGAACGGGCCGCACGGGCAAGATTCGGACTCGCCGGGAATCCGCGCGCCGCGAAACGAATCGCCGGCGCCAGGCAGCGACGGAACGGCAACCGACCCCGGTCGCCGAGCAGGCCCCACGCAGCGACCAGTCCCGGGACGGTGATCGTCGAAAGGGGTCCCCGGGCGGGAATCCGTGACCATCGTCTCCTCCGGTACACCTCGGGGTCGACCTCGCGGCCGGCCGGACCATTCGAGTTCACCGCCACGTTCGACCCATCTCGGAGTACCGCGAAGAAGTCCGAACCGAGCCCGTTCATGTGCGGTTGCACGACCGGGAGCGCCGCGCTGACCGCGAGCGCCGCGTCGTACGCGTTGCCCCCGGCCCTAAGGACTTCGAGACCGGCGGCGGTGCTCAGCGGATGGGCCGACGCGACCGCCCACCGGGTCGAACCGCGCACGTCCGCCGTCCCGCGCGTCTCGTGACGGCGTCCCGGGCACTACCCGGTCAATCGCTCGGAGAGGACTCGAGCTACCGCTCCGAGCCCTTTCAGCATGTTCGCCCGCTTCGTGAATCCGTGACCCTCATCGTCGAATACCAGATATTCGACCGAGCGCCCGTTCGCGCGAAGGCGCTCGACCATCTGGTCCGACTCCGCCTTGTTGACCCGCGGGTCGTTCGCCCCTTGGACGATGAGCATCTCGGCACGGACGTTATCGATGTAGGTGATCGGAGAGCGCTCGCGGAGGAAATCTGGCTCGGTCTCGGGGTTGCCGACCCACTCGTCCATGAACCGGACCCAGAACGGGGGTACCGTTTTGACAAACGTCAGAAGGTTCGACGGCCCGAACACGTCCACCGCCGCTTTCCAGTACTCGGGAAGCCGGGTCACACATTCCAGGGTCGCAAATCCGCCGAAACTGCCTCCGAAGACACCGAGACGTTGGGAGTCGATTTCCGGTCGGCTCCGAAGCCACTCGGCCGCCGCCTTGAGGTCCTTTAGCTCGGCGCCGCCCCAGTCGTGGTGAATCAACTTCTGGTACGACTTTCCGTACCCGGTCGAACCCCGGATGTTCGGCGCGAGCACGGCGATCCCGCACGCATTCCAATACGCGTAGAGGCCCCAGTACATCCACTCGGGGCGCTCCTGAGCTTCGGGGCCGCCGTGGATCGAGAGAATCGCCGGCATCGGAACTTTCGGACGGTGCTTCGGAGTGTAGTAGAACGCCGGAATCCTTCGACCGTCGAACGTGGGAAAACGGACCAGCTTCGGCTCCGGAAGGGGAGCCCCGGGGACCCCGGCGACCATGCTCTCGGTGAGTTGCACGGCGCGACCGCGCTCGAGCGTAAACCATAGAATCTCGCTCGGCCGCGAGCCGCGCGACCAGATCACGGCGGCGAAACGACCGTCGGGAGCGATTTCGAGCGAGCTCCCCCACGACTCGCGTATACGCCCGGGGGGAAGCGCTGCGATACGGTGGGCTCGACCCGGCAATCGGCCTGCGTAGATCGAGGAGTATCCTTCCTCGTTCACCGAGTATAGGAGCGTGGACGTGCGCGGAAGGTAACGGGTCTCCTCCACGTCCGCGTTCGGTGCGGCGAGAACCGTCCGCTTTCCGGTGGCGACCTCGACCCACTCGAGCTGGGCGAACTCCCGCCCGACATCGGTCCGGACGAGGAGGGAGCGCCCGTCCCGACTCCAACCTTCGCCCGTGACCGACTCGTCGGTGTCGTGCGGCACCACCTCGACCGTCGTCTTGCGCGCGAGGTCGTGGACAAACGTCTGAATCCGGGTATTGCTGTGGAACTTCAGAATCGAGAACCGGCGTCCGGACGGGTCCCAGATCGGGTTCGTCCAAACCTCGTTCGTCGGGAGCGGCCGCACGGTGGTCCTACGAGCTAGATCGAACACTACGGCGTCCATGTCGGCAGGGTTCCGTTCGTTGTCGACCCACAATAGCCGACGGCCGCGCGGGTCGACGGCGCCCCGGAAGAGCTCATGGCGAACCTTCCGGTCGCTGGTTAACGGGACGGGGTCGCCGCCCTGAGCGGAGACACGGAAGATCTGCATCTGTTCGTCACCGTCTTGGTCCGCCGCGAAGATCAGCGAGCGGCCGTCCGCCGCCGGGACCACCACCCGGACCGACCGATCGGTGAACGCCGTCATCGGCCGGGCGGGGCCCGGTTCGCCTCGGGGTCCGACCCGCTGGAGCCAGACGTTGGGCTGGCCGGTGAGGTCCGCCACGTGGACCAGCTCGCCGGACCGGAGCCAGCCGAGGGCTCCGTAGTTCCAGTGCTGGGCGTACCTTTCGTATGCCAGGTGAGGTGATGCGGCCACGAAGCCTCCATCGATTCCGATTACTAAGATATGGGGGTGCCCGCCGCTCGGAACGCGAGGTCCGAGGGTACGGCGGGCTGGCTTCCTACGAACGCTTCTTGCGGCGGGCCGCCCGTCGACGCGGACGGGCCGGCCCGAAGACCTCGAGGCAGACCCCGTCCGGGTCGTTCACGTAGATAAGCCGACTCCGACCGTCCACGAAATCCTCGACGACCCGGCCGCCGGCCCGGATGGCCCGGCGTCGCCACCCGATGACGTCGGGCGAGTGAAACCCGAAATGGTCGAACTCCGATCCGGGTCGGAACGGCTCATAGAACCGGTTCTCACGGGGATAGTAATTGAGCTCGAGCCGATGTCGCGAGCCCGGGAACACGAGATGGACCCACTTACCCCCATGCCCCATGCGGCCCCGCGCATGGACCTTGAAACCGAGCGCGCGGTAGAATCGGAGGGACCGGTCGAGGTCACGGACCCGGATTCCCGAGTATAGGAATCGCACGGAACGGCGGGTGGGCATACGCGAGGGAAACCGACGGCGCTTTATTCGTATTTCCGGGCTTGTGCCGGGGACCGATTTCTGCGGAACCTCGGGCGGAGGTGTCACGTCCCCCTAAATAGGGCAGGACGCTGCCGCCTTCGACTCACGGCGTTCGCCGAGGGTGGGATTCGGGATTATCGTGGAGCCATCAGGCGTCGAAGCATTCCACGCGTTCCTTCGCGACGACTGGAAGCGTTGGCTGTCCGAATACCCGGAGCTCGCGACCAGCTTCGGCTTTCCGGGTCTCGACGACCGGTGGACCGACGATTCGCGGGCGGGGATCGAGCGACGCCGCCATCACCTCGAGGAGACCCGCCGCGCGGTACGGGATTTCGACCCTTCGAGCCTGTCGGCTCGCGACCGAACGAGCTACGACCTCTATAGCGAGCTGCTCGAGAACGCCGAACGCGGACTTGCCTTCGGCCTCGACCCGTTACCATTCCAGCTCGGGATTCCCCACAGCCTTCGTGTCCCGCTCAACCAGATGGAAGGGATTCACCTCACGGCGTCCGAAGTCGTCGAAATCCAACCGAAGAGCCGGGTGGATGAGTACGAGCGCCTCCTGAGTCGACTGCGGACCCTCGGGACCGCGGTGGACCAGAACCGAGACCTTCTCGAGGCGGGCCTCCGTGACGGGTTCACTCCCCATCGGGTTGCCGTGCGCGGGGTGCCCGACCAGATCCGGGGTCTCATCCCGAACGAACCTCTCGCAAGCCCTTTACTGCGGCCTTTCGTCGACTGGCCCGAGCGCGTCGACGACACGGACCGCCGGCGATTCTCCGAGGCGGCGCAGGCGGCGTATCGCGAGGGCATCGCTCCCGCGTTCGGACGCCTCCTCGAGTATCTTGAGTCGACCTACCTGCCGGCGTGTCGACAAACCCCGGGCGTCGCCTCACAGCGGGATGGCTCCGAGCTTTACCAACACCTCGTCCGCCTTCAGACCACGACCTCGATGACGCCGCAGGAGATTCACGAGACCGGCCTTCGTGAGGTTCGTCGGATTCGCGCGGCGATGGAGGCGCTGATGGGGAAGACCGGGTTTCGCGGCTCGTTCGCCGAGTTCCTCGAGTTCATGCGAACGGACGGCCGGTTTTTCTATACCGACCCCGACGCGCTCGTGGACGGGTACCGCGTCATTGCCAAGAAGACCGACCCCGCGCTCGCCCGACTGTTCGGACGACTCCCTCGGCTCCCGTACGGCATTCAGCCCGTACCGGAGTTCCGGGCGAAGAGCTCACCCACCGCGTTCTACATGCCCGGGGCTCCGGCGACGGGGCGCCCCGGCACGTTCTACGCCAACACCTACGACCTCCACGCTCGTCCCCGATGGGAGATGGAGGCGCTCTGTCTTCACGAAGCGGTTCCGGGTCACCACCTCCAGATCTCGCTGGCGCAGGAGGTCGACGACCTCCCCGAATTCCGCCGCTTCACGGGACCCACCGCGTTCGTCGAAGGATGGGGTCTCTACGCCGAGAGCCTCGGCGAGGAACTGGGACTTTACCGCGACGCCTATTCCATGGTCGGCCGGCACACCGCCGATATGTGGCGCTCGGTCCGGCTCGTGGTCGACACCGGCATCCATGCGTTCGGGTGGTCCCGTGAGGACGCGATCCGGTTCTCCCGCGAAAACACCGGGAGGAGCGAGGTGGATATCGCCGTCGAGGTCGACCGGTACATCGTCTGGCCGGGGCAGGCACTCGCCTACAAGATCGGCCAGCTCAAGTTCCGTGAGCTTCGGGATTACGCCGAACAGGCCCTCGGTGACCGATTCGACCCCCGGTTTTTCCATGACTGTCTGCTCGAAGAGGGCGCGCTGCCGCTCGGGATTGTGGACGAACGCACGCGTGCATGGGTCGTCGAACAAGCCAAGTCGATGGGGCTCTCGAGCGCGCCCTCGACCGCCTGAGAGGCGCGATGGAGTTCGACCGCTGGACCATCCTCCTTCTGAGGCGACGCCGCGACGCTCCCGCCCGGTCCGAATCCGAGAAGAACACCCTCCAGGACTCGCACCTCGCCTTCCTGGCAAGGTTGCACGCGCAGGGCCATCTGCTCGCCGCCGGACCGGTGCAGGGACCCGCGGGGTCGGACGTGGCGGGCGTCTGCATCTACCGAGGGACCGTCGACGAGGCGCGGTCCCGCGCCGCGAACGACCCCGCGGTGCGGGCGGGAGAGTTCGACCTTGAGCCGTTCTCGTGGTGGGTGCCCGAAGGAGCCGTCCGGTTCGAGACGGTCCGGTTTCCGCACTCGATGGCGGAGGTCGATGCGAAGTAACGGTCGCGAGCGTCCTCGGGTTGGGGGGGAATGCGTCGGTTACCGTGCGTCGATCGCGGTCGGCCGGAGCGCGCTCTCGAGCAACTTTCGTTCGATGACCGCAATCGCCTCGGAAACCGACGACTTGCTCCGGCCGATCTGTCGCGCGAAGTCGGTCAGGGTGATCGCTCGAGGGACCGCGAAATAGCCGGCGGCCATCGCTTGGGTCAGCAGTTGCTGCTGCGCGTCCGTCAGGACCGGGAGGTGAGTCCGAAGCGGCCGCCGCCGGATGGAAACAAGCTGGAACTCCGGGTCAACGTTCCGAGCGTACTGGACGATGACGTCAAGCTCGGAGCGTCGAGCCGCCACTTCCCAGTGAATGTAACCGCCCTGGATACGGAAAGGGAAGTGCAGCGGCAGGCGGAGCTTCCGGTGGAGGTAGATGATCGGAGGATTGCGGTAAGTGATTCGGTAGATGCTGCCCTCCCCGACCTCCGCGAGGCTTTCGGCCTTCAGGACGTCCGGGTATCCGGCGATTTCCCGCGCCCACACGCCCGGCGGGCGCCCTCCAATCCAATAGTCGGAGACGGAGACGTCTTTGTTCACTTCGGAGCGGTTCATCACGTCGAGGAAAAGTCCGGGATGGGCCCGGGTGAACGCCCCGGTCCAAGGTCCGTTCGCCGGAATGAGGATTTTCAGAGTCGCGAGCAGCAAACCCGTCTCGGGGGATTCGCCCTGCCCCAGCGCGCGAAGCCGCTCGATACTGCTCCCCGCACCGTTACCCAAGTTCGCCATGGAGGGAGGAGGGCTCGCGGACGTCCGCGGACGTGTCCCTTCGGCCATCGTCGCCCCCACCTTGAGGGTAGCTCCATCCCCTCGACGCACGTTCGGCGGAGCATCGGCTTACCGGTTATAAGCTCGTTGAGCCGGCGGGCGCATTCCCCCGGCCGGAGTCGAAACCGCCTTGGGACCCTCCCCCACGAATCGGTCCACCGCTCACGCACCGGTCCGAACCCGTTCGGATACCCGAACAGGTTCGGCACTACGACTTCACCCTCCCGCGAGCTGACCCAAGTCGACGACCATGTTCCGAACCGTCCCCGGGGACTGCCGGGGGCCCTCCGGTCGGGGGGCCTCCTCGCACACGCCGAACGCGGACCCAACTGCCGGTACCGACCTACCCACCCCAGCGTCCGACCCCTTGCACCGTTTGCCCGGACGCGAGCCGAACCGATCGCCGGTCGACCCGGGCCGGGGCGGAGCTTCGCCCTTCCCGGGAACTCTCTTTCACCAACCCCACTCCGTGCTCGTCTTCGGACCGTCCCGCCCCCTCGTCCGGCTCACGCTCTTCGCCTTCGCCTCCCGGACGAACCCGGACTTCCACTGGGTCGAGTTCAGCTCGCGCGCGACGGAGAGGACCCCCTGCGACCCCGTCCGCCTTGGCTGGATACCGGACGGCCGTCTCTGGCTGATCGACCCCCCGCATTCGCTGAAGCCAAACGATGAGAGCATGTCGGCCGCGCTGTCGAAGATCATCTCGGAGGAGGAACCCCCCGAATCGCGGAGCCGCCTCGCCGAATTCCTTCGGCTTCCGGAGCTGTCGCAGCGCATCATCGCCTCTCAAACCCCCGACGGCCATCCGGGGGTTATTGCGGTCTCCGAGGTCCAGCAGGCTTCCGAGACGTTTACCTCGAGCCGCGTGGTGTCGATTCTATCTCTTCACCAAGACCTAGGCCTTTCGGTCTTGGTCGGGCATTATAGCCCTCCGGGGATCGGTCGAGAACTGTTCGACTTTGTCTTTCGCCTGCGTGGCGCAGGCGATAGCCTCGGGGACTGGAAGCACTACGAACTGATTTGTGAGAAAGGGATCGTTTCGGGCCCCCTCGGCAACCACCGACCCGTGCCCCTCGGTGAGATCTCCCTCCTCGACGATGTGCTGTCGAGAGCGCGGCCTACCGACACGTAACCGGTCGACACCGACCGTCGGTTGCCTTCGCTCCCGCTGAGTCGAATCCCGGGCCTAGGGCGGGGTCCGGCCGATTCCCTAGCGTTCGGCGGTTCCAGTGCTTCGATAGGTTCATGCCCCCTTTCCGGGCACTGGCCTTTAGCGAAAAGATGGCCGGAGTCGCTCATCGCACTGCATCGCTGGGAACGTCCGGCCCGGGATGGGCGACTGCCGATGCGCTCCGGTCGACGGGCCTCACCGCGGTGGCGCTGGCGATCCTCGCTCTGGGGCTCGCGCTCCTCGTCCTTCCGGGCCTTAACGTTGCACCGGGAATCCCGGCCGTGCTGTTCGCGGTCGCGTTAGGGGTGCTGGTTGTGATTCTCCTCCTGTCCCGGGGCGAACGGCCCGGTAGATCGCCCGTCGAGTCCACCAACGTTCCCGAAGCTCCGAGGGAGACCTACCAGCGCGCGTCGAGTCCATCTCCCGCAATCCCTACGGACGCTTCCAGGGGGCCGCGGGCAGGGGTGCCGGGACGCGGCTCCGCTTGGCGAATCTTATCCTCCCCCACCGAACCGGGCGACGAGACCTGGCTTTCTTGGCTACCTCGCGAAAGTCGCCGCTTGGGCCCCGAAGGGGGCTCGGTCGTCCGGGGCGTGGTCCCCTCGCCGGGGAGGGCGGGCAACCTGGTCGCGTTCCCGGTACGAGATTACTTCGGCGGCGCCCTCCCCCCGGTGGCGCGGGGCCCACCGTCATCGGTGCCTGCGACGGCGAGGGAAGGCGCCCACTTCAGCGACGAACACGCTCCAACACTCTCTTCGTCACGAGCCTCTCCATTTTCCGACGAAGAGTTGGACCGCATGTTCCCTCCCGAGGGTCGTCGTGACCCGATCCTGCTCGAGGACGCTCCCGATCGCATCGGGGGTCACTCGCCGTGGGGCGGCTCGGGCGCGGTGGCGCACCGTTCCTTCGCGATTCCCGAAACGACCTCGGAACGTCCCGGTCGTGGGGAGGAGACCGAGGCCCACGACGCCATTCCGCTCCCGGCATACCGATGGAACCGCCGAGTTTCCGAGAACTCAGAAGCGCCTTCGACGACCAACCCCCGCGAGGGTTCCACGAGGACATCCGTGGGTCGAACGGGCGCTCATCCGAGCGAACTCCGCGAGGAAGCGAGCAATCCGGTCCCGCCCCACCTGCGCGCCTCGGGCCCCTTGATTCGATTCGAACCCCGGTCGCCGACCCGAGGCGGAAAAGGGAGCTCCGCTCCGAGGTCGGTCTGCGCATCGTGCTCCAAAGTGGTCGTCGACCTGCGCATGAGCGGTCCGTGCCCGAAATGCTTGCGTCCGTTGTGCCACGAATGCCTTCGCGAGGCGCTCGTCACCGTGGGTCACGGATGGTGTTTGGACTGTTCTCGGGCCACGATGGCCGGCTGAGCGTAGGGGTCGGTTCACGCGGCGCGGTCCTTCGGAACGGCCGACGGAATCGGCGTCGCATTGATCCAGCGCGAGAAGTCGGTGAGCCCGACGAACAGCAGCACGATTCCGATGAACTCGGCGTAGTAGAGGGCCACGGGGAACGACGCGATGTAGAACGCCCCACCGAGAGCAAGAACCGACGCCCCGGCGATCATCAGGAGTCCCTTCCAATGGAACTTTCGCCGCAGCGAAATCACCGCGAAGCCCAAGAGGACAAACGTGGCGGGTACCGTAATCAAGGAGGAAAGGACAAGTAGGAACACCGGCGGATTCCCCGAGATCACCCCGTTCTGGACCATCGAACTCGACACCGGAGTGGTGAACGAGAAGAACCCGACGACCGCCGAGACCGCGATAATGTAGCCGGTGTAGAGGTATCGATTCGTCGGCCGAGAGAAGCCGCGAACCGTCCCGAGGGATAGCGTGCCGACGATCGCCGCTGAGAAGAACACGTAGGCCTGGAGCATCAGGACCGAGACGGCCCCCAGGTACGCCGCCAGTTCGATGCCGGTCGCGACCGCGCCGAACCCGAGGCCCACCCCCCAGCCGAGCTGAGAGTGCTTACGTGTCGTGACAAATCGAACAAACCCACGGCCCGCGAGGAGAGTGAGCACGGCGGTCAGCATGGCGAGCGAGGCGGTGATTCCCCAACCTTCAGCGTTCATGGTCCGGGGCCAACCTGGGCCGCGAGGCCGCCGCGGGTGATGCCCCTCTAGTACGAATTGTTCGTACGTTTCTCGAACGCCCTTCTCGCGCACTCGACGGCACCGCCGCGAGCTTCCGCGGCCCCATCCGCAGGGGGATTCCTGCGACGGGGGATCTACGGAGGGATTACCCCGGTGTCCTCCTCAACGGGGCAGTTCCGTGGGCGGCGGAGGCGTGGGGGAGGGCGCGGGGGTCTTGTCGCGCGCCGACGGACGGGGACGCTGGCCCGCGAAGACGAGCGAGAGCCCGACAACGACCAACCCGAATCCCGCGACCTCCCAGACGGTCACCGGCTCCCCGAAGAAGCCCGAGCCAATCCCGATTCCGACGAGCGGAAGGAGGTACGCGACGAGATTCGCTCCCCCGGGTCCGACCCGATGATGGAGCCGAAAATACACGACATACCCCATCAGCGAGGCGAAAATCACCAACGTGAGGAGGGATCCCCAGACTGCGAACGTGAACGGGAGGTGCTCCGGTCCGGGCAACGCGACCACCGCCACGCCCGCGATTCCCGCTCCGACCCCGAATTGAGTCGCGAGCTGCCAGGTCCCTTGAGGACCGCGTGACCACCGGCGCAAGAGCACGGTGCCTAGAGGAAACACGACGAAAGCTGCCAGAATCGCCGCGGGTCCCTTCCAGTTCCCGCCGACGCCCCCCCACAAGCTGGGGAGCACGAGCACGATCATGCCGACGAAGCCGACCACCACCCCGGCGACCGACTCGGTGGACATCCGCTCCGACCGGAGCAGAAAATAGCCAAACACCACCGTGAGAAGCGGGGCGAGCCCCGACAGCACCGAAGCGTACCCTCCCGAGGTGAACTGTTCGCCCCAGTAGAGGAGCAGTCCATAGAACCCGATGATGAACGGACCGCCGACGAGCGCGGAAAGAAGGAAGGCCCTCCGGTCCGGCCTCGGTTCAGCCCGGGCCGCCGCAACGAGCCCGAGAATGGCCGCGACGAGCGCGTAGCGCGTACCGGCGAAGATGAAGGGGGAGGCGCCTCCCACGATCCCTTCCCGAATGGCGACGTAGGCGGACCCCCAGAGGAAACCCAAAGCCACCAGGAGTAGGACGTCGGTCCGGGTAATCCGCGGTCCGCTCGGCACCGATGGATGGCCGGTAGGTCCAGCGCCGCTCAACAGTCCGTCGCCTCGAACCTGGGGCAGTCGACGGCCTCTTAAGTGGGAGGGGGGAGGGGAGCACGATGCCGCCGAGCGTCGACCCCCGGGAGTCCTCAGCGAGCTCCGCGACGGGGCGCGCACCGGGTTCGGCGCCACCCCCGAGGGATTCTCTTCTGCACGACGACGCCGGCCCTCCGAAGGACGAGGACGCGAAATTGGTCGACCTCATCGGATCGGAACGGGAACGGGCGGTGCCCACGCTCAAGGATGGCTTCGTGGGCATCTACCGGTGGCATGCGAAGCGCACGCTTCGCAGCGCAACGTGGGTCCGCGCTGTCCTCCTCGGGAACGAGGTGGCCGCCGTGTCGGTTCTCGAGCGACTCGACCCGGAGGTTGGGTATGTCTACTACCTGTCCACCGCCGTCCGCCACCGACGTCGAGGGTTCGGTGCCCGATTGCTCGACGACGCGCTCGACCTCTTCCGACGCGAGGGCGTTCGTGTGGTCTACGGAGCTGCGGAAGAGGATAACACCCCGTCGATCGCACTGTTCCGCTCCCGGGGGTTTCGAGCGGTGGAACGAAAGGAGCTCGGCTTTCGTGAGGGCGGGCTCGGCGCATGGGGACTACGTAGCCGGATGACCCTGGTGGGCGGCGAGGTCCTGCTCGGGCTTCGACTCGCGTCTCCCGCCACCGCATCTCCCGAACGCTGACGGACCTCGGCGCGCGGTGAAGTGAGGAGCCTCCTCGCCCGAGAGATTCCCCGGCGCCTCGCTACCGAATCGGTATCATCACTTGTTCGCGCGGTTGCCAAGCGAACCCCTTCCAGGGTGCGGGGACCTCCCAGTCGAGCGCGCTGATCGTGGCGAGCAAGAACTCCTGCGTCACCGCGAGTCGAGCCAGCTCTTCCGCCACGCGGTCCTTCCAAAGCTCGGTGGCCTTGTCGACCGTGGTCGCCCCCGGGAGAAGCGGCGCGTCCGGGTAGAGGACGAGCACGGTGAGCAGCGCCCCGGACTTGACCACGGACGGAACTTCCTGACGGACGACCGCGTCACCGGCGACCTTCACCTCGCGGATGGCGACCGCGGGCCGGTCCGGCACACCGTGCCAGAACCACAGCAATTGAGGGACATCGGTCCATCCGGGGGCTTGCACGAGGCCGAAGTCCCGTGCCAGAGTCGCGAGGAACGCGGCAAAGGCGCGGTTCCACTCCTCGTACGTGTATACCGGCGTGCGGGCCGAATCGAATCCGGGGGCGGCGACGAACCTTCGATGTCGCTCATAGAAGAGGCCGAGCGCCGTCCGTGGGTCCCCCGCCTCCTCGTCGAACCGGGATCGAAATCGAGCTAACCACTCCTTCGCGTAGATCGCTTCGGTGGTCGATGGCGGTGCGGGCGCGGGGCCGTCGTTCATTCGGTCGTGGTGCCACACCCCCGATGGCCGCGAACCTCGGTGCGCCTGCCTCCTCGTTCGCTCGAACTTCGTCGGGCATGTCATTTGAGGAATTCGGTCCTCAGGATGGGCTCGGTGCCTCGGGCCGACGGACCGGTCCGGGCCGCTTGCTCCCGGGAGCGTGCTCTTAGTTCTCAGCCGAGCGACTGTTCGACGGTGGCGCCGGCTTCGAGATACCACGGAAGGTCGTCGGTCGGGAACGTCGTTCCCGTTCGAAACTCCCCCGTGCGAGACCCCTTTTCAACGACCAAATGCGCCGTCCGCCACTCCGAGACGGTCGTCACATCCAGCCGCAACACGATGTCGAACCCGTAGCGGCCCTTGTAGGGCGGTGGCACCGAGGTCGTGATCATCGAGATCCCACTGCGAGGGAACACGTCCGTGTAGGCGCGCAGACGTTCGGGGTCCGCGGGGTAGAACTCTCGGACCCGGTTCGTGTTCGAGACCACGACCGCGCGCGGGGTCGACGCGACCACGCGTTCATCGAGGATTGCCTGAAGACGCTCGGGGAGCAGGAAGAAATGATCGAGCGCAATGCGCTCGGAGGCGGCGCCGTCCGGCCGGATCAGTGCGTTGAACGTCTGCCGGGGAACCCGGGGGGCTCGCCCGAGGTCGGACCCTACGAGGGGGTCGATGATCCGATTCCCGGAGAGGAGCCTTCTCACCCAGCGCTCCTCTTCCGAGGGAGTGTCCGGCGACTCGCGGATGCTCATCCAGCGGAACTCGGGGTCAACGAATCGCCCGAGGGCGAACGCGAGAACGTGGCCGGCCCGTGGGCTGCGGCTCCAGAGATAGAAGCCGAGCGGCGTGGTGCGGAACTCGGGAGGAAGGTCGACCATGGCACCCGGTGCGGGTCGGACCACCTTCAATATCGACGGCCGTCTTCATAAACTCTGGCAACGGGATCGACTCCGGCGTTCCTCCGCGCGACCGGGTCGAACGGGTTTGACGGGGGGTTTATTCTCGCTCAGCCCGCCGTAGCCATGATGGTCGCAGCGAACAGCACTCAGGACAAGAAGGCGGACCTCGCCGGCCCGGGCATCGGGACCTACGAGGAGGTCGACCGCGTGCTGCCCGTGGATTACGAGCCGCTCCTCACCCCCCGTCTCACCCAGCACGCCATTTTCGCCGCCAAGAACTACATCGAAGAGCATCTCTGCAAAGAACTCAACCTCATGATGGTCCAGGTACCCCTGATCGTCGAGGTTGAGAGCGGCGTCAACGACATGCTCGACCGGGACGGTTCTCGCACTCCGGTTCAGTTCCATATCTCGAACGACCGTGACCAGCACCCGGTGGACGCGCAGGTCGTCCAGGCCGCGACGAAGTGGAAGCGGATGGCGCTGAAGCAGTTCGACCTGCAATCGGGCGAGGGGCTCCTCACCGATATGCGGGCGGTGCGGAAGGACTACTTCCTCGACCACGACCACAGCGCGTACGTGGACCAGTGGGACTGGGAGAAGGCCATCACGGTCGAGGACCGGAACCTGAACTACCTCCGGGACACCGTCCGACGCATCTGGAAGGTGCTCACCGGCGCGCAAAAGCATCTGCAGCGCGTCTTCCCTCAGCTCAAGGACTCGCGGTACCCGAACCTTCCGGACGAGATCAAGTTCATCCACGCCGAGGACCTCCTCGACATGTACCCCGAACTTCCGAGGAAACAACGCGAGACCGCCATTCTCCAGAAGTACCCGGCCGTGTTCATCATCGGGATCGGCTGGCCGCTCAAGGACGGGTACCCGCACGAGATGCGCGCGGCCGACTACGATGACTGGGTCACCGAGACGGTCTCCGACGACGGTCGGCCGATGCACGGCCTGAACGGGGACATCCTCATCTGGAATCCCGTGACGAAGCGACGGCACGAACTGATGTCGGGAGGCATCCGCGTGACCGCGGAAACGCTCCGCCAGCAGCTCACGATGTCCGGCCAGCTCGACTTCCTTAAGTTCCCGTATCACCAGGCGATCCTGAACGGGCAGATCCCGCTCAGCATCGGCAGTGGGATCGGACAGGGGCGCACTCAGATGTACCTACTCCGCAAGGCCCACATCGGCGAAGTGACGGTCGCCGTCTGGCCGAAGAAGCTGCGGGAGATCAGCGCGCAGCACAACATCCACGTGCTCACCTAGCCCTCCGGCGAGGTCGGAGCGGCGCGAAGCGGTGGCGTGCGCGCCATCCGCTCACCCTCGGTCCAGGACCCCTGAACCGTTATCAGCCCTCGCGGACCATTCTCCGTCCGACCCCCATGGGGATTCCGGGTGCGATCGTCAAGCAGCTCCTCCGCGAGGGGGACGACCACCGCTGTCAGGACGCTCCGGACAACTGCGTGCGGATCCGAGCGCTCGCGAATCTGCCGACACGGTTTGGAGAGTACCAGGTGGCGGCCTTCGAGAACTGCCTTGACCACAAGGACCACGCGGCGTTCGTCCACGGGGACGTCTTCGAACAGGACAACGTGCCGGTGCGGGTCCATTCGGAGTGCCTCACCGGGGACGCGATCGGTTCCCTTCGGTGCGATTGCCGGGACCAGCTGATCGAGTCGCTCGAGCGTATCGGCAAGATGCCGCGGGGGATCGTCCTCTACCTTCGGCAGGAGGGCCGCGGGATCGGCTTCGTGAACAAGATCCGGGCGTACCAGCTGCAGGACTCGGGCTACGACACGGTCCAAGCCAACGAGCTCCTCGGTTTCCGGCCCGACGAGCGCGACTACGAGATCGCCGCGCGGATGCTGAAGGCGCTCCACGTCCGCTCGATCGAGATCCTCACGAACAACCCGGCCAAGGTCTCGGACATCGAGCGGCACGGCATCCGCATCTCGGGAAGGATCCCGGTCGAGATCCCGGCGAACGAGATCAATCGCCCCTATCTACGCACCAAGCGCGACCGGATGGGCCACTTACTCGAGGTCGAGCAGGACGACGACCTCTCCGACTACCCGAAGTAGCGACGCGCCCCTTCGCACCCAACGCGAACAAGAGTCACCCCGGGCCGGTCCGGCCCGGGGGAGAGGAAAGGGTTCGTCCGGGCGTGGTTCGACCTGACTTCAGCTCGACGGCGGGGGTCCGCCCGACGACGGGCCCTCGCTCCAGTTGCTCGAGCCTCCCGCGGGCGGCGGCGGGGCACCGCTCGTCTGCGCCGGAGGGTTCCAAGGCTGGGCCCCCTGGGCGGGCGGTTCCTTGCGGCTGCGCAGTAGGAGCGCGAGCAACCCGATGACGAGCGCGATCACCGCGACGGCGATCGCGACCGCCAGCCAGTTGTTGAAGTCACTCGTCTGCACGTACGACGGGGTCGACACGGGCGAGTAGCCCACCGCGGCGCTCGCGGGCCCGTTGCTCACGGTGACCTTTCCGGTCGACCCGGTGCCGACGTTATAGCCCGAGACCGCGTTGAACGAGTAGGTGTACGCACCGTTCGGGAGGTACCAGACGAGCGACGGTCCCGTGGTCGACTGGGACACACCGTTCACCGTGGCCGACCAAGCCGTCCCGGAGGCGAGCCCACCAGCGCTCAACGTGACCGCGTAGAGCGTCGGCGGAATCGCCGCGTACGTCACCGCTACCGTGTACGTCGCTGCCGAGAGGACCACGGAGCCGCTCGAGGGCGAAACCGTGTAGTTCGTCACGCCTCCAACCTGGTAGGCGTAGGTGCCCATCGGCTCGGTGAAGTTGACGAACGGAGTGGTCGACGTCGTCGTCACGCCGTTCAGCGTGACCGACCAGCTCGTGCCGCTCGCGAGCCCCGACTCGGCGAAGGAGACCGTAAACGTCTCCTCGGGTCCGATCGGGAACTCATCGTAGGTCGCGCCCGTGATCAGGTACGGAGCGAGGTAGCCGTTGGAGCCGTAGGTGTGCCAGTCGGCCCAGTAGTTCCCGATGCCGGTCGAACAGGCGGAGTTCGTGCAGCTGTAGTAGTAGTCAAAGTCCACGGAGTACGCCTGGATGTGGTTCGGGTTGTAGGTGCCCGTGGCACCGTTGTCGCCGATGAAGTTGTTCGTGTAGATCGCGTTGTAGTCACCACCGGTGTCGGCGATACCGTAGCTCGTGTCGTCGACGAACGAACTGTGGATGATCGAGTTGTAGTCCGAACCGTCCGTCAGGAGCGCGCCCTGGTAATCCTGGTACGCCCCGATGCCGGTGAACTGACTCGTGTCGGTGCTGTCGAGGTAGAGACCGTAGTAGCCACCGGTCGCGTTCAGGTCCGTGACGGTCAAGCCGGCGGAATCCTCGCTGTACAACGCCGCGGGGAACATCGTCGCGATGACTCCCGTAACGGTCACGGCCTGAGAGTCGCCGATCAGGACGGCGGCGACGGGGAGGCCATCGTCGTAGTCGACTTCGACGGCCCACGGCGTCTGGAGCGTCGTTCCGGTCGCGGTAACGCCCGACACCGTCACGAATTCCGAGTCTGCATCGACGAACACCCCGATCGAGGTCTCGTCGGCGGTCACGGTGCTCACCTGGATGTTCGTGGAGTCGTAGACCCAGACGCCGATCGAGCCATCGGTGGCGGAAACTCCGGTCACGGAATCCGCCAGGCTGTCCTCCACTTCGGCACCCACGGCGCCGTCGGTGGCGGTGATCGTGGACGCCGTCACCCCGGAGGAGGGGTCGACGATTACGCCCGCGGAATCGAGGCCGGTCGCGCTGATGTCCGTGATGGTCACGCCGGTCGCATCGGAGGTATAGACCCCCGTCGAATGGTCGTTCGCCGACACGTCCTTCACGGTGGTGTCGGGCGACGGTCCCTGGATCTCGAGACCCGTCGAGTAGTAATAGGCCGAAATCCCGGTGGCGGTGGTGTCCGAGTCCTCGAAGAGGTCGGCCGCGTCGTACGAGTCGTACGAGGCGTTCACGTTCTGGAGCACGGTGTTCTCGGAGAAGGCAATCTCGGCCCCGTCCTCGACGATCTGGGAGCTGTTGAACCAGTTGAAGCTCGTGTAGTTGTTGAACTCGCCGAACATCGAGATGTACTCGTCGTACATCGACACCGTGGTCAGCGACGTGTTCTGGGCCTCGTAAAGGATTCCGCTCAAGTAGGAGTCTTCGGAATAGAAGCTCGAAACGTTCGTGTAGTCCGAAGCCTCGAGCACGACCCCCAGGCCTTCCGAGTAGTCGCCGTAGACCGACGTGTCCGTGACCGTCGTCGCGAACGCGTCCTCCCCGAGAACTCCGATGGAGTTGTTGAAGTATCCGGACTCCGAAACCCCTTCGCCGTACACGTACGTGTCCTTCACGGAAACGTGGGAGGTGCCCTGGAGCAGGACCCCGACCGGGAAACCGGCGAGGTCGAGCGTCGGCATCTCGTCATTCGCCTCGAGGGTCGTCGGGTTCGAGATGTTCAGCGAGCTGTAGGCCGCCTCCGTGTAGGTGATGCTGGCGTCCACGGATTCCTCGCCCCAGTAGCCGACCGCGCCGAAGAACGCGTAATTGTCGGTAAGGGAGGTACCGGTGCTTTCGATGTCGAGAACGCCGACGGTCAGCTCGTTCGCGCCGCCAAAGACATTCTGCCAGAACACCGAGTACAGTGCCTCCGCAACCGTCACTTTAGCATGGTTCGAGTTGGCGAGCGACACCGCGTTCGCACCATAGACGGAGATGGCGTCCGTCACAACCGGGTTCGGCGAATCGGCGATATAAACGCCGTACGACCCGTCCTCCGCGACGGTAAGGTTCGACTCAAAGCCCGGGTCGTTCCAAGCGACCACGGCTCCGCCGCCAATGTTCAGGTTGTGATAGCATGCGGGGCAAGTCCCGGCGCTCAGCACCGAACCCGCGAAGTAGCCCAGCAATCCCTGGTCGTAGACCTGAGCGGAAGCGTCGGAATAGAACGCGATCAGCTCGCCGTAATCCGGTAGAGAGAGCGTCAGCTCCGGCGCAATGCCGAGAACGGTCGGTGGCGACCCGAAGGCGGGTCCATCCATGAGGTAGTAGTTGTAGCCGAGCGGGTCGCTATATCCCTGGGACATCGCGGTGACGTTGATGACGTCCGTCACGCCGGTCGCCTGGAAGAGATTGAACGAAACGTAGCCCCAGTCGTTCAAGTGGTCGTAGAATAGGGCGTCGTCACTGCCCGACGTCACTCCGTTCAACAGCTCGAGCCCTTTGAACACGAACGGACCCGTCGTCCAGCCCATCAGGATCGTGGCGGCCGACTGGGCCTGGCCGTTCCCGTTGAGGTACAGGGGCGAGGTGAAGGTGGTGGTCGATGCCGTCAAGGTCGCCGAGATTCCGACCGACGTCGTGGTGAAGCCCACATCGGCCCGCGTGTAACCGTCGGCGAGGAAGAACACGTAGTACGACCCGGATATCGGGAACGCTGTGTCGACGGGCGGCAGGTAGGTCAAGAAGCCGCCTTCCGCGTTCGTGGGCAGGTACGACTGATTCTCGTAGGTGGTCCCGTCCCCGACGAACGCGAATCCCCAGTCGGGGGTCGCGAGCGTGCCCTGGAGTTCAATGGACCCCGAGGCCGCACGAAGGTAGGTCGGGGTGTTCCACATCCCGTAGAGGAGGGAAGGGCCGGTGCTGAGCGAGACGGTCCCCGAGGTGCTGTACGTCTCGGCGACACCGATCGCGGTCTCGCCCGTGTCGCTGCCGAAATCGTACGCCGACGGAACGGTCTTCCAGCCCGCGGTGGTAGCGTTCGAGTACTCGAGGGTCTCGGTTCCGGTGATGTTGCTGAAGACGGCGTTCGAGCCACCGCCCGGCCCGCCGAAATCAAGCTCGGAATCGTACCCCAGACCGAGCGGTGTGACGTACTTACCGCTCACCTCGAAGCCGGGGGAGTTCGTCGGAGCCGCCGGGCTGTTGAAGACGACCGTGTCGTAGACGCCCGTGAAGGTTCCGGCGGAGTCGACGATGCGGTAACCGAACTTAACCTGGTCCCGCGCGCCCGTGATGCTCGCGTTGTTGAAGAGGTCGATCGTGACGGGGAAGGTCAGCTTGAACGTCGGTCCGATGTCATAGTAATACGAGGGGTAGACCGGAGTTCCGTTGTAGGAATAGAACGTGCCGGGGTACAAAGCCCCGGACGCCGAGGAGAAGTTCCAGACGTTGTCGATAAACGAGATCTGGCCGCCGTTCAGGGTGACGACATTCTGAGTCCAGAAGGCTCCGTTGGTGTTTCCGGGAATGGAGATGTTGTTGGTCACCGTGTTGAGCTGGATCCCGAAGTAGTACGGCGAGTTGTAGTCGCCCATATTGGCCGGCCCGATGAAGTCGTACGCACCGGTGTAAGTTGCGTTGGCCGAGTTGAGCGTGAGCGACCCGAGCACGTGCGAAGTGTTGTAGACGTAGGGGGTCACTCCAAGCCCGAAGTCGCCGATACCCATCGGCGCCGGGTTCGAGACGTATCCGACCCCGATCGCTTGGCTCGGGCTCGACGGGGGCGATTCCAATTCATTGAGGTTCGGGAGGTAAACGTCCGAAGGCCGGACGGTCCCGGCTGCGATCTGCGCGGCGAGCTCGGAGAGCGTCCCGGCAGATCGGGTCCCGGGTTGAGAAGCAACTTGAGTCAGTTTCGAAGCAAGGGCCTGAGAGGAGTCCGTGGTACCCACGCTCAGAGGGGTACTCGCGGCCGCCTCAGCATTCCAATTGCTCGTCGATGAGGGTGCCGGGCGGGCGGGCGGGCTCGCTCCGGAAAGAGCGGTCGGGGCCGCCGAGGAGGCCGCGTCCCGGGCTCCCGAGGAGAGGGGGTGAGCCGAGGCCGGCGCCCCGAAGATGGCCCCTCCCGGAAGGAGCATCAATGCGCACACCGCGAAGACGATCGGCAGGACCCAAATTCCCTTTCGCAAGGCAGGCGAGCTCGTCATGGTCGCGGCGCAGTGGTCGTTCCACTATACATACCTTCCCACGGCCTTTGGGGAGGGGGGTCCGGAGCCGCTCGGAGCCGCGAATCCCGACGTTTCGGTACCCTCGGCGCGCGGGCAGCCGGACTTCAACGAACCTGCTCGACCGGGTCACCGGTGCGGATGCGGCCCTCCCGGACGACCTTAGCGTACCAGCCGCGCCGGTCGAGCATCACCCGGAGAAACTCCGGACCTCGGGTCGGGCCGACATACGGTAGACGAAAGAGATTGTCGCACGGGGTGCACGGTTTCGTGACCTCGAAAACGACCTCACCGGCCCGAAAACGTCGGCCGGGAGCGAACGCATCGTACGAAAGGCCTTCGGTCGTGATGTTCTCACCAAGGTCCCCGGAGCGGACGGGCCAGCCCTCGCGGTCGAGCTGCGCAAGCATCTCGCGGGGCATGACGAGGAGCGCCATCGACGGGTCGTCCTTCTTTTCGCGGTGACGGTACAGGTTGAAGTCCCCGGTGACCCCCGCGAAAGAGACGAATGCTTCGGGGACCGAGGGCTTCGGGAGCCCCCGCTCCCCGGGAACTTCCGGCTTACGGTGAAGATCAAAAACGCGTCCCGACACCATCGCTTTCACCGTCCGGAGCGCACCCACTCGTTCGGAATTGAAATACGTTGAGGTCGAAGCAAAACCCCTCGCGACGCGCGCGGCGGGGCACGCGTCCTTTTGTGCTCCCGCTCTTTTTGCGCGACGATGCCGCGACCGATCGGGGCCGGAGTGCTGACCATCCTCGGAGGGCTATTCATCCTCGGCGGCGGGTTGATCTTGGCCGTCGTGGGCACGATCGTCCGACTCTTCGGGTATTCGAGCGGGTTTTTCCTGCTCGGGCTCCTCTTCGGTTTTCTCACCCTGCTCGTGGGGATCTTGATGATTGTCGTGCCGTCGGCCCACACCGTCTGGGGAATCCTCGCCATCCTATTCGCCCTCGTGAGCATTCCTACAGCTCTCGGGGGCCTCGTGATCGGCTTCATTCTCACCCTGCTCGGCGGAATCCTCGCTATCGCCTGGCGACCCCCCCCGCCCAGGGTCATCACCGTGAGCGCGCAGACCATCCCTCCTCAGGTGCAGTAGTCATCGGGTCCGAGCGCGGGCCGTCGTCGACACGGCCAGACGTCCGGTGGAGGAGGTCGGAATGAGCTCGCCCTTGTTCGACCTCGCCTTCGGCCTCCTCCTCGGCTTTTCCCTGACGATCCCGCCCGGGCCGATGAACGCGTTCATCCTTGCGCGTTCGGTCCGGTCGTTCCGGGAAGGGGTCACGGCCGGTCTGGGCGCGATGAGCGCCGACCTCGTGCTCGGCGTGGTGGTCTACTCCCTGCGCTCCGCGCTCGACCTCTCTTCGGAGCTACGGTGGGTTTACCTCATCGGCGCGGTCGTGATGGTCTATCTTGGGGTCGGGCTCCTCCGGGCTCGCTCGGAGAGTTCGGCCAAGGAAACCGCCGGCGTTCGCACCTATACGAGCGCCCTCGGCCTCGGACTGTCGAACCCGTTCCAGATTGTCTGGTGGCTCACCGCCGGCCTCGCGTTCGCCTATTTCGGAGGACTCATCCTATTCGTAGGGCTGTTCGGGGCCGTCGCGGTGTGGATCGTCGCGTTCCCCTGGGCCGTTCACCTCGGAACGGAACGGCGGCCCGAAGTCGCACGGGTGCTGGTCATCGTTTCCGCCGCGGTCATCTTCGGCTTCGCCGGTTACTTCCTCTTCCTCGTGTGGTAGGGGAGGAACGAGACCCGTCGCTACGCCGACGGCTTCAGTCGGGCCGCGAACTGCTTGCGGAACTTGGCAACCTTCGGTTCGATCACCGCACGGCAGTACGCGCTCCCCGGGTTCCGTCGGAAGTAGTCCCGATGGTACTCCTCGGCCGGGTAGAAGGCCGTGAACGGCGTGAGCTCGGTGACGATCTTCCGCCGCCAGAGTCGCGCGGACTCGAGTTCGGCGATGACCTGCTCCGCGGTCGCCTTCTGGGCGGGGGAGTGGAAGAAGACCACCGAGCGGTACTGCGTCCCCACGTCGTGACCCTGGCGGTTCAGGCTCGTCGGGTCGTGCGTCGTCATGAAGATCGTCAGGAGGTCGTGGTAGCTCAGCATCCTCGGGTCGAAGGCGACCTCGACGACCTCGGCGTGCCCCGTGCGGTCGGTGCAGACCTGCTCGTACGTGGGTTGGGGGACGGTGCCGCCGGCGTACCCGGGAGTCACACGCAAGACGCCCACGAGCTCGGAAAGGATCGCTTCGGTGCACCAGAAACATCCTCCCCCGAGTGTGGCGACCTCGATTGCGGGCGGGCTCTCGCGGGACGCTTCGGCCATTCAACTCACCTCCCTCGGAACCTCGGGCACGTGGTCCCGAGGCGGACGAGGTTGGGGGCAGTCGCCCGACCCATTTCAATTCGCCGGTGGCCGTCGCCCGGAGGTCGGTCCAACGATCCGTGGGCTGGTACCATGGTAGACGAAGAACGGTGCGAGGAGCGACAGAATCGGCGCGAGGAGCAGTAGATACTCCACTCCCGGGAACGCCACCACGAGGGAAACGAACGGACCTACGAGCGCGAGCAGCAGCACTCCGTAGAGCGCGCCGCCCACGCCGATGAAGCGGGAGTGGAAACGCGAGGAACCGGCCCACAGACCGAGCACGAGGCCCACGCCCCCGAGCCAGCCGAGCCAGAAGCCGACGAGGCCCGTGTACGCTCCGAGCGGCTCGCCCGAACGAAGGCAGGTGAGCGCGTGGGTCGGATGGCCGTTGACGCACGAGAGTAGCGAGTTCGCGGACCCGATGATCACCACGGCGGCGATCAGAATCAACAGGAAACCGACCGTCCCGATGAGGCAAAGGACGGAGGCCAAGGTGAATCGGGGGTCGACCTTCCGCAACTGCGCGAATCCCCGACGGTAGAGGAAGAGCGAGATGAGGAACAGGATCGCCCCGGCGAGAATGAGGAGGGCGGTCGCCTCGACGAACCCGGTTTGATGGAGGGAAAGGAAGCCGGCCGGTGCGTACGCCGCCGCCAACAGGAACGCGATGGGCACGACGATGGCGAGCAAAGCCCCCGCGAGCCCGACCGCCGCCCCCGTGGCGATTCGGTAGAGGCCTCTCCCCTCCTCTACGCTCGGCGCCGTCGGTGCGCTCGCCATTTCGTCCGAATCCGGATTAGCTCAACCGATGGTACGCTGGATTATCTACCTGCGCCCGGCCGGCTTACGGTCGCACGACGAACTGCACTTCGGTACGCGACCAGGCCCGGGGATTGTTCCAAGGGTCGCCCGGATAAATCTCCCGGGTCGATAGAACCGAGCGGACCTTTTTCTCTTTCCGACGCCACCGCACCCAGTCCGAGAGCCCGTGGTAGACCACCCGGGGAGCGACCATCTCCGGGTCGAAGGTGACCGCCGCGACCCGGGTCGCCGGCAACGTTCGGACCTTGATACCTCCCTCCGACCGGGCCCGGCCCGGCACTTCGATGCCGACCTCCCACTCGCGTTTTCCGGGTTCCCGGAACACCCAGCGACCGGGACGCAGACGGTGGGCGACCGCCCACGACCGCACGGCCGCGAAGCGACGGCGGATCTCCGCCTCACGGTACGGACCGGTCCATCGAATCGAGGCGACGCGCAAGCTCGGCACCTTCTTGAGGACGAAATCGACCGTCATCGTGGGCCCCTCGAAAGGGAGCGGTACGCGGAGGCAGAGATAATCTCGTCGAAACCCTTCCGACGATCGGAACGGCTTCTTACGTCACCGAGGGACGAGGCATCATCGGCAGTTCGGCTAACTGTTCGTCGGTGGGAGGAAGGCGCGGGACCGACTTCACAAATCCACCGTAGTATGGAACGCGCTTCGTGATCACCTGGCGGAAGGCGGCGCGCAGCGCCGCGTCGTCGAGGCCCCGCGTCGGTACCAGGTCATCGTTTCGGTTCAGGCAGCCTTTGAGCTCCCCCCGATGCGTGACCCGGATTCGGTGGCAGTGAGCGCAGAACTCGCGGTTGTACACGGGGTCAACGACCTCGACCTCCGCGCCCCCGACGATGTAGACGCGCCGGTGGTGCATCTCGCGGACGTACACGTGCGAGGCATTCTCTTCGAGCCAGCGTTGGACGCCCTGCATGTCGACGAGCCACTGACGGTGGTCGATGAGTTCGGGCATGAACTGGATCAGCTGCAGCTTGAGTCCGTCGGTGGCGCCCACGAACTCGATCATCTGGGGGATATTGGCCACGGTCCGCCGAAACACGACCGTGTTGAGCTTCACGGGCTTGAGACCCACCCGGAGCGCGGCCCGCACGCCACGGAGTACCGGCGCGAGCGAGCCGCCTCGAATGGATCGGAACTCCGCCGGGTCGGTGGTGTCGATGGAGACGTTCACGCGTTTCAGCCCAGCATCCCGGAGCGACTCCGCTCGGTGCTCGAGCATCGAGCCGTTGGTGGTGAGCGAAACGTCCGGTATCTGGCGAACGGTGCGGTCGACGATCTCCTCGAGGTCGCCGCGGACCAGCGGCTCGCCGCCGGTGAACTTGACGGAGCGGATGCCGAGCTCCCGCGCTACGACAACCAGCCGCTCGACCTCGGTCGGCGTCATCTCCTCGTCGTGCGGCGCCTGGGGGCGGGCGACCGGGCCGAGGCCCTCATCGTGGCAGTAGATGCATCCGAAGTTGCAGCGCTTGGTCACGCTGATGCGGATGTCCGTAACCTCGCGCCCGAACGCGTCGGAGAGCATCGCTCCGACTCTAACCGCCGCCCCGCATATAGTCGTCCTAAGGGCCATGAGGTCTCACGGAACCGCGGGGCTCCAAAAAAATCCCGGCGCGGCTGGTAGCGCGAAGCTGGGCGGAAAGGAAGGGGTTGGTCCCGCTGGGTGTTCGTTCAGTCGTGCCGCCCTCCGGGCAGTGTCGGCTCCGGTCCGCTCGGCGGACCGGGTCTTGGGCGCAAGGGAAGGGGGCCCTCCATCGAGTTCACTCCGACAGGAGCTTCTCGAGCCGTTCGTAGAGATCCTCGAGCTCCTTCTCCTTCCTGCGACCGCCCTCCCAGCGCGCGTTCACGACCTCGACCAGCACGTCGGCGACCTTGTCCATCCATGGCCCTTCCTGCGCGTTGAACCGCTGCTTCACCTTCTCGCGGAGCAGCTCGTTGTATGCGCGGTACGCCGACCACACCCAGGGTCCAAAGTTCGACTCGCACGGTCCGCCATCTCCTTCGCTCTCGCTCATTTGCTTCCTCGGGAAGATCGGTTCCCGAAAGCGAGACCTCGAGGAGGGGGATATTGACCGGGTCGCGCGGGGACCAGTCACACCCGCGCCGGTCCAGCGGTGGGGGCGAGGTTGAGCAGGTAACGAACGCGCTACCTACGGGCTAAGTGCGCGCCCGCCTCTTCGGGGTCGATGGCCTCGGACCCGGACGAGACGATGCCGACCTCCACGAAGGGTTTGGACGAGCAAGTGCTCTCCACCCTTCAGGGTACTCCCGGCCGAATCGCGTTCAGTGGATTGCGCCGGACCCTTCGCGTCCATCCCGAACGGCTCTCCCGGTCGCTGCGGCGACTCGAACGCGAAGGACGTGTCGAGCGCGCGCCCGACGGATATCGCGCGACATGGGCCGCCCCGAACGACCGGCCCCGACGATTCCACGGGCTCCGCCCGATCGCTCAGGTCGAGCTTCCCCCGGGCGCGATGAGCGACAGCGTCTTCGCGCGACTCGCTGGCCGATGGTTTGGGTCGCTGCGGTGGGTGGGGGTGGTGGATGGCCCGACGGGACGGCTTCTCACATGGGCGGGCCGCGATGGCTCGGGCCAGGTCTTGCTCGGTATCCACCGGGGCGTGCTGAGCGTTTTCGTGCGCGACGATCGGTCCGGCGAAGACGACGACTCCGAGGATGCTGCCTATGAGCTCCTCGCCCACGCGGCCGAGGTGCTGCGGCCATCCGCCGGGACGGCTCTCGGTTCCGCGAGTTTCCTCGCCGCCGATCTCGTCGACGGAGACCCGCGGGTCGACAACTGACGCTCGCCCTACGACGCGCGGGACGCGGTCGGGCGCTAGAGCGCGTTGAGGTCCATCGAGGGTCAGGATGAACCTCCCCCTCGGGTTAATGAGCGGTGCACCGCTTCTCGGGGATGCCGATGCCGGCCCTTCCGTCAGGAGCTCCCTTGCCGGTCGGCGAATCGGGTCCGACCGGTCTCGCCGCCGGCTCCGCCCTCCAGGTCGATGGGATCTCGAAGTCGTTCGGACCGGTGCAGGCCCTCTCCGCGGTCAGTTTCTCAGTTGCTTCGGGTGAGATTGTCGGGCTGCTCGGTCCGAACGGGGCGGGCAAGTCGACCACCATGCGGGCGATCCTTGGGCTCGTCCGGGCGGACACCGGCGAGATTCGCTTGTTCGGCCGGAACGTCACCGTGGACCCCGCGGAGACGAAGCGGCTCGTCGGATACGTCCCGGAGTCCCCGGCGCTGTACGAGTTCCTCACGGGGGCCGAGTATCTCGATTTCGTCGCCGATATGTACGGACTCGACCCGACGATGCGGGCCGAGCGGATTCAGCAGTACCTCGCCGGCTTCGAACTCACGGGTCACGAGAACTCCCTCATCAGCGGTTATTCCCAAGGGATGAAGCAAAAGGTGGCGCTGATCGCCGCGCTCTCCCACCACCCCAAGCTTCTGCTCCTCGACGAACCCCTCAATGGCCTCGACCCCAGGTCGGCGCGAATCACCAAGGACCTTCTACGGAACCTCGCCGGCCACGAACATGTGGCGGTGCTGTTCAGCACGCATGTGCTCGAGATCGCGCAGGCGATCTGCGATCGGATCGTCATCCTCGACCGGGGCCAGGTTCTCGCTTCGGGGACCGTCTCCGCACTGCGAGACCGCGCCGGCCTATCCGGTCGCAACCTCGAGGAGGTGTTCCTGGCGCTCACCGGCACCGGGGACCTCGGGGATGTGGTCGACGCGCTCAGCCGGTAGGGTCGCGATGCAGCTCCACCGCGTCCGACGACTCGCCGAGACCCTGGTCGCCTCGCAACTGCGCTCGGGACGTAGCGGTTCCGACCCGAAGAGCTTCTTCGGTCGACCCGTCCTGATCGCCGTCATCGACGTGGCTCTCTTCCTCGGCGCTTCCGGTCTGGCCGCGGTGGTCGCGACGCACCTCACGGCGAGCGAGCTCGCGAGCCTAACGGTCGCGTTCCTCCCGTTCGTGCCGCTCGTGGCGGTCGGTGTGGTCTTGGTCGCCGGCCTCATGTTCGAGCTGACGACGACGACGAAGTTCGCGGGAAGCGATGCCGCCAACTGGCTCCCGATCTCTCCGGCGGAGTACCTGACGGCGTCCGTGACGGCGATCGCCTACACGTACTCGCCGGCGGTCGCGCTCACCCTCGGCGCTCTCCTCCCGTTGGCGTGGTTGGGCGGAACCACCCCCCTCTACGCCGGGACGGTCGCCTTCGCCGCACTGGCGCTCGTCGAGGGCGCGGTCCTGGTGGAAATGGTCCGTGCGGCAACGCAGCGCGCGAGCAACATCACCGCCGGTCGCCGTGGGCAGATGAACCTCGTGGTGCGGGCGTTGGTGCTGATCCTCGCGATCCTGCTCCTCGAGCTCGCCTTCAATCCGGTCTTCTTGCTCGGCGTGGCCCATCGTCTCTCGACGGTGGCACTCGTCACCGCCGCTGTTCCGTTCTTCTGGTCGACGGAAGCGCTCACGCAATGGGCCGGCGGCGTCATGGCCATCGGCGCGGAGTTCGCCATCGCCCAGGTGGCGTTCGTCGCCGCGCTCGGCTACCTCGCGGTCGACCTGCGGGAGCGATACTGGGTCCCAACCTCGAGCGAAGTGCGGCTCGAGGCGCACCACTACGCGGCCCGAAACCCCCTCTTCGCGCTGCTCGGCCTCTCCGCGGCCGAGTCCGCCTTGGTCGCGAAGGACCTGAAGGGCCTCTTGCGCCGACGCGAGATGCTTCCGACGCTGGTCATTCCGATCGTGCTGATCGTTCTCGTGGTTGCGGAGGGCGGCGCCCTGGGCGGTCCTCTATCGGTCGTCTGGGTCGGTTGGGTGGCGGGATTCTTCGCCCTGATCGTCGCCGGGATCTCCGTCGGCCAGGAGCGACGCGCGCTCCAGCTTCTCTACGCCTTCCCAATCTCGCCGGGCGCCATCCTTCGGGCCAAAGCGGCGTTCGTGCTCCTTCCGTCCTTGCTCGTAGCCTTCTGCCTGACGGTCGTGGTCGGGCTCTTCTTCGGGTTGTCTCCGGCCGCGTTCTTCGGCGTGCTCGTGATGGTCGTCACCGTTTCGGTTGTGCTGACGTTCTGGGGTCTCGCGTTCGCCACTCGCTACTCGGACTTCCAAGAGCGGCCGCGCCCGCAGTTCATGCGCCCAGGAGGCATGCTCGCGGCTACGGGCTCGGGGATGGTGCTATTGTTCGCCATCCTGATTCCGGGCACGGTCGCGGTGTTGTACCCGTCCGGCTTTTCCATCCCGCTCGGACTCGTCACGGCTGGTATCGCCGCCTCCGGCGGGGGCCTGGGACTCCAACTGACCCGATCGGGGTTCGACCAATTGTTCCGAGAGCTTCCGTTCTGAGCGGGGCCTTCGCCTCAGAGCGGGGCGCCGCACGAAGGGCACCGGCCATCGACCTCATTGCCGAGGGAGCCGCAAAACCGGCATCGGATCTTGACGACCTGTCGCTCGATCGTGTGCACCGCCCGCCATCCCGAGCCCGGCGGGGGATACGCCCGCTTGGCTTGCGCGATGGATCCGGCCCAAGCGTCAGGTTCCAGCACATCGAACGTGGGACGCCCGTGCGGCAGTTCGAGCGCGAGCCGGGGGCGGCCAACGCGCGGTCGACGCACCGAGATGTTCCGGAGGTGATCGAGTGGGACGTCGAGCTGCGTGACCGTGTCCCAGGAAGATCGTCGGCTGAGGCCTCGGCGCGGGGCGCGGGCTTCGAAGACGATCCGATGGTTGGTCACATAGAGCACGCCCGGTCCCTTGGGTCCGCCCTCCGCGGGCTCCCCCGGGTCGGCGACGGCGTAGGCGCTCCGCAACACCACCTCCCCGTGCCCGAGCAGCATCGACCGCGGGAGAGGTCCGAGACCCTAAAACCGTCGCCGGCCGGCGGAGGATTCGTCCCGGCGCCGGCGCGCGGAGTGGCGAAGCTCCTCGCGGAACCGCTTCGGAGCCCGCTCGGTGGCGACCGTGATCGCTACGGGGGTGAGACGATTCACCTCGCGCCGGAGGAATCGCTCGGTGCGTTGCTGGTCCTTCTTCCAGCATTCCCGGAGCCACGTGCCGACGGCCCGTTGGACCCACCGCTCGGGGTCGTCGAGCAATCGTTCCAGAAGCTCGAACGGCCGGTCGAGTTCACCCGAACGGACCCACGCCCGAAGCGCGTAGGCCGAAGCGCGCCGCCGCCAGATGTTCTCGGACCGGGCCCATCGAAGAAGTTCGGGGAACCGCTCGGGATGAGCGCGGACCTGCGAAGCGAGCGGTCCTGCCGCGAGGCTATCCGACAGGGCCCAGCCCGTCGCGGCATCGACCCACCGGGCGCAGAGCCGCCAGGCGGCCTCGTCGTCCACGAGAGGCGGGCGGCCCATCAGTTCGATGGCCACCATCTTCTCCTCGAACGTACGGCCCTGCCAGAGCGCCCGGGCGAGGGCGCGAAGCTGTCTCCGCGGCGCGCCGCGGAAGCGACGGACGGTCTCGTGGACCACGCTCCTAAGTGCCGGGGTGCGTACTCCGAGCACGGGCACGGGCGAACCCAGGTACTCGGAGAGGCCGACGGCCCCGGACGGCGCGGCGAGCGCCCGGAGCGCCCGGACGACCCGACGGTGCTCGCCGCTCAGCGGACGGGCTCGGACCGCGCTCACCATCCGACCGGGGTCGAGCGATTCTGTTCATCGAGCCAGCGCTGGAGCGGGGCGAAGTAGTCGAGCAGGCCCTTCGACTCCATCCTCCGCTCGCCGGTGAGCGCTTCGAGGGCATCCGGCCACTCGTGGCTCATCCCCAGCGCGAGCGTGGCCGCGAGACGGCGCCCCGCTTCCTTCGACCCAAAGATCGAGGCGCGGTGGAGAGGTCCTGAGGCCCCGGCCTCCCGAGCGAGCGCGCGATGGAACTGGAACTGGAGGATATGGGCGAGGAAGTAGCGCATGTACGGCACGTTCGCCGCGACATGAAATTTCGCCCCGGGGTCGAACTCGTCGGCGGGACGGGATGTCGGAGGGGCGATCCCCTGGTAACGTCGGCGCATCTCCCACCACGACCGGTTGTACTCCGCGGGCCCGACCTCACCGGAGAAAACGTCCCACCGCCACTTGTCGACCACGAAGCCGAACGGCAGGAACGCGACCTTCTCGAGCGCGCGCCGCAGAAGGAAGACGATGTCGCCGCTCGGGTCGGGTGCCGCGTCGAGGAGACCGATTCGAACAAGGTAGTCCGGGGTGATGGAGAGGGCCACTGTGTCGCCGATCGCTTCGTGGAACCCGTCGTGCGCGCTGTCCCGGAAGAGGAACGGCTCGTGCGCGTAGGCAAGCTGGTAGTAATTGTGGCCGAGCTCGTGGTGAACCGTCATGAAATCCTCGCCCGTGATCTCGATGCACATCTTCAGCCGGACATCGTTGACGAAGTCGAGGTCCCAGGCGCTCGCGTGGCAGACAACCTCCCGGTCCCGCGGGCGCACGAACATCGAACGCTCCCAGAACGAATCCGGGAGCCGGTCGAACCCGAGCGACATGAAGAACCGCTCGGCGGTCCGGACGATTTCGGTCGGGCTAATGCCCTTCCTCACGAGGATCGGGGTGAGGTCGATGTCCGTCGCCCCGGGGGGGAGCGCGAGCAGCGGCAGGACTCCGTCCCACGACTGCGCCCACATGTTCCCGAGCAGATGGGCGGGGATCGGGCCGCGCGCCGGCACGCGCTCGTCTCCGTAGTGCTTCCGCAAGCAGTTCCGCACGAAGGCGTGGAGCGACCGGTACAGTGGTTCGACCTCCGACCAGAGACGGTCGACCTCGTGCGTGAACACGTCCGGTTCCATATCGTACTTCGAGCGCCACATTGCCCCGGTGTCGGGGAATCCTAGCTCCGCGGCGCCCCGGTTCGCGAGTTCGACGTACCGGACGAAATCCGGTCGAATCGCGCGACCCACCTGGTGCCATCCTTCCCAGACTTCCGCAAGGAGCTCCGGGTCATGGCTTTCCGTCAGAATCCGCGAAAGGCCCTGCAGGTCGAGAGGCTCGTGCCGCGAGCGGGGAGTGTAGTGCCCTTTGGCGTACGTCCCCCGCATCGCCGTCACGCGGAGCGACAGCTCCTCCGCCTCCGACGGGTCCGAGGGGGACACCAAGGGGAGCATCAAGCGCAGGAGTTTCGCCTTGCGCGTCTCGGTCCCGGTCAGCCCAGTCGTGCCGAACGCCGTCGACTGTTTCGCAAGCTCGACCGTCGCACCGATGAGGCGGGAGTACGCCTTCGCGGCGAGCAGCTCACTGTCCGGATTGATGTACGTGTCGTAGACCCAATCGGCCTTTTGCGATTCGACCGTCAGGTCCAGGAGGCGCCGCTCGGCCGCCCGGAGGAAGCCTCCCATCTCCGACTCCGCCACCAATGTCCCCTCCTCGGCTGGCAGGGGGAACGACCCCCCCTTTAAGAAGCGACCTCGAATCCGAGCGCCGACCGACATCTGGTCCGCCCGGTGTCCGCCGGGCGCCACCGTCAGGGTACGGAGTAGAACCCCCCCATTTCCAGTCGAACTTTCAGCTTTATGTACGACGTGCGTCTGACACTCTGACGCGGCAGTGTCCGACAACCCCGACGGCCGAGAGATGCTCGCCTCGCTTCCGTCCCACTTCGGGCCGGCTATCGAAGACGTCGATGTCCCGCTCGCGGGCCTTCCCTGTCTGCGTCTCGACACCCTCTCTACCATGCACGAGGGGATCTGGGTCGCATGAGCGCGGCGATTCGCAAGCCCGCTCCTCCCGCCCTCGAGCCGATAGCCGAAATGGCCGCTCACCCAGTGTTTCTCGGCCAGGGCGAACCGCGGGGCTACGGCGTGCGACCGAAGCTCACCCCCGAGGCCGCGGCGGCGTTCGCGACGTACGTCGACTCGGCCCGCGCCCGCGCGGCGATGGAAGGCCGCACGCTCGTCTACACCGTGCGCTGGGGCTGACCGGCTCGGTAGGTCAGCCGGACTCCGGATCCGCGGACCCGGCAGCGTCGTGGCTCCGGCGAGTCGCCGGCCGATGCGACCGGGCCGAGCGCCCTGCCTCCTCGACCGCACGCTTCGACAGCGCGTCGGCGAGGGTATTTTCCTCCCGGGGGACCCAGCGGAACTCGACCTTGACGAACCCCTCCGCGAGGCGGCGCAACCACTCGTGATACGCCTTGAGGTGCTCCTTGCGTACCTCGTACTCCCCGTTCATTTGGCGGATCACGAGCTGGCTGTCGCCCTCCACCACGACGTCCCCGGAGTACCCGATCGAGCGGAGCTGCTCGAGCGCGCGGATCGCCCCGACGTATTCCGCGACGTTGTTGGTGGAGTGCGGAGAGTACGGACGCGTCGCGAGGCCGAAGTCCTCGTAGTGGAGACCGGGTCCGTCGATCACGAACCCCCAGCCCGCGACCCCTTCCGACCCGGGCGGCTGGCAGGCGCCGTCGAAGTGCACCACGACCGGGCCGGACCCGGCCACGGAAGCGATCCCTCGGGGCAGGTTCCGGTCGTCCGTCACAGCCGGTCGCGCCTCCGGGACGGGGGGACGTTCGGACGAGAAGGCGAAGGTGGCCGGACAAGTTGCGGGCAGCTGCAGAACGGCTCGGCACGCGCACATGTCGGGCAGGTCGGCCGGTCGTTCACGAGCCCGAGCGGACGACCGCAGCTGCGGCAGTCGCGGGCCCGAGCGCATCGCGGGCACTGAGCAAGGTCCGAGGTGATGACCGTCCGGCAGAACCGGCAGTCGACCGGTTCGTGCGGGTTATAGATTCGGCGCGCGCGCGGTTCGATCGCCGGAGCCGAGCCGACGCGCCGTTGATCCGATTCGGGGTTCCCGAACGCCCCACCCACCGTGGTACGCGCTGGGTCGAGCGCCAGGGCCCCCAGCATCACGACCACGAGCCCGACGGGAGCGAGGAGGAAGCCGGCCTCCTGCTCGAGGTCGAGCTGCTCGGCCCCGGTCACGACGATCGGATAGGCAACGAGGATGAATCCGAGGACGATGAGGCCCACGCCGCAGTAGGCGATCGAGCGGTTCATTCGAACGACCGCGGGCCTCCTCCCGTCACTCACCGTGCGAACGGTCGGCCCACCACTTAAGCCGGTCGGACGAGGGTCGCGCTTTTCCGCTCGACGGTCCTCCGGCCATCATGGCCCAACCGATGGCGACGCTTCGGACGACGCTCGGGGACATCCGCATCGAGCTCTACCGTGACCGGGCTCCGAAGACGGTCGAGAACTTTGTCTCTCTAGTGCGGAAAGGATTCTACAACGGCCTGACCTTTCACCGTGTCATCCCCGGCTTCATGGTCCAGGGCGGATGCCCGCGCGGCGACGGGACCGGGGGTCCTGGCTACTCAATTGCCGACGAATTCGACGCGACGCTCAAGCACGACGGACCCGGCGTCCTGTCGATGGCGAACGCGGGCCCGAATACGGGGGGGAGCCAGTTCTTCATCACCCTCGCGGCGACGCCCTGGCTCGACCGCAAGCACGCCGTCTTCGGCAAGGTCCGCTCCGGTCAGGACGTGGTCGAGAAGATCGCGGCAGTCCCACGCGACGCGAACGACCGGCCCCGGTCCCCCGTGCGCATCGTGGAAGCGACGGTGGCCGGAGGCTAGTGCGACCCGGTCCTCACGCCGGGTAGTCGAACGGCAGCCGCTCCTTCGGATGTGCGGCGTCCTCAATCGTGGTGAGAATCCCCGCGAAAAAATCCACCGCCGGCACTATCATCAGAATCTCGAGGAACGTCGAATACCCCGCCGCGACCGAGGCGCTCCCGCCGGGGACCACGAACCGATACGGCGAGAGAATTACGAGGTAGTAGAGATAGGCGAAGAGCACTCCCGCCACCGCGATCGATAGCGGTCCATACGCCACCGTCGGCTTCAGGACGTAGCGGGCGGCGCTCAGCACCATGAGCGCTAGACCCCACAAGGTCACGGCCGCAATCGAAACGGGAATCGCGACGCCTCGCGAGTGTACGTAAGCTAGGACGGTGACGGGCAGCGCGATGAACGCGACGAACGAAAGGATCAGCCGAAACCCGGCCACTAGGATCCGGTAGCCCAGGGAAGGGATGCGGTATCCCACCACCTCCGTCGTTCGCGGCGCGGAGGCGTTCGCGGGAGCGCTCATGGAATCGGCTCCGGTGGGAGAGGAGTGGACGAACCGTCGATGGTGACCGAGGCGAGGAGCTCGCCGCCCAACGGTGAACAGCCGGGGTTCAGCGTCACGGGCTCGGTCTCATCGTAGGCCGAATCGGGAGCCACATCCATCGGGTCGCTGCCGCCACCACAGGTCGCACCTCCCGCGGAGTCGACGATGAATGAAATCGAGCCCTGCTCGACGAAACTCGCGTGATTGGTCCACAAGAGCGTCACCGGGGCGAACAGGGACCCGCCGACCATGGAGGGGGTTCCCACCGTAGCGTGGAATCCTTCGAACGGAGCTCCCCAGGAGCGACTCTCGGCGAGCGTGACCGAGAGAGGGAATAGATAGGCGTACGTGACGTTCGCCCAGGCGTTCACGTCGATGTACTGATCGACGAAGAGGAGGGACTCGGCCGCCGTCGACCCCGCGATCGGGAGCGCGATCGAAATCGGGAAGAGTGCGCTCGAGCCACCGTCCACGGTTTGCGGCCCCGCCGTCGCGGTGCCGAGATAGACGCCGGAGGTGTTCGCGAGGCGGGCGGTGAGCTGGACGCCCTCAATGGCGTACCAGCCCGGGTTCGACAGCGTGAACGACCCGCTGATGTCCAAATCGCCGTTCGCGACGAGGACGTTCGATAGGTTCCGCGACTCCACCGTGGCGTGAGCGGCTTCGTACGCGCTCACGGCCACCGTCGCGGCGTAGACGATGAGCAGCACGAGGACGATCCCGCCGACCCACCGGAGCGCACGAGCGGCGCGATAGATCCCGGGGGGCTGTCGGTACGTCGGGACGACGAGCGCGGCCACCTGCCCTTCTCCCTACGTAAGACGCGACTCCCCTCCTTGAAAACCTATCGAAACGGGCGGCGGGATGGGGGGCGCCTCCGCCGTCCGGGGAGGGTTCCCGGACCCGCGGCTGGCCCGGGCGGGGATTACGAGCCCGCCCCAGGGCCTCGGGGAGGGTCGGGCGTCTCCCGACTTGGCCGCAACCGTGGGGGGGAGTCCGGTCGCCCGTTCGACGCTCCCTCTTGAACACGCAGCCGACTCGCCGAAAGGGCGGCCGCGACGACGAGGACCACCGCCATCACGTAAAACGCGGCGTGGATGGCGGATAGGAAGTCGGCCGAGACGGAGCCGATCACCGCGCCGCCGCCGACGAACACCCGGAACGCGACCGGCCGGGAGACCGCGAGCGCGGCGACGGTGATGACGAGCGTGTAACTCGCAATGGTTCCGGAGTTGCCGAGCGTGCGGAGGAGGCCGGACACCGACCCGTAGTACGCGGGGGGAGCGTCATGCATCACGGCCTTGTTGTTCGAGGGCCAGAAGAGAGCGCCTCCAACTCCCGTGACGAGGGAAATGAGAGCGACCTCGAGGAGCGGTGTCGAAACCCCGAGCTGCGCGTAAAGGAGCACCCCGACGAGCATGAAGGCGATCCCGAGGGTGGCCAACCGGGCGGCTCCGAACCGATCGGCCCAATGGCCGGCGGTCGGGGCGAGCCCGGAGGAGAGCACGTAGCCGGGGACGAGCAGTAGCGAGGCGTCGAGCGGAGAAAGACCTCGAATCCCTTGGAGGTACATGATCAGCAGGAACACGGTGGCGAGGTATCCCGTGCTCTGTAGGAACGCCGCGGCGAGCGATCGCGAGAGGAGCCGGGAGCGGAACAACGCGAGTTGGATGGTCGGGCTCACCGACCGACGTTCCCATGCGATGAACGGAGCGACCATGAGCGCCCCGAGCACCATCAACGACAGGTTCCAGGTCGAGGCGCCGTACGAGGCAAAATCGGTCGCCCCGTACACGATCAGCGAGAGCACGGCCGCCAGCAGCACCATGCCCACGAGGTCCAGCCGGGCGTTCGTCCGGCTCCCAACCCCGATGTACCGGTACGCGAGGACGACCGCGATCACGCCGATCGGGACATTGATGAAGAAGATGTACCGCCAACCAACGAAGGTTGTGAGGACGCCCCCGAGCACGATTCCGAGGGTCGCGCCAACATTCCAGCCCATGGTCGTGAAGCCGAACGCTTTCCCGCGGACCTCGGGGGGGAATGTATCCGCGAGGATCGCCGTCCCGGTCGCCACCATGAACGCTCCGCCGACCGCTTGGACCGCCCGGAACGCGACGAGGCTCTCGGCCGTGCCAGCGAACCCGCAGAGCGCCGACCCGACGGTGAACACCACGAACCCGATCGTGTAGCAGCGGCCGTGGCCGTAGAGGTCGCTGATCCGTCCAGCTTGGGTCGTGAGGATGGACACGAGGAGGAGGTAGACCAGAATCGTCCACAGGACGGTCGTGAGGTTGGCGTGCAGGTCGCCGGTGATCGTCGGAAAGGCGAGGAGGACGATCGTCGTGTCGACGGAGGCCATCAGGGTTCCGAGGATCACGACGAACAGGACCCACCGCGACGATGCGGGCGCGCTGGCCATGATGGAATCGTGCCGCCACCGCGACCGCCCATAAAGCCCTCGCGCAACCGCCTCGAACGAACCGGGGCCGAGCGAGGGACGGTCGGATCAGGGAAACTCGCGGCGGAGGACCGAAGCGATCGGTCCTACGTCCGCGAGCAGCGTCTCGGAACCCGCGGGGAAGATGCTGTCGGGTGGTGCCTTTTCGACGCGAAGCCTGGCGAGGCGCCAGGCCGTCGGGTCGCTCCCTTCCACGTGGAGCACGATCTCGAACGCCTCCCGACCGCCCGGGGGGGCGTCAGCGAACGTCATGATCAGAGCGACCCCGGCCCCCACGATCGCCCGGACGGTAGGCCGCACGACGGCGAGGTCGTTGTAAATCGCGACGAGGCGATGACCGTTCGAGAGGACCACGACCCTCGGGGAACCGTCCCCCTTCGCTTCGGCCAGCACGTCCTGGGTGGTGGACGGCAGACGCAGGAACTCCACCGCCCGTTCGAGCTCCTCCGGCGTGTCGTCGTCGCGAATCACCGCCGACAGCGCGGCGTTCGCCGTAGCGTCGTCGGGCCGGAGCTCCGCCGGCGATACGAGGCGGAGTCGTCCCGACGGAATGAGGTCGCGCGATAGAGGGTCTTCAGGAGCAACAACCTCACCCGACAGCCGAACGTCCGTCCAGAGGAAATCGGGGTCGGTCCCCGCCGCGAGGGCGTAGGCGGCCCAATTGAGGAGCGAGCGACTGGTCCCGCAGATGATCACCGAAGTCGGGCGGGAGAACAGAGCGCCGGCCGTCACGATTCTCAGGCCCCTTGGGGGCCGTGGGCACCGTTCAACAAACTCGTTAGCGAGGATAATAGAGTTCTGAAGCAACGCCGCCCGGGCCGCCCCGGACTCGTGGGGCGACTAGCGGAACGATACCGCGAAGGAAGTTGGGTGGATCGAGGTCGCGGTGGCGAAGGAGATGGATGGGGCGGTCGATGCCCGTCACCGACCTCCATGGTTCTCGGGGGATGGACCGGGCGAAGCGACGGGCGAAAATTGACGACGGATGGACTCGGTGAATAACGGCGCTCTCCGCGGCGGGCGGCTCATTGGCCTGGCGTCACATCACCCGAGCCGACCGGGGAGGCCATCGACCGGTTCGCCGGTACGAACACGAGAGCCGGGAGGAAGGCCAACCCGAGCGCGGATGTGAGTGCCCAGACGATGGGATACCCCGAGAGACCCACGATCACCCCGAAGACGACCGCGTACGCGGAGCTGAACAAAATCCGCGTGCCGTCGATGGTGCCTACGACCGTCGGAAGCTGGGCGCCGGACATCTCAGGAATGTGGGACGGCATCGAGAACAGGATTGCCAAGACAGCTCCGAGGAGGAGGCCGGCCACGGCAACGACCACGGCAAAGCCGGGCTCGCCCGAGTAGGGGATGAGGAAGAAGAGGACCGCCGCCGGGGCGCCGAAAGCCGCGAGGACCACACGACGGTCCCGGCCACGTTCGGCGGCCCAACCCCCCAGGAGTCCGCCCGGCAGCGTCAGCACGAGGGCGACGGAGACCACCGTCCCTGCGAACTCGAGGCCCCACCCCGAATGCGCGGAGACGATGTACGTCGGGAGAAACGCGACAGCTGTGAACCCCGCATTGAGGGTCCCGAGCAACGCGAAATTCAACGCCCACACCCTCGGGTTTCGAAGAGTCCGGAAGATAGGCGTCGGTTCCGGAACACGGGAGCTGGATGCGAGCGATAGGGGCTGACGAAGGAACGACCACATCGCGACGAGCGCGACCAGTACGGCCACGAGCCCCACCCCACCAAGGACGACGCGCCAGCCGAACCGTGTCACGCCGAAAGCGCCGCCCAGGAAACCAATCGGGCCGCCGACCACGAGGCCCACCGAGACGAGCAGGCCCACGGCGATCGCCCGTCGGGACTCGGGAGTGTTGGCGGCGAGCAGGCCGACCGTGACCGGGAAGTACGTCCCGACTCCGGCGCCGGCGACTAGGCGAGCGACGAAGAGGGTCGGAGCGGACGGCGTGAGCGCGCAGAGGAAAGCTCCGACCGAAAGCACGGCCAGCCCCGCGACGACGTTGCGGGTAGGTCCGAGACGAGATACCCATACCCCCGAAAGGAATGCGAAGACCCCAACGCCGAGCGGGAATCCCGCAACAATCAGACCGAGCTGTCCCGGCGACGCGCCGAAATCGCTCTGGATCTTGGGCAGCACGATCGAGATGCTGAGCTGGACGACCTGGTAGAGCACGCTCCCCAGGAACAGGCTGACGACGGTGAGTCGACGAAGCGGGGCCATACGCCGGGAGGCGGCCCGCGCCTCCCCCGGGGAGAGACTTCTTCCGGTAGATGGAACTATCCGGACCGCCGGGACGCGCCTTGGGGGCGGGACGCGAAAGGTCGGCTAGTGCGTGGCGTAGAACGTCGCGACCGCCCGGAACGATTCCTTCGGCTCCCACGGCATGTCCGGATACGTCGATCCCTTCCTTCGCTCGAGGTACTTCACGAGACTCGAGCTCGCCATGTCGAGGTCGAATCGAGGGTCCGGGTTGTATGGAGTGATCTGGGAAAGGAACTGCGAGACGAACGCCCCGTCGACCCCGGCTCGCTCGAGGATCTCGAGCTGTTCGACGAGCTTGCGGGCCTGGTAGCTCTCGTTCCGTTCGTGCGCGCCGAAGAGGCGGGGGCGGACGAGTCGGCCGATGAAGGGAAGTTGGTGGAGAAACTGCGACCGGACGTCGATCATGGACGGCTTGAGTCCGGCCGAGCTGAGGAATCCCTCCGCTATGGGACCCCCCTCCATCGTCTCGTAGCCGAACTCCGTGATGACGACCGGCTTACCGTGGTCGAAGGCCGGACGGAGCATGTCGAGATAACGGTCCTCGATCTTCGGCGACCGGTAGTGGTCCACTCCCACGAAGTCGAAGGGGGTCCAATCCACCCCTTCCCAAGGGAGCGAAGCGTACGAAATCTTGCCACCGTACACTTCCCGTACGGCGGCCACGGCCTTCGCGAGAAAGGCGTTGAGCGGCGCCCGATGGGCGCCGGCGCGGACCAACGACGCGAGGTCGGGATTGTTCATCCGGGCCGTGAAGCTACGGCCCGGGAGAATTCCGCGCGAAAACAGGGATGCTTCGGAGCCGACGGAGAGCACGACCTTCTCCGGCCATCGCTGGCGGAGCAGCTCGAGCATCCCCGCCGCGCGCGTGAGATAACCTACGGTCCTAGCCGCCGTTCGATTCCACAGCTGGGGGGAAACCCACACTTCAAGACCTTGGGCCAGGGCGAGTTCCGTTGCCGAGCGCAGGCGCTTCAGACTCCGGCCCACGATCCGGACGGCGTTACAGTGGAGGTCGTGGCGGATGATCTCGAGCTCTCTTCGGACGACGTGATGGTTGAAAACGGGGCGCCAATTCATCCCCATCACAATACCGACATCGTACGATACGCCCTTTCGATGCATGCGATGACGCGCATCCTGAGGCTGGACCCCTTTGAATCGTTCACGGCGATATCCCGCCGATGATGTCCCCCTTCGGACCGCCTCCGAAGCGGCGGGGCGGGTCCATAGCCCGGACCGGGGAACTGGAAATGCGCTCAGTGTGAAAGCAATTTGTTCGAGGTGGGTCGACTAAGACGCAGGTCCGTGAGTCCAAGAGATCCAGACTCCGGTAACGTCCTTCGAGGACCTCCGAGGGACCGAGCAATTGTGTGAAGAGAATGGGCTATCTCCAAGGGGGCCCCACTTCCTGTAAACCCTCCCCAGCTACGACCCGTGTCACCCAGAGTCGCCGACCGACCCTGGGTCGTCCGGGCGAGCTCGCATACAGAATCCCTCATGGACCGCTGATAATCCTCCCCCCCCCGAAACCTTAGGAGAACCCGAGACCTCAAAGGGACCTGTGTCATCTATCAGGGTGGACTCCGGGAACTCGAATGCTCTCGGCCCATACTGCGGGGCGGCTCCGCCGGGAGATGTATCCATCCGCCGTTCTAGGCGGCCTCCCCCCTTGAGTGACATAAGCCCCGGGGGCTCGAGGCGACGCCGTGTGCGGTCTGGGGCAAGGTCCTCGCGACGTAGCCGTCCGAGACCCGGGATTTCTTGTGGTGGTCATTCAGCGTTCGGGTCAGCTCGAGCGGGCGCTGTAACTTTTTCAGCCGGTAGAACGCGGAACAACAGAAGTCGGAGTGGAACATGAACGAACGGAATGAGAAGAACGTGGGCAAGTGCCCGGTCGTTCACGGGACGACCAACCTCGGAATGCGGTCGAACAACGATTGGTGGCCCAATCAGCTAAACCTGAGAATTCTCCGCCAGAACTCGTCCCTGTCCAATCCCATGGGCCAGGACTTCCATTATGCTGCCGAGTTCAGCAAGCTCGACTTCAAAGCGCTCAAGAAGGACCTTCGCGCACGGATG
>Ga0187782_10000010_pt1 | contig 112882 bp, 97 predicted proteins | sample 0715_SJ02_MP15_2_FD_132454 | JGI IMG/M metagenome (GOLD analysis project Ga0187782, IMG submission 132454) | Tropical peat soil microbial communities from peatlands in Department of Meta, Colombia - 0715_SJ02_MP15_20_MG | ecosystem: Environmental > Terrestrial > Soil > Wetlands > Peat | place... | reverse complement strand
CTCGGCTATAGGCCGCCGGCGCCGGCGGCCTATAGCACTCTTCCACCCCACACGAGTTCACAGCCCGAGGCTGTGATGTAAACTCTCTCATTCACCGTGGTACAAAAGGTCGGTCCGGTCACGGGCGCTAGCCTTCTTCCTAGATGGGCGGGGCGAGTGGATTTGAACCAGCGACCTCCTAGGCCCGAACCGGATTCCAAGGCTTGTTGAAGCCCATTGAGTTTTGAGGCTTCTAGGTGATTGCTGTTGAAAGCGTTGGGGGCTGGTCAGGAGCTATTGAACCGTGGTGAACTTTGAGGTTCTGACCGTTACGATTTCGCCCACATTGCGGTTCTGACGCCTGCTGGCATTTTGCCGAACTACACCGGTTCGGCAGCCAAGGGTGTTTCGCGTACTAGGGTGGTCAATCAGGTTCGTGATCCAAGTCCCGAGAATCTCGACCGGTTACCACCAAATGCGGTTGATGAACGTGTGGAAGGAACAGACGCCAGTGCTCTAGGGGCAAAGAATCATCTGGAAATAGCTCTAGTGACAATTCGCCGCTTAATACCGCCCGAAATCGGCCTACAGCACCTACTTCAATATTTTGAACCATGAACTGTTTCGTGCCATCTGCAAAGAGAAGGCGGACTAATTTGTCCTGCCGATTCGGATGTCGATCCCAATCGAACTCGTCAGGAACTTCTCGATCTTCGGAGTAATCTGCCGGATATTGCAGATCGCGGCTGCCGACGATGATTCGATCGGACGATGCGATACGCCATGCACACTGAACATGGAGCGCGACTTCACCAGTCTCCTTTTCAGCGCCTTTAGAATCGATGATTTTCTTGCGTTCGCCAAAATCGAACATGGCCATATTAGCAGCTCTCGTACACCTCCAAAGAGCCTTTCCCAATAGGATGCTAGTTCTTCGCTTGATTTCGTTCTCGTCAAACATTTGTCGATCCTGTGTCCGCCCTCTTGTACTTCAGTGACTCGCTGCTTCGGGACAAAACATTTGCACTCCCTCTCGTACAAGGCCGTCGTAGTCGAGTCCCTGACCATGGATTTCCTCATGCCACTGCTCTCGGTGGCCGTTGTCTAGCTCAACCCCGACGGATGCACACTTTCTTTTTACCTCGTTCCAGGCATCATCGGCCTGCCTCGTATCGCGTTTCTTGCCGAAGTAGGAACGCCCGGCATCAATGGCAGCTGACGTGGTAAGGAATATTCCGCCGAAGATTACTATTCCCGTACCCTCTACGGCACCACAGGGCTCCGCTACAATGCATACACCCTCTCCGACACCGATAAGGCCCAAGCCGACGCCCGCTGAGCTTGACGATGAGTGGCTTCCAGGCGTCGAGTACGAATACAAGGTTGTTCCGTTCGGCGTGTTGGTTTGAGTGACTTGCCCAACGTTGTTGTACTGGGTCGTGTATTGCGATCCATCGGCTGTGGTCACGGTGACCGAACTTACGCCCCCGTTTTGTATGCTGCTGGCCAAGTCCTGGAGAGAGGCGTTTGCCTGGCTTGACCAATTGCCGTTTTGGCCGAGTTCAATCCATGTTCCACCCGCCTTCTGACAAGCGGAAATGCTGCCCGTTAGTGGATCGTCCTCGGCATCGAAACTGCCGTCGTCCCAGACGCATTCTTTCCCCGTTGGATCAGTGAAACTCACAGGATTGTTTACCACATAACTGTACATGTTCCAGCTTTGCGGAGTGGTTGGGTTAGCACCGGCACCGTCAGGATCCGGGGACATGAAACGAGCCAGGGCGGAGGCATCGAATCGCGCGCCGAAGTTGTCGAGGCATATGCCAGTGGAACAACTCTCGGTGTCTCGTTCTTTGCCGGTGAATTTATAGTTTTGCGTACAGGTTGTCGTATATGCGCGCTCGCCGCCGAAGGGGTAGAAATCGGCATCGTAACAAAGCGTGGCTGTGGTAGTGCCAGACGGCACTTCGGCCAACGTCCGCGACGTGCCCAAGTGATCGGACGCGTAGTAGTAGGCGTTGTTTGATGAGTCGCGGCGCGCAATCCGCTGTCCATTGGAGTAAACATACTCATTGAAGGCGCTGTTACCGATGCTCCCGCTTCCATCCGTCTCGTCAAGCACGCTGCCGTCGGCCCCGTACCAATAGATCTTGGTCACTGTCCCCGACTGTGCCTTCTCCACGCGATTTCCATCCCCATCGTAAGTATAGGTGACCCCAGCGGTGGACGTCAGATGATTTTCCGCGTCGTAGGTGTAGCTGTTGCTGGCGTTGGTCGTCATGTTCCCCGCGCTGTCGTAGCCGTAGGTTGTTCCGCTGCTAATCTGATTCTGCGCCGTGGCTGTCACACTTAGCCCGCTTTCTTGAGTGCAGCCAGCATAGTTGCCGGTCATGGCCGTGATTGCAGTCAAGTTGCCCCAGGCGCCGCCAGCGGTCTGATTGTCGAATTGGTAGTTTTCACCCCAGCAGTGCGTCGGGCTAGTTGAGTAAGTGGATGTGGTTTGCGCCGCGGTAATCCGATTCAGGACGTCATATCCAAACGTCTGTGAACGGGTCGTGTCACGGTTATTTGTAATTCCCAGCACGTTGCCGTTGTCACCCGAGCCGTAATTCAGATTGAAGGCGAGATCGAGGAGATTGCCAGTCTGGCCGAGGCCAGGGCAATAACTCGAATATGTCAGGGAACTCCCTGTCGCCTGTACTGTAGACGGCTGGAGCCGGACATTGTATGTCTCAGCTGCCGTGATCGCCCCGTTGTAAACACCCCAGCATGGCGCGCCGCCAGCCCAATAATGAACGTTGTTGGCATAAGTTACCGAGGTCGTGTTGTCTGTGATGGTGACCGGGCGATTGCTAGCGTTATAGGCATAAGTAATTACGCGGCCGCTTGGGTACGTCACACTCGTGGGTGATCCGAGGAAATTGTATTGGTAGACCGTGGATTTCGTGAGCGAGTTTGTGGTCCGTTGATCGACAATCGGGCGTCCCAGTCGGTCGTAAGCCCAGGACTCGCTCCCCGCAGCATCCGTCATGCCGGTGCGATTACCGATGTTGTAGCAAGCAGATTGGCCGAGGCATCCAGACTGATCGTACGAATACGCAGCCACCGGCGACGGCATCGTTCCGTTCGCACAGGCTTGCTGCGTGTAGCCTTTGGCCGTCATACGGTCGAGCGGATCGTAGCAATACGTCAGGGTAACGGTGGATGTGCCTTGTTGGTTTTGCGCTGGCTCTGTCTTGTTAACGAGATTTCCGTTTGCATCGTACGTGTAGGTGGTAGCAACGTAGCTTTGATTCGCGGGCGACCAGTTCGACTCCGGGTTCGTGGAGCTTGTCAGGCGTGACAACCCGTCGTAGACGAACGTGCGCTGGCGGGAGCCTGCTTGTGTGACTCCCGTCAGGTCATTGAGCGCATCGTAGGTGTAGGTCGTCGTGTAATTCAGATGCGGGCTGCTGCCTGGATCTTCCGTTACTGATGCGAGGCGGCCAAGGCCGTCGTTGCAATGCTGCTTCGCCTTGCCTGCTTCATCGGTGATCGTAATGCAGGGAAAACTTGAGTAGCTCGTGGTGATGGCGGAATTGTCGGAATGCGTGACAGACGTGGTCCGGCTCAGCGCATCGTAGGCAAACGAATCGCCTGCAGACGAGCATACCTTCGGGGTGGACATCGCGTTCCCTTGATAGGGATATGACTGAAAACTGATGCGGCCAAAGGCGTCGTAGCAGGTGTCGGTTTGGTCGTACGGCGTGGGCTCGCCATTTGTGACAGCTTGCCGGGAATTTCGGCCAAGCAGGTCGACTTGGAGCGTGGTGACGCGGTTCATCGAGCCAGTAATCGCGTCCGTCTGAACCACGCTGAAAGGTGCGCTCGATTGCGAGCAGGTGGAACCGCCGACATCCGTGTAGCAAAGGATGCTTGAGCCGCCATCGGGGTAATTGATCTGTGCTTGACGGGACATATGGTCGTATTGATAGCTAGTCGTTTGATTGTTGGGATCCACGGTTGAAGTCAGAACGCCGGTATTCACGTCGTACGTGTTCGTCGTGACTTGATTCAAGGCATTCTTAATAGTGGTGGGATATGCACCGGCATAGGTCGAAGAATACTGATATGTCGTCGGATTGCTGTTTCCGTCGTAGGCAACGTTCACCATGCCAGTGTCGAAATATGTGGCGCTGGTGCTGACCGTCGAGGAGCCGCTGATAAGCCTCATGATGGTGGTGGGGTTGCCGCGCGAACCTGTCATGCTTACGTGCTGAGTTGTGATATTCGATTGAGCAAGCGTAGCGCCATCATACGTGTAGGTGGTCTGGGCCTTGAGGTTGCCCGAGCCGTCGTAGACTGACACCTGAGAGGGACGGTCGCGCAGCGGGACAGTACCCCCACCGCTGACGAGGTTCTCGCTCAGAGTCGCGTAACTTGTGGTCGTTTTGCGCAGCAACGCTCCTGGCGCCCCGCTGAGATAATCGTATCCATCCAGCTCTTTGACTAGCCCATAGGTGAAATAATCTCCATTAACGTCAGGACCCTCTTGATCATAGATCGTGTTCGTCTCGGACTCCTGATTGTTCGACCAGAGGTCGAAAACACTCTTCTGCGTAACGTTCGGCGGATTAGGCATTGATGTACAAGGCGGCGCGGCGCTGTTGTAGCACTCATACGCCGTGAGAACAGGGTTTCCTGAAGATGGTCCTTGGTAAACGCTGCGCTCCACCTCGTATGTCTGCGATTCATAGGAATATTGATCATGAAATAACATGAAATTTACCACTGTCGCATTTCCTTGGGGATCGGTCACGGTTGAATAGGCATTGTTGGAGGTAGAAGTCGTCGTCGGTGTTGCCGTGTAGGTCCAATAGCTTGAGCCCGTGTCAGGCGTATAGCGTTGTATGGTGATCGCCGGGTAGCCATAAGCAGGAACTTGTAGGCCACACCAGGTTCCAGTACCCCCGACTCCTCCTGAATAGACGTATGAAATCGTTCCTCCTGTTGGCAGCGTTACGGAGGCTAATCTTCCCGTTACATCACCTGCGTAGCCCGGCGTCGATTCATACTTGAACGTGTATTTGTCATTGTTCGGGAGGTCGATTTCACTAACTAGGTTGTTGGCTGTGGGACCGTACTCTTGGGTGCCACTGCAGCCAAAGTTCGTTTTCACCGTCTGCTGGGTGTACTTGACCGTGTACGAAGCTTGGTGACCGTTCGGATCGGTGTACGTAAGAAGCACTGGGCTGGACGGAGTACCCGCTCCAGTAATCGTGAGCGTCGTTCCCAGCGTATCCGTCAATGGCTCGTTGAATGTTGTGCTTGTGTCGTTGTTCATGTTGTCCGAGATCTGATTGCCGTTTGTGTCCGTCTGCACCGGCGACCAAAGGTCGCCGTTCGTATCCGGGTTCGGGACGAAGTAGGTCTGTCTGCCATGCGGGTCAGTTATGGTGGCGCTTCCGCTCGAAGTAGCAATAGCATTACTTATCGTGATACCCGAGCCATCCTCGGCGGTGGCGTTATAAGGAGGGGTGCTGTTTCCGCAGGCGCCGTACAGATACGTAACCGAACCCGGAAATCCGTGAGAAGTTCCTTCTCCGTCGACATATATGAAGGACACGTATGCGGCTTCTCCGGCATATGGATTGCCGTTAGCCTCACAAAAGTATCCGAACGACCCCGTGGGAACCACGCGGCCGAGTGGGCTGAAGGACCATCCCCAAGCCGTAAGGCCTGCAGGTACGTTGGGACCGTATGGAGAAGTCGAAGAGGCGGGCTGCCAAGTGCCGCCAAAATTAGTCCATACTTGGGTGTCGTACGACAGATCCAAGTTCAAAGGCAAGCCGCGTCCTGCCTTGTGTAGGATCGGTATTGTGAAATGCACGTCCAGGTTTTGGAGGTTTACCGTATCAAACGTTCCTTCGGCAAAACTACCGAAAGGCGGGGTTCCAGTCTGCAAGGCCTGAGCAGAAACACTCAGCGAGTTCACTAAGAATAGACCCAGCAAAGCGAGAGCAGCGGATAGGCACCTCATTTGTGATATCTCCGTTATTGAAGTTGGAACAGCGCCGTGGTAACGCCCGAGTTCAGGATGACGTTGTTGAACTGAAGATCCAAAGCGAGCCCATTGTTGATGTACTTCTGTACATGCATCGGAAGTTCGACTCCGCCGCTGCTCTGGTAATTCGAGAATTCGATCAGTGTCGGGATATCAACAGTAGCGATGTTGTCCGGATGCGTGTTGAACGTGAAAGCTATGGGCACAAAGCTCGTCGGATCAACGTAAATGTCAATTTGACTGAAATGTTGGATCAGGTTTCCGATACCAGCGTCGGCGCTTGCCAATCCCGGAAACTGTCGTACTGCTGAGATGTGCAGCGCAGATAATCCATTGACGGAGTCCTGGCCAATGTATGACAGCGTATAGTTAGGCGACGTAGCGATTCGGCCGAGCGTAAAGACCGGGAAAAACCACGCGGCATCTGTAAAAATGTTGTTCGGAGTAACTGGGTGCAGCACGCCGTCAGGACCCGACCAAGCACCGGCAGGCTGAGGTCCTTTCGCCGACGAAGGAGCGTTGGCGGGGATAACGGCGGGAAGCGGCACGGCGGAGTGGTTGCGAATCTCGGTACGCGGGCCGGAAGGAAAGTTCAGGCTGACCTTGCTATCGCCAGCGGCGGTGGCGCTCAGAGTGGCGGTGCCGGTCTCGTCGTCGGAGCCGGCGATGCGGCGCGCGGTGCCGGTGAGGGTCACGTCGCTAACGGTGGCGCCGCCTGTCAGCGCAACCAAAGCGCGCTGGACCAGCGCGCCGGCTTGCGGATCGCTCGTGGCTGGCGGACTAGATGTCGAGGATGTCTGCTGAGCCCAAACCGAGACTGACAGGAGACAGAACATTAGGGCAGAGCGCACTATCCGGAACGTGTGCATTAGTTGTCCCTCAAATTTAAGTGTAGCCCGCGAAAATATTCGGAGGCGCCCGTGCTGTCAAGTCAATAAACTATTACTAGAGGTACGTGTTGTGGAAAAGCTGTGTACTTCTTAGGATACCGAGCAGACTTCAATCGACTAGCCGAACATTGGACGGAAGATCTCAGTGCTTCTCTATTACCGTCTCGTCATTCCCCTTGACATAACGTTCACCCTCTACTAGTCTCTGCCAACTTCGAGTTCATTTCCTGGATCGCGTGGATCCTTCACGATCCTCTAGTCGTTTCGGGAGGCGCCAATGACAGCAGACACGACGATGACTCTGACAAACCTTTCCGCCGCCATCGTAGCCGTCGGGGCGCTGGGAACCGCAGCGTTTGGTTTGGTAGACACGTTCAAAATGCTTCCCGGCGGCGGGCTTTCGCGCGCTGGGTTCAAATTCGTGCGCGAGATTATCCTGAAGTTGGCGCCAGAGGTTGCTGCATTCGACGGCACGGGCTTGAGTCGCGACGCTATCCTTTACGCTCTCCAGTCACAGTGGATCAACGGAACGGCCAGCTCGGATCAGGTCAACATCGCTAAATCCCTGATTAAATTACGTTTGACTCCTGCCACCTCTGATGCACTTGCCAAAGCGACTGGGGTCGATGCAGTCATGCTTTCGAAGGTGGCGGCGAACATCGAGTCGGGCACGCCTCTTACGGCAGAACAGAGTGACGTGTACGGACGCTTCGACTTACTCCTCACGACGGTGCTCGACCAAGCTTATAAGCGCGCCGATCAACGCTACCGCAATGCCGCAAAGGCAATTGCCGTGCCGGTTTCCGTCGGGCTGGCTTTGGCGGCGGCGTTGGTAACTGGAGGGATGCACCCTGCTTCGGCTGCTCTGCTGGGTCTCATCGCGACGCCTCTTGCTCCCATCGCAAAGGATCTCGCTACAGGGCTAACCACGGCCATGCAAGCGATTCAGTCCTGGAAGGGCTAGAGTCGACATGCCGCGCTGGTTTCTGAGCACTCGTGTCCACTCTGTTGGCGGACCGGTCGGTCCGGTCAAGATCCTCGACGCAGATCGTCCGGGCCTTGTACGCGATCTAACCAAGGAACTGCTCGACGCGGTTCAAGGTCGCAATGTTCTTTTCGGTACTCACGGATTTGAAGTCAATCAGGCGGACGGCATATCACACCTGACGTATTGGTTTAACAATCTTCAGCTCGGGAATACCGTTCCAGTTGGCATTCTATGGCCTGGCGATTGCATCATTCCGATAGCCGTCGATTACGTCTGGGAAGGTAGCGAGGCAATTACTACCGGGAATCTGCTCGCCGGCTTCCTGAATGCCAATTTCACGGGTGCAGTGGGTCTTAGCTTTGCCTCACATTCTCTAGGCGCACGCGTCGTCCTCCAGACCATTCGAGGTCTCAAGAATCTTGACGTCCGCCGGGTTCTCCTAATGGCGGGTGCGATTGACGACGACTGTTTGAGTCAGGAATATGCGGATGTCATCTCGAAAATCGGCGAGATTTCGATTCTTGCGTCCTTGAAGGATGACGTCCTCGCTTTTGCGTTCCCGCTCGGGAATCCCTTGCAAAGGCTTATCGATCACAGTCATCCCTATTTTCGGAATGCTCTCGGGCGCAGAGGTCCTGCGAGTCCTTACCCATCGAGTCCGCCTCTGCAATCCGATTGGCAAATTCCACAGAATCTCGACTACGGACATCACGACTATCTTCCAGGTCAACCGTTACCCTGCGGCTACACATCGCCTGTCGATATTCCACCGGGAAATGGACCGATTCCGCCCGTAACGACGCCTTTACCACTCGCAGGGGATGCCAAACTTTGGAAGCCAGCCTGGTCTGCAGCTTTCGCTTCGACGCGCTATCAGAGGCCTTAAAGCTTTCTAAGTAGTCCGAGAGTTGTAAGACTCGCATTCGCCTAAAGGGGCGTGGGAGGAGAAATGAGTCAGGGCCTTCAAAATCTTAGGCACATAGTGGTCCTTATGATGGAAAACCGCTCCTTTGACCATATGCTGGGCTCGCTGAAAACCGTTGATGCAGGTATTGATGGAATCACGGATCAAATGGACAACCAGGACGACACGGGCGCCTCAATCAAGCCGCAATTGCTTGCGGAGTTTCAGGGACAGCTCGATCCCGATCCTAACCATCACTTTCCCGCGGTTGATTTGCAAATCTTTTACGGAAGCACGAGCACGCCTCGTGTCCCGACCATGAAGGGATTCGTGAAGAGTTACTACAACCAGCGTCGGGATACGGCGCACTCTCAAAAGATCATGTATTGTTTCAAGCAAACCGATCTGCCGGTACTGACCACACTTGCCCTGGAGTTTGCCGTGTTCAATCGCTGGTTTGCGTCGATTCCGGGCCCGACGATCTGCAATCGCGCGTTTGCACACTACGGGACTTCCTTCGGCCGGGTCGACATGAATCCGTTCGATATCATCGAACCCTTCGAGAGCATCTACACACGGCTCATCAATGCCACACCGAAACACACGGCGAAGGTCTATTACTACGATGCGACCAGCTCGACGATGGAGGTCGTGAACCTGCTGCAGAACCAGCCGGAACTTTTCGGCACTTTCAAACAGTTTCTCAGCGACTGCGACAGCGGATCGCTGCCGGACTACTCCTTTGTCGAGCCAAACTACAACGATCACGAAACGGATGAGGGTGAAGAAGTGGCAAGCGACCAGCACCCCGATCACGACGTGCAAGCCGGCGAATTACTGATCGCCGAAGTGTACATGCGCATCAAGCGCAATCCGACGCTATGGGCGAGCACGGCGTTGCTCGTTCTCTATGACGAGCACGGAGGAATCTTTGACCATGTTCCTCCACCGGACTGCCCTCCGGACCATTTCACAGCGCCGGCAAATAGCACGGGAACGGGCATGGAGTTCAAGTTCGATCGATTGGGCGTTCGAGTACCCGCTATTCTCATTTCTCCTTGGATTCCGAAGAATACGGTGGTCGACCGAGTATTCGATCACGCTTCGATTCCAGCGACGGTCACAAAGTTTTTTCAAGTAGAAGGCGTGGCACAACCGCCGCGGGAACTGAATGCCGACGTTTTTATCGAACCGAACGTTGCGCCGATTGATCCCCAACGGAATCTTCTCTCGCTCGATGTGATGCGAACCGATTGCCCAGAATTCGGCGTTTAGCACGAATTTGCTGAGAACGGAGCCACGAAAAATGGCCATCATCCCAGTGCCAAAGCCGTCGAAAAAAGCCATGAATCCGGAGCGACCGATAAACTGCTTGTTGCTCGCCCAGGTCGAGCACCTACAGCACGCCGAGCGGCGCCTACCGCTGCGGTATCGGTCGTCGACATATACCCACGCCATTCGAACCGAGGGAGAAGCGGCGCGTTACGTTCGCGAAGTCACCGAGGCAATTCATAAAGCTCACGCCGACGCCGCGACCGAGCGGGCTAAGCGTGCGCGTCAAGCGAAAGGCCGCGCTGTGCCGAAAGCGAAGGATCGGAAGCGCAAAAGAGGAAAGTAGATGAGTGCAGTATCGAAGGCGTGGGTACGGTGGAGCGCACTATTGCTGCTCTTCGGTGCGCCGATGGTCGCATCGGCACAGGAAAGTGCAGTCCATGCGGAGTTGCGCGACGAAGGCGATCGTATTTCTAACGCGTGCGGCACTTTTAGCCTCAAGTCCATGCCTGGATGCGCCTATACCCTGTTTACGGACCATCCCTTTCATATCGCAGCGGGCAGCATGCCTCCGCAAAACGGATTCGGATTCGGCGCTGCATTCGTATGGTCAAAGAACACCAAAAATTGGAGGATGAGTTGGGACACGGACGCTGTCGGAGCGACTAGTGCGTCGTGGCGTGCCGGTGTGTATATGAAGCTCGTCCATACACCTCATCCCGCGACGAACCCGATCGTCGTCATAATCCCAGGGCAAAAACCAAGCGAAGAGAGAACGCACAAGCCCTCAAAGTCGTTCACCCATCCCTACACTGTCTTTGATCTCTATGCACAATCGATTTCACTCAACCAGCTTAATTACTTCGGCCTGGGCAACGACACGTCGATAACTGCGAAGTCGGTATTCGGAATGAGCGAAACCATTGTCGGTGGCAGCGCAATCAAACCGGTGTACGAGTGGGCAGCAATACGCGGGCTGCATCTTGCGCTCCTCGGCGATGTAAACGGGCGCTTTGTCGATATCCGTGGATCCCACGGGCAATTGGTGCCATCGATTGAAAACCTTTATACGGAGGCTACCGCACCGGGCCTGACCAAACAGCCGGGATTCCTACAGCTTGGCGAAGGGGTGCGCGTCAAGCCCGTTCTCGGAAATTTCGAATTGAATTACCTCGCGAAATTTCAACAATTCTTTGCACCCTCTGACTCGCACTACTCTTTTCTGCGGTGGGCGGTTGATCTGAACCACACCTACTATCTGTACGGATACGAGCGGTCGGCGCCCCCGAGCACTGAGACTGTAGGTCCTGATTCCTGTGCTGGTGACAAGTGTCCACCAATCCCCTATACCCGGAATTTGAGAGGCTCGATTGGAGTGCGCGTGCTGCTGTCAGAGTCCGTCTACTCGGCGACGAGTGTGGTTCCGTTTTACTTTCAACAGACGCTGGGGGGCCAGGACATCAACAATGTCTTGGCTCTTGGCAGCTACCAAGATTATCGGTTCCGCACCCCCAATCTCTTGCTTTTCCAGGAAACATTCGAACACTCGATCTGGGGTCCATTTGGTCTCAAGCTTATGGGAGATCAAGGAAGAGTGGCTCTGACCCGCCGCGATCTCGGCTTCAACGACTTCAAAAACAGCTTTGCCGCTGGACTCACGCTTCGGGCGGGTGGATTTCCGATGGTGACACTGATGTATGCCTGGGGAGGCCCAGAGGGGCAGCATACGATTGCCAATATGAATACGTCCCTGCTAAGCGGATCGTCACGCCCTTCGCTTTATTGAGAAGCCAAGCGGTCCGATTCGGCAGACGGCACAATGCTAAGCGACTTAGTGCCGAAGAACTACATTTGGATTCATGCACAAACGTGATTCATCGCGCGGGGCCGCGAGAATCGCGGTTTCCAAGATGCCGTTTCCTGAAAGTTTCCGAATTGTCGGCAATCCAGGAATTGGACTCTGTCTTTAGGCCGGAGCATAGAGTTCGCCAACAAGAACAAACACCAGTAGGCGCCAAACCTAGACTAGATTTGATCGCGGGAAAGGACATATCGATATGAATACACTTAAGAACCTGCTCCCGATACTAACCGCTGTTATCAGTGCAATCGCCCTTATAGGCGGGTACGTATATCAAAAGGATCAGGATAGAAAGGCGGAGATACGAAAGACGAGGCAAGAAATCTATTCTCGTCTAATCAGCAATATTACACAGCGAAACGAGATTCTTGGACGTCTTCTCGAACAGTTCCCGGAGTATGTAAAAGTAAAAGATAAGCCGGACGAACGACGGCGAGTAGAACAAGAACTGTCGGCGGCAGGACGATTGACGAGCCCTGAGCTATCAAAGAACGAAGGTCAACGGACTGAGGTGGTCGCGGCTTTGTGCTTATACGGGCCAGATGAGGCGATCGACGCCTATGCGAAGTACGCGACTGCCAACATGGGGCGGAGAGAAGGTGGTGATGTTGGACAACTCATTCTGGACTTACGGCGGTCAATAGACAGGAAAACACACATCACAGCAGAACAAGCTGACTTGGCGATTTGGATGGATCCGAAGTACCTCACTGAGGCGTCAAAGGCTCGGTGACTTCATGCTCCGGGTAAAGACTGTCATGATTTCCGGAATAGTCGCATCCCATTCGCGCGCCACCTGAGTCCTTTGGTGCTAAGTTTGGCTGACACGAACCCCTTGCGATGTTTGTCGGATCACGGACAACTCAGAAGCAGTTCCGATTGTCTGCTAAGACGCGTACCCCAAAGCTGCCTAGCACGACCTCGACATCCTGCTGGCGTCGCTTTGCCTCGCGCAACAACGCGTTCTCCGAAAACCGCGCGCTTTTGCTCGCCACAAATCGCCGAATCCACATGCCGCCCTATCAGAACCGGTATACTGGAGTCAGTTGTATATATCGGTTACGACACAGGAGATTAGCTTTGGTCATTGCTGACAGACTTCGTGCGTTGCGAGAAGAAAAGAAACTCTCTCAGGGTGATATCGAGAAGCGGACAGGTTTGCTCCGTTGCTACATCTCTCGCGTCGAAAACGGGCACACGGTCCCATCCGTCGAGACGCTTGAGAAACTAGCTCGCGCACTGGAAGTTCCGATGTACCAACTTTTCTACGACGGCGAGGAGCCACCTAAGCTCTCGAACTTGCTGAAGCGCAAAACCGGGGACGACATCGCGTGGGGCAGTACCGGGAAGGATGGAAGGCTGCTCGACCAGTTTCGCAGGCTACTGAGCAAGACGGATGCGAAAGACCAGAAGCTTCTGCTTATGATGGCTCAGAAGATGGCGCGGCCAAGTCGCGCGAAAGCTTAGGATCGAGCACTACTCTTCACCAACGGCCTGTTTCGCGCGGCCCAACGATGTAGCAAACCAGCTTAGCGAAGGAAGCGCACATCATGGATAAACCAGCCAGGGAACCGCTCCAGAGCCAGGCCGAGTTCCGCATTGAGTTCCCGGAGAAATTGTCGGAGACCTCGCGGCTTGTTTTAGAGCGTGTCCGGGAGCTTGTGCAAGCTGGCGACTTGAAAGAGGTGGGTTCGGGCGTATTCCGCGGCACCGTCGTCGCGGTCGGTAGCATGATAGAGAACGGGGAAGAGGTGTGCATGGAATACGAGTTTCCCTCCGGGCGATGCCTTGCCCTGTGCCGCGACGAGGATTACGTTTTTAATGTGAAGAGTTGACGGTTCGCCGGTTTCCGATTGGCGCGTGTATCGGGACTTAAGCGATCGATTCCGAGTTGCCGACGATCCAGGGGGTATGCGTAACCGTTGCGCTGTCAGGCGGCATCTATCCGATTGCCGTCTAACAACGACCCGGCCTTGATTCCCTGCGATTAAGCCGGTCCGCCGCATCGCATCCTTCGTGGAGGAAGCCCGCACGCCAACTATGGCAGGATCAGTCCGCAGCTTGTAGCTCGCCTGCTCCCGTCCGTCAGCGACTCAACGGGTTGTGGTCGAAAGACAGGCGAAGATTTATAATGCCCGCATTCGATGAACGGCAACAGGGAGGCCGTTTCCGCTCTCGCGCCGCTTCTGCGGTCATCGGCAGAAGCCTGTCCTCTTCTTCTCCTCGGTGCCGGTGCTTCTTTTCGGTCCGGCGTGCCTACAGCGGCTGACGCCGTAAAACAAATTGCAAGGCTTGTTTACGCTGAACGCGAACTGCGTGGCGCCCGTACGGCGGAGCGCGTAAAGCCGTCCGAATGGGAACCCTGGCTTCAGAGTTTTCCGTGGTTCATCCACGGCGCTGACCGTCTAGCAGAAAATTTTCCGCTCGTGGTTGAGCACCTTCTCACTCCGGCCGAATTCCGAAAAGACACGATCCTAGACCTCATGCAGCCTCGCCACGGCCTCAGTCCAGGCTACAAATTCGTGGCTGACTTCGTCATGCGGGGCCTCGTTCGAACCATCCTGACTACCAATTTCGACACGGGCATCCTGGATGCCCTTAAGCAAAGATATCCGCATATCCGCCACATTCGTGAGATCAACCGCGGATCCGGCGATTACGATCAGTTCAACGTCTTCAGCAAATGCCAAATCGTCTGGCTGCATGGCCGCGCTGAACAGTATTCCGACAAGAACGCGGCGGGCGAAATCAGTGCCGTCGACGCGCAGCTTGTTACGCTGCTGCGCCCTCTCCTCGACTCATCCCCCATCATCGTCATCGGCTACCGTGGTAGCGAAGCCTCGATCATGGACGGCGTTTTCGGGCAGGCCAGAAAAGGCCGGCTCGATTTCGGTCAAGGTATCTACTGGTGCATCCGTTGGGGGGACACACCTCACCCGAATGTGGAAAACCTGGCGCGCCGCGTCGGCTCGAATTTCAGGCTCCTGCGGATTGACGGATTTGACGAACTCCTCCAGGACCTGTCCACGGAACTTATCGGTCAGGACCGCTACTACGCGACGACTCAGTCTGAATTCTTGTCGCTGGAGGCGCGGGCCTTCGATGAGCGCATCGTTCCGAGCGCTACCATCTCCGATCTGGACTTGGACCTCGCGCTTTCCACGATGCGCATGTACTGCGAAAAGCTTGGGCGAGCGCCCGTCACCCACGAAACGCTTCTTGCCCTCATGCGTGAACAGGGACTCATTGTCTCGGACAGAGGGCGTGATTCGGTAACGGCGGGCGCTCTTTTGCTTTTCGGAACTCGGCCGCAGGGTTTCTTTCCCCACGCCGTCGTCACAGTCACGGAAGCAGGTAAGAAGCGCGAAGTTTATGATGGAAACCTCATCACCCAACACAAGCGCCTTCTGGAAAAACTGGAAGCATCGGAAGTCAACCCAGTTCTGAAGGTCAAGAAACTGAGACAGCACGAAGAGCAAAAAGCCTATCCTCGCCGCGCGCTCGTCGAGCTCCTCGTCAATGCTCTCGTCCATCGGGACTATGGAATCGAGGAGCCAGCTACCATCGAAATCCGTCCCGGCGACGAAATCGTTTTTGCAAATCCGGGCGGTTTAACGCAGAATCTCGCGGGCAGAGTTACGCTTGACCGCGACGGAAGCTTTACCATGCCCGAACGGCTTTCCGACCAGCGCAATCCATCCTTATCCGATGTGTTTTTCGGAATGAATGCAATGGAGCGCGCCGGCACCGGCCTACTCGATGTGCGCGCGCTCATGCTCGAATCAGACGGTGCCTGCGCCTTTTACCATCACGCCAAGGAAGCGCGGTTCGAAGCGCGTCTCCTGCAGCCCCAGGCCTCCGCCGGGTCGCACCTCATCGCGCGCTCCACGATCCCGACCGGGCTTTATGTACTCAACGCCATTCCTTTTACCGCACTGCCTGATGCGGTGTCCATCCTGCGATTAAACTGCCCTCTGAGGGATCGACCGCCAGACATCACACTCGGCGCATGTGGCACATTCATCCATCGAGGGGACGAGCTATGGAGTTTCGTCCCGCTGCCAATTTTGACTTCCGTCCTTGGGCCGATCTCTGACCTGAAGGCATCACGATCCGTTCCGAGGAAGGACATCGAAGCCTCGCCAGACGACCGGCGCATTCTGTCCTGGCTGCTCCGCAAGCATTGGGAGCGGCATCTTGCGGGCTTCGAGGACCAGGGTATCGTGCTCGAAGACAGCCGCAAGCACCGGGCGTATTTTGCCGGGAAGAACCGGGGGCCACGCACCATCGTATGGAACAGCGAGCTCCGCCGTGGCATTCGCCGCGAGGTGGTTAAGAAACGCGCCAGCTTGCCCAGGCCCTGGTTTGAGAATGAGGGCATCGGCTACGACCTCGTTGAAATTAGCTCGATGTGGTGCATCCGTCTCAAGCCCTTCTATATGTTCACTGGGCATGACGCCGTCACGCCCCTGCCCGCTTTCACGCGGGGCGCAAAGGCGACCAGCCGGATGAAATATGATCGCAACAAGAGCGTCGAGGCCGACCTCACGTTTTGGAGCAATTTCCTCAGCCGCGGAAATCCGACGATCAATATCGGGGGTCAGCACGTCAACGACCTGGTGATCGACGCGGCTTATCTGACTGTCCAAGTTCCGGAAATTGGATTGATTAATGAGTCTGACGATCAAAATCGAATGTCTGCATGAGCCCGAACTGTTATTCGGTCAGCACAAGACCGGTGTCGAGCCGCGCCGCGATATGGCGAAGGTTGGTGCGGTTGACAACGGGGGCGGCGAAGAACTGTCTGTAGGTCTAGTCGGTCCTGCGGAGGATATCGCAATCGCCCGCGAATGGCTGCCCCGTCTAAACTCGGTCGCTATTGCGCGGGAGAGAAGTGCGCGCCGCTACCGCGACTGGCCAGGCGCGGCGAAGGCCCTCGGCGCGAGCTTTGCCGTCGACGAAAGGTTTGTGCGGTCCCTTGATCCGGAGAGACTCTCTCTGGCCCTTACGAGGACCTCTCCTTCTGACAAATTCGACGAGCTTCTGGACTTATTCGATGCAAAACTGCAAGGTCTTTTCGGCGACGTGCGCCCCGATTGCATCCTGGTATGTCTGCCCGACGAAATCGCAGATCTTCGGATCAGCAATCCGCGCCTTTCGATCCGCGAGCAAGAAGCGCTTGAGCGGCTTCAGCGTGAGGAAGAACAGGAACAGATGGCCCTGTTCCAACCGACGCCAGAGGAATTGAAAGCGGCCGAAGCGCTGCGCACGCAGGCTGAAGATCTACTTTTCCGGATTTTCTATCGCGCCCTGAAAGCGCGCATCATGACCCATCAGAATCCTGTACCGGTTCAGGTCGTGCGGCGGGAGACTTTTATGCGTCCAGACGAGGAGGGACACAGTTTCGCAACGCGCTGCTGGAACCTGGCGACTTCTATGTTCTACAAGGCGGGACACGAACCTTGGCGGCCAGCCGACTTGCCGGGAAATACGTGCTTTATCGGAATTTCCTTCCATCATCTGAAACGGAGGGAAGGCGATGTCGTCTACGCGAGCGTCGCCCAAGCATTTTCAAACGAAATCGAGCCTTTCGCCCTGAAAGGTTCGACGCTTCCGCACGACCAACGCCGCGACCGTCAGCCCTTTCTGAAGGAAGCACAAGCCGAAGTTCTCATGAAGGATGTTCTCGACAAATATGAGGATCTCGCCGGGATGCCCCCCAGCCGCGTGGTCATCCACAAGACGAGTTACTATCAACCCGAAGAGGAAGCGGGTTTTCGTAAGGCCACTGCAGCGCGCGTTCCTGTCACGGACTTAGTCTGGCTTCGTAGCACGGCCTTTCGCCTCATCCGGAAAGGCACACAGGAGCCGTGGCGCGGGACGCTCTGTACGCTTGGTGCGGAGATGTATCTTTTCACGAGCGGATACATTCCGTGGTGGGATGAGTATCCGGGACCCCACATTCCCGCGCCAATCCAAATCGGTTCTTGTGGGGAATCCGATCTTCGGCAGAGAGCCAGGGAAATCCTCGCTCTGACCAAAATGAACTGGAACTCGACCGAGGGAATCGGCCGTTATCCAATCACAATTTCCTTTGCGCGCAAAGTCGGAAGCCTGATGACGGAGCTATCGGACAATCAGACGCCGAATCCTTCGTACCGCTTCTATATGTGAATTCCGCGCACCACATTAGGTCCAGCAGAGGAGCGCGACTCCGCACACTGTGGCCGCAGCCATTGTTTCGGACCGTTCGCAGGCACAGATTGTTCGCCCGCATTGCTTCTAGATCAGGCGTCAGAATAAGCCGGACGCATCCGGTTCGTAGACGCTTGACTCAGGCACTTGAGCGGTGTTGCCTCGCTGAGGTACCCTTCACGGGATTCTAGAAGACTAGAATAGTCAACAAAGCTAAGATCACTCTTAAGGAATGCCCCTTGCAGCAAGAAAAAGAGTCGGTCGCCAAGGCTGCGCCCATGGATCTGTGGACGGGCCCTGCATCCCCTAAGCTCAAGCCCGAACCAATCAAGAAGACTTGGCGAAATGATCGAGACCCGACCCGTCGCCGCGCCACATTCGGGGTTTTCTACCCGCTCTTGGAAATCACTATCGAGAAGTCCGAAGACTTGCATACGAAGCTGCCGGCTCGTTTCGAACAGACTAAACGTCGATCTGTTCAAGGTGTTCGGTTGCATCTTCGAGTTCCAAACCTCATCTTTTCGGATGCGGACTTCCGCGAGTGTAAGTTTCACAGACCAGACGAACGGGGCGAGTCGAATATCTTGGGATCGACATTCAAGAACTGTAATTTCGGCCGCTGTATGCTCGGAGGAACTGTTTTTCGTCACACCACGTTCGAGGGCTGTACGTTCTCCCGATGTGATTTTGGGGCCTCGGAATTCAATGAGTGCCAGTTTGTCGAGTGTAGGTTCACCGAATGTACGGCCGAGAACACGAGCTTTCTCGCTACAGAAATTGACCCAACGGCTTTTCTCAGCGGAATGCTACCGCCAGTCTACAACTACGTAGGCGATATTCCTGAAGGGGAAGCGACTGCTGCCCAGGTCGCGGAGGATTGGGTTGAGGTGCGCCGGAAACTTGCTGCTCAACTCCTAAGATCGAATACCGACATTCACCATACTGGTAACTCTGATCGAGGACTGTTTGAGCTAAAGCGGGCCGAAGTAAAAGCGCGTCTTGAAACGCTTCGGGCGCAACCGCTCAAGGAAGGTTTTGCCCGCTTGCCGGTTCGTGCGGCTCAGGTTCTTGCGGGCTGGGTGGTACTTCACGCGACAAAGGGGGGCACTTCACTTTCGCGGCTTTTCTTAGCCGGGATCATTGTTGTGCCGATCTACGCCCTGCTGCTATCCAAATCCCACGTTACGTTCATGACCCAGGACTGCTACCTCGATTCCTTTGGACCGTCGCTCGTGTTCCAACAACTCGCGCGTGCAGCATCATTGTTTTTTGCCATCGGCTACACAGCCTTTAGCGGAGGAACACTCGCTACGATTCTCCTCACTGCCGGCGCTTTGCTGGGCCTCTTTTGGTATGCGCTTGTAGCCGCCGTCGTAATCCATCGTGTTTACCGCTGACAAGGTACTAGAGATTCTGAGGCTAATAAGACCCCCTTTTACAGCCCTTTTCTTGTATGGGAGCTATGCAAGAGGCGATGCTGAAGATACGTCTGATGTTGATGTCCTCCAGGTTACACCAGTACATACCGCGCCTTATGCCGTTGGACGTATCAACGTAACATGCTACACATTCGATCAGCTCTTGCGACTCGCCCGTCGCGGCGGCCTCTTCGCGCGCCATCTTGTTGAGGAGGCACTACCTCTGGCCGACCCGCAGGATCTGCTCGGGACCCTGAAGTCAGCTTATGTTGATCCCCAAACCTATCATGGTGTCAGGAACGAAGTTTGCGGTTGTGCGCCGTTGCTCGATGTCCGAGAGTCCCAGTTCAACGAGAATGTCGAGGGCCTGAGTTCGCTCGTGAGTTACCTGGTACGAACTTATCTCTACGCATCGGCTTTCGATCAAGGGGCCCGGTCGTTCGGAATGGCGCACGTCCTTGACCTACTCGGTGAACAAAGAGCCGGTGTCATACTATCAAGCGTTCGGAAGCGCAGTTTCTCAGCCTTTGTTGCGGCACGTAACTTGTTCGAAGAGCTCACAGGGATTACATGTCACCGGATGGAAGATTCCCTAGAGGCATTCATAGTCAATGCGAGTGCCCACAACGATCTTGCCGTGATCTTAGGACTCCGGCTACTAGCGCGAGGGCGTCCTTTCACATACGATGCACTTCAGGACTTAGAGTTATAGCCTTGGACGAGAGAGTCGCATTCATTGGAGATATTCATGGAGACCGTGTCCGATTGTCGGCTCTTCTTGCTAGGCTTGATAGTCCAAATCGGAGACTCATATTTCTCGGTGATTACGTAGACCACGGACCGGATTCACGTGAAATCGTCGAAATTCTGCTGGAGATTGTAAACCGCCAACCCAATTCCGTTTTCCTGTCCGGTAATCATGAGATTGGCTTGCTGGCCTTTCTCTCGGGAAAACTTTCCTTCCTCGAATACGCGTGGATGGGTGGTCTGCCCACTATTCGAAGCTACTTGAGCAAGGCGAACCGGGACGTTCGCAGCGAACTTGTGGCGGCTATGCCAAAGCCACATTTCGAGTTCCTGCGCAATTGCAAGCCGTTCTTCGAGACCAATAATTTCCTGGCTTCCCACGCTGGAGTCAATCCAGCCTGTCCTGAAAGCCGTGAACTCGCGGAGATTGTGCTTGGCCGTCATCCGTCGCTTTTCCATGACGGCCTTAGACTTGGCAAGCTCGTCGTCTGCGGTCACTATTTGCAAACCACGCAGACACCTTTCTTTAGCAAGTGCGTTATCTGCCTGAACACTGGATGCGGAACCATAGGAGGCCCTGCGACCGCACTTCTATATCCGGAGATGACTTTTCTGCAAGCCTAAATTTGCAGCGGGAAAGCAGGTCCCTCTATGTAGCTCATAAATGGGAGCAAGCCGGGAGCAAGACATACGTCCAACGCTTGAGAAGTTACGTGGTCGCGGTGACGTTAGAAAGCAAAATCGGAGGCTATTGTTGGCAGGCATCGAAGGAACTGTTCAGACTGAATGCAGCCCATAGCTATGTCGATTGTAATTGTGAGCATGTTGCTGACTTGGTTCGACGCACTTGAGATGCGGTTTGGCTAACAGTTGCCTAACAATAATAGTTAACTTTGGTGCTATCTTTCAATGCCACAACGTCAAACTCAGACTGATTCGAAAGTAGTTACCTGTTTCGAATGCCTTTACTCGGAATCCGGCTTACAGGCTCACCCGCTTTCTTTCAATTTCGCCTTGCACTTGGAACTGTACGTTGCCGCTTGAACGGCACGAGCTATCCCAAGGAAGACCCTATTGACCCTACAGAAGTGAAAGCCCTCGTAGCACGCACCAACATGGACGGCTTCTGAAAATGCAATTCCATTGTGGTATTAACTGTGTCAGAAAAGGCTTGAAAACTCCTCACAACCCGGTGCAACTCCAAACCTGATTTCCCCCGCAAGTCCGCATCAACAGGAGATTTCTCAACAAAACGCTGCACTTACGAAAACTCTTGATTTGGATTTTGAGTCCGCCGCGTCTGCCATTCCGCCACTCCGGCGTGCAATTATCTTAGGCCACCTTCGATATGGCGGCAACCGGCGCCTGGTGCTCCCTTGAAGCCAGTTCAAGCGCAGGTTAGCATCGGCGGGATGATGGCTCGTCTGCGGCTCCTCTTCCGCAACCCTGCTTTTCTGGTGGCTGTGACGGCGTTTCTCGCGGCCTTCGTCGTGCAGTCAGGCGAACTGGGCACAAGCGACACTACGCATCGCCTGCAGACCACGCACTCATTCTGGACATCCGAGGAGCCGGTCGATCCGGGCGACTATCCGGAGTTCGGCATCCATGGCCGCAATGGGCGACTTTATTCGTGGTACGGCATCGGCCAGTCGTTGCTGATGCTTCCGGCGGACATCATCGGCACGTACGTAGGAAACTTGCGCGTTTTCGATGCGTACGATGTCGATCCGCAGCCGCGCAGCATCGTGGTCAGCTACAGCACTAATATCCTCGTCGGCGTTCTCGCGGTGCTCGTCTGTTTTCGCCTGCTGGGCCTGCTGGGATTCACGACGAATCAGCGGATCGCCGGCGCGTTCGCGTTGCTTTTCTGTACTACCTCTCTGCATTACATGCAGAACATGATGGAGAACAACTACATTCTGCTGCTGACGCTCACGGGCCTCGCGTTCCAGTATGAGTGGCTGTGCACGGGCAGCCGCCGCGCGCTGCTTATAGGCTCGGGCGCGCTCGGCCTGAATCTTCTGACACGATTGACCACAGGGATGGACCTGCTCGCCGTGGGGCTTTTCGTGCTGTTGGTTTCATTGTTTACGGGTCTTCGTGGTGGAGCGCTGCGGACGCGGATTGCCGAGTATGCGAAATTCGCGCTGCCGGTGTACGCATTCTTCTTTCTGCTCGACCGCCTGTATCAATTCTACCGCTTTGGCTCGTTCACGAACACGTACATGGATGTGTTTGCGCGCGAGCAGAAGATGTTGAATCCGGACCTGCCGGCAGCATTTCCGTTTGAAACGCCCTTCCACGTCGGTTTTTTCGGCGCGCTGTTCAAACCTGAAAAGTCGATCTTTCTTTTCGATCCCTTGCTCGTGCTGACTCTGCTGCTTGTCCTGTTGGCATGGAAGCGGTTTCAGCCCGAGATTCGGGCTTATGTCATTGCGTCCGCAGCCCTGCTGCTCGCGTGCATCAGCTTCTACGCGAAATACACGGACTGGAGCGGTGACTTTGCTTGGGGCGATCGCTACGTCGAGACTTCAGCCGAACTGGTCGCATTCATTTCCGTACCGCTCCTGATGCGCCATCGCGCCGATGTCAGCAAGATTATCTGGCGAACAGGGATGGCGCTGATCGCGATAAGCATCGTCGTCCAAGTCGCGTCGGTGATGTTCTGGTGCCCGCTCGAGATCTATCAGATGGAGACGCTTGGGCATCCGACCTTCGTGATTTGGCTGCGCCTGAAGAACATCGTCGCGTTCACGCTCGGCAAGATGGGTCAGTGGGGCTTGAACAACGAGGCCATGACGCAGGACCCCTGGGATTACGTCCACATCACCACATACAACTTCCTGCCGTTTCTTCTGACGAAAGTCGGAAAAGCGGCAAGCTGGGTGGTGCATCTAGTGACTGTCGTGTGGTTCGCTGCCCTGGCCACGACGCTCGTCTTACTTGGCTACATTCGGAGCGGCGCTAGGCGTGGCGCATTCAAGCCCGATGCGCAAGCTGTCAAGTAACACTTGGAGTTGTCCGTATCTTCGGCGAGGCCAGTGCTGCCCGCGAATCTCTCCGTGCAGTAGCCCGTGCGAAAACTCCGAACCGAATCGACCGCGGGAGCGTCTAACCACACAGCATGCAGATGCAAGGAGACATTATGGGCAGGCGTATTCTCGGAGTTTGGTATTTCGCTTTTGCTGGTCTGATCCTTCTCTCTTCACCCGTTCGCGCTCAGTTCGGCGGGCCGCCTGCCAGTCCAGCCGCGAAAGCCGAGTGCAAATTTGCCGACGGCAAGACGATCCACATCGACTATTCGAGCCCGCGCATGAGGGGCCGCAAGATTTTCGGTGATCTCGTGCCGTACGGCGAACCTTGGCGCGCCGGTGCAAACGAAGCAACCACTTTCGTGATCGATGCGGATGTGAGCATCGGAGACAAGACGATTCCCAAGGGCAGCTATACGCTTTTCGCCCTGCCGAATCCGGATGCATGGACCCTCATCATCAGCAAGCAAACGGGCGAATGGGGCATTCCCTATCCGGGTCAGGAGTACGATCTGGCGCGCGTGCCGATGAAGGTTTCGAAGCTGGCGGCACCAATCGAAAACTTCACAATCGCATTTGAACAGACCGGTGGAATCTGCACGCTGCGCCTGGAATGGGAAACGACACGCGCCACCGTGGATATTTCCCAGAAGAAGTAAGGGATACCGGACCCCGGCTACTGTCGCACGCGGGATTGCGCTTTCTGGTGGTGCCTTCCGGGGTCGACGATGGCGCGAAACACGCGGCCGCGCCCGATCACATGATCGCCCGAGCGCGCTTCCACATCGAACACGAGGAAGCGGCCCTCGTACTTCACAAATCGCGCGAACGCGCGCACCGTTGCTCCAGGCGGCACAGCCTTCAGGTGATCCACCTCGATCCGCGTGCCAACCGAAATTGTCCCCGGCGGCAGTTCAGGCAGAACGGCCATCACGGTCGCGTGCTCCATCAGCCCGATCATCGAAGGAGTCGACAGCACGGCCGGGAGACTCGGGTCCAACGCCTGAATCGTGTATCGATGTTCCACGACGTGCTCCACCGTGGCTTCCAGACCGAGGCGCGGCCGCTGCTCCGGCTGCGCAGGGGTGCTCGGTGCCCGTCTCCGCGCCGGCGCGGTTTTCCCCGCCCGCTTGCCACGATGCGCCTTACGTTTCTTCATGTCAGGGGATGGCGGGGTTCCGAGCGAGCGTGTGGTGCGCCGCCTGCTCCGAAAAAGCTGCGCGCGAATTCCAGCATGGTAGTCCCGACCTGGTTCCAGAGGCGCCGCTTGAGCGTCCGATAATCCTGCGATCCGCTGAAAACGTCGCGAATCAGGTCGCGAAACGTCGGCGAGCAATTCAGCAACTGCACCATCCGCGTGGTGATCGCGCCGCCGAGGAAGGTTCCGCGAAAGATTTTCTTCGCAATATTCGCTGCGAATTCCAAATCGGCGGAAAAGGCCGCGCGGAGGCGCTCGGGATAAGTCTGCAGTTGACCCTCAATCAGCGCCTGCGCCAGCAGGTCGCCCGAGCGCAGAGCGTAATATAAGCCTTCGCCTGTGATGGGATCGACGCACGCTGCGGCGTCACCAGCCATCGCCCAATTCTTCCCCACGATGCGGCGGCCGCGAATCGTCTGCGCCTGTGGCGACGGCAGCACATGACTGTAAAACGTCGCGCCGTTCATCGGGATGCGCTCTTCGTTGACGAAATCGTCGAGGTGGCGGCGCAATCGGTGCGTCGGACTCTGCCCCATTTTCGCGCAGATGCCGACCGACAAATGATCAGCGCGGGGGAACGACCACATATAGCCCTCGAATTGCTTCAGAAACTTGACCTTGATGATGTCTTCTTCAGTGGGAACGAAATAGCCAAGTGTCACTTCCAGATCTTTCGCGCTGAGCGCGGTGGTTCCGGGAAGCAATTGATTACGCGCACCCGCCGCGACAACGACGAAATCCGATTCGCGCTCTTCTCCGCCTGCGGTCAAGCGCACTCGCGCGCCGTCCGTATCGACGCTCGTCACACGGGAGCGCATCGTCGTGCATCCGGCCGCTGTCGCGCGGTCGAGCAACAGGCCGTTGAGCACTTTGCGCGCGTAAATCACAATCGGATGGCTCATGTCAAAGCGCGCGCGATGCCCGCTGCCCGAGATCAATTCAGCCGTGCGGACGATTTTCTTGGGCTGCGATCCTTGTATGAGGAAGGGATACGCTTCGATCGCCTTGTGAGTCAGGCCGCCGCCGCACGGCTTTTCCCACGCGAGATGCTCGTCGAAGATCGTCACGCGGAAGCCATGGCTGGCCAGGCGCTCGCCGCAAAGCGAGCCGGCGGGTCCTCCTCCGACGATTGCAATTTCCTTCATGGCGCTAATTCGTGGCCCTCTTCTGGTCCTGTGGCGGCCGGATCAGGTCAGCGGGAAGACGGCTGCAATAAACCAGGCGCCGAGTATAGCACTAAAGGGCGGGGCTGCCGCCCGGCACCGCCGCAGGGATGCAAGCGCACATGGTAAAATGATGTTCTCGGTTTCGCCCGTGCGGCGAGACTGAGGGACGGAAGTTTGGTACAGGTCGTTTCGCAAAGTGGGGTGATTTTCTCCTGGGGCGGGTGGAAACACAGCGCCCGGGGAGGGGTGTGCCCTGACCGCGCTTCGGAGCCGTCTTCGCCCCGCTCGCTTTTCGTCCCTGCCAGATGTGAACCGGGCGCTCCCTTTGCCAGTCGCGGTGGGGGGCTGGGCTCATGATCCTGCCCATCGTTCCCGAGCTTCTCGCGCCAATCGCGAGGCACCCTGCCGTCGAGGAAGTCTGCGACAAGCTTCGCCGAAATGCCGGTGAAGTTCGCTTGGGGGGTCTCACGGATTCGGCGAAGGCGCTCGTTGTGCCGCTGGTGTTGCGTGAGCTCGGTCGTCCCGTGATTCTCGTCGCCGAGTCGAACGAACGCGCAGAGACCCTGCTCGAACCTCTGCGCTGGTTTTATGGCGCCGTGACCGGCAAGCCTGGACGCCGCGTGGCGCATCTTCCCGCCCACGATGTGCTGCCATACGAAAATCGCTCGCCCCACGCCGAAATTTCTGAGGCCCGCGCCGTTGCACTCTGGCGTCTATCCACTGGCGAAATCGACCTCCTCGTCGTGCCGGTGCAGGCCGTGCTGTGGCGGATGCGTGAACCCGCGTTCTACCGTGGGCTGGCGCGTGTCATCGCGCGGGACGAATCGATCGCCCACGAAGACCTGATCGGATTTCTGGAACGCGCCGGCTACGAAAAGCAAGCCACTTGCGAAATGCCGGGACAATATTCGGTGCGCGGCGGCATTATCGACGTTTTTTCGCCCGAGGCGCCGCAGCCAGTCCGCGTGGAGTTGCTCGGTGACACGATCGAGTCGATTCGCGCCTTTGATCCGAGTACGCAGCGCTCCACGAATCCAGTCGAGCGGGCCGCGCTTTTGCCGCTCACCGAAGTTCTCCGTGGTGCGGAGGTTCTTTCCCGCCAGCGCGTCGCGGCCATACCGGGGCGCGAGGGTGGGGACATACCTGCGGGCTTCTATCCCGGCTGGGAGTTTCGCGAAATCGCCCTCGAAGAGCGCCCCGGCGTGGTGTTCGATCTCGCGGCCGAGCCGATCATCTTGGTAGACGAGCCGTCGCAGATCGATGCTGCGGTTGAAAACTATCGCGGGCAGCTAGCCGAGGCTTTCGAACGCGCGCAGGACCCTCTTGTCGAGCCTCCGGGCCGCTACATTCTGAGCGAAGAGGAATGGTCGCTCGCGCTCCAGCTTTTCCCGCGCCTCGCGATTGAGCGTCTGGCCGTCACAAACGAAGGCACCGCAGAATTGTCGCTGCAGTCGCAGCCGACCACGCGATACCACGGCAACGTAGCCGCATTCATGACCGAGGTGCGCGGACGGCTGGGCGCGGGCGAGCAGATAGTCGTTTCGGCGGCCAGTACGGGCGAACTCGAACGCTTTGCCGACATTTGCCATGAGTACGAGATGCCGTATCACATGGGCGAGCTTGAGGAAGATGTCACTGTCACACGCCTTGCCGAGGAATCGAGCGGCGGCAACATCCCGGCGATGGTGCTGTGCAAGGCACCGCTTGACGAAGGCGTCGTTTTTCCTGAGGCGCGGCTCTCTTTCTATGGCAACGCCGATCTGTTTGAATCTCTGCCGCCGCAAAGGCCTCGTTCGCGTCCGCAAACAGCGAGCTTCTTCAGCGATCTTTCCGATCTCAAGCCCGGCGATTTCGTCGTGCACGTGGATCACGGCATCGGCCAGTTCGAAGGCTTGCGGCAGGTGTCGACCGACGGCGCAAACGGCGAGTTCATGCTGCTGCGCTATGCCGGCGATGCGAAGCTCTACGTGCCTCTTGCGCGGCTCGACCTGATTCAAAAGTACCAGTCGCTGGGCGGCGCCGAACCCACGCTCGACCGCCTCGGCACAACGGCTTGGGAAGCGCGCAAAACGCGCGTGCGAAAGTCCGTCAGCGACATGGCCGACCAGCTTCTGGCGCTCTACGCCGAGCGCAAGACGAGCCCCGGCCACGCGTTTTCGAAGGACACGAACTGGCAGCGGGAGTTTGAGGATGCCTTCGAGTTCCAGGAAACCGCGGATCAAGAGCGCGCCATCGAAGACGTGAAGCGCGACATGGAATCGAACCTGCCGATGGACCGGCTGCTGTGCGGCGACGTCGGGTACGGCAAGACGGAAGTGGCCATGCGCGCCGCTTTCAAAGCGGTCGCAGACGGAAAACAGGTGGCCGTCCTCGCGCCGACAACCGTGCTTGCCTTCCAGCACCTGGAAACATTCCGCCGCCGCTTCGCTGCCTTCCCGGTACGCATCGAGATGCTCAGCCGATTCCGCACCGAGAAGGAGCAAGAGAAGACGCTCGAAGAACTCGAAGCCGGAAAGTTGGACATCGTGATCGGCACGCACCGAATACTTTCCAAGGACGTCAAGTTCCACGATCTCGGCCTTCTCATTGTGGATGAGGAGCAGCGCTTCGGCGTGGCGCATAAAGAGCGCCTCAAGGAGATGCGCAAGAACGTGGATGTGCTCACGATGTCCGCCACACCGATCCCGCGGACGCTGCATATGTCGCTGGTTGGCCTGCGCGATATGAGCGTGATCGAGACGCCGCCGCGAGATCGCCTCGCGATTCAAACCACCGTTGCTCCTTTCAACGAGACGCTGATTCAGCGCGTGATCGAAGAGGAGCTGGCGCGCCACGGCCAGGTGTTTTTCGTACACAACCGCGTCGAATCGATTGCTTCGCTCGCGTCGATGGTAAAGCGGCTGGTGCCCCGGGCGCGCGTCGTGGTCGGGCACGGGCAGATGCGCGAGAGCGAACTAGAGAAGGTAATGATGAAATTCGTCCGTGGCGAGGCGGACGTGCTCGTCTCAACCACGATCATTGAAAACGGCCTCGACATTCCGCGGGCGAATACGATCCTGATCAATCGCGCCGATCGCATGGGGCTTTCCGAGCTGTACCAGCTGCGCGGACGCGTCGGCCGATCGAACCAGCGCGCCTACGCGTATTTGCTCGTTCCGCTTGAGGGCGCGCTGACGCCCATTGCGCGCCAGCGTCTCGCGGCGCTCAAGGAGTTCAGTGATCTCGGCGCGGGATTCCGGATCGCGGCGCTCGATCTGGAGTTGCGCGGAGCGGGAAATCTACTTGGCAGCGAGCAGCATGGCCACATTGAAGCGGTCGGATTCGATATGTACTGCCAGATGATGGAACGCGCTGTTGCCGAGAGGAAAGGCGAGGCGGTCGCACCAGAGCGCCACGCGACCCTCAACCTGGGACAGGACATTCGCATTCCGCCCGAATACATTGACAGCGAAAACCTGCGTCTGCGCATCTATAAGCGCATCGCGAGCGTCACGTCCGAAGCCGAACGTGACGAGGTGCGCCGCGAACTGGAGGACCGCTTTGGCCCGCCGCCGCTTGGAGTCATCAACCTGCTGGATTACGCGGTGTTGAAGGCCCTGGCGGAGCGGCTGCTGGTTGCCACGGTCGACCGCCGCGGCGATCAGATTGCGATCAAGTTCTACGAGGATACGCCGCTTGGGCCCGATCGCCTCGTGAAGCTGATCGGCAGGCGCCGTGACATGCGCCTCGACCCGACGGGAGTGCTCTGGCTTGTTCCGAAAAGCGGCAAAGACGGAAAGGCCGCACCCGTGGATGCTGTCAGAAACGTTTTGCTGCAACTACAATCGTAGCGATAAACTTCTCTTCGAGCGACTACTATGAAAAATCGAAGAATTCTTTGCATTTCCTCTCTGGCGCTGGGGGCGTTGGCCCTCTTTGCGCCTGCCGGATCGCGCGCGCAGTCCAAGCCCGCCGTCGTGGAAGAGATCATCGCGCGCGTCAACAATCAGATCATCACGATGTCCGACTACCAGAAAGCCGCCGCTGGGCTCCAGCAAGAGGTTCAGCAGGACTGCCAAAATTGCACCCAGCAGCAGATTCAAAGTGAGTTGGCCGACCGCCGCAAGAACCTGTTGCGTGACATGATCGACCAGCAACTCCTGATCGAGCGCGCCAAAGACATGGACGTCAATGTGGAGACGGACCTGGTCAAGCGCCTCGACGATGTCCGCAAGCAGAACAATCTGGCGACGATGGAGGATCTTGAGAAAGAGGTCGAAAAAACCGGCTTGGTTTGGGAAGACTACAAGAACCAGATGCGCAACGGCATGCTGACCCAGGAAGTAATTCGCCGGGAAGTTGGCGGCCGGATCGACATCGGCAGCGATGAAGTGAAAAAGTACTACGAAGAGCACAAGCAGGAGTTCAACCGCCCCGAGCAGGTGGCGCTTGCAGAAATATTCCTCGGCACGGAGGACAAGACACCAGAAGAAATCGCCGCCGTCCGAACTCGCGCGGAAGACCTGCACAACCGACTGGTCAAAGGCGAGGACTTCATTACGCTCGCCAAGCGCTATTCGCAGGGTTCCACGGCGCAGGATGGGGGCGAACTCGGGGAATACGAGCGCGGCCAACTGGCGAAACAATTGGAAGACGCGGTGTTTCCTCTCGACAAAGGCCAGTTCACCGACGTGATCCAGACCAAGACCGGCTTTGAGATCCTGAAGGTGCTCGATCATTTCCAGGCAGGGTTGCAGCCACTCGACAAGGTCGAGGGCGAGATTACAAACGCGCTTTACGGCGAGAAGATGAAGCCGGCGATGCGCACCTATCTGGCGCAGTTGCGCGAAGAGAGCTACGTTCAGGTGAAGCCCGGCTACACCGACACTGCGGCCGTGCCCGGCGCGACCGTGATTCAGGAGGTTGCGCCGACCCCGGACACGCCGGACAAGAAGAAGTCCAAGAAAAAACCGCCGCTTCCGAAAGTCAACGGCTGATGAAACCGCAGTTCATCGTGGATCTCGCCGATGGCCAGGCGGTCTCCTCGTTGTTTCTCGTGCGCGAAAAGGAGATTCGGACTTCCGCGCGGACTGGCAAGTCCTGGCTCGAGCTCAGCCTCGCGGACCGCTCCGGAACGATCCCGGCCAAGATGTGGGACAACTTCGAGGCCATCGCGAAGACCTTTGAGCGCGACGACGTGGTGCGCGTCCGAGGCCGCGTAAAGCTCTACAACAACCAAAAGGAGCTGACGCTCGATCAGATCATTCCTGCCGCCGAGCGCGATTACGATCTCGCCGATTTTCTGCCGCACACGAAATACGATGTCGAAAAGCTCTACGCGGCGCTCAAGGCCGCCGTCGCAGGGATGAAGAATCCATGGCTCCAGCGACTGCTTGCAAGCGTTGTGGAAGATCCCGCGATCGCGCCGCGAATGAAGCGCGCTCCCGCGGCGATGATGATGCACCACGCCTACGTCGGAGGCTTGCTCGAGCACGTCGTCAGTCTCATCGGCCTGGCGTCCGCTGTCACGGCGCATTATCCCGAGCTGGATCCCGACTTGCTTCTCGCTGGAGTTGTTCTCCACGACATTGGCAAGGTCGAGGAATTGCGCTACGCGCGCGGGATCGATTACTCCGACGAGGGCCGGCTGCTCGGCCACATCATGATCGGCGTGCGGATCGTTCAAGAGAAGACGAAGGCCATTCCCGGATTTCCCACTCCGCTTGCGGTGCTGGTCGAGCACATGATTCTGAGCCACCACGGTTCGCATGAATTCGGCTCTCCGTCGCTGCCACAGATACCGGAAGCCGTGATGCTGCACTTCATCGACGATATCGACTCGAAGATGGCTGGCATGCGAACCACGCTGGAATCAGCCTCGGCGGAACTGACGGAAGGAAATTGGACGGAGCGCAACCCGTCCCTGCGGCGCGCTCTGTTGCGCACGGATAGGTTTCTGGCGGGTTCCGAGATGCAGGCCAGCGTCAGCAATCCGAACGGTCCTGCAAAGGCGGCGGCAGCACCTGCGTCGAAAGCCGTTGCGCGAAAGGAATAGCTAGGCGGCATGGCCGACCGACCCACTGCTCCGCGCCATTCGCTCCTCGATCTCGCTCCGCTCGAATTGGAGTGCATGAACACGCTTTGGCCGATCGGCGAGGCCACTGTGCGTGAGATTCGCGACCGGCTCGCCCCGCGCCGCGCCCGAGCCTACACCACGATCATGACGATCATGGACCGCCTTGCCCGCAAGGGCGTTGTCGAGCGGCGCAAGTCTGGGCGCGCCTACGTTTACCGCGCTCGGCTCGCGGCCGACGACGCACGAACGCAGGCTTTGGCGCAGATCGTCGATAATTTCTTTGGCGGATCGAAGGACGCGTTGCTGGCGCACCTTCGCGGCGAAGACCGAACCACCGAGGCTGTGCGCCCCGCCGCTGGATTCGATTGATGTTTCCCGCCGAACTCAAGATTCGCGATCTCTCGATTCGCCCGGCCACAATCCTCGCTCCCATGGCCGGCCTGACCGACACGGTCTTTCGCCGCGTGATCCGCTCGCTCGGCGCTTGCGGCCTCATCATGACCGAGTTCACCAGTGCCGAGGGCCTGACGCGCAAATCGGCGCGCACGCTTCAGTACTTGTATTTCGATCCGGACGAGCATCCCATCGCGGGACAGATTTTCGGCTCCGATCCAGCCGTGATGGCGTCGGCTGCGGCTCTGATCGAAGATCTGGGCTTCGATCAGGCCGATGTCAACCTCGGCTGCCCGGTGAAGAAGGTTGTGAAATGCGGCGGCTCGGGACTTCTGCGTGACCTGCCGCATCTCGAAAAGCTTCTGCGCGTCGTGCGTGCCGCCGTTCGCATTCCGCTCACGATCAAGATTCGCTCCGGCTGGGACGAAAACAATATCGTCGCCGTCGAGGTTGCGCGCATGGCCGAGCAGATCGGCATCGAGGCGATCGCGGTCCATCCGCGCACACGCATGCAGGGCTATGCCGGCCACGCTGATTGGAAGATCATTCTCGACGTGAAAGAGGCCGTGCGGATTCCCGTGATCGGCAATGGCGACATTCGCAAGCCGGAAGACGCCGTGCGCATGATTGACGAGACGGGATGCGACGCCGTAATGATCGGCCGCGCCGCGTCATTCAATCCCTGGATTTTCCGCCAGATTGCGGACTATCTCGCCATCGGCCGCTACGACGAGCCGACGGAATCGGACCGCTATCATCTTCTTTCGAGCTATTTCCGCAGCCTGCTTGATGCGGAAATGCCCGATGCCGTGGGCAAGATGAAGCAGTTTGCGACGCTTTTCACGCACGGCGTCCAAAACGGCGGCGAGCTGCGGCAGCAAGTCCACCATTCGCGCACCGCCGAGGAAATCCTCGACTGCGTCGATAGCTTTTTCGCCCGCGCCGCGACTTCTTCCGCCGATTAGGGATTAGTCGTCCCGCGTGATGAGAAGTTGTTTGTAGGCTTCGCGCCGAGTGATGCCGCGCTCGCGAGCGACCTGCTTCAGCGCTGCCTTGCGGTCCACGCCCCGTTCCTGCATGATTTCTTCGACCCGCCTCGCCAGCGGCTCCTCCTTGGCTGATCCGGCTTCGTTGGCGGTGGGCGCTTCGTGCCCGTCGGGAGGGCCGATCAGGAGCGTAATTTCTCCGCGGGCCGACTTTTTTCGCACAGCTGCAACCAGGTCTTCGAGGTGCCCGCGCAGAAACTCTTCGTGCATCTTTGTCACTTCACGGGCGATCACCGCAGGACGGTTCCCGAGAACTTCAAGCGCATCTTCCAACGCGTCGAGCAATCGGTGCGGGGCTTCGTAGAGCGCAAGCGTTCGCGGCTCGCCCGCCAGTGCACGGAGCGCTTTGCGCCGCTCCGTCTGCCGCGACGGGAGGAACCCCACAAACACGAATTGCTCGATCGGCATTCCCGAGGCCGCCAGCGCCGCCACGAACGCCGACGCACCCGGCACCGGCACGACCCGTATCCCGTGGCGCAGGCAGAGGTTCACCAATCGATGGCCTGGGTCGGAAATGGCCGGAGTTCCTGCGTCGCTCACCAGTGCGACCTTCGCGCCCTGTTCCAGCTCGATCACAATTTCTGCGGCGCGTGTGATCTCGTTGTGCTCGTGGTAGCTCACCAGCCTCTCCGAGATGTCGAAATGTGAGAGCAGCTTGAGCGTTTGCCGCGTGTCCTCGCACGCGATCAGGTCCGCTTCCTTCAGAATGCGCAGCGCGCGCAGCGAGATATCTTCCAGGTTGCCGATCGGCGTCGCTACCACGTAGAGGCATCCCGCCCCGGCGTCTTCGGCCATTGCTTTTGCCCGATCTCTTTTGTTGGCCAACGGATCGCTCCCGACCGCCACACAGCAGATCACTGAGCGTAAGCTCGCCGCCGTCCCCTTGGCAAGGAGCAACCGGATTTCATTCCCGCCTGCGGAGGCAAGCAAAATTGACATGGTTGCGAGCGTCAGATAATCTGGCTAATCGGAATTCAATCGCCAAGGAGCACTGAATGGCTCAGGGTACGCCTGTAAAGCATAAGAAGAAGACGAAGTCAGTTCTCAGGAATATTCGGCATGCGGAGCGGCGCGCAATCATCAATCGCAAGAATCGCACGCGGGTTCGCACAGCCATCCGCCGCATGCGCACGGCGCTCGGCTCGGCGGACGCCGCCGGAGCGGAAAAGCTCGCCTCGTCCACGTTTTCGGAAATCGACCGGGCCGTGCGCAAGCGCTCGCTGACCGAGAATACCGCCAATCGCTATAAGTCGCGTTTGGCGCTCGCCTTGAACGCGCTCAAGGCGAAGAAGTAGTCGCTCATAAAGCTACATTTGCGGAGAGGCGCTCGAAGATTGCGGGCGCCTTTTCCTTTTGCGGGGGAGAGTTCAGGCGGACCGCGCGGCGGATTGTGCCGTAGGCGAAGTGAGCCGCGCGACCAGAAATTCCATCATAGCGCGCGGATCCGGATTCGCCGATTTCAACTGGCTGTCCGCCTCGGCCAGGGCGATGAGGCCGGCCACTAAATCCGCTTTCGGGATGCGATGCGCCTGCCGGACCGCCGCCTCCGCGGCTTCGGGCCTCATGTTCAATTGCCTCGCCGCCTGAAATCCGTTCGCGTGGACCGACAAATCGCGCGCTTCGATCAGCTTCCGATACATCCACGCGAGCGCGCCCACAATCCCCGGCGGTTGCTCGCCCTCGCGAAGCAGATTATCGAGAAACGCGAGCGCCGCGTCGCGCTTGCGGCTTGCCAGCATGTCGGCCAGTTGCCACACCGTGTTCTTGCGCGCCGCGACTACGAGCGCCTCGATGTCGGTCGGCGTGATGCGCCGCCCCCGCGCGTAGGTCGCTAGCTTCTCTAGTTCGATCCGCATGCGGGCAGGAGAGCCATTCAAGATTTCGGCGAGCAAAGCGGCGGCCTCCCGGTCGATTCCTGCGCCAAGTTCCTTCGCCATCTGTTCCGCGAGCAGGGAAGCGGATTCTGCGCCGATCGTCAGCTCGACCACCAGCGCCTTTTCCTGCAACAGCTTCGAGAACTTCAAGCGCCCATCGAGAGCGGCCGCCTCGATCACGAGCACGGTGAAGGGCGCGGGCGACGTCAGATACTTTTCCAGCGCCTCCAGAATTTCATCGCGCGATTTCTCGCCGAGTTTTTCGATGGATTCCGCGTCCTCGACGATCACCACTTGGCACCGCGCGAGCATCGGCAGCGTCTGCGCGCGGCCAAGGATTTCGTCCCAGCCCGAATCGCGCGCGGAAAGTCGCGCCACCGCCCAGTCGCGCACTTCTTCGGGCACGAAGGCATCGATGATTCGATTGCGGCACATCTCGCGCAGATAGAGATCGGTGCCCAGCAGCACGACGGCCGGAATCGGCTTACCGCGAGCGAGCCTTTCGAGGAGCCTTTCCGGAGAAGCTGCCGCCATCAGAAATTCTCCAGTACGTCCGCGACCAGGTGGGACGCAAGGTCGTGAGACATCCGGTCGAGCGCCGGGTCCTGCTCCTCGAAAAACGTGTTCACGTCTGTGGAGATCTGATACTCGTCGCGGAACACCATGTCCTTGTTGTCGTAAACGGATTTCTGCGTCTGATTGTCGATCAGTTGCACTTTGGTGTGTACGGTAACGAGCATCATCGTCACCTGCCCGGTGGTGGCCTCGAACAGCACCGGATTGGTCTCGATCGAAAGCACCTCTCCGGTCAGGGTTGCGTCCGCCGAGTCCCGGTCCTGCACGACGCGGTACTTCGTCCGTGTGATGAATTCGCGGATCACCGCTTGGGTGAAGCGCTGCTCGATGCGATAGCGCGTCGTATCATTCTTGAATGCAGGAATGGCGATGGTCTTCCAATCCGACGGCAACTGCGCGGCCCGGCCCGCCACGTGATAGCCGCAGCCCGCACACGCCAGCGCCAGGAAAAAGGCAGCCATGCGCAGAGCCAGCCGGGTTTGTCCGCCGTCAATTTGGCTGCGCTGCTGATCGTGCAACGAGTTCCTCCGCGATGCGTACCGCGTTGGTAGCCGCCAGGCGCAGATTGTCCGCGACTCCCCAAATCCAGATCCCGCTCGCGATGTTTGGATCGGGCTCAATCCGCGCGAGCTGGATTTCAGTTTCGCCTGCGGCGCTGACGTTCGTCGGTGGAAGATCGCCCGGCCCGGCGATCTTGACGCCGAGCTTCGCCAGCGCCTCTTCGATGTCCGCTGCCGCTACGGCCGAAGCCGTCTCCGCGTACGCCGCGAAAGCATACCCGTAAAACACAGGCGCTTGCACCAACTGAATTGCCGGCGCTGGGGCGCGCCCGGCGAGATTGCGAGCTACGTCGCGCGCAATTCCGTCGCGGACGTCGCGCAAATTCGTCGTACTGCCTTCGCCGTAACGAGTGAGTAGATTGAACGCGACCTGTGCGTCGAAGACGGGTCGCGCGATTTCGCGAAATGAGAGCAGGCTGGCCGTTTGGCTCTCCAACTCCTCGATGCCCGCTTGACCGCGTTCCGAAACCGGAGGGAACAAGAGCACGGACACCCGCTGCGTCGCAAACGCTTTCAACCCTGCGGCAAGCGTGCAGGCGATGATGACGGGAGCAGAAGGGGACTCATAAACACCGGGAGCAGCCGACCCATTTCCTGCCGCGCCCGTCAGCGGCGGCAGCATCGCCGCGAGCGACGGTATCCACGATTTCACGGGTGTTGCGTTTGGGGCCCCTGCCAGCGCGCCGGTCATGTCGATCACCGTCGCGCCGGATCTCTGCGCAACAGGCCAGTTTCGTTCGGCGTCCGAGGCACTGCCAACGAAAAATGCGAACTCCGCTCCCTCGAAGCTGTCGTCTTCCAGCGCCCGGATGAACGTCGCCTCGCCGCCCGCCTCCGCCAGCGTTCCGGCCATCACACTTTCATCCAAGAGAACGATTTCGCTAGCTGGAAAATTGCGGTCTTCGAGAACCTGCTTCAGTTCCTTACCGAGGAGTGAAGACGCGCCGACGATTGCGACGCGGTGAAATGCCCGGGGCCCGGAGGGCATGGCTCAGGCGTGGCGCGAGGCAAGGCGATGGCGCGCCGTTCGGATGGTGTAGAGCACGACTCCGTGAAGCGTGTAGACTGCGGCCATTGTCATGAGTGTGGGACGCGAGAAGAACCAGATCACTCCGCCCAACAGCACCAGCAGCACCACCGATAGCGAGGGCCAGCGCCGGGTCCACGGAATGTCCTTGAAGCTGTAGTGGCGTATCGTGCTCGACATCAGCACTCCGAGCGCCACGAGCAGTGCAAGCCACAATACCGAAAGCCGCGGATCGGAGATCGGATTTTGAAAGAAGTGCACGGTCGCTGCAATCATGCCCGCCGCCGCCGGCGTCGGCATCCCTGCGAAATACCGGTTGCCCCCCGGCGCCATACCCTGAATGTTGAAGCGAGCCAAGCGCCACGCGCAAGCGCCGAGATAGAAGAACCCGACCAGCCAGCCAAGTTGGATCAAATGCGACTCTTCGGGCAATCCCACTGCCGCCACTGCATGGATGCCCCACGCGTATGCGAGAAACGCAGGAGCCATCCCAAACGTGACTACATCGGCCAGCGAATCGAACTGCTTTCCAAATTCGCTGTTCGTACCCATCGCGCGAGCCACGCGGCCGTCGAGCGAATCGAAAATGATCGCGAAGCCGATCGCCCGGGCCGCGTTGTCCATATCGGCGATCGTGCCCTCGAGTGTGGCCAGGATCGCGTAGTATCCGCAAAGCAGATTCGCCACGGTGAAAACGCTGGGAAGGATGTAGACGCCCCGGCGAAGCCGCGGATTGCGCAGCGGGTTTCTGGTTCTTTCCTCGTGCCCGATGGGGTCTAGCTGGTTGAAATCCATCTTGCGATTACCGTTTCTCCGCCCTGGGCAGACTGTCCGCGCTTCACCGTGACTTCAGTTTCCATCGGCAGCCAGATATCCACGCGCGACCCGAATCGTATCATCCCTACGCGGTCGCCGATCGCCACCGCATCGCCTGGCTGCTTCCAGCATAGCACGCGCCGGGCGATCGCTCCGGCGATTTGTTTGAAGACCAACGTGCCCTTTGGCGTATCGAGATAAATGACGTTCTGCTCGTTCTCGCGCGAAGCAGCCGAACGGTAGGCGCCATAGAACTTGCCCGGATGATGAACCACTTTGGCGATACGCCCCGCAAACGGTGCGCGCTGCACGTGTACGTCCCAGATCGAGAGGAAGATGCTGATGCGGTGGCCCATCTTCGATTCGAACTCTTCGTCGACGATTTCGATAATGTGGCCGTCGGCGGGCGACACCACCACTCCCGGCTCGGCGGGGATTTGTCGCTCCGGATCGCGAAAGAAGTAGAAAACGAAGAGTGCTAGAAAAATCAGGATGCCACCGGGCCATTGCAACCCTAGGGCGATGCATGCGGCGCCGAGCACGAGCGGCGGAACCGCAAATTTGTACGCTTCTCGAACCATGTCGCGCGGAAAGTACCGTTCTAAGCTGGAATGGGCGCGGCAGACTGCGAAGTGTCGGGCGTTCTTAGGCCGCGATCATTGGCTTGTGTGAATGCAGGTGTATTGTACGACAGAAATAAAACCCGTGCCCGACGCTAGTGGCGCATCGCCTGCTGACGCTGGGCGAGAATCAACTCCATGCGGTCCTTCAGGCGCAGCTTCAGCTTCTTCAGGGCCGTTTCTCGCATCAGGTCTTCCGAGTTCAGGTAGGAGGATTTGACGATTTGTTCTAGCTGGGATTCACAGCGGGAATGTTCTTCAGCGAGCCTTCGAAACTCGGGGTCAGTTGCCAACAGGGACTGCCGGATATCCTGGCTTGTCATCGCCATGCGTTCCCTCCCGGTTGTGCGGAGCTTTCACATGGCTGTAACAATTACCACAAACCAGTTTCTGAGCCAATAGCCCTCCTGTGGGAATTAGAAACGCGGTGAACGAAGCAGAAGACGGCGCCGTGCGGCTCCCTGGCACGTGTGTGCTGTTTCAGAGTGAATTGATCAGTTCCACCGAGAGCAAGCGGGCTTTCTGCGCCAGGTTTTGCGCGCGGGCCCAATCTCCGTCCTTACTGGCGTCGCGCGATTGCGAAAGGAAACTGCGAATCTTGGCGGCAAGATCCGTCTGCGCGGCATTCAGTTGCTTGCCCTGCGTCTGCTGCAAATTGCCTTCAGCTGCAGAAATATCGTCGTTGGTTCTGCGCTCGTACGCAGCCTGATCGCCGGGCGAAAGCTGAGGGGAAATCTGTGGCGCCGGCGGACGATTCGCCTGTGCCTCGGTATCCCCGGAGGCCTGTTCGGAAGGCGCCCTGCGCGGAGCCGATGGTTTCGCGGGTGAAATCGCGACCGGGGGCGGCGTCGGCGTGGAAGCAACCGGCAATGTCGGCGGTGCGGCAGGGGCCTCCGTTGGCGGAGCCGCGTCGGTATCGGGTGCGGTCGTCATCGGCCGCACCGCCTCGGTCGGAATCGGGGCCGCAGGCGCAGCCGCGCGCACCGTCTTGGAAGCACAGCCGCTCAGCGCAGGCAGGAACGCGCAGGCCAGCAACACCGCTGCTGCCTGGACATCAATGCGTGATCGGCTGGGCATCTATCTTTTCTCGGCGACGACTGGTCTATCCGATTCGCGTGTTTTGGACGCTGACCCTTCGGGAAGCCGCGCGAGCGGCAGCTCCACGCGGAAGGTAGTCCCTTTCCCTGGCTCTGAGTCAAATTCTATCCGGCCATTGTGCAACTGCACAAATCGAAATGTGTTCGCCAGTCCAATTCCGCTTCCGCCGGGACGGGTCGTAAAAAACAGTTGAAAGATCTTCTTCTGATCTTCCGGCGGAATGCCCCTGCCTGTATCCTGCACCGCGATCGAGGCAAATTCGCCCGCTCGTTTCAGGCTGACCGAAATGCTTCCGCCGGAATTGGTGAAATCGCAGGCATTCAGCACCAGGTTCAGCACTGCCTGATGAATCAGTTGCCGATCGACGAGCGCCGGCGGCAGGTCAGGAAGCAGGTCGGCGCGAAGCGTAAGACCCGCTTTCGTAACCGTCGGGCGGGCCGCGTCCAGCACCTCTTCGAGGAGCGCCTTCAGGTCCGTCTCCTCCATCTTGAGTTCCACGGGCCGCGTGAAATTCAGGAAAGTTTTTACCGCCCGGTCGAGCCGGTCGATTTCGCTGTCGAGCATCTTGACGGCCTGCTGCGGTTCCGGCTCGACCGGCATATTGGCCTTCAGCACTTCGAGCCACAGCCGCATGGAATTGAGCGGGTTCTTCACTTCATGTGCGACGCCGGCGGTCTGCCGCCCAAGAACGGCCATACGCTCAGAAAGTTGCAACTGGCTGCCGATGCGCTCGATCGACCCGACGTCTCGCAAGGTGACGAGAGCGCCCATGCGGTTCCCGTGCTCGCGAATCACCTGCGCGCTCACGCCGATGCGCTGCGGCCCTCCTTTTCCGTCGAGCGTTATTTCCTTTCCGTCGCTCACCTCAATCTGATCTCCTTCGATCCGCAAGGCGCTGCGAAGAGGATGCCGCGGCGGAAAGATTTCGGAAACTCGCCGGCCGCGCAGGTCTGACGCCCGAGCACCCAGGAATTTTTCGGCTGAAGGGCTCACCAGAACCGCGCGTCCTTGCGCGTTGAAGAGCAGCAGCCCGTACTCGAGCCCGCTCATCACTTGGTCGAGATTCTCCCGCAGCGTACTGAAAACCTCGCGCACATCGCGTAGTTGCTTTCCGAGGCCCACAATCTTTGTGCTTACCGCGCCCAATTCATCTCCCTGCGCTACCGCCGGTTCGGCGTCGAACTGGCCGGCCGAGATCCGGTCCAGTTGCGCTGAGATCCGCGCGACGGGAGCCAGTGCGATCGAACTGACGAGAAACGCCAGCAGCGTCGACACCAGCACCAACCCGAGTGCCCGATACCCAGCCGAGACCAACTCCGGCATGATCTGCCCGCGGATCAGGGCCGACGACAGCCCGACGCGAATGTCACCGAACGGTTGCCCTTGCAATTGGAATGGCAAGGAATACTCATACGTCTGCGCCGGGCCCCATAGCTCGCGGATCTGCGCGAAAAACCTGCCGCGAGCGAGCGAGCTGATCTCCGGCCGTCTTGCGAGTTTTTGGTCGCGCAATGTCGCATCGCTCGAAACCAGCACGATGCCATTCGAGTCGCTGATCGTAATTTCGGAGATCGTGGGCGAAATGCCGACGTCCGATTCAATCAGTGAATTGAGCGTGCTGCTGTTGTCGAACGTATGTCGGACATAATCGCGCAGATCCTTGCTCTCGAAAGAGGCAGGCGCTTGTCCCTGCTCGGCGGCCTCCTTCAGCGCGTTCCCGCAGGCGCCATAGACCTGCTGAGCCACAAATCCCGCCGTATCCGTCTGCTGCCGTAGCGTCTGCCGCATGAGCCGAGCTAGATAGAGCGTCGAGACGACCGTCACCACGAGCAGCACGAGCAGCGACGTTGCCAGCGTAAACTTAGTTTTCAGGCTGAGACGCATCGCTCCGCCCCGCCTCGTATTCTTTCAGCTTGTTATGGAGGGTCTTCAGGCTGATGCCCAGCAGCTCCGCCGCGCGCGTCTTGTTCTGGCTGGTCGCTGTGAGAGTTTGTAGGATCAGCTCGCGCTCGGCATCATCTACGGTCGTTCCGATCGGGAAGCGGATGCCGCTGAGCGCGGACGTGCTCACGGTCGGCGCCCGCCCGAAGTCAGGAGGCAGGTGCTGACGGCCGATCGTGCCTCGGTCGGACGCGATTACCGCTCGTTCCATCACGTTCCGCAGCTCGCGCACATTTCCCGGCCAAGGATACGACCGCAGTAGATCCATCGCGTCGGCCCCTATGCTGCTTACCTTCTTGCCATGCTTTTCGGAGAGTTCCGCCAACAGGTGTTCGATCAGCAGTGGCAGGTCTTCCTTGTGCTCGCGCAGAGGGGGCAGGTGAATGTGAAACACGTTCAGGCGGAAATAGAGATCCTGTCGCAATTGGCCGCTTGCGACCGCCTGATCGGGGTTCTTGTTTGTGGCCGCCAGAACGCGCACGTCCACCGGCGTCTCGACCTTGCTGCCGAGCCGCCGCACTTTGTGATCTTCCAGCACGCGCAGCAGCTTGGCTTGCGTCGGCGCAGGCATCTCGCCTATTTCGTCCAGCAGCAGTGTCCCGCCGTGCGCCAGCTCGAAGCAGCCAAGGCGCCGCTCGGCAGCTCCCGTGAAGGCGCCTCTCTCGTGTCCAAAAATTTCGCTTTCCATGAGCGACTCGGGGATTGCCGAGCAGTTGATGGCCACGAACGGACGCTCCGCGCGCGGCGACAGCATGTGGATCGACCGCGCCACCATCTCCTTGCCGGAACCCGTTTCACCTGTGATCAGCACAGAAGCTGTCGACGGCGCAACCATCTCCACCTGTCGCATCACTTCCTGCATCGCTACAGAGGAACCGACCAGTGTGCCCAGCTTGCCCGCATGGCGCAGTTGCTGCGTCAACGCCGCCACCGCCTGCCGGTCCCGCACCCGTCCTACGGCGCGGTCGAGCAGCGCCCGCAAGACCGGCGGTTTCAGCGGCTTCTCGATATACCAAAACGCGCCCGCGTCGATGGCCTGCACAACGCGCTCGTCGCTTCCGCGCCCGGTGATGATGATCACCGGGATCTGCTCGATGTCCTCACCGAGATGCCGCAGCAGGTCGAGGCCGTTCATTCCCGGCAGTTCGACATCCGCCAGGATCACCTGCGGCTGGAATTCGGGGAATTTCGCAAGGGCTTCCTCGCCGCTTCCGACGCCCAGCACCTCGCAATCCCACTTCCGCAGCAGGGCCTCGTAGCCTTTGCGGGCGTTTTCCTCGTCCTCGACGATGAGGATGCGCTGCAGCGATGAATTCTCGGTTGTCATCAATCATTCGAATCTACCAGCAGTTTTAGGGAAATCCAAGGCGGGCTGGTCTCCTACAGAGAAGCCAAAAAACCCATTTGAGGTAGGACACACTTCTGCGAGCGGCGCTTTATCGGGCGCGTCCCATCGAAGACCTTTCCTGCGTAGGATCGCGTTGGCGATTGCTAGGTTCGCCGGAAGAACAGCGACCGCTCGAGAATCAGCTCCAGCTTCGTATCCTTCCCGAGCGTTAATTCCTGCCCAAGGCTCGACGCGGCCATATAAGCAGTGACGGCTCCGACGGCTGCACCCATCGCGGCATCCTTCTTATCCTTCGAAGCCACCCCGGAAGCGGCTCCCACGAGCGCCCCGGCTGCGGCGGCCTGCAGAGCTTCATTTCGCTTGTCCGCAGTGACCTCGATCTCACCTTCGCGATTGTAGTCAACGCGGATCGAGTGCACTCCCGGCACGTCGTCCACCATCGCCACCAGCGGAATCCATCCGTTCGGGGTCTTGATGTCGTCAAACGTCAGCCAAAGCCGGGCGCGTCCCGTCTTGTGCGCCGATTCGATCTTGTCGACGTGGCCGCGAATCTCGGCGCCTGCGGGCAAGCCCGTGCCATCAGCGCTGATGAGTCGTTCGAGCGTCCGAACCGTAAATTGGTCGCCCGCTTTCGTCTCCTTCGTGCCGAGTTCGCCTTGCAGCCGGACTAGGAAACGGGTTCCGGAAGTAACTTCGTTTGGTGCGGCCGAGGCCGCGGATTGATCCTGCGGAAATGCCGGCCGTGTGGGGGCGAGCAAGAGGACCAGCAGCGCCGCCATAGCCGGAAGCATAGAAATGCGATTCATACGCTTCTCCCTGTCGTGATTTGGCTTGGCGCTTTCTGCTGGATAGAAAGCGGTGGTGCGAAACTCAGTACTTCAGATGCCCTTCGGCGTTGCGAGGTGGCCCGAGGCTCGAGCGCCGCAGCCCATCCCCAACGCCAGCTCCAATTCTACACGCGAATCGATGCGTTGCAATTCGGGACTGAGCTCTGTCCCATTTCTGTATCCATTTGATTATCTGAAGGTTGCGCGCGTGCGTATTCTTACGATCTTGCCATTCGTCCCGCTTTGGAACTAGATTCCACGCCCTCGTGATATTTCCCTAAATCGTAAGGGCTTTCATTTCAGTAGCAGTGTTTGCCCGAAATGGTTCGGGCTTTGCAGTTGCGTTCCGGAAATAATCAGGAAAGGGGAATAACCATGTCGGTAACTAGGGCCGAAGCGGTTGCAACGGTTGGGCGCCCGAGCACTGTGACTGTCTTGATTGTTGACGACGAGGATTCCACGCGAAATCTGTGCCGCGATGTCGTTGCCGACTCCGGATTGCGCGCCCGCACCGCCTCGACCACCGAGCAGGCGCTCGACTCTCTCGAACAGTTCCCCGTCGAAATCGTGATTACCGATTTGCGCGTTCCGCAGCTCGGCGGCATCGAGTTGCTGCGCCGCATCAAGGAGATCTACCCGCAAACGGCCGTGATTGTGCTCACGCAGTACGGAACGATCGAAAGCGCCGTCGAGGCCACCCGCATGGGCGCGGCCGACTACGTGACCAAGCCCTTTCACGTCCCCGAACTGCGCGCCAAGATCGAACGGGTTGTCCATTCGCTCGAAATCGATCAGGAAAATCGTGTCCTGCGCGAGCAGCTTCGCACGCGCCCCGGCTTCGGCGGCCTGATCGGCGTCTCGCCAAAAATGCAGCGCGTGTACCGCCTCATCGAAAAGGTGAGCCAGCATAAGTATCCCGTTCTCATCCTCGGCGAGAGCGGCACCGGAAAAGAACTCGTCGCTCGCTCCATCCATTTCTCGGGTCCTCGGCGCAGCGAACCGTTTGTTCCGGTCGATTGCTCGTCTCTCGCCCCGACGCTGATCGAATCGGAACTCTTCGGTTATGTAAAAGGCGCCTTCACCGGCGCGATGCATTCCAAGACCGGCTTACTGGAAGCCGCTGGCAACGGCACGCTTTTTCTCGATGAAATCGGAGACCTTCCAGTCGACCTGCAAGCGAAACTTCTGCGCGCGCTCCAGGAAAGGGAGGTAAAGCCCGTTGGTGCCACCGACCGCGTTTCGATCTCGGCGCGCGTCATCGCAGCCACGAACCGCGACCTGGAGGCCTCCGTCCGCCAGGGCCAGTTTCGCCAGGACCTCTTCTTCCGTCTCAACGTCGTGCAGATCAAGCTCCCACCGTTGCGCGAGCGAAAGAGCGACATCCCTATCCTCGTGAACGCCTTTCTCGAAAAGTTCAACGAGTCCAACGGCAGTGTCCGCACCATTTCCGAGGACGCCATGGCTCGCCTGCTGGCCTACGATTGGCCCGGCAACGTTCGGGAGCTCGAAAACGCTATCGAGCGCGCCGTCGCGCTCGGCTCGGGACCCCTCCTGCACGTCGGCGATCTACCGTCCAACCTCCAGTACGGTTCCGGCGAACGCATGCCGCAAAGTGATGAACTTCTCCCGCTGGAGGAGCTCGAACGACGCGCAATTCTCCGCGCCCTTCACGAGGCTGGCGGCGATAAGCTGGCTGCCGCGCGCCTTCTCGGCATCGGTAAGACCACTCTCTATCGCAAGCTCAAGCAATACGACGCCGAATCGCACGCCCGTCCCAACTAATTTTCCACCGGCACGTCTCCGGGACCTGCATGAGTCTCCTTACTCGCGAGCGGCATTCCTAGACAGGGAAGCCGGTTAGCCCTAGGTGTCGAACTGGGAAGTTCGACGCCCAACCGCACCGAACAACATGCGTCAATTCGTTGATAAGCCGCGACTTGAGAGTGCGCGGCACTTGGCGAACGTTATGCAATGCACCGCGCGTGCGTCACGGAATTCGCCCCGAGCCTTCATTCCTTTGGATGGACGTGCTGCGCCGCTGCTTGGAGTATGCGGTCGCCATCGCTCTGGCATTGCTATCGAGCTACTGGATCGTGGTGGGGCGTTGGTAGAAGCGTTGGTGGCGCGCGGAGCCAACTACGTTGGGTATGGCAGAGTCGGTTCATTCAAGTCGAAAGTCCGTTCATCATGCCGCCACGCTCCCCTCTGTTCATCTGCCGGCCGGTGCGGCGTTCGGCGCCGTCTTCGATTCGAGCGGCGAAGCGCTGTTGATCGTGGGCAACTCGGGAACTATTTACAAAGCCAATCGACGCGCGCGTGAACTCCTCCGCCTGAAAGATTCCTCTCCTCACAGCGTAGAACTGGCTGACTCCATATCCGATCCTTACCGCCGCCGATTCAGGTCGTTCTTGGCGCCACCGGCTTCGGCAGAGCGCCAGCAAAGCCTTGATGTTACGCTCGCCAGCGGCTTTCCCGTGCGCGTCACCGTTCGAGGGGTGCTGCCCGGCTCTCAGCTTCTGCTGGTTTGCCTCGAGGAAGGCTCGATCGTCCACCGGGCAGACGCGAAATCGCGGCATCTGGAGGCGGAGCTTCGCAGCGTTCTCGACTCTCTCCAGGTAGGTGTGGTCCTTGTCGATCCTTCCGGTCGCGTCCGCTTTTCAAATGCCCGCTTCGCGCAGCTTTTCGGGCTGGAAGCGCGCGCGATCCATGAGGCTGTGAACCTAGAAGCGCTTCAGGAACTGATCGCGGGACGCTTCCGCGATCCCGCAGCGTTTTCCACGCCCTGGAAAAGCTATCTCAGCGGCGCCGCGGAACCGGGCCACGATGAGTTGGAACTCACGCGCCCCACGCAGCGCGTGCTGGAGCGTTTCTTTCGACCGGTGCTGGACGCCGAAGGACGTACCCTCGGCTGGCTTGAGCTCTACGCCGACGTAACCGGGCAACGCAAGATTCAAGCGACGATGCTGCAAACCGAAAAGATGGCTGCTCTCGGGCAGCTCGTCTCCGGCATCGCTCATGAACTGAACAATCCGCTCACGGCGATTATGGGCTACGCGCAGCTCCTGCTCGGGCATGGGCTCCAATTGTCCCAGCTCGCGGAAGCTAAAAATGTCTACCACGAAGCTGAGCGTGCGCGGCGAATCGTCAAGAACTTGCTGTATTTCGCCCGCGAAAATAAGCCCGAGCGCACGCGCGTCGACGTCAACGAGGTCGTCGAGAAGACGATCGCGCTGCGCAGCTACGAACTGAAAGTGGAAGACATTGCTATCGAATGCGACCTCGCGCCGGACCTGCCCCAGACCATGGCGGATCCCTACCAGCTTCAGCAGATCATTCTCAACCTGGTCATCAACGCCGAGCAGGCCCTTCTCAGCGAACGCGGCCACGGCCATGTTTGGGTTCGCACGCATCACGCATTTCACGGTGCGGGCCGGCGTAGGAAAGAATCGATCGTGCTCGAAGTTTCCGATGACGGCCCTGGAATTTCCCCCGCCATCGCGTCGCGGATTTTCGATCCCTTCTTTACGACGAAGGCCGCTGGCCTCGGCACGGGCCTCGGCCTTTCCATCGTGTACGGCATCGTGCATCAGCATGGTGGCGAGGTCACCTTCGAGAATGGCCCGAGTGGCGGCGCGAAGTTCATTGTCGAGTTGCCTGTAGTCCCGGTTCCAAAGAAAGAGCCCCCGGCAATTGCGCCTGCCGCCTCTGGCCCGTCTGGCGGGCTCGCGGCGCGCCGGTTTCTGGTCGTCGAAGACGAACCCACTGTCGCTCAACTGATTGTCGACGTTTTGCGCGAAGAAGGTCATCACGTCGACGCGGTCCTCAAGAGTCACGAGGGGCTGGCCCTTCTCTCGCGCGGCGAATACGACCTCGTGATCTGCGACCTGCGCATGCCGCGCCTCGATGGGCCAGCTTTCTACGATGCGCTGGTTCGCGCCGCCAGTCCGATGAAAGACAAAATCATCTTCGTCACCGGCGACACGCTTGCCCCTCGCACACTAAGGTTTCTCGAATCCAAGAATCTGCCGTATCTCGCAAAGCCGTTTCTCGTCGAGGAACTCAAACTCGCCGTACACAGCGTGCTCTCGGGAAATCGGAAACAGGCAGAAGACCTTCACACAGTAGGGATAGATGGAACGGCGAGTTTCAGGACATGAAGTGAATGCACGGCGCCGCGCGTAAAGCCATGACGCTCGCGAGTCACGCTCCTTTGCTCGGCATCGCCGATGAAGTGCTGGCAGAGCGGCTGTCCCGGGAAATCGAGCACACCGCGCGCCCGACTCGACCTGTGGTTGTCACCGACCTCTTCCATCTCTGCGACCTGACCAGCCGCACCGGTCCCGCCGCGATCGTGCTCGACTCCGAGCTCGTAGGCCGAGAGCCTCTCGATGGTCTCCTTCGCCAGCTCACGGCCAGTGCGCCCGTCATTCTGATCGCTCCGCTCGAGCGGCAGTTCGAGGTCGGCCGGCGGATCGCCAGCGGCGACGTGGAGTTTGTGGCGCGGACGGGGGACTTCGTCCCCCTGGCTGCTTGCCTCGTCGAGCGCCGCCTGCGCTGGGCGGAAATGTCCGCGTCCATGCTCGCCCTGCCGTGGGGCGAGGCCGACGCCGACCTTGGCACGATCTTCCGGCACGAGATCAATAATCCGCTCACCGGCATTCTGGGCAATGCCGAACTCGTCCTCGCGCACCGCGACCATCTCTCAGCAGTAGACACGCAAAGGCTCCAAACCGTTGTGGATCTTGCCGTTCGCCTGCGCGAGACCGTCCGCCGTCTCAGCAACGCTTGGGAACACCAGCAAACGTCCGCCAAATCAGCCTGAGTCAATCGGCGATCCCGCTCCTGGAGGATCCCCGCGAATGGGTTGAGGATTGCCCCGAAAAAACAGATAATCGCAGGGCAAAACGAAGCATTCTTACCATTCGAAATCAAACTTGGAGATCTGGATGGCAAACGAAAAAGTAATGGATGTGGACCGCTTGACGGCGATCGATGTGCACACGCACGTAGAACACGAAGGCGACGAAACCGCAACGGACGAAGCGGCGCGGAAATACTTCGGCGAGGGCGCGCCGCGCGGCCGCCAAGGCATGGCGGAATACTACCGCTCGCGGAATATCGCTTGCGTGATCTTCACGGTGGACGAGCGCCTGTCCGGCCGGCCGCAGGTTTCCAACGACTCGGTACTCGCATTCGCCGCGCAGAATTCGGACATAATGATTCCTTTCATCAGCATCGACCCGACGCGCGGCCCCGGCGCGATCGCCGAGGCAAAACGCCTGCTTGCTACGGGCCAAGTCCGCGGATTCAAACTGCATCCGCCAATTCAGCAGTTCTTCCCCAACGACCCCACGATCTACCCGTTCTATCGCGTCATCGAGGAAGCAGGCGTTCCCGTCGTATTTCACACCGGGCACAGCGGAATCGGCACGGGCACGCCCGGCGGCGGTGGCATCCGCCTGAAATACGGCAACCCGATGTATATCGATGACGTCGCCGTGGATTTCCCCGACCTCAAGATCATCATGGCGCACCCGTCGTTTCCGTGGCAGGACGAGGCCATCTCCATCTGCCTGCACAAGCGAAACGTGTACATCGATCTTTCCGGCTGGTCGCCGAAATACTTCGCTCCCAATCTTGTTCAGTACGGAAATTCGCTGCTGAAGACGAAACTGCTCTTCGGCTCGGACTACCCACTGATCACGCCGGATCGCTGGCTGGCGGATTTCGAAAAGGCGGCGTTCAAGGATGAAGTGCGGCCGCTCATCTTGAAGCAAAATGCGATGAAGCTCTTCGGACTGAAATCAAAGGCCGCCGCAAGCTAGCCCACGTCTCGGCGTCGAGGTCCGCTCGGGGGATGGCACGGACCTCCACGCTTTCCCACCCCTACGGCAAAGCGAATGTGTAGATGGCGTTGTGTCCCTGCAGTAGCGGCGTATCGGTCTGGCGCGCAAGCGTCGGCTCAGCGAGGTTATCGCCGGTGATCACCGAGACGTACTGTTTTCCGTTCACCGCGTAAGTGATCGTGCTGACCGAAATCGGACCGCCGAGGATCGACTCCCAAAGTTTTTGGCCGGTGGCCGCGTCAAACGCGCGGAACCGGCGGTTGATATCTCCGTGGAAGATCAATCCGCCTGCCGTGGCGAGCAGCGACCCGGTGCTGGGCTGGCGCTGCATGTCGAACTTCGTCATCTGCCCCGTCGAGAGATTGACCTTGGCAATGCCCCCGATGGCGTTGATGTCGGAGCCCTCGCGCAGGACACCCTTCCGGAATCCACTCTGTCCGTTGGCCGTCATGTCGAGGCAGTTGTCGACGTAGCCGGTGTAGAGCGAATTCGTTTCCGGATCGTACGCAGTGGGCCAGTAGCTGCGGCCGTTCCAGTAGCAGATCACGTGATGATCCCCGGGCTTCTTCATTACCACGTCCCAGTTGATCGTGGCCGCTCCAGTTTTTCCGTCGATATTCGAGATGGCCAGATTCGGCGCATCGACTGGTATTGGCTCGGCCCACAGAAACGTGCCATCGTTGCGGTCGAGCACGAACATGATGCCGCTTTCGCCGACCATCGCGGCGATGTCGTGCTTCGATCCGCGCGGGATTTCGGTGTTGTACCACTTCACGGCCTTGGGATCGGGATTGTAGGTCGTCGTGACGAGCGTGCGCTCGTGTGTGTGATCGGTGTCCCAGTCGTCGCCGGGGAGGTGCTGGTAATACCATTTCAATTTCCCGGTCTCCGGATCCAGTGCGATGGTGCAATTGCTGTAGAGATCGGACGGAGCCGTACGGGATGTGCCGTCGGGATCGCCGCCGTGGCGGGCCAGCCGCTCGTAGGGCGCGGGATTCGCGATGCCCCAGTAGATCGTCTTGCGGACCGGATCGTAGTTTCCGGGCAGTCCCCACGTGGACGCAGTGAAATCCTTGTTGTCGACGCCGTTCCAGGAAGCGTAGCCGGGATCGCCGGGCGCGGCGACGTTCATGAAGCGCCAAAGCATCTTGCCGCTTTCGGCGTCGTCCGCTTCGATGAAACAACTGTCACGGCCCTTGCCGCAGGTGCCGCCGGAGATTACTTTGCCATCGACTACGATCGCGCCCGACGTGTTCTGCGTGTCGGTCTTATACGTGGCCCAGCGCTCCTTGCCGTTCTTGGCATCGAGCGCGACGACGTAGCCATCGGGGGCGGTGAAATAGACCATGTCGTCGTAAATGGCGATCGCCTTGGTGCGCTCGCTCACAGCCAGTGTTGGATTCTTGTACGTCCGCTTGTATTCCCAAATGATGTCGCCGTTGGTCGCATCGATGGCCTGCACGCCCGCGCCCGGCACGATCGTGTACATCACGCCGTCGTGAACGATCGGAATCGTTTCCGTGGTGCCGGCAGGCAATCCGCGCACCCACGCTTCTCGGAGCTGGCCCACATTCTTCTTGTTGATCTGCTTGAGCGGGCTATAGCGCCACGCGTCGTAGGTGCGACTGAACTGCAGCCAGTCGTCGGGGCTCGGATTGAGCAGCATCTCGTTGGTTACCGGCTTGTAGTTCTTCACTTCGCCATGAGCGAGCGGCGAGGCGAATTGTCCCGGCGCAGGCGGACGCTGTTGTTGCCCTTGCGCGGCTGCAGCGCCTCCTTGCGCCGGAGGAGGCGGAGTCGTTCCTTCCTCGACTTGTGCGCGGATCGCGGGTCCGATCGCTGCGAAAAACAGCGCGAGCAACAAAGATGCTGGCAGAAAATGAGCCTTGTTCATTCAGTCCCCCAACAGGATTTGTAATCTGATTTCGTGTGTAATGTGACGCGCGGCGTGGTCGCGACGTTTCCTCTGGACCGATCCCCCAAGCTCCCCTCACCGGGGACTCGGGGGCCCCGTCCGGGCGCGGTTATATCGCATCTACGGTCGGCCATGCAACGCAGAGTCCCGAGAGGGTGGCTAGTGACCCTTCGGCTCCGCTCAGGGCAAGCAAGTGGCGAGTGACTAGAGCCGGAAACTGGCATTTCGCCAAACTGCAATTTCTTGGCGATTAGACTAGGTCGCCGGTGTTTATTTTCAAAGAGTTGCATGGTGCACGTCCTGGCGATTTTGGCGATTAGGTTTTGGAGGCTGGCCTTGCGAGGCTGCCTGCTGGGACGCTTCGGCCCGCGCAGCCAAGGGTCGACCGGAATGATGGATTACGTGCGTAACCGGTTCGGTCAGATGGCCATCGGCGTTGAGGCGCGCCAAGAGTTCGACGGCGCGGATGATCGAGTCGGCCGTGACCTCGACGGTCATGGCCCGTTCAATGATGGGGCCGAGAGCGAGGCGAATGGTGCGCGCACGACGGTCGAAAAGTCCTGTGGCGTGTGCGTGACGATAGATCGAAGAGTGATCGGCGATGCCGTGGTCTGCTGCGATCTGGTCTGGGCTGCGCCAGCCGAGGAAATCCTGCTCGATGGCTTCGCGGTCGCGGTGGCGGCAGACGCTGCACTTGCGGCTGTGCCGTGCAGGCGCGGGACGCCGCTTACGTCGCGCTGGCCCGAGGCGTGGAGCTTGCCGATCGTCGACCGAGCCGGGACGCTGGGAGCTTTCGCCGCCGTCTGAGAGCCAATCAACGGCTCGCTCAATTGCAGAACGCTTGCTCATGTTTCGAGTTCCTTGAGGTCTAGAGACGGCCTCGACTCACGCTAGCACGTCGCGGACGAGCATTTGTCAATCGAGTTCTGTGGACTGAGGTCCGAGAGAGAAGAAACGAGGACTGGAAGACCCACCCTCAAAAGGCGAGGGTGGGGCACCCGCTGGCGTGAGTGGGATTCTTGGGCATATCGATTCACGGTGCTTCGTAAGGACGCCCGTACGCTGGTGCTACTGAGGCAAGTGTGGGCGGGCAGCCTTTCTCGTTTCTTCTCTTTTTCATCGCCTTCGTGTAGTACACTACTTGATAGTAACTAAAAACCTATAAAGAAGCAGATAGGACGGTGCTTATGGATAGCAATTCGCCGGTCAGCAAATCACTTCGAGCGGTTTGCTTGCTCGGGGTAATCGTGTGTTTCTTGTACACCCCGGTGGCATTTGGTCAAGATGCCGTGCCTAATGAGATCTTGCAGCGCACGATCTTGATCAAGATCGGAAGCGAGGCGGGGACAGCGTTTTCGATCGACTATCAGGGAAAAATCTACTTGATAACTGCGAGGCACGTGGTTACCGGACTGCCAGCGACAGGAGGTACGATCCAGATTCGGCGCGCCGACAACTGGGCCGACTACCGGACTGTCAAGACGCTTTTTCCCTCCTCAAGCGATGTCGACATCGCGATCTTGGAAACCAACGAGAAGACGACGTCGCCATTTGAGATAAAGCCTGCTGAAGGGAAGGAAGGTCCGACTTTCGGGCAGGCAGTTTGGTTCTTGGGGTATCCGTTTGGACTAGGTACTCGACTTTCGAACATGCAGTTGCCTTTCATCAAGCGCGGAACAATGTCGGCCGTCGATGCTACAAACCCTGACGCCATCGTTGTGTACATCGACGGCTTCAACAATCCGGGTTTTTCTGGTGGGCCGATCGTATTCTGGGATTTCGGAAATCACACTTACCGAATCCTTGGCGTAGTTAAGGGCTACAGATCAGAGGCTGCGCAAGTACTCGTAAATGGCGTGTCGACAGACACGAACATACTAGTCAATTCGGGCATCCTGGTGGGCTATAGCATCAAGCATGCCGTGGATGCGATTGAGAAGGACCAACGACCAGTCACGAATCCGCACTGAGGTGCCAAGGCGTGAAACCGAGCCTATCAAGTCGGAGAGATACCCTCACTCTCGCTTTTCGCCTGAGATGAAGGTGCTCGCCAGATAGTCAGACTACGCGGAGGACAGGGCGTCGCGCTTACGTCACGCGCATCCCTCGGCTCGCGCTGCTCGCTCGGGATGTCTGTCCTTATCGGACAGCCAGGACGATTTTGCCGCGCGTGTGGCCCTGTGCGTTGAGTTCCTGCGCGGCGCGGGCTTCGGCAAGCGGAAAGACTTTCTCGATCGTCAGCTTAAGCTTGCCGGAATCGACGAGCTTGGCGATTTCGTTGAGCTGTTCGACATTGGGCTGCACGAACGTGTGATGCGTCCGCACGCCGTGCGCGGCGGCCTTTTCCTCCGACGGAGGCGCCAGGATTGAGACGTAAACGCCGCCCTTCTTGATAACGCCGTAGGAACGATCCGCCGTTTCGCCGGTGATCGTGTCGAGGACGACGTCGACGTCGTGGACTACGTCTTCAAATTTCGTCGTGTTGTAGTCGATCAGTTCGTCGGCTCCCAGCGAACGCAGGAAATCATGGTTTCTCTTCGAGGCCGTGGCGATCACACGCGCGCCTTTCATCTTGGCGAACTGCACGGCGAACGTCCCTACGCCGCCTGCCGCGCCATGAATCAGCACGGTCTGTCCCGCTGACAGCTTCGCGCCGTCGAAGAGCGCCTGCCACGCAGTTAATGCTGCAAGCGGAATCGAAGAAGCGTGGACGTGGTCGATCGATTTCGGCTTGAGCGCGATTTCCGACTCCTTCACGACGACGTACTCGGCGTAGGTGCCGTCGCGCGAGATATCCGGGCGGCTGTACACCTCATCGCCGACCTTGAGACGCGATACGCCGCTGCCGACGGTTTCAACGACGCCGGAAACGTCCCATCCCGGAATGAACGGCATTTTATACTTCAGCATATTCTTCGCGTAACCGGCGCGCACCTTCCAATCGACCGGATTCACGCTCGCGGCGTGCACGCGGATCAGCACTTCACCAGGGCCGGGCTCGGGGCGCGGCGCGTCTTCGTAGCGAAGCACTTCCGGACCACCGTATTCATGAATGCGCACTGCCTTCATCGTTGCCATCGGGTTCTCCTTCTTATGTAGGACCTCATTGATATCCGAGGGGTTTTGAGAGATTAGATGATACCGAGCGCACAGAATTTCCCAAAACGTTTCCTGCGAGGCGCATCGCACATCAATTTGAGAAAGTGGCCCGACCAGAACGGAAAATTCGCCGGCTGGAAGCCAGCGCTACAGGAGCACCTCGGCCGATGGGCAGAATCGAGCCAAGGATGTTTGCCGGGCACGATGTATCGTGCCCCTACGGGCGAAACGGCGATCGGGCGAAGCGTCGAGCGCGCAGACAAGAGAGGGTCTGCGCCACGGCACGCCAGGGTTCTCGCCGAAGAGCGAATGTATTGAATCGTGGCGGCCCGTCGTGCTAACTTCCGCGCAACAGTGGGGGAAATGCGGGGGATTTCGATGCGCGCCTGGGCGACTCTTCCGTAGAACGCGACTCGATGGTTCGGTCATAGCCCTCGGAAGTGAAGCCAGCCGCATAGGGAGGCACCGTCATGTTTGAGGCACAGAAAGAGGAGAAATCGAGCAGTGCAGGCATGTGGATCGGGGTAGCGGTCGTGCTCGTAGTGGCGATCGCTTTGGGATGGTACGTGATGGGCTCCAAGGGCGGCGCAAAGACGGAAACGGCGTCGTCAAGCGCGGCGGCGGGCGCGCCGGCTGCGGCTGCCGATCCGGTACACGATTTGCGCGTGGTCACGGTGAAGATGGACAAGGATCCAACCGGCACCGTCGCAGTCTGGGCAGTGGATCTACGCAATCTCTCGCACACATATTCGTACAAGGACATCGGATACCAGACCACGTACCTCGGGGCGGATAACAGCGTCATCACTCAGAATACGGGGAAGATCAATGTCAGCCTCGATCCTGGCGACGAGCAAACGACGCAGTTCCGCGACATCCTTTATCCTTCCGGCACGGCGATTTTCAAGTTCGTTGTGACGGGGGCGACGGCTTCGAAATAGCGATCCGCTAGTTGCTGCTTGTGGTGGTCGCTGCGGTCTTCAGGACGAGCACGAGGATGCGCCCGTCGGAATGAAACTCGCCGCCCGTGGCGGTCTTCGCGGTGGTCAGCGGACTGGCAGGGGTGACGTGGTCGCGGGCAGCCACCAGGCCGGTGCTGGAAAGCGTGTTGTTGACGAACTCCCGCTCGCCATCGATGGCCGGATCGATTTTGTGCGTCACGCTGTTATTGCGCTGATCGCGCTCGAACCCGATGTCGTGCGTGGCGGCGATGCACCACACGGTTTGCCCACCCGCCGTGTAAGGCGACTTCCATACGCGCAGGTGATTGCGCGACATCACCACGCGCACCGGCTCGGCGTGCGCGAAGCCGTAGTCCTGAGGCCGCCCGAAAAGATAGAGCGTGCTCATCGGCATCGTCAGATAGTCTTTCTTTTCGAGCGAATCGACCAGGCCCGTGAGCACGGTGCCTCCTACTGAGCTGTCCACGTGCACCCAGCCGGCTGCCTTGAACGTCGCGACGACCTGATCCTCAGTGCCGACGATCAGGATGTTGACCATGTCGCCTGCATTGCCCTGTTGGTCGGCAACGCGTCGCGGAATTTGATTCAGCAGTTCCGGCGTGATGGCCGCGATGCGCGATTCAGGGGGCCCCCCAACTGCGGCTGCCGCGCCGGTCGTGGACCCTTCACTTACGACGGTGATCGTGACGTGAAAGCTTCCTTGCGCTGACTCTCCATCCTTCTGGCTTTGGTTAATTCCGAAGAACAGCCGGTTGGCCACGGGCGCTTCGAAATCCAAGGAGGAACCGACGAGAAATGGCTGCCCGCCGCCGTCGGCTGGACCGAGGCGAGCGATCAGGGCGCCGTGACCCGCGTCCGGAACGGCGTATTCGTGAATTAGGTCCCCAAAGCCGCGCGTGAGGCCGTCGGGTCCAAACGACCGCTCCTTGGATTTGGAAGACTGTCCCGCGGGATAGGTGATCGTGCCGGTTGCCGAGAGGTGGATTTTTTCCCCCGCGCCCAGGTCGACGTTTGTATCGACCCACTGCTTCGTTCCATCGACATCAATGTCGTAGGACTTGGTGCCCGCGGCTGGTGCTGCACTGGATTGAGCGGCCTGCGCGTGCGCAATGGCAGCCGCGCATGCGAACGCGAGAACCAGCGCCATCGTCTGCGTATATCTCATGGCTGGACGATGATAATCCGCTCGCGGCGGGGCGCGCAACTCCGCGCGTGGGAACGGCTCGGCCATTAGGCGAAGCCAAGGATTGGTAGTAGAATCCGCGAAACGCGGGGTGCGCTGCGCGCTCGAATCGAGCGCGTCCGGAGCGGAGACGAATGGATGCCAGTTGGCTGGCGCTGCTGATTGCGGTAGCGATTGTCTTTGTCTTCTTCGTTCTCGTGCAGCACTGGCAGAAAGTTCTTCGGCACCAGGCGTGGTCCGTCCGCCGACTGACGGAGCGCGTGCAAAGCATCGAGGCGGTCGCCGATCCGCAGTTTCTCGACCGGCTCAATGAGGCCGCGCCGATGCCGCTCGAGCAGGTGTTCACCCTTTCGTTTCGCATGGATGACCGCTTCTGGAACGAGGCGCTGCGGGCGACCGATGAAGAAAGGGAATTTGTCCGCCAGTACGGCAGCTTCGTCGGTTCGGTCAAGCTCGAGCGCTGGCGCAGCCATACCGTCGCGACGATCACGGAAGTGCTGCCCGACCGTAAGGCCGCAGGCTGGCAGACGCGCTCGCTCGATTTCTACGCCGACCCCGCGAACGGCAGCAAGGCGTTCACACTTTGGGAACTTCCGCTCGCGCGCGTGGGCCCGTCCGCCGAGCGACCTCCGTCGCTGGAACTCTCGCTGCGCGGGAATGCACTGGAACTTTGCGGCCATCTGGCGGACCGGGAGCCCCGCGGAAATGCCAATGGACACCAGGAAACGGCCGGCTTCGATGACGTTCTCTTTTTCCACGTGCCCCTTGATGCAGCGCAACTCGCGCGCTTCCGAAGCCACGATCCGGCAGGCAATGGGAACGGAAACTCCGGCGCGCACGAGCTTTCAACGGGAAGCTCGTGGCAAGCCTTCTATTCCGACCGCGACGAAACCCTCGGCATCGAATGGCAACTGCGGCTGCACGACCTCACGAAGAAATCCGAGTGGGAGCGCTGGAAGATTCTCGAGTCGAGTGAAACACCACTCATCGCCGAGCAGAAATAGTCATCATTGGGCGGAGGCTCGCCCTACTGGGAGTGGGGTCTCACCGGAAATCCCAGCCAGGCGTTCGTGAGCCCCATCAATTCCCGCGCCACGGAAAAAGTGTCCTGCGTGGTGCGCCACCAGTGACCGGCGTCGAACGGATCCTGCGGCGCCGCGCGTACGATCGCACGCGGATTTGCGCCGACCATCTTGCGCCAGAGCGTCTTCACGCGCCGCGTGTGCTGCGGCGAGGTCACGATGATGACACTCGACTTTCCATCGCGGCGCAACTTAGCGGAGATTTCGGCGACTTCCTCTTGCGTGTCCACGATCGGATCTGGAAGCACGTGGACCGCCGCCTCCGGCACGCCGCTGTGGATGAGCACCTGGCTGTTGAAGTAGTCCTCGCCGAGGTAACGAATGTTCATGGAGTTGAGTTCCGCTGCGGGCGCCACGGGCTGGCTGACCCAAACTTCGCACGCCTCGCCGAGACGATAGAGGCGGGCGGCCTCTTCGGCGCGCCAGGGCATGTTGCCGCTCAGAACCACGATGACGTCGGCCGGAGCCAGCGGATCTTCGCGGATGAGCCACCATCCGACCCGCCGAAACGCGGCCAGGCCGGCCGCACATAGTCCGATCAGAACAATCAGCGCCGCGATTCGGAAGGAAAACCGGCGGGCCATCGCAATGCCGCTAGGCGTGGGGCTTGATGGATTTGCTTCGCATCAGCAGACCGCGCAATCCTAGCAAAACCAGCCGCGGCTGGCGCAGGCAGACACGCCACAAGAGCTTCCAAGCATCGTCGCGCGAGCATTCTCCGAGGGATCTTTTGGCGGGGTCGTTCAACAAGTCCACAAGGTAGCTGTAATCCGATTGCTCGAAGCGATGCAGCGCCCGCCGCAGTAGAAGATGAAAATCGAGCTCGCGCCGCAGCGTCCGCAGTTCGCGGCTCGACCCACCGTTGAGGATCGCATCGGCAACGCCCAGTGCGCCGCGAAAGCCCGTGACGATTCCGCCGACCGTGGAGACTTTCACCTGCGCGGCTGCGTCGCCCACCAGATACACCGATCCGCTTCCCAGCTGCCTTCGCACCGGAATCCAGCGCCTGTAAACTGGAATGCGCGCGCCCTGGAATTCGAGTGCATCAAGCTTTCGCTTTTCGAGAAATTGTTCCAAGCGCCGTTTCGTCTCCGGTCCCGACTCGCCGATCACACCGAGCGCGCCGCGCGTCGCAGATTCCGGAATCAGCCAATAGAAATACGGCGTGTCCTGCGGGACGAACCAGACGCGCACCGTGTCCGCCGCCATGTCTTTCGGCAGCGGCACGATCGCCTGGACGAGCGGAACGGTTTCGAGCGGCTCCCAGCCGGCGGCACGCGCGACGCGGCTGGTCGCGCCGTCGCCGCCGATGACTGTCTGCGCACGAACTTCCTCGCGACGGCTGTCCGCGCAGTGCTCGACTTCGACCGCCAATCCGTTTCCGTTGGCATGCAGGGCGTGGAATCGCCTGCCTAGCTCGACGCGCGCGCCGGCTTTTCGCGCTTCCTCCGCGAGGTCCTGGATCAGCCTGCGCCGTTCGATGATGAGGTCGGGGTCTTTCAGCGCGATCGTGGCCGCGCGGCCATCGGTGAACAGCTCGAACCGGTGAATTTCATTCAGTACGCTCGATTCGGCTGCACGTCCCAAAATCGACCGCATCCGGTGCGTGACGATCAGCGTGCGCTCGGACGGCTCGAGCGTTTCGTCGCGCTCGAAGACGCGCACCGGCATGCCTCGCCGCGCCAGCAACGCGGACGTGAACAGTCCGGCGGCGGATCCTCCGACTACGATGACGCCTTGGTTATTTGTGCGAGCGGTGGAAATGGAACGCTCTCTTCCGGATGTTCTGATTGAGCGCCTGAAATTAGGAGCGTCAGTATAGCGTACCGATTCGCTGCCGCCAACGTCGCGCTGTGGAAATGCTTTTCGCGCGAGAGAGAATGGCGCAGCTTCATGCGAAGCTGCTCCCCGCCCGAAATGCAAAGTGCTACGATGTGTCAAATGCACCGGGGTTTGGGGGGAAGAGATGGCGAAATTCGTTATTGCGCCGCACATGCGGCTTCACGAGTGGGTCTCAGAGCAAAAGAGCTACTTCGCCGCCGAGGGTCTCGACTATGAATTTCGCGAGGCGATTCCTTCAGCCGAAGGCCGCCAGCATAATATCGGCGACAAGGTGGGCGCCTTTCAGACCTTCGAGAAAGGCCGTGGCTCCGACATCGGATGCGCCTGTCATTGGACGGTGAACGTCTCGGCCTCGGCGGGCCACGGCAAGCTTTACGCCGACGCCTATTCCGTTTCACCCGCCGGGATCTTCGTGCCACCCGACTCACCGATTCACGATCCTTCGCAGTTGGCGGGAGTACCGATTTCCGTCGGGTACCAGTCCGGCAGCCATTACTCGACGATCCAGGCGCTTGAGCAGTATATGAGGCCCGCGGATATCAAACTCTCGTTCGCCGACGGACTGCTTTTCAGCCGCATGGAGCTGCTGATTGACCGCAAGGTTCCCGCGGCGTCGCTCTTCAGTGGCCCGTACTATTTCCTCGAGCAGCTGGGCTTCCGCAAGATCATCGACACAACGTTCATGATGGCCAGCTTGATCCAGCGCGATCCGGACATGGAAGACGTGAAGAAATACTTTCGTGCGCTTCGAAATGCCCAGCGCGATATCGACCTGCGCCCCGACCTCTATACGCACTACTACCGGAAGGAATTTCCCGTTCGTTTCCACAGCATGATGGACACGCGCTGCTGGGGTCCCGGCGAGCGCCTCGTCTTCGAGCCATACACAAAAGAAGTGTTCGAAGAGTCCTTCCACTGGATTGCCGAGCACCACATCTTCCCAGAAGGCACGATGGGTTCGGGCAGCTACGAGCATTCCTGCGTCTCGCTCGCCTCGAAGTAGCAGCGACGAACGAGCGACGTGTTCATAGTCACCGAGGTTCACCGCTTTCGGCGAAACGGCTCGCCTTCCGTAAGGGTTGTGGCTTAAAGCGATTCGCAAGACCACCGGAAACGAACGGTCGTCTTCTGCTAGGATTTAGCCGTGCCCACCGAACGCGAAACACTTGAAGCGGACGTTCTAATCGTTGGGGCCGGCCCAGCGGGGCTTTCCTGCGCCCTGCATCTCGCCAATCTGATCGAACAGCACACGGCCGCCAAGAAATCTCCCGCGCTTTCGGCCGAAAATATCTACGTCCTCGAAAAGGCGCGCGAGATCGGCGCCCATCAGCTTTCCGGCGCGATCATGGATCCCCGCGGGCTGCGCGAACTCGTTGCGGATTTCGAGAAGAGCGCGCCGCTGGATACGCCCGTCACGAGCGACGCCGCGTACTACTTCACAGCCACCGCCGCGCACAAGCTTCCGATCACTCCGCCGCCGCTGGCCAATCACGGCAACTACATCGTCTCGCTGAACAAGCTGGCGAAGTGGCTGGGCGGCCTCGTCGAGAAGAAGGGCATCAATCTTTTCACGCAGTTCGCGGGCAGGGAACTGCTGTACGAGAAGAACGGGATCGTCGGCGTCATTACCGAAGACAAAGGTGTCGACAAGAACGGCAAGCCGAAAGACAACTTCACGCCCGGCTACGAGCTGCACGCGAAAGTCACGGTGCTCGCTGAAGGCCCGCGCGGCTCGCTCACCAAAGATCTTGTCGCGCATTTCAAGCTCGATGGCTTAAATCCTCAGATTTACGGCATCGGCATCAAGGAATTATGGGAGGTGCAGCCCGGCCGCATCGAGACAGGCTTCGTCGCGCACACGCTTGGATGGCCTTTCGGCTCGGACCTCTACGGCGGCGGCTGGATTTACGGCCTGCGAGACAATCGCGTCTCGATTGGAACGGTCGTTGGTCTCGAATACAAGAACCCGCTTTTCGATCCCCACGAGGCTTTCCAGAAATTCAAGACGCATCCGTTCGTGAAGAAAATCCTCGAAGGCGGCAAGCTCGTCCGCTACGGCGCGAAGACCGTCCCTTACAGCGGATGGTATTCGATGCCGCGCAATGAATTCGACGGCGGACTCATCATCGGCGATTCCGCAAGCCTTTTGAATTCGCAGCGCCTCAAGGGCGTTCACACCGCCATCAAGAGCGGAATGCTCGCCGCCGAGGCGATCTATGAAGCGCTTTGCGCGGGAGACACGTCGGCCGCGAAGCTTTCAGCGTATCGCGCGAAGCTCGAACAGAGCTGGCTCAAGGACGAGCTCTGGGCCGTGCGGAATTTTCATCAGGGATTTCAGGGAGGCTTGTGGAAAGGCGTGGTTCATGCGGGATTTCAATTCTTCACCGGCGGGCGCGGCCTCATCGATCCAATGCGCGCGAAGCCGGGATACGAAGACTACGCGAAGCTCAACCGCGATGGCTCGCTCGTCGATCAGTCCAGGCGTTTTAAGGGCGACGGCAAGCTCACGTTCGACCGCCTTACCGACGTCTATCACTCGGGCACGCGCCACGATGAGGACCAGCCGTGCCATCTCGTCGTTCTCGAGCCGACGATCTGCGGCGACCGCTGCGTGCGTGAGTTCGGCAATCCGTGCCAATATTTCTGTCCCGCTGCGGTCTATGAGATGGTCATCGACAAGGGTGCGGCGAAGCTAAAGATCAACGCGGCGAACTGCGTCCACTGCAAGACGTGCGACATCGCCGATCCGTACCAGATCATTCAGTGGGTTCCGCCCGAAGGCGGTGGCGGGCCGAATTACGAGGGGATGTAGTCGCGCGCTCTACCTAGCAAGTCGGTTCAGTAAACTCCAACCGGTTGCCCCAGGGATCGTTTGCATAGAAGCGCCGTAATCCCCCGAGCGCTTCGTCCCACGCGCATTTGACTCCGGCTTTGCGGAGCGCCTCGAAGAGCTCTTCGATGTGCTTCACGGCAAAGGCTGGGTGCGCCTTCGTGGCGGGCCGAAAGTCCTCCTCCACGCCGATATGCAACTGCCGCGAACCCACTCTGAACCAGCATCCGCCTCGCGAGCGCAGCGGTTCGGGCTTTTCGATCTCCTCCAGGCCGAGCAGCCGGCCGAAGAAGTGACGCGCTGCGTCCTCGCATCCCTGTGGCGCCGCGATTTGCACGTGGTCGATTTCGATGAGGTACATCCTGGCAGAGTCCCGCCTATGCCCCGCTAAACACCCTTTTCAGCGCGGCCCAAAATCCGCCCTTCTTCTTTTTCGGCGTCGCGGCCGGCTGCACCGGAGGCGTGTCTTGCGTTTGCGACGTCACGGCGTGCTCGCCGAGCGCCTGCTGCACGGCTTTCGCGAATTCTGGAGGTTCGACGCGCCCTGAGAATTCCCAGTCAGGCGAAACACGCGCTTCCCGAATCAGAGCAATCACATCTTGCGACGGCCCCGGTGGGGGTAATGGTGAACCGCCCATGAACACAAGCGCAGGCATCACGATGCTTTCGTTCGGCGCAACCACGGTCGGAGCAGTTGTCGCTGCCGCTTTCGTCGGTGTGACAATCGGATGGTCTTGGTTGGCGTGCTCCAGCACTGCGTACTCGATGGTCTCCTCTAATTCGGCGGGCTGTTCCGTCGCCGCGGCTGCGGGCGTCGGCGCTGCCTTCGGCGGTGCGACGGCGGCAAACTCAGGTGTCGCAGGCGCTGCAGGCGGTGCGTTCAGCTCATCGGCCAGGCACTGGCAACTTCCCGGCGTACCTGCGACCGGAAGCAATTTGCCCGAGTTCAGGAAAAACTCTCCCGCCTGGGGCACGATGATCTTCTCACCCGTGAACTGATGTTCGAGCTGAATGGCCCCGCTCGTTGCGACCACGCACAGCGAGTCGTTAAGGTCGAGCCCGACGGTGACGTCGCGCGAACCGCCACTGATGTCTATGGGCGTGCCGACAATCGTGGGCGTGAAGATGCGGAGCGTCGTCTTCGCTGGCAGTTCGACCCGCACGCGCCCGAAATTGAGCGCGAGCGTAATCGCGCCCCCAGAGACCAATACCGTGAATTTCGCCGGGCCGCAGATAGAGACTTTGCCGCCGGCCAAAAGCTTCATGCGAGCCTTGCCCGAATGAACCGTCACGACGCTTCCGTTCGACGCGTAGATGCTTGGCGAGGCCGTCTGGCGGTCGCCACTGGCCACGCCGCCTTCGACTGAAGTATCCCTGCCTTCAACAAGTGCTACCGCACCACTCGGGGCTTCATCCGCGCGCGCAGCGGCTGCCCAGAGTGAGAACGCTCCCAGCAATAGCACGATGGACGCGAAAAGCGCCATCGCGGGGTGGGCGACACCACGGCACGCGAATTGGAATCGGGGGCGCATCACGAGCGCCTATACTATACAGCAGTGGACAACGCCTCGAAATTGAACTCGCCGCCGGCCAACACGAGCGCTGAGACGCAGTCCGCCATCCCGATGCCCCATCTCTCGCGCTGGCGGCGGATGCAGATTCCGGTGATCGCTTGGGCTGTGTACTGGGTGATCCGGTTGATTGGGCCCACGTTGCGCACCGAAGTCGTCGGCGTGCACAACGCGATCCAGATTCCGCGCGGAGGCGAGCCGGCCATCGGCGCATTCTGGCACCGCTGCATCTTTCCGGCAGCGTGGATTTGGCGTGGCCGCGGTATCGTCGTGATGAATACCGTCAACTTCGACGGCCAGTGGACGCGCCGCGTGATCGAGCGGCTCGGTTTTGGCACCGCGCAGGGGAGCTCGACGCGGGGCGCGATCGAAGGTCTTACGGCGATGGCGAGCCAGCTCGATGCGGGTCACCACGTCGCGTTCACCATCGACGGTCCGCGCGGCCCGCGCTACGTCGCCAAGCCCGGGGCCGTGATTCTCTCGCGCCGCACCGGCCGGCCGATTTCCGTCTTTCACGTGGGCATCAAGCGCGGCTGCACGTTCACGAAGGCGTGGGACCTTTTCCGGCTGCCGCTTCCGTTTTCGCGCACAGTGATGTTCGTTGCGCCGCCGATTCGCGTTCCTAACGACGCGGATAGCGACACGATGAAGCTCAAGCAAGCCGAAGTACAGGCCGCGCTCGAGCGCGTCCGAGACCTCGCCGAATCATGGTTTGGGTTGACGGAAGACGAGCGCGACCGCCTCCGCGACGAATGGCGCCAGCCCGATGTAACGGGTCAGCCTCGATCGTCAGTTTCCTCGAACACGCAACGGGTGCAGTCCTAGCGCGGATCGCGCCGGCACGACAGTCGAAGGCGGATGTTTGGCGGGTAAGACGGACTTCGCTGGCCTTGGAGGTGTGGAAGTTTCCTGCTACAGCGCGCCCTGCCCTTCGCCCAGCCTTACGCGCACATCCATTTTCTTGCCGTCGCGCATGATGGTGAGCGTGACGGTATCCCCTGGCGCTGCGCGATTCAGGATCAGGTTCAGGTCCATCTGGCTGGAGATCTCTTTGCCGTCGATCGCGACGAGAACGTCGCCGCCGATGGTCAATTGCTGCAAGCCGGCGAGGACCGTGCGGGTGCCGCCGCGAATTCCTGCCTGCGCGGCGGGACCGTTGGGCGTCACTCGCTCGATGAGAATTCCGTGCTCTACAGGGATGTTCAGCGCCTCCGCCAGGCCCGGCCAGATGGCGCGGCCTTCGGCGCCTAGCGTTGCGCGACGGACGCGACCTTGCGTGATCAAATCATTCGCCACGCGCCGCGCCGTGTTGATCGGGATCGCGAAACCGATTCCGGCCGTCGTGCCCGTGGGCGCGTAGATCGCGCTATTGATGCCGATCACCTCGCCGCGCGAATTCAACAGCGGGCCGCCGGAATTGCCACGATTGATCGCCGCGTCGGTTTGAATCGCTTCGTCGATGAACGTGGTATCACTCGTCTGCACCGTGCGCCCAAGCGCGCTAACGATGCCCGTCGTGAGGGTGCTCTGAAATCCGAAGGGATTTCCGATCGCAAGCACGCGCTGCCCCACCTGCAGGCTGCGCGAATCTCCGAGCGGCAGGGGCGTCAGCTTGCGAGCGCCGGGATCGATTTGAATCAGCGCGATGTCGTTGCGGGTATCGGCGCCGATGTATTTTGCCTTGTAGCGCGACTGGTCGCCCAGAGTGACCTCGATCGTCTGCGCGCCTTCGACCACGTGATAGTTCGTCAGGATGTGGCCCGCTGCGTCGATCACGAAGCCGGAGCCCGCGCCCTCCACCGGCACGGCGTTGTAGAAGAAATCGTATTGCACCGCACGCGTGACGATGTTGGCCACAGCAGGGGAGGCTTCCTTGTAAATGCGGACGTTTTCGGCTTCGGTTGGATCGAGCGTGTACTCGGCGTTCGCGGGCGCCGGAAGAGCGCTCACCGACGACGGTGTGTGCTGCCCGTACCGGGAGCCGATCCAGTACGCACCCAGCCCAACGATCAGACCCAGTGCAACAAACCGGATCGCACGTCCGCCGCGTTGTCCTTGTGCCATCCCAGTTTCCCGTTGTCGCAGCGCCAGCATTCAGGCCGGCAGTTTTGCCTTCAAGCGCGCAAGCAGAGAATCCACTTGGCGCTCGGTTTCTTCAATTGTACCGGAACAATCAATCACATCGTCGGCCAGCCGGCGCTTTTCGTCGATTGGCATCTGCGATGCAATGCGCCGCTGCGCGTCCTCGAGCGGAACGCCTCGCTGGATCAGCCGTTCGAGCTGCTGCTCGGGCCGGCACCAGCAGACGACGACGCGGTCGAAATTCTTCCTTGCGCCTGCTTCGAGTATCAGCGCCGCGTCCTCAAAAGCGAGGTCCGGCCCGCCGGGACGATCGAGCATTGCAAACGATTTCGCCACGATATCTTGGATGCGCGGGTGCATGATCTGGTTCAGGCGCTCGCGCTTCTGCGCGTCGGCAAAAACGATCGCGCCCAGCTTGCGCCGGTCAACTGCACCGCCCGGAGCGAGAATCCCCTCGCCGAATTCGCGCACCACCTCCTTGTAGGCGTCCTGTCCGGGTTCGAGGAGTTCGTGGCCCAGCGCGTCTGCGTCGAGGACCTGATAGTCGCGGTCGCGGAGCATCGCCGCCACCGTGGATTTTCCCGAGGCAATCCCGCCGGTGAGGCCAATGCGCAGCATCAGGGGCGTGCGGACGCAACTGCTGGAGCGAGCGTTTTGCGGCGCATGCGCGCGGCCTTCACGGTATTGCTCATCAGCATGGCGATCGTCAGCGGGCCGACGCCGCCGGGCACCGGCGTGTACGCGCCCGCGACTTCGATCACGTCCGGATGGACGTCGCCCGCAAGGATCGAGCCTTTTGCTTTGAACGATTCAAGCTTCGCCGGGAAATTCTTGAAAATTCGCTCGGCCTCCGCTGCATCCTTCACCACGATCTGGCCCACGTCGATCACGGTCGCGCCGGGCTTCACGAAATCAGTCGTCACCATCGCCGCCTTGCCGATCGCTGCGACGATGATGTCCGCGCGCCGCGCAATCCCCGGCAAATCCTTGCTCTTGGAGTGGCAAATCGTCACGGTTGCGTTCGCGTGCAGCAGCAACAAGGCCTGCGGCTTGCCGACGATGTCGCTGCGCCCGATCACCACGGCATTCGCGCCTTCGATCGGAATGTCGCTGCGCCGCAGAATCTCCATCACGCCCGCGGGGGTGCACGCCACCAGCGCCGGCCGACCCGCCACGAGCCGCCCGACGTTCACAGGGTGAAAGCCGTCCACGTCCTTCTCCGGCGTGACCGCGTCGAGAATCTTCTTGGAATCGATCTGCTTGGGCAAAGGCATCTGGACCAGAATGCCATCCACATCTTCGCGGTTGTTCAGCTCATCGACCAGCGCGAGCAGCTCTTCAGTGGTCGTCGAGGCGGGAGGTGTAATGTGAAAGCTCGCAAGCCCCAGCTTTTCGCACGCCGCGATCTTGCTATTCACGTACAGCTTCGACGCCGGATCGTCGCCCACACGCACGGCCGCTAGGCCGGGACGAATTCCCACCTCGGCGAGCGCAACGATTTCCGCGTGCAGCTCGGAATAGATTTGGTCTCGTATTGCGTTGCCGTTGAGAATGCGCGCGGACAATGGATGCTCCTTGTATGGTTTTCCTGGCCCACTCGAATCGGGAATCATAGCATAGGCGGTTATGCGCAGGCGTACCGCGCTGGCTCCCGAACTGGTCGGTGTAGAATGCGAACGATGGTTTTCGGCGAAATCACCGAACGCAAGCAACTGGAACGCGCGATGCGCGACGCGGGACGCCTGCCTCCCGGCCAATCCGCGACGCTGAAATGGCCGGTGCTGCACGTCGGCGACCTGCCGCGCTTCGATCCGCAGACGTGGGACTTCCGCATCACCGGCCTCGTCGAAAAGCCGGTGCGCCTCACCTGGGACGAATTCACGCGCCTGCCGATGAAGGAGGTCACCGCGGACATGCATTGCGTCACGCGCTGGAGCCGCTTCGACGTGCGCTGGGAAGGCGTGCCGTTCACGGAGGTGATGAAAATCTCCGGCCCGAAGCCCGAGGCGAAGTACGTGATGGTTCACGCCGAGCAGGATTTCACTTCGAATGTCCCGCTCGAAGATCTGATGCGCCCGACTTCGCTCTTCGCGCTCAAGCACAATGGCGAGCCGCTTCCTCCCGATCACGGCTATCCTGTGCGCCTCGTCGTGCCGCATCTCTACGCGTGGAAGAGCGTGAAATGGGTGCGCGGCATCGAGTTCATGGCCCACGACGCGCCCGGTTTCTGGGAAGAGAACGGCTACAGCATGTACGGCGATCCCTTCCGCGAGCAGCGCTTTTCGGGAGAGTGAAACTGCAGCGATTGCCAGCGCCGCGTGAAGTTGTTAGGCTCCTGCCTTCGAGGAGATAGGATGAAAATCGCAAACAACGTCACCGAACTGATCGGCAATACGCCTTTGGTCCGTTTGAACAAGGTAACCCAGGGCTGCAAAGCAACGGTGCTGGCCAAGCTGGAAAGTTTCAATCCGAATGCTAGTGTGAAAGACCGTATCGGGGTCAGCCTGATCGCTGAGGCCGAGAAGGAGGGGAAAATCCGTCCCGGCAAGACGGTGCTGATCGAGCCGACCAGCGGCAACACCGGGATCGCGCTTGCGTTTGTGGCTGCGGTGAAGGGTTACAAGCTGATCTTGACCATGCCGGAAACGATGAGCCTCGAGCGCCGGGTGCTGCTGAAAGCGTTCGGGGCCGAAATCGTCCTCACGCCTGGCCCCAAGGGCATGCCCGGCGCGATCACGAAGGCCAATGAACTGCTGGCTGCCACGCCCAACGGTTACATCCTCCAGCAGTTTGACAATCCCGCGAATCCCAAGATCCACTTCGAAACGACCGGTCCGGAAATCTGGAACGACACCGACGGCAAAGTCGATATTCTCATCTCCGGCATCGGCACGGGCGGAACACTCACCGGCGTGTGCCAGTACATCAAGCCGAAAAAGCCGTCGTTCAAGGCCATTGCTGTCGAGCCGACCGAAAGCCCGGTGCTCTCGGGCGGCCAGCCATCGCCGCACAAGATTCAGGGCATCGGAGCAGGATTCGTGCCCAGCATTCTGAGAAAGGATTACATCGACGAGATCATTCAGGTATCGAGCCAGGACTCGATCGACATGGCCCGGCGACTGGCGCTCGAAGAAGGGCTGCTCGTGGGCATTTCGTCGGGTGCGGCTGTAGTCGCCGCGCTGCAAGTGGCGAAGCGTGATGCGAACTCCGGAAAAATGATCGTCGTCGTCCTCCCGGATTTCGGCGAGCGCTACCTGAGCAGTGTCCTGTTCGAAAGCTTGAAGAACGAAGCGCAACAACTGACCGCCGCACCTATGTGAACGGAGAGATCTGTGGCCGGATCGATACGAGAAGACATCGCGTCGGTTTTCGATCGTGACCCGGCTGCCAAGTCCGTCGTCGAAGTCCTGCTGTGCTATTCGGGTTTGCACGCGCTGTGGTTCTACCGTTCCAATTACTGGCTGTGGAACCACGGCCTGCGCCTGCTCGCCCGCTGGCTTTCACAGGTGGCGCGATTGCTGACGGGAATCGAGATTCATCCGGCGGCGCAGATCGGAAGACGCCTCTTCATCGATCACGGCATGGGCGTCGTGATCGGCGAGACGACCATCATCGGCGACGACGTGACTCTCTATCAGGGGGTGACGCTTGGCGGAACGGGCAAGGAAAAAGGCAAGCGCCATCCCACCATCGGCAACGGAGTCGTGATCGGCGCAGGCGCTCGCGTGCTGGGCAATATCCGCGTGGGAGTCAATTGCCGCGTGGGCGCGGGCTCCGTCGTGCTGCGGGACGTACCCGATAATTCCACGGTTGTCGGCGTGCCCGGTCACGTCATCTTGCGGGCCGGCCAGCGCATCGTGATCACCGACCCGAAGCAGATTCAGGACCCGCTGTCCGAAGCTCTCGCTGCGGTGGCCACGCAGGTGAAGGACTTGAAAGAACGCCTGCAGAAGTTGGAGGGCGGCGCGCCTGCTGATTCACGCGCTGCCGACGAGCTCCAAGCCATCATCGACTACCAAATCTAGCCGCCCCGAGAAAGCCGCAGCTTGGCCGCAGATATTCCCAGCTCAAAGAAAAGAACGGCTACAACATGTGCGGCGACCCCTTCCGCGAGCAGCGCTTCAGCGGCTAGCAAGCTCGATTCGGACCGCAAATTTTCAAAGAGCTTTCGGCTCTAGTCAAGAGAGCGGCGGCGTCGAAGATCGCGCGTCCGCGTCCATTCCTACGCCTGCGAGTTCCCGCGCAGAATAGCAGGCGAAACGTTTCTTGCAAGTTGGTCGAGGGTCTAGGAAAAGTACAAGAACTAGTACACCTGCACGTTTTCGGTGGTGCCGTTTTGTGTCAAAAGGCGCGTTGTACGGGCCAGTTAAGGTGCAAAAAGCGGCCAAAATTGCCACCACGATTGGACGACGAGAAAGCTTCAATTGCTGAAATTTCCCTCTGACTTTTCGGTGGAGGACGAAAGGAGCAGTAGGCGGAACGCGTCGAAGCGGACTGCCGCTTATTCAATTCACGACGGTAGGCGCGCTCGCCGCCTTGATGACCGCTTTATGAAACCTAAATGCGATTGCTGTTACGCTTGGGGCGTTTGCATAGACGAAAGGCGTTTGAAGCCGCGGTGCCTTCGGCGGCTCGCGCGTGCCGCGCGCATCGGAACAACATGAGACCTTGGGCCTTTTTACTTGTCGTAATCATTTGCGCTTGCGCCATTTGGCTTCCGACAGCTGCGGCACAGCAAGAAGGCGGGCGTTCGCCCGCGCTCGGCAAAATCAAACAGGCGACTTCCGTTGCGATTGACTGCAGCGCTTGCCCGAGGGCGCTTGCGAAAGCTGGAACGACCGCCAAACAAGAGCTCATCGATTGGAAACGTTTCCGGATTGTAAACGATCCAAAGGAAGCCGACCTGATTTTCATGTTTTCCGGGAATCCGTATCTAGGCGATTACCTGACGCGGAAGGGGCCGGACACGAGGCCGGTGCGGATCAATGGAACGATCATGACGGTGATCGATCCGCATACAGGAGAGGAACTGTGGACCGATTCGAGGGCGTGGGGCAGCCTTCGCGTTGCGGGAGCGACGAAGGCTTTGATCGATGAGCTTCGCAGCGAGTTGGAGAGCGAGGCGCGAAAGTGGACGGTCGAGGACGTGCTTAGCTGCAGCCGCACTCCGGCGTATCAGGCGTTCGCGTTTCTGACTCCGGATGCGGCGCTGGCGACGTCGGTGGCCGGCGTGAGCCGGATGGAAGACACGCCGGACCGGCTGAGGATCGGCTCGCCGAGCGCTCCCGATTTCTGCCGGCGCGCGCAACTCGTAGCCGGTTCGAATGACAAAATCACCGGATTTGAAGTCGTCGCCTCGGAATCAGACAGCCTGGATGTGGACGACGTGCTGGAGCAGGCCGACCGCTTCCAGTTTTCGAGCGGCAAGGAGCCGGGGTCGCAAATGGTCTACTTCACGGCGCAGACCCGGGACCGAAAAGTGGTGATTGATTTCGAGCTGCGCGGCCATCGCATGGTTTTGACGCGCGTGCGCTACGCATATTAGCCGGTAGGATTTCTGGCGGCCGCACTGGGATCAAGAGGAAGAGATGCGCGTTTGCACAGCAAGAGGCGCGGCACGCTCCAAATTTGGTTGGAGTCGCGAACGGGCTTGGGTGTGATGTGATCATAGGGGAAGGCGTGGGCCACCGGCCTTGAGCTTTCGCACTCCTCGCTTCGACGTTGCACTTGAAGACCGGCGTCGGTATTCTTCTTCACCATGCTGGCTGTGATTATCAGCTTGTCTCTTACTCTTCTGCAATCTCAGGTCACACAACCCGTCATACCGGAGCAGAAGACCGCTTCCGCGCACGACCGGGCGCAACTTAGTTCCGAGGAAATCACGCGATTGGAGACGCAGGCAGAGGGCGGCGATGCAACCGCGCAGTTGGAACTCGCACGCGCCTACGAAGAAGGAAACGGAGTCACTGTTGATCAAGTATCGGCCGCGGAGTGGTATCGAAAGGCCGCAGACCAGGGGAACTCCAACGCGCAGAACCAGCTTGGCATCATGTACCAATCGGGGAGGGGTGTGGAGAGGGACGAAAGCGCAGCGGTAGCCTGGTATCGCAAATCAGCGCGCCAGGGTAATTCGGCGGCGATGTTCAATCTCGGCGCGGCCTACTACAACGGCACCGGCGTGGGAACGGATGATGCTCTCTCTTATGCCTGGTTTACCCTCGCGAAGCAGGCAGGCAATCCGAGCGCTGCCAATGCCGTGCAGATTGCCGAATCAGAGATGAAGCCGTGGTCGATCGCGGAGGGCTTCGAAAAACTCGGCATGTTGTATGACACCGGGGAATACCTGCCCCCAGATCCGGTGCAGGCTGTGCACTGGCTCACGGAGGCTGCGAGGAGAGGTGACGCGGACGCCCAGGCCGAGGTCGCCGCGAAGCTGCTCGGCACCAACCCGATGACGCAAGATTTCGCGCAGGGCCGTTACTGGTGCAATGAACTCGCCAAGCGGGGCGGCGTTCGTGGTGTTCGGTGCATGGGCGCGATCTATCAGCGTGGGATTGGGGTGAAGGCGGATCTGAAGGAAGCGCGAAAGTGGTACGAGCGCGGCGCAACATCGTACGATGCACTATCTGTGAAGGCATTGGCACAGATGGAAGTGAACGGAGAGGGCGGCAAGGTCGACCGCGAGGCCGCCTGCTTGGAGTACGTCTCGCTCGTTCATTACGGCGACGCAGAAGCCATACAAAGTCTCGCCGCACTTCGGAAAGAAATGGGGCCGAAGCAGTGGAAGAAAGTGCAGGAACAATTCTTGCAGAGACGCATCGACCCAAAGAAAGTGGACACCATCCTGGACGAGGTTGAAAGTCCATAGCCCCCGCCGAACACATGCGGAGGGCGAAATACCGAAGCGCCCTCCTGAGCGTTACGAACCTCGCCGGATCGTCAGTAGATGTCGTACTGCTCCCAATGCAACGTGGGGTCGGCCTGAATGATGACGCTCTTTTTGGTCCAGCGCTCGAGCTCCTCGACGAGCGAAGACTCGCGCGTCTTGAGCGCCTTGGCGATTTCCGGATGGACGCGCAGGGTGATGCTCGCGACGTCCATTTCGGGGGCCATCTTGCGGGCCTCGCCCTGAATTTCGTAGCAGAGCGTTGGGACCGATTTCACCATGCCGGAGCCGGTGCAATAGGGGCACGGCTGGCAGAGCGTGCGTTCGAGCGCCTGCTTGGTCCGCTTGCGCGTGATCGCGATCAAGCCGAACTCATTAAAGCGCAGCATCTTTGACGGAGCGCGATCCGCCTTCAGCGCCTCTTCGAGGGCGGCCATGACTTTTTCGCGGTTGCGCCGCTCCTCCATGTCGATGAAGTCGATGATGATGATGCCGCCCAAATCGCGCAGGCGCATCTGCCGCACGATTTCCTTCACGGCTTCGAGGTTGGTGCGGACGATGGTGTCTTCGAGGCGGGTCGAGCCCTTGCCGACGAATTTGCCGGTGTTGACGTCGATCGCGACGAGCGCTTCGGTGTGGTTGATGACGATGTAGCCGCCGGATTTCAGCCATACTTTCGGGCGCAGGCCTTTGTCGATTTCCTGCTGGATGCCGAACTCTTCGAAAATCGGCGTCTCTTTCGTATAGAGCTTCACGCGATTGACGAGCGCGGGCTGGAAGCGGTTCATGAAATCGACGACTTTGGTGTACTCCTCCTCGACGTCGACCCAGATGGCCGTGTAGTCCGAGCTAATGTGGTCGCGCAGCATGCGCTCGACGAGATTGAGATCGCGGTGCAGCAGGGAAGGCGCCTTGCGCTGCTCGGCGCGCGACTTGATCTCGGACCAAGTGCGGGTGAGGAATTCGACGTCCGCGCGAACTTCCTCCGGCGAGGCTGCGGAAGCGGCCGTGCGGACGATGAAGCCTCCGCCCGCGGTGCCCTTCGCGTCGTTGACCAGATGCCGCAGCCGCGAGCGCTCTTCGGCGGAAGCGATCTTGCGCGATACGCCGGTGTGATCGAGCGTGGGCATGTAAACGAGATAGCGGCCCGGCAACGCCACGTGGCTTGTGATGCGCGCGCCTTTCTTGCCGAGCGGTTCCTTCGCGATCTGCACGATGATTTCTTGGCCCTGTTTCAGGAGTTCGGAAATCAACTGCGGGCGGCGGGGCTGCGGGCGGTGATGGCCGCGGAAGGGACGGCGCCCACGCTCATCGCGACGGCCGCGATCGCGTCCACCGCGCCGCGCCGGATGTTGCATCCGGGCGCGGAAATCGTCGCGCACGCGCGCCTGCCACGGCTGCTGTTCCTGAGCCGCCGGACTCGCATCGGGTACGGGCAGGCCGTCGTCGATTGGCGCGACTCCGGCTTCGGCTTCCAGCACGTGCTCGGTTTCTTCGAGCGACTCGATCGCTTCGTGGGCTTCGGCTTCCGCCTCCGCTTCGTCTTCCGCAGCCGCCGCAAGTTCGTCGACCTCATGCTCGTCTTCGGCCGCGGGTTCCTCGTTCGTTTCAGTGGCCGGCGCGATCATGCCCTCGGTTTCGGCCTCTTCCTCTTCTTCCTCGATTTCGTGCTCCTCGGCGGTTTCGGCCGCGGCGGCTGATTGCTCCGTTGCCGCGAAGATTCTTTCCTGAGCCTCGCGCGCAATTTGCTCGCTCTGTGCTTCGGCGACCTGCTCGGCGAGTGTGGTAGCTTCGTCTTCAGTCAATTCCGCCGCGAGATGCTCCTCGTGGAGATCTTCCGCGCGCGCCTTTTCCGGATCTTCGTGAATCACGAGATGCTCGGCAGCTTCGTCCTCAACCGAGGGCTCGGCATGGGCGGTAACGTGCGGTTCATGATGCTGCCATTTCGAGAGTGTTTCGCCAGGAAGCGGCTGGAGATCCGCTGCGAAGCCGCCGCGACTGAACTCGGGCGCGTGATGCGGCCGCTCCTCACGGACGGGTTCGTGTGTTTCCAGCGCAGGCGCGGATGATGCGGTCTCGATTGGCGCTTCGGCCTGCGCAGCTTCACCCGGAGCACGGAATCCCGAAAGATGCTCGCCGGGAAGCAGTTCGGAGATCTTGGTTTCGCCGCCGCCTTGGGGCGCGCCGCCATCGTAGGGGCGATGTGAGGCGTACTTCGACGAAGGCAACTCGCGGCCGAAGCGACGGTCACCCCCGCGGCCACCACGCCCGCCACGACCAAAGCGGCCGCGGCGTCCGTCGCGTCCACCCCTGCCGAAATCGCGTCCGTGCCCTTGCCGTCCGCGATGCTCGAAGCGCGGGCGCTCCTGCGGAGCGCCGCCTTGCGGCTGCGCGGGATGCGCTGCCGCGGGAGCCACGGTTTCGCCGGGCAATACGCCGATCGACGGGGGAACTTCCGGCGCGCTCGGCGCGGCCTCCACGTCGGGCGGTTCAATCGCTGGCGCCGCCGGCGCCTCGGGCGCAAACACGGCGCCGCCCTCAGCCTCCATCTTGTGAAGCTTTTCCTCGGCGGGAGTTACGGTCGACTCGAATTCTTCGATTCCTTCAAGGAAATCGCTGACGTACAGGAAGGCGTCGCTATCGAGGCCGATCTCCACAAAGGCCGACTGCATACCCGGAAGCACACGCGTTACACGGCCCTTGTAGATGCTTCCGACTAACGCAAATTCCTTTTCCCTCTCGACGTAATACTCACAAAGCTGTCCTTCTTCCAAAATTGCGACCCGCGTTTCGTGCGGATTCGCAGAAATAACCATTTCCTTCGACATGTAGAAACTCCTCACGACGCATCCGGCCGGGGCGCGAAATTGTGCGCGCGCCAGAGCCGGCGTGGCGGAAGGCTGCGCCTTCGACGCGCCATCGCGGGCCGCCCAGGAATCTTCCTGATTGTTGCGGATTGAACTTACTCACCCGATGCGTCCTTAACTCAAACCTGAAATTGTCCGGCCCACGTTATGCGGGGCGGATATTGAGATTCTTGAGGTTCAGTTGACGAACCGCCGCATGCGGACGTTCATCACCAGCCCCAGTGCCAAAAACACAAAGGCCGTTGCCGACCCACCATAGCTCATCAGCGGAAGTGGAATGCCGGTGACCGGCATGTATCCGATCACCATGGAAGCGTTGACCAAAACGTGGAAACCCAGGATGGCAGTGACTCCCATTACGACATACATCCCAGCGCGGTCTTTCGCTTTTTGCGCGTTGTCCACCAGCCGCAGAATCAAGCCCAAATACAACAGCAAGACGACGCAAACCCCGATGAAACCCTGTTCCTCTGCCAGCGCCGCCAGAATAAAATCCGAGTACCGCACGGGCACAAAGCCCAGCTGATTCTGGCTGCCCTTGCCAAACCCCTTGCCCCAGAATCCCCCGGACCCCACGGCAATTTCGGACTGCAGAATCTGGTAGCCCGCTCCGCGCTGGTCCTGCTCCGGGTGAAGGAAAGTTTCTATTCGCTGCTGCTGGTAAGGCTTCAGATGACGCCGCATGTTCCATGCGAGCGGAACCAGAAGGCCAATGAGCACTACGCCCACCAGCAGATGCTTCCACTCAATCCCAGCGAAAAACGCTCCGACCACGGCCACCGGGATTAGCACCATCGCGGTCCCTAGATCGGGCTGCTTCAAGATCAAGACTACGGGAATCAGAGTCAAAACGCCAATCTTGAATAGGTCCGCCAGCGTCAGGCGGTCCGTGCGCACTTCCGCAAGGTAGCGCGCCAGCACAATAATTATAATCAACTTCATAAGTTCTGACACTTGCAAAGTCTGGCCGCCAAGGGAAATCCACCGCTTGGCTCCCAGGCGGGAGTAGCCGACCACGAGCACTACGAGGAGGCTGACGATGCCGAACATATAGAGCGCGGGAGCCTGGTCGAGGAGCGTGTGATAGTCAATGCGGGAGATCAGCGCCATTCCCGCCAGCCCAATGCCGATCCACATAAGCTGCTTCCATTGCATGCCCGCCATGCCGCTGGCATGCGTGGCAGAGTAGATTTCGAGCACGCCGATACCGCTGATCGCTCCGACGATGGCCAGGAGTGTCCAATCCATGTCTTGAAAGCTGGAATGCTCTCTCATTGCCTTTGCGTGTTGGCAGGGGCAGCTGGAGCCTCGTTGACATCAGGCGAAATATTTTCCGCCGTGGAAGTCTGAGGCAGATGGCCGTTCTTCTTGTCGTAATAAGCTTTCACTACGTCGCGGACGATGGGCGCGGCCGACGTGCTGCCCCACCCTCCGCTCTGGACTAAGGCAGCCACCACGATCTCCGGGTTGCGCCGCGGCGCGTATCCGACGAACCAGCCGTTTTCCTTCAGGTGCTTGCCGAGTTTGCTTTGCAGCTCGAAGCTCTCGGTCTGCGCCGTCCCGGTTTTGCCCGAAAAATCGATGTTCTGCAGCTTGACGAGGCCGGAGGTGGTGCCGTCAGGCTCGTTTACGACTCCCCACATGCCGTCAGTGACGGTTTGGACCGTTTCGTCGGAAATGGGGAAAGACTCGGATTTCAACCCCTGCGTGTCTTTCAACAGGTGCGGAGGAATCAGAGTGCCGCCGTTGGCGACCGTCACGATCATGCGTGCGAGCTGAATGGGCGTGACCATCACAGCGCCCTGCCCAATGGCGACCGAAATCGTGGAACCGGCATACCACTTGTGATGATAGACACGCTCGACCCACTCCTCGGAAGGCACGAGTCCGGGCTCTTCTCCGGGCAGGTCAACGCCAGTCCGGTGGCCGAGCCCGAGGCCATTGGCGTAATGGCTGATCCGGTCAATGCCCAGGGCTTTTCCAACGTTGTAGAAATAGACGTCGCACGAGGCGACGATGCCCTTGTGCAGATCGACGCTGCCGTGCGCGTGATCGCAGTGGAAGAGGCGTCCGTAGAACGTCGCGTAGCCAGGGCAATAGACAGTGTAGTTGGCGGGAAGGGCCTTGGATTCGAGCATAGCCGTGGCCATCACGATCTTGAAAACGGAGCCGGGCGCGAGCTGCGCCTGGATGGCGCGATTGAGCAGCGGCGTATTCGGGTCGCTGTTCAGAGATGCCCATTCCTGCGCTGGAATGCGGACGGCAAAGTCGTTGGGGTCGAACGTGGGGCGGCTTACCATGGCGAGGACTTCACCGGTGCGGGCGTCCATGGCGACAAGCGCGCCTTGCTTATTGGTGAAGTCGGCTTCAGCGATGCGCTGCAAATCCTCGTCGATCGTAAGCTGGATCGGCTTGCCGGGAATCGCCTCGACGTTGTCGAGAGTGCGAATCACCTTGCCGACGCTGTTGACGACGACGCGCCTCATGCCGTCAGTGCCGACGATCTGGTCGTTGTACTCCTTTTCGAGGCCGGCCTTGCCAACGATGTCGCCCGGTTTATATTTATCGGGATTTTTTTCCAATTCCTGGGGCGAGACTTCACCGACGTAGCCGATGGTGTTCGCGAGTGTTTCCCCGAGCGGGTACCGCCGGCGCTGGACCATCTCCAATTCGAGCACGGGTAGATCGGCGCGGTGGGAGTCGACGAAGGCGCGGTCGGCGTCCGTGGCCGCGGGCTTTATGACGATCGGCATGAATTTCGGCTCGCCCTTGGCGGTTTCCAGTTGCTGCTCGAGATCTTCCTTCGAAATTCCGAGGCCCTCTTCGATTTCGGGCAGGCTTTTCGAGAGCATCTTCGGATTGTCGCGCAGCAGGAGGATGCTGAACGAAGGATAACTATCGACGAGAACGCGGCCGTCGCGATCGAGCATCGCTCCGCGCGGGGCGATGATGGCGATGGGGCGGATGCCGTTTTTATCCGCCAGATCGGCGTAATGCTCGGACTGGACGACTTGGAGTTTCCAGAATCCTATGAGCAATAGGACGACGAGGGCCGCCGAGACGTAGGAAAAAAGAACGAGTCTGCCCTGCGGAATCTTTTGGTCGTTAACGTTCCACGGTGCCAACGGAACTCCTGCGCGAAGCGCGCCCGGGCGCCGGTTCACCTAACGGTTCGGCGCCGCCCAGAATGTGGCTGGGGGTCTGAACTGTTCAAGCTATCACCCGGTGGGAGCGCCCGCAAGCCGCCCTTGCCGTTTCGGTCAACGCGTCGCTTACTCGCCGACACATCAGCGCAAGCCGCGGACCGGATTCCCCTGCGCAGAGACCCGCTTCAGATCGGCATTGGAACTGGCCCGACAGTTTTGAGACTGGCTCTGCGCCCGATGGTTGAAAACGATCACTTTCAGAGATAGCATCGGCGGTCCGAAAAAAAGACGGAGTGATGGGGAGGAATGCATGCCGGGAACGCCGTATCCGAAAGAGCAGATGCATCGCATCGCTTACACGAAGCTTTCGGAGCAACAGATTACGAGCAAGCTGAGCGGGGTGAGCGGGCCGGCGAGCGCGTCGCCGCTTTCCGACGTCTTCGTGGGCAAGTCGATCCGGATCGTCACCGATAAAGGTCCGGCGCTGGTGTACGCGTTCAGCAAGAACAATCGGCTTTCGGTGGCGGAAAATGGCGGCACCGTGGTGCAGGCGGGTTACGGCGCGCTCACGCTGGATAACATCATTTTCTTCGCGCACCTGATCCCGGGTGCGCAGCGCGGCTACGCCGTGGCGATCGACCAGAGCACGAACCTGGCGACGGTGTTTGAGCTGTGGTTTAGCGGCTACGAGGACAATCGCGAAATCCAGCGCGAAATCTATTACGGATACGTCGAGCAGACAGGCCAGGAAGCGCCGAAAGCCCGTCATGCACCGACGAATCGCATCGATGGCAAGGGCTACTACTGGAAGCAGGACACTGGCGCGGAAACGCTGGAGTTCTATCCGTCAGCGGCGTACTCGAACTTTGTGGAGCTCTCGCGTTTCGGTGGCGAACTCAGCTTCTGCGGGCCTTCCGACTACATCAAGATCAACGAAGACTTCTGTATCTACACGCGGACCGAGTGCGAGTTTTCCGGGACGTTTACGGCATACGTGATTGACCTGAACCGCGTCGAGCAGATCGGCGTGCGGCTCGGCTTCGACGCCAACGACGCGCTGGAGTATTACGTCTTCCGCGGCAAGGGCGAATGGCTCGGCCAGCTCGCCCAGTTCGAAAAATTCGGCGACGAGACCGGCGCGCCCGTTCCAGCGGCTGCCGAAGGCCAGACCCCAGCGAAAGGCGCACGGCGCGTCTATCGGCCGTTCAAGACGATGGCCAAAATGACGCCCGCACAAGTTGATGCCGTCTGCGCCAAACACACCTCGGCCTTTGCGCCGCGCGCGATCTCGCCCGGTGCCAACGCGCCCGCTGCGTCGATGGCCGGTAATCTCGGACCTAGCACGAGCTGGCTGGCCGGCAAATCGTTCACGCTTCACTACGATCATGCGCCCGCGATGGAATATCGCTTCGACGATGCCGAAACACTGCAGTGGCGCAAGGAAGGCCGTGACTGGACCAAGGCGCGTTATCAGGCCTTCGAGTCGTCGCCGGGAGTAGTCCTATTCGGCCATCTGCTGGAAGGCGAGCCGAATCATGACGGGCATTCGATCGTCGCGGACTTTCATCAGGGCCTGGTGACTTGTCTCAACGGCTATTTGAACACTCCGTATTTTGCGAATGAGGCGGGGGTCAAAATCCACTTCGGCGTGATCGAGATGGAAGGCCTGATTCCGCCGAAGTATCGCCGCCACGAGTTGACGGACGAGATGATCGGGCGTGCGGTAAGTCAAAACTACGCGCCGGGACTGACGTCCATGCACTTGTACACGACGCCGCATTCACTCTCGTGGATTATCTTCACCAATGCCGATGCCGGAGGGTTGGAGTGGAGCGGGCCGGCGGCGTACGTGAAAATCCGCGACGGCCTCTACTTCATGTACTGGCTGGAAGAAGCGTGCAACGGCACTCTCGGCACGATACTCGTCAATTTGCACACGATGCGCGACGTTGGGATCGGCTACAACTGCGGCGAAAATGGACTGAACATGAACGCGCTGGGTGCCCACGAGCGGCTTGCTGGGCACTTCGACGTCAAGCGCTTCTACCAAGTGAAGGCATCAGGAGGTGCCGTATGAACGCGGACAACGCTTCCACGCGCCGGTCGTTCCTGAAGAGCGGCGCACTGCTGGCCGCTCCTTTGGCTGCAGTCGCGGCGCCTGCAGTGATCGCGGCAGACGATGAGTTGAAGGCGCGCCTGGCGAGGCTGGAGGACGAGGCCGCGGTCCGCGATCTCCATCAGAGCTGGCTGCGACGGGTCAATTCAGGAGCAGCGGGAGCCGCCACGCCATTTGCTGACTCCAAGAACGTCGCGCTCGACGGGTCCGTGCGCAGCATTGCGGCGGATCACTCCGCGGAGCCGGACGCGATCGAGATCGCCGCAGACGGCAAGAGCGCTGTCGGGCGGTTCCCGTGCGCCGTAGAAATCGAGAGGACAATCCCGCAAGATTGCACACTGGCGCAGATGGCGCACGCGCAAGGCGGCGGCTTCGTCCGCCAGACGGAGCGCCGCTTGCTGAAGGTCGAATACGCAAAGGCCTCCGGCGCGTGGGCGATCGTGAAGGCCGAGTTCGCGTTGGCCTAGGTCCGCCCGCTCGCTTCCTGTCCCCAGAGCGTCACAGACTGCCCTGGCGTAGAATCTTGCCTTGCCGAGCAGATTCGGAGTCCGGCCGGTCGCATGGGCGGCATCGAGCGCTACCCCTCCCAGCTATTCCCAACCGGTGCGAGCTCCGAAGGGCAAGGCGATGGAAATGCCTTCGATCTGCCGGATTTTCCCGTCTTCGATCTTGAAGAATTCCGCCATCTCGACACTCGACGGCCTTTGCGTTACAGCCGGCATGGGCACTTTGCCGACGCCGGGCACGTCCGCCCATTTCACGTTTCCGGGGTGATTGAACATGAACACGCCGAATACGATTCCCATCCTCTCGTCGACGATCAGGTAGCGCCGCGGATCGATGGAGTGGATGTACGTCCAGATGTGGGTGTTCATGTTCTCGCGGATGCCCATTGCATCCGGCTTGAACGAATCTTTGTCGAACAATCCCTTCGCGGTGGGATTGTTGGTGTCCTGATATCCATCGAGAATGCGGTTACATAGCGGATCGAAGGGCACCATGTCGCCGGAGGAGTGAAGGATGCCCTCGAAATAGAGGTTTGCGTCGCGGAGCATGTTTTCGCGCGAGATCTGCTGCGATGGTTGCAGAGGCTGAAGCCAGACAGAGTTTGGCTGCCCGAACTTTTCCAGCGCCTGAGCATCCTGCGCGTTTCGATGAACGATCGTTTCAACCTCAGTGATCTTGCGGTTGACGACCTTCAATCGGAGCAGCAGGATTGCCGGCGTGCCGTTCTCGCGGATGGTCGCTTCCAATCCAGCTTGCCCCGCGTGAGGATCCGCGAAGTAGAGCTTGTACGTGCCCATTCCGCTCGCGGTACCCCAGAGTGCATCGCCGAGTTTGAGCGGAATCGTATTCTCGGTGAACTTGATGCGATCCGACACCGGAATCTGGCTGGGGTCGTGGGCAAGGAGGGCCTTCAGGTACTGATCGACGAGGTTCGTGAGACAGGCGTAGTCGCACGAATCGTCTGGCGAGGCGAGCAATCTGCCGGATACGTGAGCTGTCACACCCAAGTACAACAGAAACGCGCAGAGCAATAATGGCGTCGCACGTGCGACGAGTCGCAACTCTTGGTGCATGGCCATTCTCCTTTTCGCAGGGCTCGGAGCGCGCGGGCATCTATTCCCAAGCGATGCGGTGGACGAACGGCTGGATAGTTACCACAGACTTCGGCTGATACCAACTCCTGGCTGATCGCAATTTCGCGGAGGGTTCAGGGGGCGCGGCGGAGCCGGTCGAGAAGAGCAAAGAGAGCGACGCCGAAGGCGGCGGTGGCCAGCGAATTCATGAGAAGCGGAAATGTGAAGAAAGGCGCGGGGCGATTGAGAAGCACGCGTTCCGTGGCGGAGACCACGATCTGATGAAAGTGATAGAAGACGAAGATCAGACCGAGGCGGCTGGCGGGGTGTTCAGTGTCGATGCGCGCGCCGACGGACGAAGCTAGGTAGCCCACGAGCGTTTTTGCGATGCCGAAGAGTCCGATCGGATTATCGTGGCTGAGACCGTCCTGCAGGATGCCGATGGCGGCGCCGAGCAACAATCCGCTGGCGGGATTGCGGCGGCTCACGCCGAAATACACGGTGACAAGCAGCGGCAAATCGACAAGTTCCGCCCACTGGCCGAACTTGTGGAGAAACGCCTGCAGGACAAGCGCGAGGAAGCAGACCGCCACCACCGTGCCACCGTAATACTTGTGGACCTCGATGTTCGGCTCCGACTGCGCGCCGGGATTGAGCATGTAGGCCATATCAGTTTTGCGCCTTTGCCGCAGCGGGTGCGGGAGCTTGCGCCTGCGGTGTAGGCGCGGAGAGCGCGCCGGTCTGCACGACGCCTGACGGCGTGGCGGGAGGCGGGCCGGAGTCCGCCGATTGCTCGGATTTCTTCGCGGCCAAGTCCTGGAGCGAGAGAAGAATGAGAACGTCCTCGAGCTGGTCGAGGCGGGCGGACGGCTGAACGCGGATCACCTGAAACGGATTGCCCGCGTTCGCGCCGGAGACAATGCCGACGAGCAACCCCTTTGGGAAAATGCGATCTTCGCCCGAAGTAAGAATCATTTCGCCAAGATGGACCTTTTCGTCGTTCACGATATAGTCGAGGCGCGGAACGGGATCTCCGTTGCCTTTGACGACGCCGTGCGTGCGTGTATCGGCAAGCAAGGCGCCGACGCCGCTATCCCGGTCGCTGATCAGAAGCACTTGCGACGTGGAAGGAAAGACATCGACGATTTTCCCGACGATACCTTGCGGCGTGATCACGGCCATGTTCCGCCGCACATGATCGCGCTCGCCGCGGTTCAAGACGAGAGTGTGGGAGGTAACGTCAGCGCTTGCGCCGATGACCTGCGCGGCGAGCATCGGGGCTTCCAGATGCGCGTCGCGGAAATTCAGCAGGACGCTCAGGCGCTGCGCCTCGCCGGCTTGGCTTTCGAGTTCGCGGTTGCGCAACTGAAGCTCCGCGAGCTGGCTGCGGAGGCGGGCGTTTTCCGCTTTGGCGCCACGCAGACCGACATAGCCGCTCCATACTCCGCCCACCTTGGCGAGGGACCACGTGCCGAGACGCTCGAACGGCGTCACAACCGCCACGGCCCAATAACGAATCAGGCGAACGTCATGATCGCGCTTGATCTGAAATGCGAGGAGCAACAATTGTATCAGCAGGACGCCGACGAGCAGCGCCACCGGACGTTGACGAGAGAAAGAAAGATCGGCCATTGCTCAAGTTCCCGGCGCGAGGCCTTCCAATTTCGCTAATCGATCGAAACGGTTCGCAGCAGCTTGAAATCGCTCAGCATCTTTCCGGTGCCGAGCACGACCGACGCGAGCGGATCGTCCGCAATCGAAACGGGCAAGCCGGTCTCCTCCCGGATGCGCTTATCGAGGTTCTTGATGAGCGCTCCGCCGCCAGTGAGGACGATGCCGCGGTCGCTGATGTCGGCAGACAGCTCGGGCGGCGTGCGCTCGAGCGCGACGCGAATGGCGTTGACGATCGTCGAAATGTTTTCCGAGAGCGCTTCGCGGATTTCGCTGTCGTCGATGGTGACGGTCCGCGGGACACCTTCGATCAGGTTGCGGCCCTTCACTTCGAGTGTCATCGGTTTTTCGAGCGGATAGGCCGAGCCGATTTCCATCTTGATCTGTTCCGCGGTGCGTTCGCCGACGAGCAGGTTGTACTTTCGCTTGAGGTAGTGCATTACGGATTCGTCCATCTCGTTTCCGGCTACGCGAACCGACCGCGAATAGACGATGCCGCTCATGGAAATCACGGCGATGTCGGTGGTGCCGCCGCCGATATCGACGACCATGTTTCCCGAAGGCTCTTCGATCGGCAGGCCTGCGCCGATGGCCGCGGCCATGGCCTGTTCGACGAGATAGACTTCGCTGGCGCGCGCGCGATAGGCGGAGTCTTGAACGGCGCGCTTCTCCACCGGCGTAATCTCGCTGGGGACGCCGATGACGATCCGCGGATGCACGAGGACGCGCCGGTTGTGCGCCTTCTGGATGAAATAGGTGAGCATCTTTTCCGTGACTTTGAAGTCGGCGATCACGCCGTCCTTCATCGGTTTGATGGCCACCACGTTTCCGGGCGTTCGGCCGAGCATCTCCTTCGCCTCGCGGCCGACCGCGACAACTTCTCCGTTGTTCTTATTAATTGCGACGATCGAAGGTTCGTTGACGACGATGCCCTTGCCGCGCGCAAACACGAGTGTGTTGGCGGTCCCGAGGTCGATAGCCAGATCAGATGAGAGGAGGCTAAAGACCGACCGCATGTTGTAGCCGTTTTTGTTCACAACTTGCTTCCCCCTGAGATTTTCGGGCGGCGCTGCCCAGGCGCCGCACTACCGCGCGTGTGACCCCGATTATGGGATAACGACCGTCACGCGCTTGATGGCTGTCCCCCCGCGGCGGTTTTGCCCCGTGATGACAATGTCGTGGCTGCCTCGCGTCATCGCTTCCGTGAAGTAGCGGAAGGTTCCGTCCGGCTTAATGTCGGCGACTTCCGAGCCATTGATGATCAGCGCCGCGCCGGGCTCCGTGCGCCCCATCACTTCAACGACGCTGCCGTGCAACTGCGTGCCGTCAACTTCCAGCAGCATCTCCTGCTCTTTGCCCTGAGCGACGAGCGTGAATTTGTACGGATCGCTTCCTTCACTGACGGCATCTTTGTCGTCGATCGCGCGCACCCTCCAGAAATAGTCGCCAGGATCAAGACCGGTAATATCTACGCTGGTCGCAGCGGTTTTGCGTTCCATGACGATGTGGTTGAACATCGTCGTCGTGCTCGCCTGAAAATCGTAGAGTTTGGCTGTCGGCGACGGCTTCCACGAAAAATGAATCGGATCGCGCTTCGGATCGGCGACGATAATCGGCTGCAGGTTAAGCGGCTCGACCAGCTCGGGAGGGGCGAGCACCTGTGTCTTGACGATCGCTCCGCCGCCCGACGGTATCGTGGCGCGCTCGAACGCGCCGATATCGACGTGCTCGTTGCCGCGCGCGAGTTCGGCGCTTCCGGAATCGACGGTCACCTGCTGCTCGTTCGTCGCCGGATCGCTGCGCACGTCCATGCTGCTATTGGCGCGCGCGGACGCCACGGCGTTCTCAAACGAAACCTGGGCCGTCGAGCCGGGGACGGGCCACGCGCCAGTGCGAAGGTCGACTTGACCGGAAGTCATGTGCACGGCGACTTGCGTGGGGTGATCCTGCCCAACGAAATTCTCTTCCACGGTTACGTACGTGTCGGCTTTCACTGTGTAGGTGGTGCCGTCGGCAAATGCGATGCGGGCCATTCCTTCCGGGCCGGTCTGAATCAAGTCACCCTTATCCAGTGTAATCTGATAATCCGCATTTACCCACTGTACCGAGTTGGCTTTCTTGACCTGTACCTTGCCGTCGAGGTTTACGAAGCGGGCCTGGCGCGCGGAAATGGCAGCGGCGACACCGGGATCGGGATGCGCGATCGCATCGGAAATGCTGCTCAACACCTTGCTGGAAACTTCCGGAAAAACCAAATACGTCGAGGCCAGCACGATAGCCGTGATGACGATCGCGTAGAGAATCACGGTGCGATACTTCACCGTGTGCCAATACACTTCGACGCGCGAAATCCTTTCCTTCGACGGAGCCGCGGATTTGTCGTTGATCGTGCTCACGAGGGGTCAATTCCGCAATCTAGCATAGGGGTATGGGCCTTTCAATAAACCGGCCGGACAGTTGCGAAACGCTAACCCCCTCGGTTTTCGAGGCTTTGGCGGGGGCTGGACAAAAGTTGCTCATCGAGTTTGCGGCGCCGATTGATCCCGCCTGCCGATGCATCCATATTGGAGGTTGACCGCTATAGGCGGATTTAGCGAGACTAGATGACCGAAGACAGCAGCTTCGCGGGGAATTGTGTGCCGCTAATTGAAGTGAGTCAGTTCGCGAGGCTGCGAGGAAGAGAAATATGAACGCGCTGAGGCAAGAGAATGTCGGCGAATTGCTGCCGCCAGAACGACTAATGCTGACGCCGGGTCCGTCGTGCGTCGACCCACGAGTGTACCGGGCGATGGCGGCGCCGATCGTGGGCCACATGGATCCATGGTTCACGAAGATGATGGACGACGTGCAGGTGCTGCTGCGCCGTGTTTTCCAGACGCAAAACCACACGACTTTTCCCATTTCCGCATCCGGCTCGGGAGGCATCGAGGCGGCCGTGATGAACCCGCTCGACGCGGGCGATGAGTGCATCGTCTGCGTGAACGGCGCGTTTTCCGAGCGCATGGCGATCATCGCCGAACGCATTCCTGCGAAGGTGATTCGCGTGGAAGCGCCGTATGGGCGGACGGTCGATCCGGCCGATGTGTTGCGCGCGGGCAAAGGCAAAAAGATCAAGTTCGTCGGGCTGACGCACGGCGAAACTTCCTCGGGAATTGTGCAGCGGATCGACGACTACCGGAAGGTTGCGGACGAGTTGGGTGCGCTGCTGGTGGTCGATGCGGTGGCGAGTCTCGCCGGCGTGCCGCTGGACTCAGACGGCCAGCGCATCGACATTTGCTTCAGTGGATCTCAGAAGGCGATCAGCGCGCCGCCGGGCATGGCTCCCATTACGGTGAGCAAGCGCGCCGAAGAAGTAATGCATGCGCGAAAAGAGCCGGTGCGAAGCTGGTATTTCGATTTGACGACGGCGATGAATTACTGGGGCAAGGATCGCCTCTATCACCACACTCCGCCAATTACACTGATTTACGCGATGCGCGAAGCGCTGCGAGCCGTGCTCGAAGAAGGGCTGGAGGCGCGGTGGGAGCGGCACCGGCAGAATCAGGAAGCGCTGATCGCGGGCCTCGAAGCAATGGGACTGAAGATGTTCGTATCGAATCCGGCGGACCGCCTCGTGACGGTGACGGCCGTGAACATTCCCGCCGGAATCGAAGATGGCAAGGTGCGCATGCAATTGTTAGATGAGTTCAACATCGAGATCGCGGGCGGACTGGGTCCCGTGAAGGGCAAGATTTGGCGCATCGGGCTGATGGGCTATTCCTGCCAGAAGCCGAACGTGCTGACGTTCCTTGCAGCGCTGGAAAAGACCCTGCTCGATCAAGGCTTCCGCCTGCCGGAAGGAGCGGGCGTGGCTGCAGCGATTCGCAGCTACGAGCACGCCGCACAGCCTGCCGGCGTGGGCGCAAGGAAGTAGGTGACGCGATGGCGAAAACTGCGGTCTATCCAACGATTCCGAACGTCGGTGCAATGAGCGAATTCATCGGCGCGTTCGACGTGCCGTCGAAGGTGACTGACTACGTCTATCACTGCCGGTTTTCGCACTGCTGGAATGCCATCGCGACGCGCCATAGCGACACGATGGACTGCAAGTTCTTCCTGGACGGAAAGGGCGTGATCCTCGGGTTGGCGCACACCGGATTCGTCAAATTCCGCGAACGCGCGGGCCGCAACTTGACCGATCGCGAGGCCAGCTACATCGCCGCCGAATATCTCCGCGAGCGCCTCGAGCAGGAAGACGAGCACTCGCTCTACGACGTTTCTGCCGCCGACGTCGTCCGCATCATCGACAAGCTCGGCATCCACTAGTCTCTCACCGAACTATCTCGACGTGGCTCCGCCGTTGCCGGCGGTACGCCAGCGGGCGAGCCAGCCGTGCTCGCGGATCCCTTCCTCTTCGAGCTGGCGGGTCCACGCACTGAGGATGCTCGAGCGGACCAGATAGCCGGCCAGGCGATGGGGGTCTTCGCGTGTGACGACCGGCATGCGGCCGATGTTGTGCTGCAACATTCGGTGCAGCGCCTCAGCGACAGGCTCATCAGAATAGGCAACGATCAACGAGGATGAACCCGCGTCCGCAACCGTGCGCTTTCCCTCGGGATCATTCTCGAACGCGCGCAGCAAATCGCTTTGCGTCACGATGCCGACCAAGTGTCCATCGCTGGAGATGATCGGCAAGCCTTCAGCGAGACTGACGAGCGGTTTGCTTCCGTTCGAGCTTTCCACCAGCTCGGCGACCGTCATCTCCTCCAAGACCGGCTGAACGTCCCGTTGCATCACGTCTCCGACGCGGACGACATTTAGCACGCCCACTTCATATTCTCCCGGAACGGTCAGGCCTCGGCGCGCGAGCTTTTCGGTCATGATCGACGTGCGCAAGTAGCGCAGTGCGATCAGATCGGCGATGACGCAGCCGAGCATAAGCGGAAGTACCGCGTTGTAATCGCGCGTGATTTCAAACGCGAACACGATGAATGCAAAGGTGGCGCGCGAGGCGGCGCCGAAAACCGCCGCCATGGCTACGAGCGCGCAGGCGCCGGGAGAGAGATGAGCGGCGGGAATCAGGCGGTTCATGAGCGTGGCGAACACGCCGCCCAGCGCCGCGCTCGACATGAACATCGGCGCGAGCAATCCGCCTGAGGTTCCGGAGCCGAGCGAAAGTACCAGCGCAAGCGCTTTGAAAACGGCGATTAGGATCAACAGCTTCAACGTGAGGTTGTTGTTCAGGATATCCGAGATCGTGTCGTAACCGACGCCCAGAACGCGCGGGATGAAGAAACCGATCACTCCCAATGCCAGGGCGCCGATGGCTGGGTGCCAGAGGTCATCGACGGGCATGCGATCAAACTGGTCTTCGACCCAGTAGAGCAGTTTGGTAAAACCAATCGCGGCGGCGCCGCAAACAACGCCGAGCAGCACGTAAAAGGGCAGGCCGTGCAGGACGTCGAAATCCACGTTGCCCATCGTAAACATCGAGCGCTGGCCGAGGAACACGGCGCGCATGCTGGTGGCGAGCGTCGTTGCGATGACGAGAGGGATAAATGAACGCGCGCGGAATTCGAATAGAAGAAGTTCGATGGCGAGGATCACTCCGGCAATCGGCGTGTTAAACGTAGCAGCCATGCCCGCTGCGGCGCCGCAGGCGAGCAGTGTCTTGCGCTCGGCGGCCGTTGTGGAAATGAACTGGCCGATGAGCGAGCCGAATGCGCCGCCGGTTTGAATAATCGGGCCTTCGGCGCCAAAGGGACCGCCGGTCCCGATTGCGATTGCAGCCGAGAGCGGCTTCAAGATGGCGACGCGCGCTTCAATACGGCTGCGGGATGTGAGGACCGCCTCCATGGCTTCCGGAATGCCGTGGCCTTTGATTTTCGGTGAACCGTACTTCGCCATGAAGCCGACGATGACACCGCCAATGGCGGGCGTGATGATGATCCACGGGCCGAGCGAAGTCTGCTCGGGACTGCGGAAATGGAACGACCACTCGTGATAGTAGGCGAGGTTCGTAAACAGGCCGATCAAATCGTACAGCAGGAAGGCGATCAGTCCGGCGAGAACGCCGACCAATGCCGCCAGCAGAGAAATCCATCCGATCCTGAATGTGGCGGGCGATGCGGCGATTCCATTTCCTGCTGCAGGGGCTTCGGGTTGCAACGAAGACGCCAACGAATTTCTCCTTGAGCCGAACCTAGCGCGGACTGCGCTGCTTCACAGCGGCTGGACGAGGTCCTCTCATCGCGTCCGCCGCTTTCCGCTATGTGCGATGACGGACCGAAGCGCCACGATCAATCGGGGCCCGGCCATGCGCAATTCGTCGCGATGCACGATCGAAAGTTTCTTCAAGAGAGCCTCGCCGCGACGCGTAAGGCGGAGATCGACTTTCCGCGCGTCATTTCTGCTGCGTGACCGGCGAATCCAGCCTCGAGCTTCGAGCCGGCGGCTCAGTTCGACGGCCGTGTGATGTCGAACCTGCAGGCGCTCGGCGAGCGCGCCGACCGTGGTTTCGACTCCGGCCCCGCGCCCCTTGATCGCGAGTAGCGCTTGATGCTGTTGCGGCTCGATTCCGGCGGCGCGGGCGGCCGCCTCGCTAAAGTTCAGGAAGCGCCGAATTTCGTAGCGGAAGTCCGCCAGAGACTGGTAATCCATCTGCCGCGATGACTCGCCCACGCTTGCTATTATATCGTAGAACGATATAATGTGCATTGAAGCGAGCGATGAAGCAGCGACAAGAATGAAGAGCCGCGAAGGCAAAGTTATCGGTTGGGGGGCGGTGCTAGATGCTCCTGGGCGCCGCGTCGAAGTGTGAGAGCGTGGCGGCCGCTCTCACACTTCGGCTTGAATGCTGCGACGGCACTAGGGCAGGCCGAACACGTAAACGGAGTCGACGGCGACGATGGCAACGTATTGCTTGCCGTCCTTGCCCTGATACGTCATCGGATCCGCGTTGCCAGTTTTTCCGATCTTCGTGACCCACAATTCGGCACCGGTCTTCGTGTCGAATGCGCGAAAGCGGTTGTCGGTTGTTGCGCCAACGAACACAAGGCCCCCTGCGGTGGCGATCGGGCCGGCGCTGCCAGCGCCTCCCGTTTTCTGCTTATTCTCGGGCAGGCCTTCTGTGATGCCGAGGACGGATCTCCAGGCGACCTCACCCGTATTCGCATTCACGGCGATCAACTGCGCCCACGGTGGTTTCTGGCACGGCCAGTTCCCGAGAACTTTTCCGTTCGCGTCTTTCACCGTGGCGCTAAAGCTGAAGTACGGTCCGGGGCCGTCGACGCTGGCGCGATCGTACTGCTGGGTCGAGCCTTCCGTGCCGCGTCCGTAGTTCGCCCCGGTCTTCTTCTTTTCGATCCAGCCCATCAGAGAGACGTCATGGCTCTGCAAGATGACGTAGTTCGTCGTCGGATCGGTTGCAGTGCCGCCCCAGTTCACGCCCCCGGTGCCCCCCGGGAACTGAATCGTAGTCCTCGGTGGAGCGCCTTCTTCATGGTAGAGCCACGCCGTGAACGGGCCGGCGTTATACAGGGTGCCACCATTCTTGGCGAGCACATCTTGGCATGCCCTGGCGTGTTCCGGGCTCGTATCGTCCGCCGTGACCATGTCCTCCGGCTTGTAGCTATTGCGTGCGAGGGGCGGAGGCTTCAACGGGAACGGCTGCGTGGGTGAATACCATTCGCCGGGAACGTCGCCTTTGGACACCGGGCGCTCTTCCACGCCGAACACCGGCTGTCCCGTGTCGCGATTCAGAACGTACATCAGTGCTTGCTTGCTGATGGCCACGAGAGCCGGGATCGTCTTGCCTTTCTGTTTGACGTCCACGAATCCGGGGCCAGGCGGCAAGTCTTCATCCCAGAGCGCGTGATGGACGGTCTGGAAATACCACTTCAGCTTTCCTGTATCGGCATCGACTGCGACGACCGAATTGCCGAACAAGCCGTTGCCGGGACGATCGCCGCCGTAGTAATTGGGCGAAGGTCCGCCGATCGGCATGAAAAGCGTGTTCGTCCGCTTGTCCACCGTCATGTACCAGCCCCAGACGTTGGTGCCGGAGCGGCCCTTCCAGCCTTCATCGAGCCAGCTCTCGTGGCCGACTTCACCGGGCTGAGGCACGGTATGGAACGTCCACAAGAGCTTCCCGGTGATCGCGTCCAGTGCGCGCGTATCACCTGGCGGACCAACAGGCAATTCGCCGACGCTCGCGCCAAGAAACACGAGATTCTTGTAGATGGTGGGGATGCCGTTGTATCCGACGTCGAGGTCGACAACGCCGTCTTTGCCGAAAGTCGGGATAATCTTTCCGGTGGCTGCGTCGAGCGCGATCACCTTGCGGCTCACGGTCGTGAAGATGATGCGAGGAGGGTTGTCTTTGTCGCCAGGCCAATAGGCGACGCCCCGGGTGTTCGATTGAGCGACGTCGTAGTGCCAGATTTCCTTGCCAGTCGCGCCGTCCACTGCGAGCACTTTGCCCGTTCCCGGCAGATACAGCACGCCATTCACCGCGATGGGAGTCACTTCCAGCCCGCCGCGCTCGGAAAGCGTCATCGTCCAGGCTTGCGTGAGCTTCGAGACGTTGCTCGTGTTGATCTGCTTGAGCTCGGAATACCCCCTGCCTTCGAGGTCGTGGCGATAGAACGGCCAATCGCCCGGGGTAAACTGCGCCTGGCTTCCGCTTGCCAGAAACGCCAGCAGAATTGCGGCACCCAAAGATCTCGTCATCCATTTACAGTGCATGAATCCATTCCCCTCCGAAAGTCGCGCAGAATACTACCAATAAACACAATCAGACGCGCGGTATTTTGGGGAGGTTACGTTTGCGGATCAGAAGAGACGAGGCAGGAGCGCGGGAACCCGGCGGGCGTACTCATCGAATTTCGCTCCGAAGGCAGTTCGCAAAAGATGTTCCTCGGTGCGGATGCGAATCGCGGTGCCGATCAGATACACAATCGCGGCCGGAAGCAATGCCTGCCAGCGGCCGACGGCTAGCGCCGTCGCTATCAACATTCCGAACATCGCGAGATAGATCGGATTGCGCACCACCGAGTAGGGGCCTGTGCGGACGAGTTCGTGGCCCTCGATGACCCGCGCCACAAGCGCCCATTGCTTGCCGAGCGCGCGTGCCGCGGTGTAGCAGAACCACGTCGACGCAAACGCGAGGGCGACCGTAGAAATGCCCAGGATCGCTTCCGCCGTCTTTGACATCGGGAAGAGCGGGGAAAAGTACGGACGGAATGTGGCGAAGCAAATCGCGTAGCCTGCGCCCTGCAAGAGCAGCCCCGTCATCGATTTCCAATCGCGCCTTTGCGCGCCGGGCGCAGCTCCGCGCTTGCCGATCACAACGATGGCTGCAAATCCGAGCCAGCAGAGCATCACCACGACGTAGACGATCTCGGCGATCGCGTCTGGCTGGCGAGCGATTAGGCGCAAAGCGGTTCCGTCAGGCGAGCGCCTTCTTCAAGACGGCGATCTGGCCGGCGTGGTAAAGATCATGCTGAATGATTCCGTGCAGCACCACATAGCGCGAAGTGTCGGGTCCGCTCGTCTTTTGGTCCACGAGATCGAGTTGTTCATCCCGCAAACCGGCTACAACGCTGCGGAGACGGGCGTGACTCTCGGCAAGATTCTCGAGCGCCCGCTTCCAGGCAGCCTCGCTCACTTCCCAGACAGGCGGCCAATCGCGCTCGGGAGTTACGTCGACAGTCTCGCCCCGCAGGCGGTGTTGTGCGATCGAGTTCCACGCTCCCGTGTGGTGCACCAGCTCCCAGATGGAGTGCGCGCCGTGGACTACGTGCTTTGAAGCATCCTCCGGGGAAAGGTCGTCGAGCAGGCCCATCAGCGAAGGACCGTGCCAGGCATCGCCGGAAAACGCCCGGTCCATTTGGTCGAGGATTCTATCGATCTCGCGCATCGGAATCTCCCGGTTAGAAGCGTAGGACAGCCCACGGGGCATAGCAAGCGGCTCGCGAAGCTAGAACAGCTTGTCGGAATCGAGGAGGATAGTGACAGGACCGTCGTTGGCAAGCTCGACGGACATGTGCGCCTGAAAGACTCCAGTCTCGACGTGAATGCCGAGCGCTTTGAGCGCGCGCACAAATTCTTCGTAGAGCGCTTTGCCCTTTTCGGGAGGCGCCGCCTGCATGAAGCTCGGGCGGCGCTGGCCGCGCGCGTCGCCATACAGCGTGAACTGCGAGACTGCGAGAATCGCTCCGCCCATATCGAGCAGAGAGCGATTCATTTTGCCCTGGTCATCGTTGAAGATGCGGAGGTTCACGATTTTTTCCGCCATGGATGCCGCGGTCGTGTTGGTGTCGTCGCGCCCGACGGCGAGAAGGACGAGCAGTCCCGGTCCGATTTCACCGATGACGTTGCCTTCCACAACGACTCGCGCCTTGGTGACACGCTGAAGAACGGCTCGCATCGCCCGATTCTACCTTGTCACCGGCGCGGCTGCGTCGGCATCGGCCTTGTGAGCCTCTTCTCGGGCTCAGGGCACGGAGCAGCCACGGTGATCTTGTCTCGAGCGCGGCGGTGGCGGCTTGCGGTCCCTCGTGAGGCCGGCGACCGGATTCCTGTATGCGGGAATTTTCTCGCTGGCCGGCGCGGCGCAGGTGTTCTTCCGCTGGCGCTAGCATGGCCTGATCTGGACTGACGCGGCGGACTTAATCTCGCTAGAGCGAAAGCTGGACTGGCGTGCCGCGTTCCTCATTGATGCGGATGGTGGACTGAGTATCGATGTCCGCCAGAGCGAGCGCACGGCGCAGGCCATCGACTGTGATGTAGACGATGCGATCGCCGGAACGGCTGAACGCCACGGCCTCGATCTGCGTTCCGTTGCGCAACACGAGCACGAACTGTCCGACGTCCTCCGTCGGCGGCGCAGAAGTTTCTTCCGATTCAGACGGCGCTGACGCTGCGCCCGTCTGCGCTTGCTGTGGCGCCTGCACGATTACGATGGGTTGCTGTTGTGGCTGTTGTTGCGGAGGCTGCTCCGCCTCGCCTGTATCTGGCGGCACTTCGTAGTAGCCACCGCCATCCAGCAAATAGAAGCCTGAGCCTGCGAAACCAGCACCCCGAAGGACTCTCTGCGCCTCAAGCAAGCGCCACTCGGTTGCGGGATCGATGGCAGCTTTGATGGCCCAGTCCTGATTCATGAGGCTGGAGTTCAGGCCAAAACCAAAGTCCGGCGCGTTGATCTGGTTGAAGAGGCCAAACGATCCGCTGCCAGAAAAGAAACCGCTGGGAGTAGCGCGCGGCTGCAAACGCGCAGGGGGTGCCGCAGAGATCTTGCTGCCCGTGTGCGGTACGGCAGCGACGCCCGTCGCCGCAGCTCGCACATGAGCCGCGGAGGCTCTTGGAGCGGCAATCGCCGCAGGCCGCTGCGCCCGTGCGATACCAACACTGAGAAAGGACGAAATGCCGACCGCCGTGGCAAGAAGCCGAAACCGGTGACTCGTCATCATGGCAACCTCGCCTCTGCACCATGAGACGCCCTAAGTCGGCCGAGGGTTGCAAACTCATCACCGCCGGGCGAAAAGGCTCTCACAACGACGGTTTGCTTTGCCCAATGGGAAGTATGTGCTATAAACGACGCTCCGAGCAGCCGGGCTAGGGGTCGATATGGCACAGCCTGAAGCGGGCGTTTCGCCGGCGATTGCAACGGAAGCGGCGACGAACTCGGGCGTGGCAGCCCGTGGCGGTGGTGACGAGGCCGGCTTGGCTATGAGCTACTGCCCGCGATGCTCCGCGCGGCTCGAAGCGCGGAGTTGCAAGCTCATCTGTCTGGACTGTGGCTATTACATGTCCTGCTCGGACTTTTACTGAGGAGATCGACCGGCAGTTCGCAGCCCGCGGGGCTGCTTTCTCACCCAAAGCTGAAAGCGTATTTCAAATCGTTTAGGAGGCGCGAACGTGGCACTGCGAATGACGGAACGGGATGTCAGTGGAGTGGCTGTGCTCGATATCGAGGGGCGCATCGTGCTGGGAGAGGAAAGCAACTCGTTCCGCGAGAAGGTGAAGAGTTTGCTCGCAGCCGGTAAGAAGAAGGTCATCCTGAACCTGGCGAACGTCAGTTACATAGACAGCGCCGGCCTGGGCACGCTGGTGGCCACATTCCACAGCGCGCGCTCCCAGGGCGCCATGCTGAAGCTTGTGAACCTCGGCGCGAAATTCAAAGAAGTGTTGCAGGTGACGAAGCTAATGACCGTGTTCGACACCTACGACAACGAGACAGCTGCGATTCAGAGCTTCGGAAAGTAACGGCTCGAAATCCGCACCAACCAGGATTTCTTCGACTAGGTGTTCTGAACCGGAGGTCGGCAGAACCGATCTCCGGGAAAGAAAAGCCGCCTGGACCCTCCCATCGGAATCACGATTCCGCTGCGCGCTGCCCTCAGGTTCCGATCTTTCCTTCGACGCGATAAATCGCAAGGCCGCTCAAGAGTTTTGGGTAGAAGTCCGTGGATTTTTGGGGCAACACGTCTCCACCCAAAGCGACCTTCGTCACTTGTTCCACGCGAACCGGATTCAGCAAGAATGCGATCTGGGCAGTGCCGCCATCCACAGCACCGATGGCCGCGTCCATTTCCCGTTCGTAGCTGACGTTTGACTCGGCGGCGACAGCTTCGGCGGTGATTCCCAACCCCTTTTCCAGAATCAGCCGGTGGAGCAGCACCACATCGAGGGCTCGCTGCGCCTCGGAGAGATCGGGCAGCAGATCTTCGAGATCCACTCCGCGCTTGAGAACGAACAGATAGAAGGCGCCGACATTGGGTCGATCGGCGCTAGGGTAGACGCCGATGGTGCGGTGATCCTCGTTGAGCTTTTCCAGGTCCTTGCGGAATTCGTCGTAGGCCGGCACGCGTTCGTCCGCATTTGCGAACGGATAGGAATACCAGTCGAAAAGAGATGCGACCTTTGTGCGAAACCGTTCGAAATTGAAATCGGAGAGCCGCGAAACCACGCGGTGCGTCGCGAGAATCGTCAGGCCTTTCGAGTGCGTGTTGATGAATGTCGCCATCGCAAATTCGCAGGCAGCCAACGGATCGGTCTTGCCCGCGCGCGCGCGGCACTCATTGCGGTAGGCGAGCGCCGTCTCGTAGCGGTGATGCCCGTCGGCGATCACCAGCTGCTTGCTGGCCATCGCATTCTGAATGCGTTTGAAGAACACGGAATCGGCAACGGGCCACAGGCGGTGGGTGACGCCGAATTCGTCATTCAGCTCGACTTGAGGAGTTTTCGACGTCGCCTCGTCTAGCAGTGCGTCGATTTGCCTCGCCGAATCGTCGTAAAGAAGAAAGAGCTGGCCGGTTTGCGCACGCGTGTGTCGAAGCAGCTCGATCCGGTCGGCTTTGGGGGCCGAGAGCGTGCGCTCGTGGCGGAAGACGACTTTGTTGTCGTAGTCCTCGATTCGCACGAGCGCGATGAATCCCGTGCGGACGCGGCGCGTGTGCGTGCCCGGCACGAAGAATTCCTGCGAATAGACGTAGATGCCGGGCGCGGCATCCTGCATGAGGATCTTTTCGGCAATCCATTCATCGATTTTGGCCGCAGCGCGCGTGTACACGTTGTTTGCCGCGGTGTCGTCCGGCCCGACGCGGCCCTTTTCGACCGCAATCAGATTGTACGGGCTCGCAGCGTAATACCGATCCTGCATCGTGGGAGTGATCTTGTCGTACGGCTGTGTGAGCACGTCCTGCCCGGCGACGCGGCTCGTGTCGTAGCGGTACGCGCGAAAAGGTTGGATTTCCGCCATGAGGGCCTCAGTATGAAATTGTGGGTACCGCGGAGACCGAACATTGTAACAGCGTGCCGCGGAGGAGCAAAAAAAGATGGCAGCGGAGGAGTTGGGGTTACTGGCGCCGCCAGAAATCGGGGGAGGAGGTGGAAAATGCGACGCCAACGCGCGTCTTGCCCTTGATGCGCTGCCCAATGTGGACGACGCGGCATTCCAGTTCAGCTTGCGTGCGCATGTTGGTGAGAAAGAGCCGCTGGCCGCGCACGACCACGTTTTCGAGCGCCAGCAGGCATCCTTCGTCGTTGGCGTCGAGAGTTTCGGTTTCCTCGTGGAAGGGCTGCTTATCGACGTCCGAGCCGTAGACGAGCAGCGTTGCGCTGTGCGGGTGGCGAAGATCGCTGCGCCGATCGGACTCTTCGATGTTGTGCCCGCTTGATCGCGAGGAGTTGGCCTCACGTCCATGGGCGCGGGATCGTTGCCGTTCGGCCTGCTTCAGCGCTTCCCAGATGCGGCTCAACGCAATCTCCCAAGTGATTCGGGCCAAGCCCGTGCGACAACAATACTGGCCTGCGCGCCGCCCGACGCGAAAAGCATTGCCTCCGTTTTCGTTTCAGTAACCGGTGTATTTGGCCCGGCACGATGACGTGACACGAAATTGAGCGGCGCTTACAATGGAAATTCGGCGAAAGTGACGCGAATCCGACGGGAGAGAGCGTGGAAAGCAGGAACGGAAAATTTGCGGGGGTGCGGGCCCTGTTTTTCGACCTCGACGGCACGCTGATCGATTCGAAGCTCGATTTGGCGCTCTCGGTCAACGCGGCACTCGAGCACATGGGGCGGGCGCCGCTCGCGCACGAGACGATCTACAGCTACGTCGGTGATGGAGCTCCGTCGCTCGTCCGGCGGGCGCTCGGGGAAGGTGCGTCCGACGCGGAGGCCAAAGAGGGGCTCGAATACTTCCTTTCTTACTATCGCGCGCACATGCTGGACAACACGGTCACGTATTCCGGCGTCCGCGAGGGCCTGGAGTCGCTGAAAGAGCATCCCATGGCGGTGCTCACGAACAAGCCGGTGCGTTTCAGCCAGCGGATTCTCGAGGGGCTCGGAATCGCGCACTATTTCAAGTACGTCTACGGCGGCAATAGCTTTCAGACGAAGAAGCCCGATCCAGAGGGCGTCAACGTCTTGCTGCGCGACCTGGCGATTGCCCCGTACGAGGCGATGATGGTAGGCGATTCCGAGGTCGATGTGCGGACCGCGCGCAACGCCGGTACGTGGGCCTGCGGCGTCAGCTACGGTCTCGGCGCCGAGGGCCTGCGCGCCCACCCGCCCGATCTGATGCTCGATAGCCTCGCCGAACTTCCCGCGCACCTGACGGATTCGCGCGAGGCGGTGTAGAATCGCCGGCGCGCCGCTGCAATTTGCGCAGATGAGGGAATTGAGAATGAATACGATTCGGATTCTAGCCTTCTGTGCGCTGCTGGCGAGTGCAGCTTCGCTCGGACGCGCAGAGCAGAATCAGATTTGGACGGGGACGCTCGTCGACGCCTCTTGCTATGCGACCGACAGCACGCAGTCCGGCAACGACCATCTGGACATGAGGAAGTGCGGCACGGCATGCCTCAAGATGGGCAAGCCCGCGGGCATTGTTACGGCGGACAAGAAGTTTTTCATCCTGCTCGCGCCTTCGCCGGACATCGCCGAATATGTCGGGCAGACAATTCGCGTCACAGGGAAATTCCGCAATGGCGCGATCTTGGTGGATAAGCTTGAGGTGAAGACAGGCACAGGCTGGGTCGCAGCAAAGCTGAGCACGATGATGTGACGGGCAGCACGGCGCAGGAGACTCCGCGATCGATCGCAATCATAGAAGAACCTTCCCGAAGCGTCCTGCGTCCAACATTGGTGCCGTAAGCTCTGCATCGCGATAGCTGCAAGATCATTTTCGAAAGGCGGATGGACGAGCGTGCGTAAATTTGGTCTGTGGGCGCTTGCGGTAGCGGTCGTAGTCGCGGTGTGCGTGCTGGCCTATTTGCATCTCAACCGGATTCCCACGAATGTTGCCTACGTGAGCGAGGAAGATGGCGGCGTCTCCGTCATCGATCTCAATACGCTGCAGGTGGTGAAGCGCGTCCATCCCCAAGACGTTGCGCCGCGCGGCATCGGCCTCACGTTCGACGGTCAGTATCTGATCACGGCGAACAAAGACACGCGCGACATGGCTGTATTCGATACGCATGGCATGAAACTGAACCTGGTCCGCCGGATTCCGGTGGGCGACAACCCGGAATTCATCAAGATGTTTCCGAACGGCCGCTGGCTCTTCACCTCGTTCGAGCCGGGCTCATCGGGCGGGCCCCCGAAAGAAGCCGCCGTCGGCGAGCAAGAGGAAGAAAACGAGCAGCCGTCGCAAATCGTCTCGTTCAACGTGCAGGACTGGTCGCGCGGAACCGTCTTCACCGCTGGCAAGGAGACCGAAGGTCTTGAGTTTTCACCCGGTGGGGACTTGCTGGTCGTCGCGAATGAAGCGCAGGACAACCTCGGCATCTTCAACACGGGCACGGGCCAGCTCGTGAAGAACGTCGACATCTCGAAATACGGCAAGCGGCCGCGGGGCGTGAAGGTCTCGCCACGGGGAGATTCCTACGCGGTCACGATGGAGGGCTCAGGTACGCTGCTTCTGCTGGACAAAGACTTCAACTTGACGAAGACCGCGGTGACCGCCGCTAAGCCGTACGGCGTCGCATTCGATCATGCGGGGAAGAGAATTTTTGTCGCGGCGGCCGCGGCGCGAAAGTTGCAGGTCTTTTCGGCGGACTCGCTCCAGCTATTGGGCGAGGCACCAATCGGGCAGCGCTGTTGGCATTTCACGTTCACGCCGGACGATTCGAAAGTGCTGCTGGCGTGCGGCCGCTCGAACAACGTCTATGTGATCGACGCGAACTCGTACCAGCAGATCGCTGTGATCGGCGGATTCCAGACGCCGTGGGGCATCCTCACCTATCCGCGCGCCTACGGCAGCCTCGGGCTGCCTTAGGCTCGCAAGAGCATCCGTCAGCCTCACTGGCTCGATTCGGCCTCTAGCGGAGCTCCCGAAGGGCTCCTTCAAGCCATTCTGCGTACCAGAATGAAAACGTGGCGCGAGAGCCGTCCGTAAGTAACACCGGTTTGATTCCCATATCGTTGGCGCGATCGTCAAGCCAAAGATGTCCGGCCTGCTGGCCGGTCACGACCAACCAGACGCGCAATGCGCACCCCTCATGACAAATCGGAATAGCTCCATTCACGTACGAAGAGTCGAAGTACTTCCTTTCAAAGACCTGGAGCTGTCTGCCGTACTCCTCCTCATTGGTATCTATCAGCTCGGCGCTCGGCATTCCGCTCAAATCGTTCCATGCTTCAGTGAGAGGGAACGGTTGAGCCAGTATGCCGACGAAGTCGTCCCTTTCAGCCCAAGCCTCCAGCTTGCCGCCCAAGCCGTCCATCGTGCCTAGAGGAAAGATTCCGTAGAAAGACCCAGCGCCTCCGTTGCCAATCTCTCGGAGGAAGTGACGATAATCCGCAGGCAGATGGATGTGATGCTTTAGTTCAAAGGCAACGAGGTCGGCCTCAGCGACGGGAGGATTGAGGAGAAACTTGTGCTCGACAGCTCCGAAAGTCTTAGTTCGGCCGGCAGCGAGCTGCCGAAGGGACTCCTTGACGTAACTCCGATCAAGTGTGGCCATGCGTCCTCGGCCGACGATATGTTCTGTACTGTCGAGTCACCACTTCGGATTGCCGCAGGCGAAGCTGGCGGCGTCGAGCGGATCGCCCTTTCCATCGTAAATCGCGGCTTGCGGATACGGGCACGCGGGATGCGTGCGGTCCACCACGCCTGCGACCTTGTGCGAATTGATGATCTTGTCCGGCGCGACGCCCGTCGTCCGCCATTTCGTGACTACGTCGAGCGCGTCGAACGTGCCGTTGTCGCCGAGCCCGAATCCCGGGCACATCCCCATTCCCGGCACCATGAACAGTCGTACGAAATCGCGCGTCTCTTTGCTGTCGCCGATCGTTGCGAGAATGCTCTTGTAGTAGTCGACCATGCTGCGCGGAGGCACCGCCGTCTCCTCCCACGCTTGGTATATGAGCAGTTTCCCGCCATGCGCCTTGAACGCCCGCAAATCCGGGCTGTTTGAATCCACCAGCGGGCCGACCTTCGACTCGGCGAATTTCGTATCGCGGTCCACATCGAACGTGTGAAAATCCCACTTCGGATCTTCGTAGACCACGCTCTTGAAAAACCCATTGTTGATGCTCAGCGGCTCCGGACCCGTGATCATGACGCCCCATGCAATTTCGCTGCCCGGCTCAAAGCCCGGATAGATTTGCTTTCCGTCGGCGAACTTCGCTCCCTCATAAATCTTCTTCGCGGTTTCCACCTGCGGCCCGGTGAGGCATGAAGCGTAATCCGCCTTGCCCGCACAGCGGATCGTTTCCGGGTCGAAGTGGCAGCGCGTCGGGTCCTCAATGAACCCATCGCGCACGCCGTCGAGCGCATCGCATTTGTCGAGCACTGCGCGGTGAATCACCGGATACTTGCTCGGAGGGATGTAACCCGGCCCCTTCACCCCATCCTTTACGTTCACCCACGCGAGGTATTCCGAGCCCGCCTGCAGATGCGTGATGTAGTAGGCCGGATCGCCCGCAGCGATGCCGTCGTAATCGTTCGGATACTTCTGCGCTTCAGTGAGCGCCTGGTTGCCGCCTTCGTGGCAACTGCTCCAGAACGAAAGTTTCTCGGGCTTGCCGTAATACGCGCGGATCAGCGCCTTCGCGGCGACCGCGGTTTCGTGCACCGCGCGGTGCCCCCAGTCCGCCACTTTTTCAGGATGGCCAATGGCCCAGGCGTCCGGCGCTTCGCTCGTCGCGTTCACATCGAGATGGCCCGTATCCGTGGAGGCCGCAGCAGAGCCCCGTGCGACTTCGCGGCTCAGTCCTGCATAGCTGATCGAGCCGATGAATCCGGGATTACCGATGCCGATGTATTTGCCGTTCCAGTTTTCAGGGATTGGCAGCCAGACTTCGAAGCCAATGTGCGAATCGCTCGTGGGCGCCGAGAATCCTGCCACGCGACAAAACGGCACGGAAACCTTCAGGCCAGCCGGTGTGCCGAAGCGTCCGCCGGTGCTCGGCACGTCGAAGTCCGGCGGCGTGTGGATCGACGTCGCCTGCGTGATCGTCACATGCTCGATCTGCAGCGACGCGAGACTCTCGCACGATTGCTGCGCGCTTGCCCGCTCCGACGCAAACAGCATTGCAGCAAACAACGCCAGCGACAGAAACCCAGACGAAAGATTTCGCATGTGTCCCCCTCCAGCCCGTGCCCCAATTCGGTCGCGGATTATACACCCGCGATGCAAGGGACCGGAGTTGAACCTACTGCGAGTCTTTGCTTCTCCACAGCTTGACAGCCAGAAATTCAGTGCAATAATCCGCGGCGCATCGAACGATTCTCGCGCGCGAGGGTGGAAGTGAAATCGGTCTCGGCATTGTGTGTTGCAGCGGCGAAGGAAACTTCTTCGCGCTCGACGCCGTCACCGGCAAGCCGCTCTGGGACATCTATCTGGGCTCGTCGCTGCGTTCGAATCCGGTCACGTATGCAGTCAATGGAAAGCAGTACGTCTTCGTCACCGCCGGTACGACGTACTTCGCTTTCAGCCTGTCGTAGCGATGGCTTCAGCGAGATTTCTGGCAGACATCTTCATTGGAGCAACAATATGCAAATGAAATCGGTGCATCGTCTGGCGCTTTCCGCACTCGCGCTCTTGATCATCGCGCTGATGGCGGCTCCGCCGTCTCGCGCGGCGGCGTCGCAATGCGACCGCGCGTGCCTCGAAGGCTTCGTCAATCAATACCTCGCAGCGCTTGCGGCGCGCGATCCCTCGCGCCTGCCTTTTGCCGATGATGTGAAATTCACCGAGAACACGGCGAAACTGAAAATCGGCCAAGGCTCGTGGGACACGTTCAACGGTATCGGCACGTACAAGCTCTATTTCGCAGAGCCCGACGCGGGCCAGGTCGGCTTCATCGGCGTGATGAAGGAATGGGACAACCCCGTCATTTTTTGCCTCCGCCTGAAAGTGGCCGACGGGAAAATCGCCGAGGTCGAAGACTTCGTCGTGCGCGATGCAAATGCCGCGAAGGGGCTCGATGCGATGGGGCAGCCGAATCCGCTCCTCGTTACAGAGATCCCCGCCGCGGAACGCGCCACGCACGAGGAACTCGTCAAGACCGCCAACATGTATTTCTCCGGCCTGCAGAATAACGACGGCAAGGGCGTGTATCCCTTCACCGACGATTGCAACCGGATTGAGAATGCGTCGCAGACCACGAACAACTCCGAGCGGTACAAGAGTGATCCGAGCATCGGCAACGAGATCATGAGTCTGGGATGCACGGCGCAGTTCAAGTCGGGATATTTCAGAATCGTCACCCGGATTCGCGATCGGCGTTTTGTGATCGTCGATCGGGAGCGCGGGCTCGCATTTGCGTTCGCCTTCTTCGATCACGCGGGCACGGTGAAGTCGATCCCGCTTACCGACGGCAGAATCGTGCCCGCAACGCTTCGTCACCCATTCACTTGGGAAGTGGGCGAGCTATTCAGAATTGAAAAAGGAAAGATCCGGTTCATTCAGGCCGCCCTCACGCAGGAGCCGTACGGCATCAAGTCCGGCTGGGGCCCGGAAGGCGAGAAGACAACGCCCGCCGCGGCGGCGAAATCATCGGAAAGCGCTGGCGCCAATTGCGACCGAAAGTGCCTGAATGATCTGGTGGACAAGTACCGCGCCGCGCTTGTCGAGCACAACGCTTCGCTCCTTCCGCTGGCGCCGGGCACGCGCTACACCGAAAACGCGCAGGATTTGAAATTCACTGACGGCCTCTGGGGCACGCTCACCGGTTGGGGCAGCTACAAGCTCTATATGGACGATCCGGAAGAAGGGCAGGTTGGCTTCGTCGGCGTTACGGACGAAGCGGGCATGGCGGGCCTGCTCTGCACGCGCATCCGCGTCGTCAACAAGAAGATCACAGAAATCGAAGCGCTCATTACGCGCAAGGAAACCGCGGCGGGTTTCACCCGTCCCGACGGATTCACGGATCCGAAAATCGCGCCCGCAATCGCGGGATTCTTCGAAGATGTTCCCGAATCCGATCGTGAATCGCGCAAAGACCTGATCGCGCAGACTGATCTCTATTTCGACGGCATCGAGAAAAGCAGTGGCAGCATCGTCCCGTTCGCCCCGGATGTCATCCGCGTCGAAAACGGCACGCAGACGTGCCCATCCACATTCGGCTCTCTTTCCAAAAACGGCCAGCCCGTGAGCTGCGCCGCGGGCCTCGATTCCCACATCTTCGAATACATTTATCCGATCAGCCCCCGGCGCTACATCGTTGTCGATCGTCAGCGCGGCATCGTGATGGGCAATTTCATGTTCAACACGTCGGGAAAAGTGAAGAGTGTGAATGTGCCGGGCGTCGGAAAAGTGGATGAATCGCCTGCGGCGCTGCGCCCCTTCAGCGAAGAAGTCGCCGAGATTTTCAAGATCAAGGACGGCAAGATCCACTCGATCATCGCCGTAATGACCGGCCTGCCTTACGGTGACACCTCCGGCTGGTAGTAGGCGGGTAGTGTCGCCGTCAGTGCAGAATTACTTGGACCGAACCAGCCACAGGATCGCAACCATGGCCCCTACGGCGATCGTCATCACTCCAAGGGCGATGAAAACCCGCCCCTGATCCCCGGGCCGGCTCGTCAGCTCTATTTGGTCCCGGTCCGAAACGAAGGTTGGGAACCCTTTCTTGTAGGACTGCCACAGAAAGAAATAGGGGACCCCCTCCACGGCCGCATAAATTGCCAGATAAATCGCCAGAGACCGCAGCAAATGTTGGTACGGCCTGCCCATTTCATCCAGGTTGATGATGAATGTCGCCATACTGCACGCCACTAGCGATCCGAGCACAACAACCAAGAAATGAGCGAAGTAAAACATCTTGAGGAACGATTTGATCTTCAATTCGTCAGCCGGTGACCTCACGATGTAGCCCCGGTTGCGGCGGTCTCCGCTGAAGACGACTACGCGGCCCGCTTTGTCATCTCGAAACGCCCGGCCGACGACCGCGTCGATAAAGCCCATCTGTGGTCTCCTTGGTTCGGTTCCTTGCTTGCGGCTATCTTCAAATTACGTCATGGAAGAGATGGCCGCGCCACGCGGATGCAGTACAGGTGTGATGGCCCGGTTAACAGCGATCCGACGGTCAGCAGCTTTAGGGCTGATCCCTAAGACAGAATTGACTTTCTCCGATGCGCTGACTATCTTGAGGGCACTTGTACGGCATACTGCACGATGTCTGTTGTCGCCGGGTGGGCGGGAACTCAGGGGGATGCGACTCATGAAACGAAATTCAAATTGGCTGCTTGGCATTGCGCTGCTTGCCGCCGGTTTGTGCACAGCCGCGGCTGCGTCGGCGCAGGTCACGCTGGAAGTGATGAATCCGCGCGGCGAGATTCCTCCGCCGAAGACGCTGGGGATCAGCCCGCGCGGCGGAGCTCTCGACGGCAAGAAAATCGTCCTGATCGACAACGGCAAATACGGCGCGAGCAATTTTCTCGACGTGCTTGCCGACATGATCAAACAGAAGTATCCCTCCGCGACCGTCGTGATGTACCCGAAACCGGCGGCGCAAACGATTACCGACCTCCCCAAGTGGTATCCCACTGTGAAACAGCAGGGCGACCTGTTCGTTTTCGGTGTCGGTGATTGAGGGAGCTGCACGTGGTGGGGTTCCCACGACACAATCGAAATTGAAAAGACCGGAATGCCGGGCGTTTACTTCACAACCACAGAATTTCTAGACGACGCGAAGTCCGCTGCGAAAGACCGCGGCATGCCGGGAATCCGGACCCTCGCGCTTCCCGCGGACAAGTATTACGTTGCGCGCGGAAGCAAAGAAGTGCTGCAGCCGATCGCCGATCAGTTTTTCGCCAAAATGGTGGATGACCTGACGCGGCCGCTGACGGCCGAGGAAGCGAAGCCTTCTCAGGCGCAACTACTCCACGAAAACGCGAACATCAAGGTCACCGGCAAGGACTTTATGGATGCGTCGGTGAAGGTGAACGAGATGTTCCTCGAAAGTCGCTGGGCCGACGGCTTGCCGATCGTCCCGCCGACTCCCGAACTGGTGAAAGCGATGGAGGCGGGGACCACACTTCCGCCGCAGAAAGTGATCGGGCAAGTGGCGCCAAAGAGCGGCACGGCCACCGTCGAGAAGATCGCGATCAATTCCGTGATGGCGGGAGCCAAGCCGGAATATTTCCCGGTGATCCTTGCCGCGATGGAAGGCTTCACCGATAAGCACTACGATCTGACGCACGTGATGGCGTCCACAGGATCCTTCACACCGGTTGTAATTGTGGATGGTCCGATCGCGAAGGAACTCAACTTCAATTCCGGGATCGGGATGCTCGGGATCGGCTGGCAGGCGAATAGCACCGTAGGCCGTGCGATCCAGCTTTCGCTGTTGAATCTCGGCCAGACGTGGCCGCAGGTCAACTTCATGGGTCTCACGGGGCGGCTTGAGGGCTATACGTTCTACACGTTCTCAGAGGATACGGCTAAGAGTCCGTGGGAGCCCTACAACCTGAGCCAGGGCTTTCAGACCGGGGACAGCACGGTAACGGTCTCGTCGGCGGGCAACCCGCAGGTTTTCGGCGGCGGTGCTGTAGCTCCGTGGACCGCGCAGGGCGTGATCGATCAAATGGTCGCGACAATCAAGACCCGGGGAGTGGCTTGGCCTCACGCTCAAAAGCACATCGTGGTGCTGCACCCCGATTGCGCGGTCGAGCTCGCGAACAAGGGCTATACACGAAAGAGTCTGCAGGAATATCTTTACGAGCAGACTCGCGTGCCTTACGAGAAGGTATCGGGGGGAGGAGCGGCATTTGGGGAAGGCTCGGAGGAAGCACTGATCCGCGCCTCGATAGCCGACGGCCGCATTCGACCCGACCGCGCGCAGATTTTCCTGGATAATCTCAAGCCCGGAGGCCGCGTGCCGGTTGTTCAGAGCCCGGACGATTTTCACATCGTCGTGGCGGGAGGCTCGCCCGGATATGATCTGCTCTTTACCTATCCGGGAACGAACTGGGCGCACCAAACTGTGAAAATCACGGGCGCGACGCTCACGACAGCGGGCAAATAGTGACTTTCGGTTTGTCGAATGCTTTTTGCGAAGCGTCTTCGCGACGGAATCCGGCGCGGAGAAATCACGTGTAGCGTCAGAATTTGGACGCGCCCGCACGTCAAAGTCGGCGGTCGGTACCGAATGGAGGAAGGCGAGATTGAAGTGGACTCGATCGAGCCCATTGGTCTTCCCGACATCACTGCGGAATTGGCGCGGTCATCGGGATTTCTCGGTGTTCTCGATCTGCTCAAAGTGGCCAAACACGGCCGCGGCGACAGGATCTTTCTGATTCGGTTCCACTACTTGCCGCCTCGCCGGCGCCGCGGTGCTGCGCGGCCGCGGCGAACCGGGTGCCCCACCCTCGTATTGTGAGGGTAGGTCTCTGAGCCACACGGGTAACCTGTCGCAGCTTCACCGCGTCTGACGGCTTAGGCACGCGCCATTTGGGGGAATTTACATTTGAAAAAACTTGCTGTCGTCGCAGGGCTGGTTCTTGCCGCTGTCTTTCTGCTCAAAGCTCAGGAGGGCGCGCCGCCTGCGCCCGGACCCGGCGGTCCCGGCGCTCGCAATCCCGCCGCCGAAGCGGCGCGCGCCGCAGCGGCGGATCGCGGGCACGGACTCTTCAAGACGAACTGCTCCGCATGTCACGGCGAAGACGCCACGGGCGGGCGCGGCGCCGATCTGATCCGCTCTACGCTTGTTCGTCACGACAAGAACGGTGAATTGATCGGGCCCGTCATCGCCAACGGACGCATCGAAAAGGGCATGCCGTCGTTTCAACTGACGGATGCACAGGTCGCGGACATCGTTGCGTTCTTGCAGGCGCAGATCACGTTGTTTGACCTGCATACGCGTTTCGGTCCTTATCCCAACGACATTCCTGCCGAACGCCTTGCCACCGGCACAGTCGAAGCCGGCAAATCCTACTTCGACAGTCATTGCTCCAGCTGCCATTCGCCGACGGGCGACCTCGCCGGCATCGCGAAAAAGTACAATCCGCCCGATCTGGAGGTGCGCTTCCTTTATCCCTCAGGCACGCCCTCGACGGCAGTCGTCACGCTGCCTTCGGGCCAGAAAATCGAGGGAACGGTTCTTTTGAACGACGATTTCTACATCGCCATTCAGGGCAAGGACGGCTGGTATCACTCTTGGCCGCGCAGCGCCGTGAAGGTCGAGATCACCGATCCGCTTGCCGCGCACGCCGCGCTGCTTGAGAAGTACACAGACGCGGACATGCATAACCTCTTTACCTATCTGGAGACCCTGAAGTGAAGCAGTTTGGCTTTCTCCATTCTTTCTTGGCCCAACCCCACGCGTTTGTCATTCCAGCGATGGAGCGGCCAAGTTCGAGCAGCGCGACATCAGTTCGTCATTCTGAGCGGAGTCGCGCGTTCGTGCATTTCCCACAGCGCAGCTGTGGGCGCGTGACAAAGTCGAAGAATCTCTCTTCCTTTCTCGTCGCCCTCATTTTCTGCATGTGTTCTTTCGCAAGCAGCCTTTCCGCCCAGGAACTCGATCCGGCGAAGCTTCTGAAGCCTCCCACCGACACGTGGCCGACATTCAATGGTGACTACACCGGCCGTCGCTACAGTCCGCTCACGCAAATCAATCGAGAGAACGTCGGCTCGATCACTCTCGCGTGGGCGTTTCAGACGCACTCGCGCAGCCTCGAATCGATGCCTCTTGAAGTGAACGGCATCATGTACATCTCCGGAGGCAACGAGATTTGGGCCGTCGACGCGCGCAACGGCCGCCAGATTTGGCATTTTGCGCGCCCTGGAGCGCCCCTCGGCGGCGGCAACAAAGGCCTCGCGATGTGGCACGACCGCCTCTATATGACCACGCCAGACGCGCAACTGCTCTGTGTCGATGCGCGCAACGGAAAAATGCTCTGGCAGATTCAGATCGACGATCCGACGCTCAAAGCCTTCGGCGGCGTCGCACCGCTGGTGATCCATGATCACATTATCGTCGGTACTTCCGGCGATACAGCGGACCTCCCCGGCTTTCTGCTCTCCATCGATCCGATGGACGGCAAGATTCAGTGGCGGTGGGATGCCATGCCCAAGCCCGATGACGCCGTGGCGTGGAGCACTTGGCCGCACGATACCAATGTCTCCACGCGCGGGGGCGGCATGACTTGGATCACCGGCACCTACGATCCCAATCTCAACCTTCTTTACTGGGGCACGGGCAATCCGCATCCCGTCGAGAATGGCGACGCGCGCCTTGGCGCGAATCTGTATACCTGCTCGATCGTCGCCCTCAATCCCGATACCGGAAAGCTCGTCTGGTATTTCCAGTCGTCGCCGCACGACACCCACGATTGGGACACAGTCATGACGCCGGTGCTCTTTGACGGCACTTTCAAGGGCAAGCCGCGAAAGATGCTCGCGCAGGCCAATAAGAACGGCCTCTTCTTCGTCCTTGATCGCACCAACGGCAAGTCGCTGATCTCGGAAGCATTCGTTCCGGCGAATTGGGTCAAGGGCTACGATGATCGCGGCCAGCCGATCCCCGATCCTGACAAAGAGCCAAAGCCTGACGGCGTGCTGGTCACTGGTGGCGTGGGGACGAACTGGCAGGCGCCCAGCTACGATCCGGAAACGGGCCTCTTTTATGTGAACTCGCGCGAGACGATGGGCGTCTTCTATCTCACGATGCCAGGAAAATCGGCCGAGGGCTGGGCCGGCCGCGATTTCTTCCTTGGCTCGAAATCGATGCTGAAAGCCATCGATGTGCAAACCGGAAAAATCCGGTGGATGGCCGATACACAGGGGCGCGGCGGCCAGTCCGGCATCCTGACGACCGCGGGCCGCCTCGTCTTCACTGCGGACATGTCGCAGAATCTCGTCGCGCTCGACGCCGTCACCGGCAAAGTCCTCTGGCACATGTATCCCGGCGGCTCGCTCGGTACCGGCCCGATGACCTACGAGCTCGATGGCCGCCAGTACGTCGTCTACATCGCCGACAGCGTTGCCTACGCGTTCGCTCTGCCCTCGCGCTGAGGTTTTGCGTCGCCCTCTGGCTCGATGGCAGGCCGAAGTTCTTGAAACCTGCCCTCGCACCACACGTCTAATACTCTGTGAGGCCGATCGATTGGCGTCCCGCGGCGCGGCTGTCGCGAAGTTGCTGATAGGCCGTAAGTACATTGTCTTGACAGCCTTGGGCGGCGTAGTAACATCCGTCGTTAGAGCCGCAAAGTAGGGTTTGGAAAGCATTTCGGCCGGTCATAACTCAGGGAGGTCTGTCATGAAAAGCATGGTGAAGTGGCTCGCGCTCGGCTATCTGGCGGTCGCCGTACTTATGGCGCTGCCGGCGCGCACCGCTGCGCAAGAGGAGGGTGGGCAGGGTTTCGAAGACCCCACCGCGCAGGCTCCTCCGCCTGAGTTCATCTCCCCGGCCGACGTCAAGAAAATGATGGACAATCACGACACGAGCTTCGTCCTTGTGGATACGCAACCCGAGGAAGCTTTCGCCGAAGGCCACGTTCCCGGAGCGATCAATTACCCGTGGGTTCCGCAGGTGAAGCCTCCCGTGCCGCTTCCGCGGAACAAGATGCTCGTTATGTATTGCCCCTGCCAGCATGACGAAGATTCGATCGACATGTACAAGAAACTCACCGAGTTCGGCTACCTCAACACCAAGATTCTCGAGGGTGGCTGGTACAAGTGGGTTGCGCTGAAGTATCCGGTGGAAGGCACCGACGCTGCGAGCGCGATCAAGATGGCAGAAGCCGCCGCTGCCAACGCCGCCGCTCCAGCGCAACCGGCTGCTGCTCAGCCCGTTGCCGCCACGACGACTGTTGCGGCTGGCCCGCTCACTTCGGGCCGCGCGGTTGGAGCGGTCACGCCGTCCCTCCGCGTGATCGACGTGACCGGCAAGTACAAGGGTCAGGACACCTGCTACGTTTGCGAATACGGTCCCGCGCCGACCGTCATCGGCTTCTTCAATAAGCCTAGCGATCAGGCCGCGGACTTGATCGTCAAGCTCGACGCGCTGGTGAAGTCGCAGAAGAACCTCAAGGGCTTCGTCGTGATGACCGAAGGTGCCGAGTCCAAAGACTGGCTCGAAAAGCTTGCGGCGGATAAGGGCATCCAGATTCCGCTCGTCTACTTCGCGAGGGGCCTGCAGGATTCCGGCATGCGCATCTACAAGCTGAATCCGGCCGTGGACAACACGGTTCTCGTCAACATCAATCGCCAGGTGGTTGCGAACTTCGTGAACGTCACTGGCAGCTCGTTCCAGCAGGTGGAAGACGCGTCGGTGAAGATGCTCGCGTCGGCTTCGGCCACGCAGGGGAGCGGCCAGTGAAAAGAGACTGGCTTTCGTGGCACAGACACTCCTGTCTGTGCGCCTTTGCTGTGCTCCTTATGATCAACGTGACCG
>Ga0187782_10000009_pt1 | contig 118238 bp, 112 predicted proteins | sample 0715_SJ02_MP15_2_FD_132454 | JGI IMG/M metagenome (GOLD analysis project Ga0187782, IMG submission 132454) | Tropical peat soil microbial communities from peatlands in Department of Meta, Colombia - 0715_SJ02_MP15_20_MG | ecosystem: Environmental > Terrestrial > Soil > Wetlands > Peat... | reverse complement strand
TTCGATCCCCACCGCCCCTACCAATATTCTGGCAGGACTTCAGTAGTGTTCCGCCACGCTCGATTTGTCTACGTCCACTTGTCGATCGAGACGCTCCGGCCGTAGTTCATATTGCCGACCTGGAAGAAGGCGTTCGTTTGGCCGCCGGTGACGACCAGTTCGATGTTTTCGGCCTTCGGCCAGCACGGAATCCGCTCATCGTCAGCAGCCTTCCACCACGTGGCGTAGGGCTCCTCGCCCTTGAGCGCGCGCGGATACAGCCACACGTGAGCCAGGAAGGACTCGCGATATTCCTTCGCCGTGATCGTGGAATTCTTCCACAGCCAGGCTTGCAGCTTGTCCTTGGTGTCGTAGCCCTGGTCCACGAGAGCCTTTGCCGTCAATGGATCGCAGACGACCACGCAGTTGAACATCCGAGCGAGCGTCGGAAACATGCTGCTGATCTGCTCGTCGAACTTTAGTTGCATCGCGCCCGCGCCCTTCGCGCCGTGGCCCATGCGCATGTCCCAGCCGTTGAACACGCTGACGACGCTTTCCTCAGGCTTGAACCCCTTCTGCACGTGAAAAGGAGTCCATGGACTGCTTTTTTCATCCTCAACAATTACGACATTGTTGTAGTTCAGATTGTTGCCCTGGCCGCCCCAATACGTCTGCCCGGGTATGGAGCCGGGACCGAGATTCTTGCCGAGCAACGACCATGCGCGCCCGATGGTGGCGTTGGGCTGCGCAAAGGGGCTGAGAGCGCCGATCGTGTAATTCATGTTCAGCTTGTCGCGAATGGGACCATTGATCACCAGAGCGTAGCCGAAAGAAGTCGTCGATCCGCCCAGCGCGAGTTCGCCTGTCGAGGCGATCGCAAGAATCACCGGGAAGTACGAGGGGTCGCAACCAGCCATCACTGCGTTCACCGCCACCTGCTTGACCGTGTACTTCCATCCAGCCGTTCTCCCAACCGCCTCGTCCGGCTGGTGGGTCGTGCCCTTGAGCATCGCCGCAACTTTTTCTTCTGTGGGGATGATGATCGGCATGTAATCCGTCATCTGGTTGTCCATGAAGTATTTTTGGAGGTTGTCCGCCGTGTCGGGGCCGAACGTCGCCGGACCCAGTGAAACTGGCTGCAAGCCCGAAATCTGATCCTCGGCAGTGAGGGGCGTGGTCAACCCGCCGATGATCTCCTTCATGAACGGCGCTTTCGTAACTGGGTCGGCGCCGTCCACCAGCGCGCGCAGTTGCTCCGGCGTCTTGCCCCAAACGGGATGAACCGTGAATGCGATGCGCAGCGTCGGCATGCCTCGCTGGGCCGCCGTGGATTTCGCCAGATCCCTATACGCTTCCGTGATTATCGGAACAGCGGGAACGCCCATCCTTTCCATCGTTACGCAGTGACCGACGGTCGCTGGAGTGCAGCCCCCTCAATGCCCGATGGCCATGATGGTCGCGTTGCCATTGGCCTTGATCTCCGCCCACAGCTTCGGATCATCTTCGGGATACGTGCCGACCTTCTTTCGAAGGACGGTCTTCACGCTGGGCATGTTCTGCTGAAACCACGCCGCCACTTGTTGCAGCAGGATGTCGGCGCCGAAGAAACCTGTGTCGACGAGATAGACAGTCTTGCCGTCGAGCGAGCTCACCGTACGCGCGGCCATCGGAAACCGATTTACCGGAGGCGGAGTGCCCTTGGGAGAAAGCGCTGTCAGCTTCGATTCGGACCCAGCGCCAGCTTCCGCACCCTTCTTGGGTTCCCGTCCGTCCGCCTCCGCGGCGGAGCCAGCCAGAAGCGCTGGAGACATTCCCAACAGCGACAGCAGCCTTCGTCGGTTCACTTTCATGAATGCAATTCTCCTCCCATCGTCGAGTTAGGACTACGGCAAACTGAAAGCGACAAAACAGTTTCCGGAAGCTCCGATCAAGTATTGCTTGCCCGCGACTTCATAGGTAATTGGATTCGACTCCGCGCTCGTTCCGCCCACAGTGAACTCCCATAGTAACTTGCCCGTCATAGCGTCGAGCGCGAAGAAATTGCCTTCATCGCTGACGGAAAAGACCAGCCCGCCGGCAGTCGCAAGCGTGCTGACTTCTGCTGGAGCAAGCAGCCGGTACTCCCACTTCAACTTGCCCGTCGTCGCTTCGAGCGCGCGAATCGCTCCGTACGATTCGTCTCCGGACAAATTGATTCGTCCGCCTCCGCCGAAATCCGGAAAGTGCACTTTCGGCTCGCCAGCTACAGTGTACGCGCCCGTTTCGCGAGCGGAAACGTAGAACAACTTCGTTTCTGGGCTGTAGGAAGGGCTGTTCCAGTTGGTGCCGCCATGTCCATCGGGATACACCAATCGTCCCTCCGGCGTCGGCTCCGTGTCGGGCAGTACGATGGGACGGCCATTTGCGTCGAGCCCCTTCGCCCACGTTTGATGAACGAATGGGCCGCCGGCCACGAACTTTCCCGTCACACGATCTAAGACGTAATAGAAGCCATTCCGGTTCGCGAGCGCCAGCAGCTTTCGAGGTTTGCCGTCGACCGAATCGTCAAACAGCACGGGAACCTGAATAGCATCCCAGTCGTGCGTGTCGTGCGGCGTGAACTGAAAATACCACTTCATCTTTCCGGTGTCGGGATCGATCGCGAGAACCGAATCCGTGTAGAGATTGTCTCCCTCGCGGTTTTGTCCGTTGTAGTCGGGAGCGGGATTGCCGGTGGTCCAGTACAGCAGGTTCAGTTCCGGATCGAACGACCCGGTTCCCCACGTACCCGCGCCGCCCGTGCCCGTCATGTCCTTGCCCCAAGTTTCCGAGCCAGGTTCTCCGGGAGTGGGGATCGTCCAAAGGCGCCACAGGCGTTTGCCGGTTTGTGCGTCGTACGCGTCGACGAATCCCCGTATCCCGACATCTCCTCCGGAAATACCAACGACGATCTTGCCATCGAGCACCCGGGGCGCGCCGGTCATCGCATAGCCCTGATTGTTGTCATCCACGTGCGTGTTCCATTTCACGGCGCCTGTTGTGGCATCGAGCGCCACAAGGTGCGCATCGAGCGTTTCCGTATAGACCGTGTTTCCGAAAACGGCCACACCGCGATTCGAGCGGTGCACGCCGATGGTGTAAATCCTCTCCGGAAGCTTGGCTGACCAACTCCAGATCTTCGTGCCGAAGCGCGCATCGAGAGCCGTCACTGTGCTCAGCGGTTCGGTCACATACATGATTCCGTTCACCACCACCGCGGACGATTCAAACGGCTGCAGCGGGTGGCTCGGCTGATAGATCCAGGCCGGTTTGAGGCTATGAACATTTTCGCGGTTGATCTGCGTCAGCCTCGAGTAGCGCTGCGAGGGGTAGTCGCCCCCGTACATCAGCCAGTCTTGGGGCGTGCTGTCCGCATGCAGCAACTGCTGGTAGGTCACATCTTGCGCGAGCAGGGAAGCCGGAGCCAGCGAGAGTGATGTGGCAACGACGAGCGCCGATAGCAAGTCCCTCATTGCTCGCCCTTCAGACTGGCGAGATAGGCCACCAGGTCGTCCAGCTGCGTCGCTGACAAAGCGTCCTTGAAGCTTGGCATGAAGCTTTTCCCGGGCTCCTTTTCCAGAGAGCGCAAATCCGGTTTCCAGAAGCTGTGAAATTTTCCAGCGGCATCCTTCAGGACAATCGTGAACGAATCTTCGCCGATGCGCATTCCTTCGGTCACGTGTCCGTCTTTTTCGACCGCACGAAACACCAGGTATTGGGTCCAGCTATTGCCAAACGGCCCAGCTTCCATCTTGGGCAGATTTAGGCCGGGATCTTGCAGGCGCGCCTTCAGGCCGGCCGCTCCCCGCATCGCGCCGATCCGGGTCAGTTCCGGTCCGATGCTGCCGCCTTGCCCGGCGATCATGTGACAAGCCGGACAGCCGCTCGATCGGTAGAGCGCTTCGCCAGCCTGAGGATTGCCTGTGACACTCGAAGGCCCTGAAGCGCCGCCCAACTTGACTACGTACGCCGCGACGTTCGCTGCTTCTCGTTCAGAAAGGGTGGAAGATCCTGGCATCGCCGTGCCCGGAATTCCTCGCCGGACGATGCCTTGTACGGCCGGGGCGCCCAGGCCAGCCGCAACTCCCCGCAGGTCGGGACCATCTCCGCCACTCGCATCGATACCGTGGCAGGGCGAACAGTTCTGCACGAATAGACGTTTGCCCTGTTCAAGGTCAGGCGGAGTAGCTTGGGACGCGGCAGAGGCAGAAGAGTTCTGTGCAGCCTGAGATTCCTGGCTCGTGGCTCGGGCACAGTAAGACATGTAGAAGGCCAGAGCCCATGCCATAGACGCCAAGGTGACGAACCGGACGCATCTTCCTGCCGCCACACATCCCCCTGCCCACCCCTGAAGTATCCCTGCCCAAAATTGTCGTCGGTTCTGGAATGAATAGCATAAATACCGCGCCCGTCGCCAGCCTTCCCTACGTCTGCTTGCACACGCAACCCAGCTCTTCCTGCGAGGACAAGGGCGCCGCGTCGGACGCCCGTCAGCGTCCGGTAATTCTTGAATCGGGGCACGACGCGTCACATCCAACTAGGGTGTGGTTTGGGGCGCACCCGCGTCGGTGCAGACACGCCGGGGATTTGCTATCCTAAACCGGACCAAACAACCATGAAGGCTTCCAACGCACTCTGGAAGGAACGTCTTGCTGGCAAGATGCCCGAGGATCTTGGCCACGAGGTCGATATTTTTGACAATGAAGTCGCTCTCCGCAAACAGGGCAAGCTCGACGAGCGCCTTTTCGCGGAAACTCGCCTGCGACGCGGCGTCTACGGCCAGCGTTATGACAACGGCCAGCGCCACGATGGCGCCAGAGTGCAGGAAATGAAGTATCCCTCCGGCGCGCTCACGAAAGGCCCGTCCACGATGTGGGACGCGCCCGGTATGCAGCGAATCAAGATTCCGGGCGGCGGTCTCAACGCCGAGCAGCTCGAAACGCTCGCGGAACTCGCGGAGGAATACTCGGACGGCATCGCGCACGTCACCACGCGTCAGGACATTCAGCTCCACTACGTCCACATCGAAGACACGCCGACGATCATGCGCCGCCTGGCTGCCGCGAAGATCACGACCCGCGAGGCGTGCGGCAATTCGGTTCGCAACGTGACGGCCTGCCCGTACGCTGGTGTCTGCGCCGACGAGGTCTTCGACGTCACGCCCTATTCACGCGCGCTCTCGAAATTTCTTCTGGGCCATCCCGATTGCCAGAACTTCGGCCGAAAATTCAAGCCTGCGTTCAGCGGGTGCGCGCAGCACGCTTGCGGCCTGACGAGCCTGCACGATATCGGCTTCATCGCCGTAACGCGCAACGAAAACGGAGTAGAGAAGCATGGTTTCGATGTGTACGTTGGCGGCGGTTTGGGCGCAGTCCCGTACATGGCGAAGCGCTTCGACTCGTTTGTTCCCGCCGAAGAGATTTTGCCTCTCACTCAAGCGGTTGCCCGCGTCTTCGCGCGCTTGGGCGAGAAGAAGAACCGCAACCGGGCTCGCATCAAGTTTCTCGTGCAGGACCTTGGCATCGAAAAGTTCAAGGCACTGGTGATCGAGGAGCGCAAGACGCTCACGCCCGATCCGCGTTGGACGGGTCTCATCGCGGACGCCATGAAGTCTGAGGAAGCCCCGTTGCGGCCGGGCGGGGAAGTTGAAGCGCAGGGCTCGGAAGCCTACCAGCGATGGTTGAAGTCGAACACGCGCCCGCAAAGGCAGCCGGGCCACGTTGTGGTGACCGTGGCGCTTCCTCTAGGGGACATTACGGCGAACCAGCTTCGTTCACTCGCCGACATCGTTCGCCGATTTACGAAGGAAACCATTCGGACAACCGTCGAGCAGAATTTCGTGATTCGCTGGGTCAGCCGCAAGGATTTGCCCGAAATTTATGAGGCGTTGCAGGCAGCGCATCTGGCTAATCCCGGCGCCGGGACGATCGTCGATGTGGTGACGTGCCCCGGCACGGACACGTGCAAGCTGGGCATCTCGTCGTCACGCGGTCTGGCAGCCGAACTGAAGAAGCGCCTCGGCGAGAGAAGTTTCCATTCCGATGAGGCCGTCGAGAATCTGCACATCAAGATCAGCGGCTGCTTCAATAGCTGCGGGCAGCATCACGTGGCAGACCTCGGGTTCTACGGCGTGAGCCGTAAGGTCGGCGGATATGCGGTGCCTCATTTCCAGGTCGTGCTCGGCGGGGAGTGGGAACACAATGGCGGCTCCTACGGTCTCCCGGTTGCGGCGGTTCCGTCAAAGAACATTCCGAAGGTCGTCACGCGTCTGACAGGGCGCTACGTGGAAGGCCGCAATCCCGGCGAATCCTTCAAGGACTTCATCAAGCGCATCGGTAAGGTGGAATTGAAGAATCTTTTGGACGATCTCACGCGTCCACCCGCGGGCGATCGCTCGTTCTTCAGTGACTGGGGTGATCCGCGCGAGTATACCCTCGAGGATATGGGCACCGGCGAGTGCGCCGGAGAAGTCGTCTCCTCCGTTGATTTCGATCTCGGCGCTGCGGAAAGAGAAGTGTTTGAGGCGCAGCTCGCGTTTGAAAACGGACAAATCGAGCAAGCAGGGAAGACCGCGTATCGCGCGATGCTGCACGGAGCAAAGGCGCTGGTGAAGATCAACGATCCTTCCGTCTCCGAGGACGCGGATCGCATCGTTTCGGAGTTCCGCAAATATTACTTCGACACGCAGAAATTTTTCGATCCCTTCGCGGGAGGCAAGTTCGCGCAGTACCTCTTTGACGCCCACCAAAAGTCCGGCATTCCTTACACTTCCGATTCGAGCCGTTATCTGATCGATGAAGCCCAGCTTTTTATCGACGCTGCTCACAGCTGTTACAACCGTTTGGGCACGACGGCTATCGTCTGAAGTGAAGGGACGCATCTGAATGGATTTTCAACACGTCAACGTGAAGCTTCTTGTGCAGGCGCCCGAGTCATTTGACCTCGAGCCGCTGATCCCGGTGTTTCACCGCTGGATTCAGGGACAGGTGTGCGAGGAACTGCTGCTGGATATCGCCGACTATCGCCACGTGCCCGAGGGGCCGGGGATTGTCCTTATCGGGCATCAGGCCGACTACAGCGTCGACAACACGAACGGTCGCCTCGGTGTCCGCTACAATCGCAAAGCGCCGCTCGACGGCAGCAATCAGGACCGGCTGAAGCAGGCGACCTGTTCGGCGCTCAAAGCCTTCCAGAAACTCGAAGCGGAGGCTGCGCTGGCGGGAAAGCTTCGTTTCAACGGTCACGATGTCGAACTGTTCATCAACGACCGGCTTCTCGCGCCCAATCGAGAGGAGACTCACCGGGCGCTAGACGGCGAGTTCCGGCGGCTCTTCGACAAGCTGTTTCGCGCCAATGATTACGTGATGTCGTATGACGCCGATCCGCGCCGCTTGCTGGGTCTGTCGGTGAAGTCGGCCAGGTCATTCTCGGTCGCCGACTTAATCAATAACCTGGCGTCCTGATCGTTGCGGCGGCGCGCTACGCTGCTTCCTGATCTAGAAGCGCGCCGAACCGTCCATTCCGGCGAGTCTTCGCGGATCGTTCCCGGGAATCACCATTTGGAAAGTCGATTCGACGCTCGTGTAGTCGTGATACCCAAGGCGAGCGATCGGGCGAATCTTCAGCACGTCGATGCGGCCGTCCGGTCCTATCGCATCTTCCTTGATGTGGATTCCGATCACGCGGCCGATCACGATATCTACCGTGCCCATCGTGCCGTTTCCCGGCAGACGGATCGTTTGATGATACGTGCACTCGAAATGAATCGGAGACTCCGCCACCCGGCATGGCCGCACGAGGTTCGACCGGGCTTTGGTCACTCCGGCGAGTTCGAACTCGTCAACATCGGGCGGCACTTCTTCCGCCGACTTGTTCACCGCCTCGCGCAGTTCGTAGGTCGCCATGTTCCATACAAATTCGCCCGTCGCCTCCGTGTTCACCACGGTGTCTTTCCGCTGCCCCTTCGTTGACTGGTTCGAAGCGAACATGACGTACGGCGGATCGAACGTCAGATTCTGAAACTGGCTGAACGGAGCCAGATTGTGTACACCGCCGCGACTGACGGTCGAGATCCACCCGATCGGCCGCGGAACCACGCACGACTTGAAAGGATCGCGCGGAAGGCCGTGTTGGGTCTTGCCTGGTTCGTAGAACATGGCATTTTCCTCCAAAGTAGGCGGCAGGATTATACGCAGGCCGGTTCTGGAGTGCTGGCTTTTGATTGGCTGTAAGCCGCAAATTTACAGGCACTTCGACGCTTGTCACCTAGCTGCGGTCTGGGGAGAAATGTCGGCGCAAGCAGGGCCCGCCCTCTTAACGCTCCTGTAACCATAATCCGTTTGACTTCGCGCAAGCCGACCTGCAAAATAGCCACAGCCATGGAAGCTCGTAACGCATACCTGTTTGGTGCTATCCGGATAGGCAATCCCGGGATCTATGGTGCTTTCATCAAGGAGTTGAGCCCCAAAGGCCGAACCGGCGCCTGATTTACCCCTGCCTGCTGTTTCTCCGCTTGTTGTGGCTGTGTATACAACACTTAGGATCGCACGATCGGCTGTACGCCTGCGCTAAATCTCTAACTTAGCTGATGAGGAGACAGGGAAGTGCTAAACGGAAATAATAGAACGGCGAACCGGGAAATGAAGTGGCCGGAGAACCCGCGATGGGCCGGCATCACGCGTCCTTATACGCCCGAGGAAGTCGAAAAGCTCCGAGGGTCGATTCACATCGAATACACTGTTGCGCGCCTCGGTGCTGAGCGGCTGTGGAATCTTCTCCATTCCGAGCCGTTCGTGGCGGCTCTTGGCGCGATGTCGGGAAACCAGGCCGTGCAACAGGTGAGTGCGGGCCTGAAGGCGATCTACGTCAGTGGGTGGCAAGTGGCCGCCGATGCGAACGACTCCGGGCAGACGTATCCGGACCAGAGCCTTTACCCGGCCGATAGCGTGCCGAATCTTGTGCGGCGCCTCAACCAGTCTCTTGTCCGTGCCGACCAGATCCACCACTCCGAAGGGCGTAACGAGACGTACTGGTTTGCCCCGCTCGTCGCCGACGCGGAAGCTGGCTTTGGCGGCAATCTCAACGCTTTTGAGTTGATGAAGGCCATGATCGAGGCGGGAGCCGCGGGCGTCCATTTCGAGGACCAGCTTTCCTCTGCTAAGAAGTGCGGACACCTCGGAGGCAAGGTGCTGGTGCCCACGGCTGCTGCGATTCAGAAGCTGGTGGCGGCGCGCCTCGCCGCAGATGTACTGGGCGTACCGACTGTGATCATCGCGCGGACCGATGCGGAAAGCGCCACACTGCTCACCAACAATTCCGATCCCCGCGACGCGGACTTCATCACGGGCGAACGCACATCCGAAGGCTTCTACCGTGTTCGCAGTGGAACGAAGGCGGCCATCGCGCGCGCGATTTCGTACGCGCCGTATGCCGATCTCATCTGGTGCGAGACTTCCACACCCGATTTGAAGGAAGCGCGCGAGTTCGCCGAAGGCGTCCATGCAGAATTCCCCGGGAAAATGCTGGCTTACAACTGCTCGCCGTCATTCAACTGGCGGAGGAATCTCGACGACGCAACCATTGCCAGCTTTCAGCGCGAGCTGGCCGCGCTTGGCTACAAGTTTCAATTCATCACTCTCGCCGGTTTCCACGCTCTGAACCACTCCATGTTCGAGCTCGCGCGCGGTTTCAAGGAACAGGGAATGACCGCGTACTGCCGCTTGCAGGATCAGGAGTTTCATAGCGAAGAGGCCTACGGCTATGAGGCCGTGAAACATCAGCAATTCGTTGGCACCGGATATTTCGATGCGGTGCAGAATGCGATTACGAGCGGCCGCGCTTCGACGATAGCGCTGGAAGGCTCGACCGAGACCGCACAGTTCGCCCGCCGGAAGCACGCGAAACATCCGGCGGCCGTTCAGTAGGCTGGCCGAACGCGCGTCGCGCGGTAGGCGCGGTGCCTTGACATCGCTAAGGCTCCCGGATAGGGTACTCGGTTACTTTGATGGCTTTGGACGCGCCGTGCGATTCCTGCGCATTTAGCCGATTCAGGCGCTGAGTCCCGCCGCAGTCGCCGCTGTTACGGGGAGGAAATAGAAATGCCTCATAAGCTGCAAAACATTCTTGCGCGTGTACCCAGCGACATCGAAATAGCTCAGGCGGCAAAGCCGATACCCATCGATAAGATCGCCGCCGAGGCCGGAATTCTTCCTGACGAGCTAGAGCTGTACGGCAAGAGCAAGGCGAAGGTGCACCTGTCGGTGCGCGATCGTTTGAAGTCGGTCCCGAACGGAAAATACGTTGTGGTTACCGCGATTACACCCACGCCGCTCGGCGAAGGCAAGACGACCACGACCGTCGGGCTCAGCCAGGCTCTCGGCGCGCACCTTGGCAAGAAGGTGTTCACTTGCGTGCGCCAGCCCAGTCAGGGACCCACATTCGGCATCAAAGGCGGCGCGGCTGGCGGCGGCTACAGCCAGATTATCCCGATGGAGGAGTTCAACCTCCATCTGACCGGCGACATCCACGCCATCACGGCGGCCAATAACCTGCTCGCCGCGGCCATCGACACACGCTGGTTCCATGAAAAATCGCAGAACGCCGAAACTCTGTTCGAGCGCCTCTGCCCACCCGCGAAGGACGGCAGCCGCCGCTTTTCTCCCGTGATGCTGCGCCGTTTGAAGAAGCTTGGAATTTCGAAGACGAATCCCAATGACCTCACAGCGGAGGAACGCGCACGCTTTGCCCGGCTCGACATCGATCCCGATAGCATCACTTGGCGCCGCGTGACGGATACCAACGATCGCATGCTCCGCCAGATCACGATCGGCCAGGGACCCGAGGAAAAAGGCGCGACGCGCGTCACCGGCTACGACATCTCCGTCGCCAGCGAGATCATGGCGATTCTCGCGCTCACCACGAGCCTCGCGGACATGCGCGAGCGGCTCGGCCGAATGGTCATCGGCACGAGCACTTCCGGCGAGGCAATCACGGCCGACGATATCGGCGCGAGTGGCGCTCTCACGGTCCTGATGAAAGACGCGATCTACCCGAATCTGATGCAAACGCTCGAAGGGACGCCCGCATTCGTGCACGCCGGCCCGTTCGCCAATATCGCGCATGGCAACTCCTCGATTGTGGCGGATCAGATTGCGCTCAAGCTCGTTGGACCCGACGGCTACGTGGTCACCGAATCCGGTTTCGGCGCGGATATCGGCATGGAAAAATTCTTCAACATCAAGTGCCGCTACAGCGGCCTCATACCCAACTGCGTGGTCATGGTCGCCACGATCCGGGCGCTCAAAATGCACGGTGGCGGCCCGAAAGTCGTCGCCGGCCAGCCGCTGAATCACGCCTACACAGAAGAGAATCTCGAGCTGCTCGAAAAGGGCTGCACGAACCTCGCGAAAATGGTTCAAAACGCGAGGCGCTTCGGGATTCCGGTGGTCGTCGGGGTGAATCGATTCCAGACGGACACGCCCGCCGAAATCGAGCTCGTTCGCAAGAAGGCGATCGAAGCGGGCGCACACGATGCGGTTATGTCCAATCACTGGGCCGAAGGCGGCGCGGGCGCCGTGGCGTTGGGCAAAGCGGTCATTGACGCCTGCGAGAAGCCCAGCAAGTTCCAATTCCTTTATCCGCTCGAGGCCAGCATCAAGCAGAAGATCGAGACGATCGTTCGCGAGATGTACGGCGGCTCCGGCGTCGAATACCTTCCGGAAGCGGAAAAGAAAATCGAACTCTATACGCGCCTGGTCTTCGACAAGCTGCCGATCTGCATGGCCAAGACCCATTTGAGTCTCAGCCACGACCCCAATCTGAAGGGCGCGCCGACGGGCTTTATTGTGCCCGTGCGAGACGTTCGCGCCAGCGTCGGCGCCGGGTTCCTTTACCCGCTGCTCGGCACGATGAGCACGATGCCAGGACTTTCGACGCGCCCCGGATACTACGAGATCGACATCGATCTCAATACGGGCCGCGTCATCGGCTTGTCCTGAAACGGGCGCGACCTAACCCTTCAAACCCCGCTTCGATCCGGCGGCCTCGATCGCTGTCGTCACATGCCGGAGCACGGACTGGGCTTGTCGGAACGCCTTTGTCTCGAAACCCGGCCGTCCCGCCATCAGGCTACCGTAGTCGATCGAGTTGGACGCTAGCAGCTTCACGTTGGAATCGGCGCACATCAAAAAGACGCGCAGCGCGCTATCGAGCAGCGCAGTCGCTGTCCCGAGGTCAGCCGCGACCAGCGGGTGAACCAGCTCTGTCGCTTCCTCACAATGTTCGATGGCGGCCGCCGCCGCTTGCGCCGCGGCCACGGGCGTCTCGATCGTTTTGCGGATCGCTGCCTCGAGGGCATGACGCCGCTGCTCTTGTTGTTGCGCCGTGGACCGCGGCAGTCTCATGCTCGTCATGAATCCGCCGAAAGCGGCCATGTCTTCTTCCGCATACTGCAGCATCCGCTTGGATTGCGATTCCGCGGAATTTGCCAGCTTTTCCGCCTTCGAAGCGTCGCCCGCGAAATCCTTTCGACGGCTGGCGATTCTCACCACCTTGGCCAGCAGACCAAGCGCGAAGCTTGCAGACACCGCAGAGATAGCTACTCCGGCGGGGATTGCTTCGCCGCTGGCCGCGGCTTGGCGAAAGTCCTCAAGAGTTGAACCTGAAACGGATCGCGCCGTCATTCCGTCCTCCCGTGCATGTTCTCAGAACGCCGGATTTTCATCGACGGCCCTACTCTAGCATTCCGTCGATTCCGGACGCATCAAACTGAACCCTTCGAGGCGCCTTGTCTGGGAAACGTGCGTGGGATAGACTAACCGCCCTCATCGCGACGCCATGGCAACGATGGTGCTGGACAAGCAAGAAGAGCTGAAAATACTCATTCGTCATGCTGCGATCGGCAAGCGCGTCCACGCCGTCGCGCGCCACATCACGCGCGATTTCAAAGGTGAGCGCGTCCATTTGATTGGCGTTCTCAAGGGTGCCTGCATTTTTCTGTCCGATCTCGTCCGCGAAATCAATCTCGAAACGTCGATTGACTTCATCGCGGTCTCCAGCTACGGCAGGGGCAAGGATAGTTCCGGCCAGGTACGCTTGCTGAAGGACCTCGACACCAGCATCAAGGGTCTGAATGTGATTCTGGTCGAGGACATTCTCGATACCGGTCTCACGATCAATTATCTTCTGCGCGTTCTCAGGCAGCGCAAACCAAAAGTGCTTCGCGTGGCGGCTCTGCTCGATAAACCGTCTCGTCGGATTCAGCCCGTTAAGGCGGACTACATCGGGTTCGCCATCCCCAACGAGTTCGTTGTCGGTTACGGCCTCGACTACGGCGAGCGCTACCGCAATTTGAAGGATGTCTGTGTCTTGTCGCTTCCCCCAGAGCAACCCTGAAGCTGCCTTTTGGGCTGCCCCGACGCAATTCCGCGCTGCTTCATCATCATCCGGAGCCTTATTCCTCGCCTGCTATAATGGGTAACCTCGCGCTTGCGCTGATGAGGGGATGGCACTTCCGCTCGCGCACCCCGGGGCAGTTACCGCGCCTGCAGATTGGGTGCGCTCACTCAGATGGACTTGGTTAACGTCAATACGGTGCAGGAAATCCCTGCGGAGACCCTCGCGGTCCTGTCTGAGATCAGCCACGAGATCAACGCCTCGCTGAATCTCGACCAGGTGCTCGCCAGCGCCGCGCAACAGATTCGCCGGCTGATCGACTACGAAATCTTCGCCGTCCTTCTGCCCGAAGAAAATACGGGCAAGCTGTATGTCCGTTTCGCGATCGGCCACCGGCCCGAAGTCATCGAGAACTGGCGGATTCCTGTCGGTGATGGAATCATCGGCGCGGCCGCTGCGATGGGCCAGGCGATACGCGTCGGAGATGTTCTGAAGGATCCTCGTTACCTTCCCGCTGTCGAGGCGGTGCGCTCGGAGATAGCGGTCCCGCTGATCGTGCGCGGGCGTGTCATCGGTGTCATGGACATCGAAAGCCGCCAGCCCGATTACTTCACGCCGGCTCAGCAGTCGATTCTGACGCTGGTCGCCGGGCGCATCAGCACGGCTGTCGAAAACGCGCGGCTTTATGAGAACGCGCAGAAGCAAGCTGAAACCCTGCTCCTGCTCAATGAAATCGGTCGCGAGGCCAGTGCCAGCCTCGAAGTCGAAGAGGTTCTGCGCCGCGCCGTCGAGCTGACCAAGCGCCTCATCGACTATCAGATTTTCAGCATTCTCCAGTACGACGATGTGGCAGGCGTTTTTCGCCATCGCGTTACTGTCAAGTTCGGACAGCGCGTGCAGGAAAAGTCCACTGTTCCCGCCCACGAGGGCATCGTGGGCGCGGCCGCCAAGCTGCGCCGGCCGGTTGTGGTTTCGGACGTCTCGCTCGACCCTCGTTATCGTATGTTGAATCCTGAGACGCGGTCGGAATTGGCTGTCCCGATGATCTACAAGAGCCGCGTCGTCGGTGTGATGGATTTGGAGAGCCCGCAGCTCAACTATTTCACCGCGGATCACGTCCAGGTGCTTTCGATTCTCGCGGCGCATCTCGCTGTTTCGATTGAAAACGCCCGCCTCTACGAGAAGGTCGCGCGGGACGAGAGCCGCATGGAACGTGATCTCAATGCCGCGCGCCGCATACAGGGAGCTCTGCTGCCCCGGCTTCCGGGGCCCGAATACGGCCTGGAAATTGCAGCGCGGGTCGTCTCGTCACGCGAGCTGAGCGGCGACCTGTATGACTTTCTCCGTTACGGGCCGCAAGACCTGGGCATCGCGCTCGGCGATGTGAGCGGGAAGGGAAGCGCTGCCGCGCTTTATGGCGCGGTGGCTGTCGGCACGCTACGCAGCCTTGGCTCCCAAAAGCCGCGTCCGGCCAATATGCTGCGCGCGCTGAACGGATTCCTCGGCGAGCGGCTGATCGAAGGCCGCTTCATGACGCTCTGCTTCGCGACCTGGCATCGCAGGCAGCGCAGGTTCCGTGTAGCCAATGCGGGCCAGGAGCAGCCGCTTCTGCTTCACGGCGGGAAGTGCGAGAAAATCCCGCTCGCCGGTTTTCCGCTCGGGATATTCGAGGAAGTCTCGTACGACGAGCGAACCTTCATTCTCGACCCAAACGATATCGTCGTTTTCTATTCCGATGGAGTCGGCGATGTTCAGGGCCTGGGCGGCGAGTTCTTTGGTTACAAGCGTGTCGCGCAGATTGTCGTCGAAAACCAGCATTTGTCGGCCGATGGAATCGCCGACAAGATCCTGGAACTCGTCGACGCCTTTTCTGGCGGCCAGCATCCCGCCGACGATCGCACTCTGATCGTGTTGAAGGTGAAATAGGCCGCGCGATCCGAAGGAAGCTAGCGTTCACTCCAGCGCAGTTTGCTCCGCAATACCTCGAAGTATGTCTTGCGCGGCGGACGGATAAGACTCACACGGCTCTTTGACTTCGTGACAATCACTCGGTCCTTCGATTTCAGTTGAAATCCGATTTGCCCGTCCAGCGTGATGTAGACGGGCTCTTCGGCCGGACCAAAGTCGAGCTCGATCGTGGAGGTGTCGGGAATGACGAGCGGCCGGTTCGTCAGCATGTGCGGACAGATCGGTGTGATCACGAACGCGTCGATCTGTGGATCGATAATCGGCCCGCCAGCGGCCAGGGAGTATGCCGTCGAGCCGGTAGGCGTCGCAACGATGATTCCGTCCGCGCGGTATCGGCCTACATGGCTGCGGTCCACGTACACATCGAATTCCAGCATTCGCGCAAGCGCCGCTTTCGTAGCGACGGCATCGTTCAGCGCGCATTGCCGTTCCGTCGGCTGTCCGTCGCGCTGAATCTCCGCATCGAGCATCATCCGCTCGCTCGCGCTATGTTGTCCTGCGATCACCAGTTCAAGTGCCGGGTAGAGCTCTTCGAGTGTCACGCTGGTTAGGAATCCGAGTCCCCCCAGATTGACAGCGAGGATCGGCACCCGGTGGCTTCCCAGCGCGCGCGCCGCCGAAAGTAGCGTTCCGTCGCCGCCCAGCACGATCAGCAGGTCGATCTTTTCGCCCAGTTCCGTTCGCGGCAGCGACGGAGCGGAAACGTCGATGCAGGCCTGAGTTTCCTCGTCGATGAACGCCTCAATTTTGTGCTCGTGCAGCCATTGGAGCAGGGGCGGCACCACCGAGCGGACGAGTTCCTTGTTGCGTTTTGAGACGATGCCGGCGGCGCGAATCATCGGTTTGGAGGCAGCATCTTAATTCGAATCGTGCCGTCTCGCGTGTAGAAAAAACTCCTGGTTTCCTTCCGCGCCCGCGATCCGGCTCGCGTGGACCCCGAAAACGTTGAGGCCCGCTGCGGCGGCCGCTCGCGTAACGCTCTCAATGGCCTTTCGGTGAAGGGAGGGATCGCGCACAACTCCGCCTTTGCCGACATCGCGCTTCTCAAGCTCGAATTGCGGCTTGATGAGCACTAGGAAATCAGCACGAGGCGATGCTAGAGGGACAAGCGCAGGGAGAATCTTGGCCACGGAAATAAACGAGACATCGACGGCGATGAGGTCCACCGATTCGCCGATGTCCTCGGGCCGGAGGTAGCGCGCATTTCGCTCGATGGTCACCACGCGCGGGTCTTGCCGCAACTTCCAGTCCAGCTGGTCAATCGTGACGTCAACCGCGTAGACCTTGCGCGCTCCATGCTGCAGCAGGCAATCTGTAAACCCCCCATTCGAACTGCCAACGTCGATGCAGGTTTTGCGCTCAGGACGAATCCCGAAATCCTCCAGCGCCCCCTCGAGCTTGAGCCCTCCCCGGCTCGCGTATCGTAGCGCCTCGCCGATCACCTCGACGCGCGCGTCCGTCGCAACCTGCGTCCCCGACTTTGTGACCGTCGCCCCGTTCACTCGCACCTGGCCGGCCAGCAGCAGCGACTGGGCCCGCTCTCGAGAGACTGCGAGGCCGCGCTCCACCATGAGCACATCGACCCGCGTCTTTCCGGGCTTCGCCTTTCTTTTCGGCGAAGTGCCGCTTGAGCGGAGGTCTTGCTTCTCCCAGTCCATCACCATGGAGATCACGACCGGCGGGCCACCAGGAACTCGGCGAGTTGGCGAAGCCTGGTCGCCCGATCCCCATAGAAAGCCAGCTCCGCGAGCGCCTTGGCCTCAAGATCTGCTGCGATGGCGCGGGATTTCTCGATCCCATAGAGCGCCGGATACGTTGCCTTCTGCTGAGCCTGATCCTTGCCCGCGGTTTTTCCAAGCGCGGACGAGGATTCCTCCACATCCAACAAGTCATCCACCACTTGGAATGTCCATCCGATATACTCGCCGAACCGTCGCAGCCGTTTGACATCCTCATCCGCTGCGCCGCCTGCAATCGCGCCTCCTACGATCGCACCTCGAATCAGCGCCGCCGTTTTCGAGCGGTGAATGTATTCCAGCGTTTGCGCGTCAACAGGCTTTCCGCTCGCCTCGATATCCGCAACCTGTCCTCCAACCATCCCCTTGACCGTGCCTGCTGCGGCAGCGATCTCGGCGATCGCCCTCACGCGGCCAGACGGCTCAATCGGCGCCTCGGCCAGGGTCTGAAACGCCAGTGTCAAGAGGGCATCGCCCGCTAGGATGGCGATCGCCTCGCCGAACACTTTGTGGCTTGTCGGTTTGCCCCGTCTCAAATCGTCGTTGTCGAGCGCCGGCAGGTCGTCGTGGATCAGTGAGTAGGTGTGAATGAATTCGATCGCGCACCCGACGCGAATCGCTCCAGCCAGCTGTTCGCTGAACATGCGCCCGGCTTCGAGGCACAGGACGGGCCGAACCCGTTTGCCGCCGGCAGAGATGCTGTACCGCATGGCACGGTGGATCGATTCGGGCGCGGTGCTTTCCGCAGGTAAAATCTGGTCCAGCGCAGCCTCAATTGCCGCGCGGTCGCTTTCGTAGAAATCAGGGAGTTTCATGCTGCAGATTGGGCCGGCGCCGCGGAATTGGACAGGCAGGGAAGCGGCCCGCGGGCGCTAGGATGATTCATCTTCTGGCTCAAACGGCTCAGCCGAAATCTTGCCGTCCGCCTTTTTGAGAAGAATCTCTACGCGGCCTTCCGCTTCTTCGAGCTGCTTCTGGCATTCGCGCGAGAGCTTCACGCCCTCCTCGAAGAGCTTCATCGCCTCATCGAGAGAAAGCTCCGGGCTTTCCAGCCGCTTGACGACTTCTTCAAGCCGCGCCAGCGATTTTTCGAAATCTCCCTTGCGCTGCGCCTCGGCCGCTTTGTTTGTTGCTGAACTCATTCGATATGGTCCAGGATCGCGCTCCAGCCTGTCCCGCAGGTGTGCTCGATGGACGTGACTGCATTCTAGCGCACGCAACAGAAACTCAACAACCGCGTTGTGGGGTTCACTATGGGCGTCGAACTGTCGCTCTTCGGCGACTTGCTCCTTGTTGGCTTAGGAGAGCACAATACCAGCATGGCGCTTGAATTCACCGCTTCATACATCAAGGACTCGGTCGACATCCTGCGGTACTACAAGAAGCTTGGTGAACGGGCGATCGCGCAGGCCCCCGACGATTCGCTCACGGCGACGCTCGACCCGGAATCCAACTCCATCGCGATTATTGTGAAGCATCTGGCAGGCAACATGCGCTCGCGCTGGACGGACTTTCTTACATCCGATGGCGAAAAGCCGGATCGCAATCGCGACGTGGAATTCGAGTTGCCTCCGCAAACGCGCGCAGAAATCCTCGCGCTGTGGGAATCGGCATGGAAGATCGTGTTCGACTCGCTCGCGCCCCTGACTGACGCCGACCTCGGGCGCACGGTCCGCATTCGCGGGGAACGCCATTCGGTGATGCAGGCGATCAACCGCCAGATCGCTCACTATGCTTATCACATCGGGCAGATCGTTTACATTGCGAAGCATTTCACCTCGGACCGATGGAAGTCACTCAGCGTGCCCCGCGGCAAATCTTAGAGTTCAACGCGCGCGTGCAGGCGGGCCAGGCCTCTCAACGCTAGAAGTCCTCTTCGTTGCGCCGTCGGACACCGGCGCGCAGCATTCTCCCTTTGAGCCATCTGCCCTGATAGAATCACGGTCGATGGCGGCATATCCAACCTTTGAGTCCGCGTCAGCGGGCCGAGCCGCACGAGCTCCAGCGGCCTATGAGGGCCATCTCTCGTCTACGCCTTGCCTGCGTGGGGCCGCCGGATGACTCCCCTGCACATCTTGGGCGTCGTTTTCTTGATTGGGATGAACGGTTTCTTCTCCGCTGCGGAATTCTCTTTGGTAGCCGTGCGCCTCTCGCGTGTCCGCCAGCTCGTGGAGCAGGGCGATCCGCGCGCAAGAATTGTCGAACACTTGCTCGGCGATCTCAGCCGCGTTGTCTCGGGCGTGCAGGTTGGAATCACGATTGCCAGCCTTTCTTTGGGCTATTTGGGCGAGGTCACGCTCGCGTCGCTTCTTCGGCCGTTCGTCGAGAAGATGACCCGGCCCTGGGCGCCGATTGCGGCGCACGCCGCCGCGCTGGTGGTCGTCTTCGGCCTTTTGACGGTTCTTCAAGTCATCTTCGGCGAGCTTGTGCCGAAAAGCCTCAGCCTGGCCCGCGCCGAACGCGTCGCGCTTCTCATCGCCCGGCCATTCAACTGGTTCCTCAACACCTTCCGGTGGGCGATCGACCTGCTCGACGGCGTCGCCGAAAAAATCGTAGGCGCGATGGGCATTGTCGCGCCGCACAGCCACACGCTCGTGCGTTCCCTGGAAGAGCTGCAGGTGATGGCCCAGCAGGCGCACGACCGCGGCCTCTTGCCCGCCACGGAGGTGCGATTCATTCAGAACGCCATGGAACTCGGTCAGGTCCAGGTACGCGAGATCATGGTCCCTCGCCCCGACATGCACGCTCTCTCCGCCGATGCGAGCATCGAAGAAACCATGAACATGTTCGCCACCACCCAGCGTTCTCGCCTCCCTGTCTATGAAGGTTCCCTCGACCACGTTCTCGGCTTCGTGCATATCAAGGACGTCATCTGGGTCCTGCTCGATCGCGCTCGGCGCGCCGAGGAGCACGTGCCGCCTGCGCCTTTCCGTCTGCGAAATTTCCTTCGAGAGCTGCTGATCGTTCCAGAGACCAAATCGGCCAGCGAGCTTCTCATGGAGTTTCGTTCGCGGCGCATGGGCCTTGCGGTTGTTGTGGACGAATTTGGCAGCATCCTGGGGCTGGTGACGCTGGAAGACATCCTCGAGCAAATGGTGGGGGCGATTCACGACGAATTCGACGTGGTCGAGCGCCCGCTCATTCTGTCCGACGGCAGCATGATCTTTGACGGAGCCAGCAAGGCCCGCGACCTCGAGACGCAGTACAACATCCGGCTTCCGGACGAAGCATCGTTCGAGACGGTCGGCGGATTCGTCCTCAGCCGGCTCGGTTTCATTCCGCGCGGAGGCGAAAGTTTCGAGGCAAACGGCTATCGATTTACCGTGATGGAGATGGACCGCCGGCGCGTCTCGCGCGTCAAGATCAAGCAGCTCGCGCCCCCCGCCCAAGCTCCCCAGCCGATGGCCGACGCAGCAGCAGCCGCTCGCGAGACGGTGCCACCGGCGGCCTATCCGGCAAAGGAACGCCGCAGAAAATGATCCGCTACGTCTCTCTGCGGCTCCTGTTTGCTCTCCCGGCCCTTTGGTTGATCGTGACGATGGTGTTCCTGCTCGCCCACATCGTGCCGGGAGATCCCGTGCAGCAAATGCTGGGCGAAGGTGCCCGTGTGGAAGATTTGCAGCAGCTCCGCCACGCGTTCGGGTTGGACGTGCCGATCTCGACGCAGTACGCTCATTATCTCGTGGGGATTTTTCACGGCGATCTGGGCCAGTCGTTCCGCTTTCGCGAACCGGTCGCACGCGTCGTGCTCGAACACTATCCGGCGACTTTGGAACTCGCCGTTGTGGCACTCCTCGTGTGCGCCGCCATCGGAATTCCCGCCGGCCTGCTTGCCGCCGAGCGCCGCGCCACCGCCACTGACCGCGCAGTCGGCGTGTTCACGCTCTTGGGCCTTTCCGTCCCGAACTTCGCGCTCGGGCCGGTGCTAATCTTGCTCTTCTCGGTCATTCTCGGCTGGCTGCCAGTTTCGGGACGCGGAGGTCCGTCGCACTTAATCCTTCCGGCAGTCACTCTCGGCGCTTCTCTCGCGGCGATCCTCACGCGCATGGTCCGCACTTCCGTGATCGAAGAGCTGTCGAGCGACTACGTCCGCACCGCGCGCGCCAAGGGACTGTCGCCCGCTGCCGTTCTGTTTCGCCATGCGTTTCGCAATGCGCTGATTCCCATCTTGGCCATTCTCGGCCTGCAGTTCGGCACGCTGCTCGCCGGAACCATCGTCACCGAAACAATCTTCTCTTGGCCGGGCATCGGACGCCTCGCCGTGCAGGCGATCAACGCGCGCGACTACCCGTTGCTGCAAGGTTGCATTCTCCTGATCGCGGTGTCCTACGTTCTCGTGAATCTTCTGACGGATTTCGTATACGCCCTCGTCGATCCCCGGGTGCGCCTCGAATGAACGGCCTGCGCGAGTTCGTTCATCAGAGTATTCTCGGGCGCTGGGCGCTCGCTCTGGCGCTGCTTCTCGTCGTCGCGGCGCTTGCTGCGCCGTGGCTCGCGCCTAGCGATCCAGCCGCTCAGAACCTCGTCATTCGCCTTTCGGCTCCGAATGGCTCACACTGGATGGGCACAGACGAGCTCGGCCGCGACATTCTCTCGCGCGTTCTTTTCGGCGCCCGCGTTTCGATGCTGGTCGGCGCGAGCGTCGTCTTGGGCGCCGGACTCCTCGGTCTCGCGATCGGTTCGCTGGCGGGCTATTGCGGAGGCTGGTTTGACCGGCTGGTGAACATCGTGCTGATCAACGCCTTCCTGTCGTTTCCCGGCATTCTTCTTGCAATCGCATTCGCCGCGTTTCTCGGACCCGGCATCGGCAAAGTGATCTTCTCGCTGATCGTGACCGGCTGGGCGGGCTACGCGCGTCTCGCTCGCGCCCAAATTCTGCAGGCCAAAGAAATGGAGTACGTGCTTGCCGCACGGTCTCTCGGCGCGTCACCCGCGCGCATTCTAGTGCGGCATCTCTTGCCCAACATCCTTCAACCGGTTCTTGTTCAGGCTACGCTCGGCCTGGCCGGCGCGATTCTCGCCGAATCGACGCTCAGCTTCCTCGGCGTCGGCGTGCTAGCGCCGATGCCCAGTTGGGGCGCCATGCTCAACGACGCGCGCAGCCACCTCTTCGACGCGCCGCACCTCGTCCTCTTCCCGGCGCTTGCCGTCATGCTGGCCGTCCTTGCGTTCAATCTTCTGGGCGATGCTTTTCGCGACTGGATGGATCCGCGCATGCGTTCGTACTTGATTGTGAGTTCGCTGACTCGCTAACTGTGGGTAGGCTGTCATCCCGAACCCGGCCGCGCACTTTGCGGACGGCGGTGAGGGATCTGCTGTTGGTGTTGCTGGAGTCGAGGGAATAGCCAGGCAGGAACCAGCGCGTCTATCCGACTTCGACGGTTACTTCTGTTCCGCGCGCCAAACCCAGCGCCCGCGCCGCGCTGGTCTTATTGACGCAAATCTCCAAATAGCCGCTCGATCCGATCACGCCGACCGGTTCTCCGTTTGTGCCTTCGGCAAACGTCGGCACGATCTTGGTGATCGTCGCGTTCCCGGCCTTGATCGTGCATTTTCCATCCGCTGCCGCCAGAGCGGGAACGTCATCCACGCGAAAATTCGTGATCAGGTTCCCGAATTGATCTACGCGCAGCACCAGTCCCTTGAACGTATTGCCTGCCGCCTTCGGCTTGGGAATCGCGAAGCGGACGTAGTCGGTCACCTGCTCCCCGAACGCCGACGTCTGCCATGACTTCGTCAGCCACGCAGCCACCGGCGCGAAAATATCGCGGCCGTGAAACGTCTTGCTAACCGGCTGCTTGAAATAGTGCTCGGAGATGATGTGCCACACATAGAGCGCTTCCGTTTGGTCGTAAACGGACGACAGCACGCCATTATCCGGCGCGACGAAATAGTGTTGGTCGCTGGCCACAAGGATCGGCCTGCGCTGCGTCCCCACCCCGGGATCGACCACTACCACGTGGACTGTCTTCGGCGGAAAGTGCTTGTACGCCTGGCCGATTGTAAGGGCGCCGTCGAGAATGTCGTGCGGTAGTACGCCGTGCGTGATATCGACCACGTTCACTTCGGGATTGACGCTCAGGATCACGCCCTTCATGACCCCGACGAGATGATCGCTTGTACCGTAGTCCGTAGTGAGCGTGATGATGGGACGCGCCAAGGTCCGCTCCTGTGGTTGGGCGCGATGCGGAAAGTCACGCGCCTGCTCTTTGAAGCTATCGGACCTGCGCGCGGCTGTCAAAGCCAACGGTCGCGTTTGCTTCGAGTGAGTAACGCGGAATGTCTGAGTGCCAGCTTGCAGATGCTCTTGGCTGCGAAAGTAGAGTGGGTTATTGCTCTATGAGGTCGATCTCTCCCACGCCGCCGTGAACCGCCAGGTTGATTGACGTGGGCGTTTTTCCAAATTCATCATTCTCATACAGGTCGCCCTCGCGTCGCAGTCCGTTCGCGTTCACCGATCCGATCCCTCCCGACGCATTCACCCGGACGCCTACGTTTCTTGGCAGCCGGATCGTAGCGGATCCGACGCCGCCTTCCACGTCCGCGTCGAGACTCGATTTCCGCGGCCCCGTCAGATCTAGATCGAGTCGCCCCGCGCCCATGTGGACGTTAAGGTGTTGCAGATCGACGCCGCCGAGCCGAAGGTAGCTCTCGCCGGCCCCGATATTCAGGCTGACGTCCATCGGCACGTCGCCGCCGAACCGCAGACGCCAATCGTTGTCGGTATTTCCGAAGGGCGTGAAGTTTGACTTCCCCGCAACCGTCAATTGGCCGTGGTCGCCGGTCACCGCGTAATCGACGGTGGGCCCTTGTCCCCACCAGCCGAAATCTGCGTCGAGCAACCGGCTTGATCCGCCCTCTATCTCCAGGCGGCCGGCCGGAAAATCGAGGTTGGCGGCCACTGATTTCGCGCCCTGCAGTTCAATAGCCCGTGTCTCGTGTTTCTCGCCGTGCCGGTAATCCCACCGGTCTTCCCAGTCCCGCCGGTGCCCGTATCTTCCGTGCCAAAACACCAGCATGAAGAACAGAATCAAAATGAGCCACGCGACTCCCGTGCCCGTGATCCATGGAGCCACGGCGCGATCCGGATGCTCGTGGGCGTAGTAGCTGTCCCAAATCTTGCCCAACCCGATTACGATCAGAATCACGGGCCAGTAGCGAAAAAGCCATGGCCACACGTCGAGATCGGGATACAAATTGATGAGCAAGAAGAAGACGCCAACAGTAATGAGCAGAATCGGTCCCACAAACGACCTGTGTCTTGGGGGGCCTTCCGGTTGTGGCATTCGTTCACCTCTGCCATCAAGATACGCCCTTGCGCGCTTGAAAGTTTCAGTGGCGCAGACACTCCTGTCTGCGCTCTTCGCCTCTTGCGTCGCGCGCAGCATTACCGGCAGCTCCGCCAAAACGGCTGCTGTCCGATGTCTGCCCGCGGGTCCAGTTCTATACCTGTACTTCTTTACGTGAACAACCGCTTGAAAGCCGCTTTGCGTTCATGCGAGCGTTGAAGCGAAGTTGACCGTGCGGTTTCGAGAGGTCGTGAATGGAAACGAAAGCGATCGGGCGGCTAGAGTTGGCCCGTGATCGGCACGTCCGAAATCGTCGAATTGCGGGCTGTCGCTTCTTTGTTCTGTGGACTCGCCGTGCACTCTTGGTCGATGCCGCGCCATTCGCGACGCATCGAATCTCGCCTGAACCCTCGCACCTGAGTCGGCGTAATCGGCTCCGTTCCAAGAGGTTAGCTCGTCGCCCAGTCCTACTCGACAGTGAAAAACAAGTAGAATTCGCTGCAACTCATAGAAAACAAACGATTGCGGCCATTTCTACTCGACAATTTTTCGGGACCCCTGCGAGTCTATTTTCGGGCATCGGCTGCTGCTTGACCCCTTTGTTTGCAATCGCTATCCTGAACATTCGAAGGCACGTATATGCGCGTCTATCTTGATTACAACGCGACGACTCCCGTGGCCCCGGCAGTTCTCGAGGCCATGCTGCCGTTTCTTAGCGACAATTTCGGCAACGCTGGGTCGGTCCACACGCCGGGCCAGTGCGCCCGCGCCGCCGTGGACGCCGCTCGCGAATCCGTCGCGGCGCTGATCGGCGCGAAGCCGAGCGAAATCGTCTTCACCAGCGGCGGCACCGAAGCGGACAACCTCGCGCTCTTCGGCTCGGTTGCCTCTTCGACGAAGCCGCGCAAGCACATCGTCACCACTGCGATTGAACATCACGCCATCCTGCATTCTTGCGAAGAACTCGAACGGCAGGGAGTCGACGTAACCGTCGTCCCCGTCGGCCAGTCTGGCAACTCGCAGGGGATTGTTGATCCAGAAGACATTCGCCGCGCCCTGCGCCCCGAAACGATTCTCATCACCGTGATGCACGCCAACAACGAATTGGGCGTCATCCAGCCGATTGAAGAAATCGGGCGCATCGCCGCCGCAGCCGGCGTTCGCCTCCACTGCGACGCCGTGCAGTCCGCGGGCAAGGTGCCGCTCGACGTGAATCGCCTCGGCGTCGATCTGCTCTCCATTTCCGCGCACAAGTTTTGCGGTCCCAAGGGAGTCGGCGCGCTCTACGTTCGCTCCGGCACGCCGCTCGCTCCGCGCTTCTTCGGCGGCCATGCCGAGCGTGATCGCCGTCCGGGCACAGAGAACGTGCCCGGCATCGTCGGCATTGGCAAGGCGGCCGAACTCGCGCGTAACCTGCTCGCGGACGATTCGGCGCGCATCAGCGCACTTCGCGACCGGCTCGAAACGGCTCTGCTCGAGCGCGTTCCCGCGGCGCGCGTGAACGGTGACCGCACTCATCGCGTCCCCAACACAACGAACATGAGTTTTCCCGGCGCGGGTGGTGAAGCGCTTCTCATCTCTCTCGACCTGCAGGGAATCGCCTGCTCCACCGGCGCTGCGTGCTCTTCCGGCTCGACGGAGCCCTCGCACGTTCTCCTCGCTGCCGGACTTTCGCGCGATGACGCGCGATCGAGTCTTCGCTTCAGTCTCGGTCGCCCGACCACGGCCGAAGAAATCGACTACGCCATTTCCGTGATTCCGTCCGTTGTCGAGCGCATCCGCGCCCTTTCGCCTCGCGAGCCGCACGCTGCGGCCGCACGGTAGATCAAACATGTCGTCAACCGCCCAAATGGAACTCGAACGCGGCCCTGCACTTGCCGCATCAACGACCGTCGCGGTAGCCATGTCCGGTGGAGTCGATAGCTCCACGGTCGCCGCGATGCTGAGCGAGCGCGGTGTTTCCGTGATCGGACTCACGATGCAGCTGTGGAATCAGCGCCGTTTGCCGCAATTGCTGGGCGACGGTCCACGCCAGCACCGTTGCTGCTCGCTCGACGACGTTTACGACGCGCGCCGAGTCGCTGAACACTTCGGCATTCCGTACTACGTGATCAATTTCGAGCGAGAGTTTGAGGAAAGCGTCGTCCGTCCATTCGTCGAAGACTATCTCGCCGGCCGCACGCCGATTCCGTGCACGCACTGCAACAACGGCGTCAAGTTCGAGCAGCTTCTCGCGACGTCGCGCCAGATCGGCGCCGAGCGGATCGCTACGGGCCACTACGCGCGCGTCCGCTACAACGGGGAAAGCGGCCGCCACGAACTGCTTCGGGCGATCGATGAATCCAAGGATCAATCGTACTTTCTCTTCGGCCTGACGCAGGACCAGCTTTCGCGCGCGGAATTTCCTCTGGGCGAGCTGACCAAGCAGGAGGTGCGCGAAATCGCGCGCCGACTGGCTGTACCCGTCGCGGAGAAGCCGGAGAGTCAGGAAATCTGTTTCGTTCCCTCTGGAAATTACGTTCGCTTTATCGAGAGCTATCTGGACGAGCAGGGAAGCGCACCGAGTGCCGTTCGAGGCGAGCCGGGCGAGATCGTCTCAACAGATGGAGAAGTAATCGGCCGCCACAATGGCCTCCACAATTTTACTGTCGGGCAGCGAAAGGGTCTCGGATTTGCAGCGGGCCGCCCGATGTATGTTGTGGCTCTCAATCCAGAAAGCAACCGCGTGATCGTCGGCGAGGACGCAGAGCTGCGCCGCGCCATTTGCGACGTCCGCGATGTAAATTGGATTGCGTTCGCCACGCTCGATGTGCCGGTCCGCGCGCATGTTCGCATCCGTAATCGCCACGAACCCGCCGAAGCCGAAATCGCTCCGCTCGATGCAACCTCTGTGCGCGTCACATTTGACGGGCCGCAGCGCGCCATTACGCCTGGACAGGCCGCCGTCTTCTATTCTGGCGAACGCGTCCTCGGTGGCGGCTGGATCGCGAAGTAGGTTTCCTCTGCCAGGGCGCTATTCGGCCGCGCCGCAAAGTTCAGGCGGACAATACAGTCAAAAATGAGAAGGGGGGTTGATGCTAGATGAAGAGTTCTTCGTCTTGCGTGACGGAGTCCGGCTCGGGCCGGCGCTTCTGGCCACGGATGAAATCCAGGCCAGCCTTGACGCCCTTCAGTACGGCCGATGCTTGCTGGAACGGCTGCCAGAGCTTCGACTTGAAAGTCGAACCCGCGTCTTCGATTACTTCGAGCGTTCCAGTCAGAATCTGATCCGCGCGTATCACCTGTACCCGCAAACGTTCGACGGCATCGGTGAAAACACGGTCCACCTTCTGTGCCTGGCTGCGCGCGAGCCGCGTGAGTTCCGCGGCGTCGCCCATGATGCTTCGGATACGATCTTCGGAATCCTCGAGGATGCGATTCGTTCGAAGAAGAATCGGATCGATTCGCGCTTGGAGCTGGTTCGCGATGCGCGTGAATTGCTTCAACGCCACGCGAATCTGCACGAACATCGCCACCAGGATCCCCATCTGAATTACGATGGCGATGGCCGCAACAACAATGAAAAACTGGAGCCACCCCGACATTGCGCCTCCAAAGGCCTACGAAATCTTGGCCTCACGCTTGTACGCGTCTTTGCCCGCCTCAACCGCCGAGTTCACGGCCTCCTTCTGGCGCGCCATGATCTCTTTGCTGCGCTCGATCAAATCTTCAGCGCGTTCCCGAAGCTCCCTCGCTTTCCGCTGGGCATACTCCTTGCCTTCTTCCGCTTTCGAGGAGAGATATTCGCGCGTTTCTTCGCCGGACTTCGGCGCAAAAAGAATGCCAATGAGCGCGCCGATTCCCAAGCCTACGAGAAAGAAACTTACCTTGGAGCCGACGTTATCTGCCATGGGACACCTCCGAAAGCGACAGTAGCATACGGCTCCCGGTACAGGCAAGGCCGCGCGGGCCGTGCGGCGATGCGTTGCGCCTCAGGCGGTCGGCGTCCCGCGCAGGCCGCTTTCACGGAGGCCATCGAACACGCGCTGCGCTTGCGCGCGCGGCAGTTCCGCGGCGAGCTCTTCTACGGTCAGCCGGCGCAGTTGCGCGACGCTCCCAAACCGACGCAGCAATTTTTGGGCGGTGCGCTCGCCGATGCCCGGGATTTCGACGAGGGACGTGCGTATTCTCCGTTTCGACCGTCTCTGCCGGTGGAAGGTGACCGCGAAGCGATGCGTTTCATCGCGAATTTGTTGGATCAAGTGCAGCACGGGAGAATGATGATCGAGCGTGATGGGTTCGTTCTCGCGGCCCAGCACGTACAGGATTTCTTCTTTCTTGGCAATGCTCGCGAGCGGTTGATTGATGATTTCGAGTTTGTCGAGCGCCTGAGCCGCCGCGTGCAACTGGCCGATGCCGCCGTCGATCAAGATCAGACTCGGCATCGGTTTGTTTTCATCGCGCAATCGGCGGTATCTGCGTTCGACGGCCTCGCGCATGCTTGCAAAATCGTCGCGCAGCAAGCCGCCGGCTTTTTCGGATCCTGGCCCCATCGCTTCGCCGCGAATGATGAATTTGCGATAGTCGGATTTCTTCATGCGGCCGTCTTCCCACACGACCATCGACGCGACGGTGTCCGACCCTTGAATATGTGATATATCGAAGCATTCGATTCGTTTCGGCGGTTCAGGGAGACCGAGGGCGGATTCGAGCGCTTCGGCGATCGCTTTCGAACTCGGCTTCAATACGCGGAACCGTTGCACGAAGGAATGCTTAGCGTTCTTCTCGACGAGTTCGAGAAAAGCGTGCTTCTGCCCCCGCTGCGGATTCATGATTTGAACGCGATGCCCGGCCGCCTCGGTCAGCACCTCTTCCAGCAGTGAGCGGTCGTCGAAATCCATTGGGACGTGAACGAAGCGCGGCAGATACGCAGCGTCCAGGTAGAGCTGCTTGAGCAGTGACGGCAGAAACTCAGCGGCATCGAATTCGTCGAGGTCCTCCCAGTAGAAGTCGCGCCGATCTACGACGCGCCCGCCCCGCAGGTGGAAGAGGTTCACGGCCACTTGCGGCGGCTCGGCGTACCAGCCGAGCACGTCAGTGTCGTCGCCTTCCGCGGCTGCGATCTTCTGTCGCTCTTCCATTTCCGCGAGCGTCCGAAGAAGATCGCGGTAGCCTGCTGCTTCTTCATAGCGTTCTTCGCTCGACGCGCGCTCCATTCGCTCGGTCAGGCTGCGCGAGAGATCGTTGCGGCGCCCGTCGAGGAACAGACGCACATCGCGCGCCGCCTCCGCATAGCGCTCATCGGCGACGAGTCCCGCGCAAGGACCGAGGCAGCGGTGAATGTAGTATTGGAGGCACGGCCGCGGGTGGCGCCTTTCGAGATCGACAGTGCAGGATGGCACGAGGAAATGTTTGTGGATCAGGTGCACGAGCCGGTAGGCAAGGCTCGCGGGAAAATAAGGTCCGAAATAGATCGAACCGTCCTTATTGAGACGGCGGGTGACGTATACGCGAGGGTATTTCTCGAAGGCGGTATAGCGAATGTAGGGATACGTCTTGTCGTCGCGCAGCAGGACGTTGAACTTGGGTTTGTGCTGCTTGATCAGGTTGTTTTCAAGCGCGAGGGCTTCGCGCTCGTTATCGACCACGATGTATTGCAGGTCGGCGATTTCGCGGACCAGAGATCCGGTCTTGGCGTCCTGCCAGCGCGATTCGAGGAAATAGGATTTGACTCGATTTTTCAGCGAGCGAGCTTTGCCGACGTACAGAATCGTTCCCGCGGCGTCTTCGAAGAGATACACACCCGGTTGGACAGGGAGTTGATCGACTTTTTCGCGGAGTTCCATGCCGGGCGCGTTAGAATGCCGGAGAAGCGATCGCCGCGAGCCAAAGCCGCTAGCGCGATACAACTTTCATGATAGCAAAGGCATTCTAAGCCGGGCGAGAGACTCCGATGCGGCGCATTTCACTTCCAACATTGGTTTTCGGCGCGATCTTTTTGTCTTCTGCTTCCGCGCAACAGCAAAAACCGGCTCCGCCGACCGGGAACCCATCGAACGGCACCTCACCGGCGGCCCAGCAGAATGCGGATTCCGGGGCAGCCACCCCGGCATCCGCAGAGGAGGATATCGAGGTCGCGACCTACTACATTCACAAGGGGGACCCAGACGCGGCGATCCCGCGCCTGGAGGAAGCGATCCGACAGCGGCCCAAGCTGGCGAAGCCGCGCTTGATGCTGGCGGAGGTCTACGAGAAGAAGGGCGATGCTGTGACGGCCATCAAATACTACAAGAAATATCTGCAGGTTTTTCCGACCGCGCCTGACGCGAAAAAGATAGAGAAGAGGATCGAGAAACTCAGCCAGCGGTAGAAACAACGCGAGCACGTGCTTGCGTGGCGGTGTCCGCGGTGCGTCTGCTGGTTCGCCAGCCTATTCGTCGCGCAACACCCAGTCCGAAGTGGTTTCAAGAAACTCGAAGCCGTATCGTTGCCACGGCGATCCCGGCGATTCCTTGCGAACTGCGCGAGCGCGGCCTGCCAAGCGTAACTGCCCGCCCGACTCCAGAAACACGTCCACCGGGGTTCCCTTCACGAGAGTCGCGGTGCATACGGCAAGAAATCCCCCTGCGCTCACATTGTCAGTTGTGGTTGCTTCGTCAAACGGGTTCCCGGCGGCATCGACGCCTCGGAGCTTGAGCGTCACGCGCATCTGCACGCGCTTGTGCCGTCGGCGTTCGGGTTGTTTGGACTGAAGTTCAGCCGCGAGCGTTGCTTTCAGCGCTGCGAAGTCAATCGGCTTCTGGAAGTAGCCTTTCGCGCCCAGGCCGGCGCAATGCTCGCGGTACTTCGCACCCGCTTCGCCGGAAATGACGAAGACGGGAATGCGCGACGTATAGCTCAAGCCGTGCAGGCTCTGGCACAGTTCGAAGCCGGAAAATCCCGGCATCAAAAGATCCATCAGAATCGCATCGGGTTTGTGTTCGAGGGCAAGAGCCACGGCCTGCTCGGGATCGCCCGTTTCCACCACTTCGTACGCATCCGACAGGCGGAGACGCAGCATCTTGCGCACAGCTTCGTCGTCATCTACCACCAGAACTTTGGGCATTTTCGCCGCTCCAATCTGAGTGGCATTGGAACCGGCCGGCTTGCTTGTGATTGTGGTCATCTTGACTCCGTTACCGCGGGGCGATCGAGCGCCTCGCGGATCTTCTTTGCCAGGGCATCGCGGGTGAAAGGCTTGGCCAGGAAATCGCTGCCCGGATCAATTGGCCCTTGCGATCCGACTGTCTGGCCCGTATATCCCGACATGTAGATCACCCTGATCTCAGGCCGCGTGCGATTCAGCTCGCGCGCCAGCGCTTGCCCGCCCATTCCGGGCATTACTACGTCAGTGAGCAGTAGATCGATCGGCCCGTCATGGCGCTTACTGATTTCGAGAGCGTCCACGCCGTCTTTCGCTTCCAGTACTTGGTAGCCGCCCAACTCCAAAGTAGTCCGCGTAAGCGTTCTCAAGGACCCTTCATCCTCTGCCAGTAGAATCGTTTCCTTTCCCGATACGGCTCTAGGCGATGCGGCGGAGGATGGAGCCTGCGTATCAATCGCTTCATCGACTCGGGGAAGATAAATCTTAAAGGCCGTGCCCGCGCCGAGTGAGCTTTCGATATCGATCTAGCCTCCGCTTTGCTTCACAACGCCGTACACGGTGGCGAGGCCGAGGCCTGTGCCTTTGCCTTTCTCCTTGGTGGTGAAGAACGGCTCGAACGCTCGCGCCTTGGTCTCGGCGTCCATCCCGATTCCCGTGTCCGTCACCGAGAGACGCACGTAGGGCCCGGGCTGCACTGGGTATGCATAGCGGCGGACGAAGGCCTGATCCATCACGAAATTCTCGGTCGAGATGATCAGCTTGCCTCCTTGCGGCATCGCGTCACGAGCATTTACTGCCAGGTTCATAATGACCTGCTCGAGTTGGCCTTGATCTGCTTTCACGCGGCCCAGATTGGGAGCCAGCGCCGTCAGCAGCTCAATGTCCTCGCCGATGAGCCGCCGCAACAGCTTCTCCATGTCAGAGACTGCGATATTCAGATCGATTACTTTGGGATCCAGAACCTGCTGGCGGCTGAAAGCCAGAAGCTGGCGCGTAAGCGAAGCGGCCCTTTTCCCCGCTTTCAGAATCTCATCGACGCTACCGCGAAGACCGTGCTCCGGTTCCAAACCCTCTTGGAGAAATTCGGCGTAGCCAATGATGACGCCAAGCAGATTGTTAAAGTCGTGCGCTACTCCGCCCGAAAGCCTCCCAACCGCCTCCATTTTCTGCGCCTGACGGAATTGCTCCTCGAGTTGCCGGCGAGCCGTCACATCGCGGTTCACGATGACGAGCTTCTCGACTTGCCGGTCAGGGCCGAAGACGGCGCTTGCGCCCGACTCGAGCACGCGCCAGCTCCCGTCTTTGTGCCGCATGCGGTATTGAATGGAACGGCCGACGCCGCCGTCCCTGGCCTCACGCGCTGCCTCTTCGACCAACGGGCGGTCGTCCGGATGGATTTGCTCGAATGCGGAGGTCGTTTGGAGCTCTTCCGGCGTGTAGCCGAGTAGCCGCTCATACGATGGACTGTTGTAGAGGCGGTTGCCGTGGACGTCGACCACCGCGATCATGTCGCCTGCGTTCTCGGTAATGAGGCGAAAGAGCTCTTCGCGCTGCACCAGTTCCCTGCGAATTCGGTAGATCTGAAGCTGCTGGTAGATGGTGTAGATGTCGAAGAGCAGGACCAATCCTACCAGGCCGCGAACCGCCAGACCCAAGTGCAGGCTATCGAAGGCGCTGATTTCCTGATGCAGAAGGGGGAAGATGAAGGAGACGATTCCGCCCGTCAGCAGCAGCGTTACGAGAATCGCGAAGCCCCAGAGTACCCACTCTCTGCGCTCGATTCTGCGCATGAGATTGTGCGGATTCCTTGTGCCGGGGCTTTTGATGACCGCTTCTTCGGCGTATGCCATGTTCGGTACAGACACTTCCGCGCCAGCAAAGGATTGCGAGGCCTACTGGAGTCCAATCGGCACAATCTAGTGGCTGCTGTAGAGAAAAAGGAGCCGGTCTACCAAGACGAAACTGCTGGAAAATGAGCGAGAAAGCGAGTGGCTCGACCGTAGTGCTCGAATTTCCGCTCTTCCTGCCGGAATTCAGTCGAGTGTGAGGTCCGGCGACAGCGGCCAAAGCGGACGGGGTGCTTCACATGGAGCATTTCATGGTACAGGACATAGGCGACAACGTAAGAGGGCACACGGAAGTGATCGAGCTGCCGGTTGAGCACGATTTGGTCTAGTGCCGGATCGAAACACCCGAGCTGTGTTCGCCATGTTCGTCGGCTCCAGGCAAGACGCGGCTGCGGCAGGGAACTTTCGAAGTAGACTCGATTCAGCCGATCAAAGAGCGGCGCCAAGTCATGATGCTTCCCCGCTGGACGGTGGTCCGCTCGCTTCGCGCGCCGCTGCCGAAGTAGCAGCAAGCGCCGTCGCGTGGATCGAGCGTGGGAAAAGCGCCAGTAGGTATCGAGCAAGTCTTGCGGAGCAGGACGGCGGTAGAGGCGCCCCAACAGAATTGCGGCCACCGCTTCGACCACGGCGCGGGGAGCGGGCCTCAACGCGTCGGAAAGGCGGACGTAGGCCGTGTCCTGGCGGAGCCGGATTGTGTGCGTCAGATCCGTGTACGGATGATATTCGACGACGAACCGCGGCGGCCGACCCTGGCAGCCGAGCCGCGTGTAGATTCGCTGAAAGAGCTGCTCGCCGCCAGGGACAGCGTCATGGGAGCGCCGGGGGCGCGTCAAGGTTTTCTCCGGACCGGAGCGGGAAGCATTTCCTTCTCAGCCTCGTCAACATCGGCTAGAGCGTCCTTGGTGCCGTCGATGGCGTCTTCCAGTGTTTCGCGATAGATCTCGAGGTCCTTGCCGTTCTTGTCGTATTTCTGGAGCTGATCGAGGAATTCGTTGTACTTCGTGCGCATCAGCTTGAGAGCCGAGCGAATATCCATCTGCTTTTCGCGGGCCAGGGCGATCTGATCGGCGCCGTCGTCCACGCAGCCTGCGTAACCGTTTAGAAGTCCATTCAAAATCTCAGTTTTGCGCCGCTCGGGCGTCTCGCGATTCAGCTCGTAGTCGAACTTCTTCAGCCGATCCTCCGCGAAGGCAACGTACAGCGTGATGCGCTTGGCCGGTGTATCCGCGTCGCGGATCTTGTCGGCCTCTTCTTCGCTTAGGTAGTCTCTGGGCTGGAACTGAGCCGCGAGGGGGCGTGCCGCGCCGAGCGCAGCCATCACCGCAGCCAGCAACATCGCGCATCCTGTGATGAATCGATTCGGCATTGGCGGTCCCCTCACCCTGACTTTTCCGGCTTTTGCGTCTCCGGCGTTCGTCGGGGAAAAAGCCGCTCGATGAGATGCTGGTTTAAAGCATCCAGATCTTTGCGCACGTCGAGAAAAGGAACCTGTTCGTCGCTCGTCATGTTCGCAAGGAGTGTATCCACGCGGCGCAGGGATTCTTGAACGGAAATCTGCAACTGCTTGAAGCCGGCGGGATGTTTCTCAGCGTCCACCTTTGTCTGATCGAGGCTCTTCGCGCAGGACTCTGCCTGGTCGCGGTACTCGCGCAGCAAGGTCAGAGCGTCCGTAAGGCGACCTGCCTCGACGTCTTTGCGAATCACGTCGAACTCGGCCTCGCCCAGGGCAGGGAGCTGCTTCGCTTTTTGGACGGGGTTGGTCTCCTGATCGAAGCGAGCGCGGAGGTCCGCGGTGCGATCTTGGGGAAGGGATGAAAGAGAAAGCATGGCGGCCACGACGAGCGCTCCCGAAGCTGCGATGAAAGCGTGCAAGGCGCTACCTCTTTTTCTCCTTGAGCTCGCGGGTCAAGGCGCGCACGCGGGACGTGGCTACAAAATACATATCGCTGTTCTCGTCTTTGTTCAACTGCAGAAACTTCTGGTAGGCGTCCAGCGCCTGTTCGAGCTGGCCAAGTTTGTCATAGCAGGTTGCGCGCAAATACACACTTCCAGCAGGAAGCTCTTCGCGCTTGGAGAGAGTGTCGAGTCCCGCCAGCGCTGCCGCATAGTTCTGGTTTAGGTACTCTGCCTCGATGATGTCGATGAGCAAATCATTCGCGCCAGAGATGTTGTAGGCAGTCGCGAGCCAATGCACGGCATTTGGGTAGTCCTTTTTCTGCATGTACACGCGGCCGAGCCGGGCCGGAATGTCCGGGTCGCGCGGTGCGATCGCAACAGCTTTCTGCAAGACGGGGATCGCATCGTCGTAACGTTTTTTCTCCCAGTAGATCTGCGACCGCAGCTTGAGCTGGCGAATGCCCTCGGGGCCCGCAGCGGCGGCACGATCGAGCTCGGCAAGCGCGTCGTCGTCCCTGCCGAGATCGACGAGGGCTGACGCGCGTTCGATACGCGTGGTGGTGTCATTGGGCGCGAGCGCGAGGTAGGCGGCGAATTCGGACGCTGCCTCGTCGAGTTTCTTTTCCGCGACAAGACTATTGGCGAGCCCCAGATGAGCCTTCTGCAGTACCGCCCCGTCCGGTTGCAGCGAAAGCGCACCGCGATAAGCAGTCTCTGCTTCCGCGAATCGCCTCGCTCGAAACAGCGCGAACGCCAGCGACTCGCGTATATCGGGGTCCTTGTCGTCCACCTCCTCAGCCGCCTGGAACTGTTCGATCGCAGCAGTGTTCTGTCCGCTCTGTTCAAAAGCAGTTCCGAGCAGCCATTTTGTTCGTGCGTCGTCAGGCAACAACTCGGAGGCCCTTTGCAACGGCGCGACCGCCGCAGCCGGATCACTTGTCAGCAAAGTGAGGCCGAGGTTCTTGTATGCCGGGCCCATCTTCGGATCGAGGCCGATGGCCTTTTCGTACTCGGCCCTCGCATCGTCCGGTCGTTCGAGTGCGGTGTAGACGTAGCCGAGATCATAGTGCACGGCGGCATCGTCGGGCTTTTTGGCGAGGTAGTCTTGATAGTTCTGCGCCGCTGCCTCGAAATCCTGTTTGTCGAGGGCGTCCTGCGCCGCGGCGAGCAGACGGTTGAGCTCCGCTGCGGCGGGGTCGACCGGGCCGCGCCGTTTGGTTGAACCGGAAGACTGCGCGTGAACAGGACGGAGCGTGCCTAGCAGAAGGCAGAGCGCGCAGCAAACCGAAAGTTTCGACGATAATCGCATACGCGCGGCGTGGCCCATGCGCTAGGAATGGGCGGGCCCGGTCAAAGCAGAAGAACTGGCCGGCGCGCCCGCCTTCGCCTGGTGGATGTGGCCGCCGCCATTGCGGCCATTCAAAACGCGCGAGAGAAATTTTCCCGTGTGCGATTGCGAATTGCGCGCCACCTGTTCCGGCGTTCCCGCGGCGATCACACGGCCTCCGGCTTCGCCGCCTTCCGGTCCGAGATCGATGATCCAGTCCGCTGACTTAATTACGTCCAGATTGTGTTCGATGATCAGCACGGATGCGCCGCCTTCGATGAGCTTGCGAAACGCCGTCAGAAGTTTCTGGATGTCATCGAAATGCAAACCAGTCGTCGGCTCATCGAATATGTACAGGATGCCGCTGCTTTCCTGCCGGGTAAGATGCGCAGCCAGTTTCAGGCGTTGCGCCTCGCCGCCGGAGAGAGTCGTGCCGGATTGACCGAGCCGCAGATAACCGAGTCCGACTTCGTCGAGTACGCGCAGTCGCGAGGTCACTTTCGGATGGGCAGCGAAAAACGCGAGCGCCTCGCGCACCGTGAGCTGCAGCGCTTCGTGAATATTTTTCTCACGGTACCGCACGTCGAGCACGCTGCTCTTGTACCGCGTGCCGCGGCATTCCTCGCAGACCAGCTCCACGTCCGCTAGAAACCGCATCTCGACCGTCACGGTGCCATCTCCCTGGCACGCCTCGCAGCGCCCGCCAGGAATATTGAACGAAAAGTGCCCGGGCGTTAGGTTGCGCTTGCGCGCGTCGGGCGTGGCCGCGTAAACCTCACGAATCGCGTCGAATGCTTTCAGATATGTTGCCGGATTTGACCGGGGAGTACGCCCGATCGGCGACTGGTCCACCATTTCGACCGCCTGAATCGCCGCATCTCCCTCGATTCGGTCGCAGCATTCGCGCCAGTTGCCTCCTACGCGATTTGTCTCTAGCGCCTTATGAATCACGTCATACACCAGGGTTGATTTGCCCGAGCCGGAAACGCCGGTGATTGCGACGAGCATGCCCAGAGGAATCGTCACGTCAATCGCTTTCAGATTGTGGCTGCGCGCGCCGAAGATCTTCAGAAACCTGCCGTGCGGCCTCCTCCGGTGCTGTGGGACGGAAATCCTCAAATCGCCGCGAAGGTAGCGGCCGGTGAGCGATTGCGGATCGGAGATGAGCTGGTCGCGCGTTCCGGCGAACATCAGTTCGCCGCCGTGCTCGCCCGCTCCGGGACCGAGGTCGAGAATTCGGTCGGCGGCTAGGATCGTATCGGGATCGTGCTCCACCACGAGCAAGGTGTTTCCCAGATCGCGAAGACCCTTCAAAATGTCGATCAAACGGTTGGTATCCCGCGGGTGCAGTCCGATCGATGGTTCGTCGAGCACGTAAAGCGCTCCCACGAGGTGCGAGCCCAGCGACGTGGCGAGTTGAATCCGCTGCGCCTCGCCGCCGGACAGTGTGGACGTCAGCCGATCGAGCGAAAGGTAATCGAGTCCTGTCTCATCGAGGAAGCGCAAGCGCTGCTGGATCTCCTCGAGGATCTTGTCTGCAATTACCATTTCGGCAGCGCTGAGTTGCAGGCTGTCAAAGAAAGGCCGCGCTTCTTTAACGGTCATCTGGCAGACCTCGGTGATGGAACGGCCAGCGATCTTCACTGCGCGCGCCTCGGCGCGCAGCCGTGTCCCGCCGCAGTCCGGGCACGTTGCGTAGCCGCGATAGCGGCTCAAGAAAACGCGAACGTGCAATTTGTATTTCTTGCGCTCGAGCCAGGCAAAGAATCCCTTCACGCCGGGGAAATCCTCTTTGCGGTCGCCGTCGAGAATGGCATTGCGCTGCGCGGCCGTCAGATCGCGATACGGCACGTCCACTGGAATTCCCTTGGAGCGGGCGTAGCGCCGCATCTCGATGGCGAGCTGACGGTAGCGAGGCTTGGTCCAGGGTTCGATGGCTCCGTCTGCCAACGATTTGCCCTTGTCCGGAATTACGCGGTCGAGGTCGAAATCGATCGTATTGCCGAAACCCTGGCAGCGCGGGCACGCTCCGTAGGGATTGTTGAAGGAAAAAAGCCGCGGCTCGGGCTCTTGATAGGTCGCGCCACATTTCTTGCACTCGAATCGCTCGTTGAACACGAGGCGCTCCGGCGCGGGGTTTGCCGTATTTTCGGAGACGAATTCCAGAATCGCTTCGCCGTGACCCTCGCGGTAGCAGATTTCGATCGAGTCCATGAGCCGCGAGCGTATCTCCGGGGAAAGTGCAAGCCGGTCCACGAGTACATATACGGGCTTTCCAAAATCCACTTCAAGCAGTTCTTCGGGTGTGGCGAACTCGAAGACGCGCCCGTCCTGGTACAGGCGGCTGAATCCGCGCTTGCGTAGGCTGATTAGTGTCTGCCGAATTGCCTCCTGGCCGGGCCGCGATGACCTCCGCGCACGAACGCTCGCGGACTGTTGAGCGGCGCTTGGCAATTCCGGCGCAAACGACAACTGGTAGAGCACGTAGAATCGCCGGCTCTGGGGAAGCGCCAGCACCCGCGCGGCGATTTCGTCGAGGGTATCCTTGCGAACTTCCTCGTTGCAGCGGAGGCAAAATGTGTGGCCGGCGCGGGCACAGAGCAACCGCAAGTAGTCGTAGATTTCTGTCGCCGTCGCGACCGTGGATCGCGGATTGCGTGTCGAATTCTTCTGGCGGATCGAAATAGCCGGCGCGATGCCGGTAATTTCGTCCACGTCGGGCTTCTCGATGCGCTCCAGAAATTGCCGGGCATAGGCCGATAGTGACTCGATGTAGCGCCGCTGGCCCTCGGCATACAGCGTGTCAAAAGCGAGGCTCGACTTGCCCGAGCCTGAAACACCAGTTACGACGGTGATAGCGTTGTGCGGGATCGTGACGTCGATGTTCTTGAGGTTGTGGACACGTGCTCCGCGGACGCCAATCGCCTCAGTGCCGTCGCCAGCCGGGCGCGCCGAAGCAGCGTCGGGGGCTATTGCATTCTCGGGGGTAACGCTCTCGGTAGGTTTCGTAGCCATGGGCGTAAACAAAAAGTATACGCTCGCGCGCGGAGCGGGGTAAACAGGTCATGAACCGCCCCAACGGACCGGCAGATTCCCTACAGGATTACGGTGCGAACCCGGAGGGAGTTCAATTGGGACCGCAATCTGAACGGGCGTCTAGCCCGGGGGCAGGGAAGCGTGCTGATCGTCGGCTGAAGATGTGGGCGCGTAGTATCCCGTGCGTGTCCGCACGGAAAGCTTGCCGCGTCCGTTGGGGGAAATCACCTTCAATTGCACGGGCCGGAAGGTTCCGTCCTTGGCTGCGTTGCTCGGGTAGTAGCCGATGGTGTACTGGTTGCGGATTTCGCGCGCCACCTGTTCGCAGACGGGCTTGACCTCGTCCAAATTCTCAGGGAAATTTGCCTGGCCTCCCGTTGCTTCTGCGAGTTCAGTGAGAATCTTTTTGGAGTGCCGGACCATTCGCTTCTCGTTCTTGCGATCGTCGTCGCTGAAGACGCCAATCGTGTAGATGGTTGCGTTGGATTGTTCCGCCGCCTTAATGGTGTCCTCGAATGTCTTCGTGCTCGCGTCGTCGTCTCCATCTGTGACCACGAGAAGCACTCTCTTGTCCTTGTGGGCTTTCTTGAGGTGCGCGAGCGAGCCGATCACGGCATCGTAAAGGGCCGTGCTGCCTCGCGTATCGATCCGCGAAAGCGCCTCGTCGAGATTCTTCTGATCGCTGGTGAAGTCACCCTCCGTATCGAGGTAGTACTCATCATTGAAGTTCACGACGAACGCCTCGTCCTGCGGATTGCTGGTTCGGACGAACGTCATGGCTGCGGAATTCACCTGCTCGCGCTTCTCCCGCATGCTGCCGCTGTTGTCGATCACCAATCCCATGGTGACTGGGATGTCCTCGCGCGAGAAGAAGGAAATCCGCTGCTCGATGTTCTGCTCGAAAACGCGAAAGTTGCCTGCCTTCAGATCCGGCACAAACTGGCCGTGCTCGTCCGCAACGGTCACGTGCAAAACAACGAGGTCCACATCGCTCTTGATATGGCCGCCTTGCTTTTGCGCGCCCGGCGGCGGAGGAGGACCCGACGGCGTCGGGAGAGCGGGCGGCGCATCCTGTGCGCGCACATCGACGCCTACGAGCAACGTTGCAAGACAAAGAAAGCTGAGCGCAAAGACAAAAGCGCCGCTAATGCCCCGGCGCGAAATACCCAGTCTTCGCCCAAACGGTGAGAGGAGGGAGCCCTTTCGGCGGTCGCAACTTGACCTTGATCTTTCGCCACTTGCCGTCATGTTCACGATGGCTCGGCCTGTATCCCAATACATATTGATTGCGCAGCTCCATACTGATTTTCGACGCGACGTCCGGCAATTGATTCAAATTCTGCACGGCGAACGTTCGGCCGCCCGTCATCGCCGTCAAGTCCGCCAAGAGGCCGGGGCCTTGGCGCTCTTCCGGGGTGGGGCCGCCGTCGGGCTCAAAAAGCCCGATCGCGTAAATCTGGACATCCGCTTCGCGTACGAACTTACGGATTTCCGTTTCACTGTACCTGCTGTGATTATCGCCCCCATCCGATAAGATGAGCAAAGCTTTCTTCGTGTTGTGTGCTCCGCGCATCTGGCTCAGTCCAAGATACACGCCGTCGTAAAGAGCCGTGAGCCCGTGGGCGCCGGTGTACATCAAGCGATTCTGCAGATCGTCGACGCTGCCTGTGAACGTGCTGACGAGCTGCGCACGATCGTTGAAATCCACCAGAAAAAATTCATCCTGTGGGTTCGCCGTGCGGAAGAATTGCATGGCGGCTTGCTTCGACTTGTCGATTTTGTCCGCCATGCTGCCGCTCATATCGAAAATCACGCCGATCGAAACGGGCACGTCCTGGCTGGAAAAGCGAAGAATTTCTTGCTCGATTCCGTCTTCAAAGATGCGGAAATTGTCCTGTTCAAGGCCGGTGACGAGACGACCCATAGGGTCCGTAACAGAGGCGCCGACCAAGGTAAGATCCGTTTCGGTGCGGATCGGCTGTCCTTTGCGAATTTTGGCGATTTCGTCGGAAGGCGGAGGAGCTTCTGGGCCGGTTGGTGCTTCTTGCGCTGACGCCGAGAACGCTAGGCCGAGCAGGAAAAAAACGATCGCGGAACAGGCTGCCAGCGAGCCCCAGCGAACGCCTTGCTCATTCGCGCCGAGCCTCACCGGTGTCCCCCAAATGCCCTATGAGCACATCCTACCACCATACTTGGTCAAATCAAGTCTGCCCCGAACATCATCCCCGCAATGTGCGCATGACGGGAATCGACCCGGCGCACCGTGCTAGGATGGCCATCGCTGCAAGATGACAAGATGAGCGGCGAAACCTGTGGCGAATTTTGAATCCGTGAAGGTGTTGGCGGTTATTCCCGCGCGGCACGCTTCGTCCCGCTTTCCGGGGAAGCCGCTTGCTCCGATTGCGGGCAGGCCAATGATTCAGCACGTGGTCGAACGCGTGCGCCAGGCCCGCCTTGTCTCGCGCGTGATGGTCGCGACCGATGACACACGCATCCAGAGGGTCGTGGAGGGCTTCGGCGGCGATGCGATCCTCACGCGACCGGATCACGCGACGGGTACGGACCGCGTCGCCGAGGTTGCGGTCCACGTGCCCGCCGAGATTTACGTGAACGTGCAGGGGGACGAGCCCTTGATCGATCCCGGAACCGTGGATTCGCTGGTGAGTGAGACGATTGCGGATGATTCGGTGCGAATCGCCACCGCTTGCACGGCGATTTCTCATGCCAACGACATCATGGACCCCAATGTGGTCAAAGCTGTCCGCGATTTTGACGGCAACGCACTTTACTTCTCGCGCGCTCCCGTTCCGTGGGTGCGCGATCGCGACGAATCTGTCGCCGCGCGCCATTGGAAGCATCTCGGGCTATATGCGTTTCGTCGGGACGTCTTGTTGGAGTTTCCCACCCTGCCACCTGGCGAACTGGAGCGCCTTGAGCAACTCGAGCAGCTCCGCTGGCTGGAGAATGGTTACCGGATCCGCGTGGTGGAGACGGAGTACGATGCGGTTAGCGTCGACGTTCCTTCCGATATCGAGCGCGTCGAAAAGCTGCTCGCGGCGCTGAACAAAGAGCGAACCTGAGCGTGCGCCACGCTCCGGACTCGCCTTCCTTAGTGCAGATTGAAGTAGACCTGAACTTCCATTCGGATGGCCACAGGGGTTCCGTCTAGGTACGTCGGCTCGTACTTCCATTGTGCGACGGCTTGTACTGCAGCCGACATCAGCAAGCCCGGACCTGATACGGCGCGGGCTTGGACAACATCCCCGTGTTCATCGATGATTGCGTCAACTACGACCACTCCCTCCGCGCGGGCCGCCCGCGCAATCGGGGAATAAATAGGCGGAACGATTGTGATCGCCCGTGGCGGCTTGACGTCACCGCCGACGCGATACACGGTCTTCTTTGCCGCAGGAGCTGGCGGCGGAGGCGGTGGCCCGGTCTGGGTTCCGCCGACGATTCCGCCAAGAACTCCTCCGATCTCCCCGCCAGGGATACCGCCGACAACGCCTCCTGCACTCATGTCAGGAGGAGTATCGTCCTTGACCTGGAGAATCTTGCTCGGAATCACTGCTGGTGCGGTGAGCGCCGAGGTTCGCAGCTGGCGAATCATTTGCTTAGGCACCTGTTGCATCGCCGCGGGCGGCGGAGGCGGCGGGGCAGGGGGCTTCGGCATCGCGAGGTACGTCAGTTGAAACTTGTGCAGATCGATGGCTTGTGTGAAAGCAAGAGGTGCGAGCAGGACCGCGCCGATGATCACAATATGCAGGATGACCGAGACCAGCCAATCACCCGGGTTCCGCTGAGCGTGGTCGGTCGGTGTATCGAGGAATCCTCGGAGAAACGTTTCTTGGGCCTCAGCGGCAGCCACCTGCCGTATCGGCTGACTGGTAGGCGGAATCTCGCCCCAATAGTGAGCCGCTAAGCTATGCTTCTTGTATTCCGCAACGTTTTGCGCGGGATTCGGCAAGTCTGGTGTGACGTCCGCAGCTTTCGATTCCAAGGTGAGTGTCCGGGTCCGTGTGTGCTGCTTCTCCCTCTCGGCTACAGCAGAGCCCATGTGTGACTCCTTTCCCGCCTCCACGCGGCGAATCACGGCTTTTGTTTAGCAAATGCAGGAGAAAGGCACCGCGACGGGCGTCACTATCGAGTGTGACGCGCATCACTGGGCAAAGCGATGCGCTGGCGCTCAAAAATCGCGAATTGACATGCGTGTGCTTTCCGAACATAATGCTTTGTACGCCGATTCCCACGGAGGAAATCGAGCACCTTGCGGACCCGCCCGCAGTTCATATTCGTTACGGGCGGCGTGGTTTCCTCTCTCGGTAAGGGCGTTGCGGCGGCTTCGATCGGCTGTCTCTTGGAAAGCCGCGGGCTTCGAATTACCCTCCAGAAGTGCGATCCCTATCTGAACGTCGATCCCGGCACGATGTCGCCCTATCAGCACGGCGAAGTGTTTGTGACCGACGATGGCGCCGAAACCGACCTGGACTTGGGTCACTATGAGCGGTTCGCGTCTGTCCATCTGACGCGCGACCACAACTGGACCACCGGCCGCATCTACGAATCGATCATCGCCAAGGAGCGCCGCGGAGATTATCTTGGCAAGACGGTCCAGGTGATTCCGCAAGTTACCGACGAAATCAAAGCCGCGTTTCGCAAGGTTGCGGACGACGTGGATGTGGTGATCGTGGAAATCGGCGGTACCGTTGGCGACATCGAGTCGCTTCCTTTTCTCGAAGCCATCCGCCAAATGCGGCTTGAGCTCGGCGCGGAAAACGTCGTCTTCGCGCACCTGACCCTTGTGCCATTCATCGCCGCGGCCGGTGAGCTGAAAACGAAGCCGACGCAGCACAGCGTCAAGGAACTTCTTAGCATCGGGATTCAGCCCGATATCCTGATCTGCCGCAGCGACCGGCCGCTCGGCGCCGACCTTAAGTCGAAGATCGCGCTTTTCTGCAACGTGGCGCCATCACGCGTGATTTCCGCTCCGGACGTCAGCAACATCTACGAGGTTCCGATGTCCCTGGCGGCCGAGGGGCTCGACGAGCAACTGCTCAGCCTGCTGCGTGTCGAAGCGGCTCCGCGCAACCTTAGTCGCTGGCTCGCCATGCTCGAATCGCTGGAACATCCGCAGGGCGAGGTTCGCATCGGAGTGGTTGGCAAATATGTGCAGTTGGAGGACGCGTACAAGAGCCTTCGAGAGGCGCTTGTGCATGGCGGCCTCGCGAACCGCCAGCGCGTCGTCATTGAATGGATCGAAGCGGAGGACATCGGCTCGCCCGAGGAAGCGGAGCGCCTGTTGCAGCACGTGGACGGCATTCTGGTTCCCGGCGGATTCGGCAAGCGCGGCATTCAAGGCATGGTTCACGCGATCACTTACGCGCGCGAGAAGAAAGTGCCGTTCTTCGGTATTTGCCTTGGAATGCAGTGCGCGACGATTGAGTATGCGCGCCAGGTCACGAAGCTTGACCGCGCGGACAGCACTGAGTTTGATCCCTCGACTCCGAATCGCGTGATTTATAAGCTGCGCGAACTTTTAGGCGTCGATGAAATGGGCGGCACGATGCGACTGGGCGCGTGGCCCTGCAAGCTCGAGCCGGATTCCTTTGCAGCAAAAGCCTACGGCGCACTCGAGATCTCGGAACGCCATCGCCACCGCTACGAATTCAACTGCGAATACGAGCCAACGCTGACGGCGGCCGGGTTCCGTATTACGGGACGCACGCCGGATGGCGTGTATGTTGAGATCGTCGAGGTCGCCGACCATCCGTGGTTTTTGGGCTGCCAGTTTCACCCGGAGTTCAAGTCGAAGCCTCTGGCGCCGCATCCGCTGTTCACAGCGTTCATTCGCGCAAGCGTCGAGCATCGCCAAAAGCACCTTGGCCGCGGAGTTGAGGCGCAAGCCGAAGTCCGCACTCACGCTCCCGACGTTTCTCTCGAACCGCCGCGTGCCTCGGCCGCTTCGTCCTGAGCGCCGCATCCCGCGTGCGCGCGGGTGAATTCTGCTTGACAATCCTCGCCGCGAACCACATTTTGGATGTTTGATGACGCTGCTTCCTACATCGCTGGTTGGTTCGTACCCGCAGCCCGATTGGCTAATTGATCGTCAAAAGCTCTCGCACCGGATGCCGCCACGCGTCCGCGCCGAGGAGCTATGGCGCGTGGCTCCGGAGTGGTTGGAGCAGGCGCAGGACGACGCCACTCTCGTCGCGATTCGCGCGCAAGAGCGCGCCGGCCTCGACATTCTCACCGACGGCGAAATTCGCCGCGAAAGCTACTCGAATCGCTTCGCGACGGCCCTCGAGGGCGTCGATCTCGACAATCCCGGAAAAATCATCAGCCGGACCGGTAATCCGACGTTCGTGCCGCGCGTGGTGGGGAAGATTCGCCGGAAGCACGCCGTCGAGGTGCGCGATTTGAAGTTCTTGCGTGCCAATACGGATCGCACCGTAAAGATCACGCTCCCCGGCCCGTTTACGATGTCGCAGCAGGCCCAGAACGATTATTACGCGAGCGAAGAAGAGATGGCGCTGGATTACGCGGCCGCCGTGAACGAGGAGATGAAGGATCTGTTTGCTGCCGGTGCGGATATCGTGCAAATGGACGAGCCGTGGATGGAAGCGCACCCGGAAAAAGCGTGCCGTTTCGGCCTCGCGGCGGTCAAGCGAGCCCTTGAGGGAATCGCCGGCACGACCGTGCTTCACATTTGTTTCGGCTATGCCGCGATGGTCCCGGGGCGTCCGGCGGCCTATTCATTTCTCCAAGAGCTGGCGGATTCTCCGGTGCGTCAAATCTCGATCGAGACGGCGCAGGCGTCTCTGGATTGCGCTGTTCTGGCGAAATTGCCGCGCAAGACGATTGTTCTCGGAGTGCTCGATCTTTCGACGCCGCAGGTGGAGTCGCCCGAAACTGTGGCGGTGCGAATCCGCCGCGCGCTGCCGTTCGTGAGCCCCGACCGCCTCGTCGTCGCGCCGGACTGCGGAATGAAGTACCTGCCTGCGGATGCGGCCTTCGGCAAGATGAAGGCGATGGTTGCCGGCGCTAAGATTGTCCGTCACGAGCTGGCGGGCCGCGCCGCCGCCCACTAAATTACGCGCCCTTTTCAGCCACTTTGCCCGTAATCTGCGACGGGTCGGCTCCCACGCGGCCGGACATCTGGCCCGTTGCCGCGGCCAGCCGGAAATCATAGTGAATGCTTGGCAGATTGGGCAGCGGCGAAGATCGGTCCACTTTGTTCAGCGTCACGATCAGCGATTCATCGACGCCGAACACCGTGTCGGAATCGATGTGCGAATCGCCCGCCACGTAGAGCGCCGTCACGAGCTCGCGGTACGCCGGCGCGCCGATCAGGAAGTGAATGTGCGCGGGGCGGTAGCCGTGCCGCTTCTGCGCGCGGATCATGTCGCCGACAGGGCCATCCATCGGAATCATGTACCCGAGCGGACAAACTCCGCGAAAGTAGTAGCGCCCTTCCGCATCCGCACGAAAGCAGCCGCGCAGATCCATCACGGACGGATCGTGCTTCTGAAGGTCGTAATTGCCGGTCTCATCCGGCTCCCAAACTTGCACGAGCGCATTCGGAATTCCGCGCCCCGCCGAGTCGATCACTTTTCCGTAGAAAACGACTTCGGTGCCTTCGCAATGCGAGATGATCGAGTCGCCGAGCTTCATCATCGGCGCGTCCTGCCGGTAAAACGGTCCAAGGAGGCTGGATTTTGTCGCTGCTCCCGCCGCTCGCTTGTCGTGCAGCGCGTTGACGAGCGCGCTCAGGCCCAGCGTATCCGAAAGCAAGATGAACTCTTGGCGGTGTGCGGTGCACGTCTGTCCGACTGCCGTGAGAAAGCGGATTCCCTCGAGCCATTCTTCTGCCGTTAGATCTACCTCGCGCGCGAACGCATGAAGGTGCCGCACCAGCGACTCCATAACCTGCCGCAGCCTCGGATTCGGCGTAGTCGACATTTGCTCGGTTGCCACGTCGGTGATCGTGTGTTCCGTGATGGCTCGCATTGGTTCCTCCCGTGCCTCGTGAGCGCATGGCGCTCCGAGCGGCGCAAACCGGCGTCATCATATTCCTTTTGCACCGGAACGCGCCAGAGGCTTGCGCGGTGCGCTGCGCCGCTCTGGCGCCAGTTTGCTGGGCCGCCTGCGCTAGGTATTACCGCCAGCCTAAGATAAAATCACCGTTTGCGGAGGGGAGCTTTGGGATTCAGTGCGAGTACGCGCCAATTCGGAGACGTTACGGTCGTAGATGTGCGGGGCCGCTTCACCATGATTGAAGGCGAAGCGGTTCACGAGATGTTGATGGATTTGATCGAGGATGGCAGAAAGAAGCTGTTGCTGAACTTCAGGGACGTGACCTACCTCGATAGCTCGGGTGTGGGACAACTGGTTCGGGCGCTCTACTCGGCTCAGAAGTATGGCGCGCAATTGAAGGCCGTCGAACTCAGTCCTCGAGCCGCGGAAGTCCTGCGGCTGGTGAACCTCCATAGAATCTTCCAGGACTTCGCCGACGAGCAAACCGCCCTCCGCAGCTTCTTCAACTGAGCCGCGGCCGAGCTGCGGCCGCTCTCAGACACACTCCAACCTAGCTGGCGAAATCCACCGAATTGCAGCCAGGGGAGATTATTTAGGCGGCTGTCAGGTACTGCCAGGTGTTTCCTGTGTACTTCAACTGGAACACCCCGCCCTCATCGGCGTGAAGAAAGTACTCGCCCTGCGGAATGCGGTGAGCATGCTGCGAACGCACCGAGCAGCGTTCCCAGCGGGACGGTCCAATCCCTCGGCCGTGCTTGCGCGGCTCATCAACGATATGAATGCCGTATGTGACGCGGTACTGGAGCCCAGTAGGCCTTACCGGTACCAAGCGCCCAGTTCCTTTACGCTTTCGTGCCATGACTATATGATGCCACGAATCGTGCAAAAGTTACCTGGTCCATTGGGCTGCGTTTCCATACCAATTTGGCCTGCGCTTCGCATCAAACTGACTGCAGGGCGTTTGCGGGATTTCTAGGCGGGGATCGCAATACCCGCCCAGCCGAACAGTTCTCGGTTGAGAGCCTCCACTAGGTCCGGCCGGTCCTCCCCTGGCAGCTCGGAGTCGATCGTAAACCCTTGGCTCTTCAGGTAGAAACAAAGCATCCGGTAAGTCGGTCGAAAGCCCTTTAGCGCCGATGGATCGATTGAGATTGTTTGCCCTGAGATCGAGGGCGTGAGTTCGTCCCTCATGTAGATCGCGTCGAAACCGAATAGCCTCCACTCGCCGTTGCGCCGCTCGGCGCGGTAGAGGAACCGAGAGTGCGTCGACAGGGTAGCTTCGACGCCGTTTAGCTTGACGGGTAGGTCGATGATGCCCGAAAGGCTTGCAACCGACCGGTTGTCCGCCAGCCGAACGAGAATCGGGCCAAGTCTGTGCTTCGCAGGTACGCCGCGCTTCGCCATATCGATTGACCCCGCCACGAAGTCGGGGCCATTCCCCCGAAACCAGCTCACCCGAATCAGCGAGTCAGGCCAAAAACAGTCGCGCATCGTGTTCCATCGCTGCAGATCGCGGCTCTCGCGCTCCCGTAGGATGAGCTGGGTGATGGTTGTGATGTCCGCGCTCTCGGTCACTTCCTTCGGCAAGTTAGTTGTCATGTTTGGACCCCTGGTTAGCGGCGTGCATTATGCCACGTTACAGCTGAACACGCGTCCAGACCGGCAGGGCGTTATTCGCCGAATGGCCCGCATGCAGCGACCGGTATGCTTCGCCCGGGATTGTGTCCGCGCGTGGTCTTGAGACCTAAATCCACGTTGAAAACCCGTGCGAAGCCGAATACGCTGTTGAAATACTGTGGCACAGGTAGGAGCATCGGCCCAAGGGGGCTTGGGCGGCTCATGAATCCATCGCGCAGCTTCGAGATCGGAAAAATCCGGATCGGCGGGTCATCGCCGCTATTTCTGATCGCGGGCCCGTGCGTCATCGAGAGCGAAACACACGCCGCGATGATGGCGGAGCGCCTGGCGGACATCGCCATGTCGCTCGGCGTCCCGCTGATCTTCAAGGCGTCCTACGACAAGGCGAATCGCTCTTCGATTTCGTCGTATCGCGGACCCGGATTGAAAGAGGGCCTGCGCATCCTGGCAAACATTAAGAAACGAACCGGCCTGCCCATTCTCACCGACATACATGAAGTTGCGCACGTCGCCCCTGCGGCTGAAATCTGCGACGTGCTCCAGATTCCGGCGTTTCTTTCACGCCAGACAGACCTGCTCGTCGCCGCCGGCCGCTCAGGCCGCGTAGTGAATATCAAGAAGGGCCAGTTTCTTTCGCCCACCGAGATCGCCCACGCCGCCGAAAAAGTGGCAGCCACCGGAAACGACAAAATCATCCTGACCGAGCGCGGCAGTTCGTTCGGCTATCAGAATCTGGTGGTCGACATGCGGTCGTTCCCCATGATGCGGAAATTGGGCTATCCGGTCGTGTTCGACGTGACGCACTCGGTGCAGCTACCCGGCGGAGAAGGGAAGTCCAGCGGCGGGCAGCCCGAATTCATCGAGCCGCTCGCGCGCGCGGGCGCTGCCATCGGCGTTGATGGTGTGTTTTTGGAAGTACATGAGAATCCCGCCAAGGCGCTCTCCGACGGCACGAACGCGCTGGCGCTCGCTCAGTTGAAGCCCTTGTTGCAAAAGATCGCGCGGCTTGCGGCGCTCGCGCGGGAGTGGGACGCGCCGCAAACCGTTCCCCGCGCTGCGGCGCCGCGCGCGAGCGCGTCGCGCCGAATCGAGCGGCGGAGGTGGCGCGCGCGATGAGTTCCCCGATCGCATCGAAGAACACGATCGCTACGGCCAAGCGCGTCCTCCGGATTGAAGCCGACGCGATCGCGGGGCTGATCGACCGTCTCGATGAGCGCTTTGAAAAGGCCGTCGAGGTCTTGCACGATTGCAAGGGCCGCGTGGTCGTGACGGGACTCGGGAAATCGGGTTTGATCGGAAGAAAGATTGCCGCGACGCTCGCGAGTACGGGCACGCCGTCGCTTTTCCTTCACGCGGCCGATGCGCTGCATGGCGACCTCGGAGTGCTAGCTGCGGGTGATGTCCTGCTTGCAATTTCATCGAGCGGCGAAACCGACGAGATGGTGGAACTGATCGAGCCTGCCAAGCGAATCGGTGTCCAAATTGTGGCCCTGACGGCGAGTCCGCGTTCCACGCTCGCCGCCGCGAGCGATGTGGTACTCGATATCGCGGTAAAGGAGGAGGCGTGCCCGCTGAATCTTGCGCCGACGGCGTCCACCGCCGCCGCGCTGGCCATTGGCGATGCCCTTGCGATTGTGCTGCTCGACCGCCGCGAATTCAGTGAAGAGGATTTCGCGGCGTTGCATCCCGCGGGCCGCCTCGGCAAGAAGCTGCGTCGCCTAGAGTCGCTGATGCACGCCGGAAACGATGTCCCGCGTGTCCTGCCCGGAACGAAAATGCCAGACGTGATCTACGAAATGAGCCGGAAGGGCCTCGGGCTAACCGCCGTAACGCAGCCCGATGGAAAGCTCCTCGGCATCATCACCGATGGTGACCTTCGCCGCGTCATGCAGCGCCGCAAGGAGAATGTGCTCGACCTCACCGCGCTCGATTGCATGACCAAGAATCCCGTGACGATGTCGCGCAGCGACCTCGCCGCTTCCGCCTTGCGCCTGATGGAAGAAAAGAAAATCACTTCAGTGCTTGTTGCGGACGCCGCCGGGCGCCTCGAGGGCGTCGTCCACGTCCATGATCTCTGGACGTTGCAACTATTTTGAGACGACTCCCGTGACCGCGATCCGCGAGATCAAGTTTCCAGCCAAGGCTCTCCGCCGAGCCAAGAACGTCAAGGTGCTGCTCATGGATGTGGACGGCACGATGACACCGCGCTACGTCTGCCTGCAGTCCTTTCCGGACGGAAGCGTCGCCGAGATGAAAATGTTCAACGCGCACGACGGTGCCGGAATCAAGCTCGCCGGGATTATGGGGATCCGCACCGGTCTGATCACGGGCCGCGATTCGCCCGCGGTGGCGCGCCGAGCGCGCGAGGCCTCGATGGAGTTTGTGATTCAGGGGCAGGCCAAGAAGGTCGAATCCTACAAAGCCATCCTCGTTCGCGCGGGCGTGACCGATGAGGAAGTCGCCTACGTGGGTGACGACCTTCCCGACATCCCCATCATGGAGCGCGCCGGTCTTGCGGTCGCAGTCGCCGATGCCACAGTGGAGACAAAGCGCATCGCGCATTACATTACCGTCGCGCGTGGCGGCGAGGGGGCGGTCCGCGAAGTCGTCGAGCTGATTCTAAAATCGCAAGGAAAATGGAAAAAGGCCATCCCTCTGGCCATCGCCTGAGCGCCGCGTGCATCGAACGATAGATGAACGCTCGGGCACACCGCTGGCTGTCGCTCATCGATGTCGTCCTGCTGCCCGCCTTCATTCTTTGGTTCATTTGGCGATTGCAATTCACGGCGCGCTGGACGTGGATCTTCTTTGTCGTGTGGCTCGCAGCCAGCTTCGCGCTGCATCGCGATACGCCGAAAACGCTTGGATGGCGCGCGGACAATCTCGCCGCCGCGACGAAGCAAGCGCTCGTCGCGTTCGGCGCGATGGCGGCAATCTTGATCGTGATCGGCCTGGCGCTCGGCGCGCAAAGGCACCCTCTGCTGGGCCAAATCTCGTGGCGCAGAACCGAAGCCTACTTCGCATTCTGCGTCCTGCAGCAAGTCGCGCTGAATTCGCTGCTGCACAATCGGATGCTATCGCTTGTGCGCAACGAATGGCTTGCTGCCGGGTCCACAGGGCTCATTTTCGCCGCGTGCCACTGGCCGAATCCGGTGCTCGTGCCTTTGACGTTTGTAGGTGGCACGGTGATGGCGTGGATGTTCGGTCGCGTGCGCAACATCATCCCGCTGTGCTTCGGGCAAGTTCTTCTGGGAATGCTCGTGTCGTGGGCCTTTCCAATGGCGTGGCATCACCACCTGCGGGTCGGCCCGGGCTACTACACGAAAAGCTGGTAAATCCGAATGCCGCAACCCTGGGAGGAGTCTGGAGCGGGCGATGGGAATCGAACCCACGTCCGAAGCTTGGGAAGCTTCTATTCTGCCATTGAACTACGCCCGCTCGGCGTTGGAACGTTCGCAGAATAGCACCGCACAATTGCGCGTGCAACCGGACCGAAGAAGAACGCCCTGGCGATCCATTGTGCGGCGCTACTTAATCTCTGCGTAATCGAGGTAATAGCGGTGCAGGTCGGCAACGGTCATTTGGCCTTTGCGGATTCGTAAGCCAGTTGCCTCGCCGCTGCTGCCTTGCGACGAAACCATCCAGACGGTATCGCCCGCACGAAAATCGGAAAGCTTCAGAGGCTTGCCGGATTCATCAGTAAACTTCGTTGCGTCGTTGACCAGCACGAGCAGCGTGACCTCGGTGGGATATTTCAACAGCAGTTGCGATTTCTGGAGGTCCACGGACGCCACGATAAAGAATTGCTCGCCTGTAGCGGTTTTCCTTCCGGCCGTGTACGGGCTCGCGGGCGCCGCAGGAGTCGCCGGCCCGGACGCGCTCGGGGGAGGCGCTCCCGTTGGTTTGCCTTGCCCGGCAGGATGCGCGCCTGGGCGCCCTGTCCAGGTTCCCTGGGCAGCGACGCTCGATGCCGACCCTGCCGCCGCGAATGACGCGATCCCGAGAATCGCGTTTGCTGCAATTTTGTGAAGCCGCCTATTCATAACGGAGCGCCTCGATCGGATTGAGTTGGGCGGCCTTGAGTGCCGGGTAGAAGCCAAAGCTGATGCCGACCAGCGCCGAGAAAATAACCGCGACGAAGATTGAAAGCTTCGAGACGAGCGTGGGCCAGCCGAGCGAATTCGAGATCAGCGCCGAGGCCGCCATGCCCACGGCGATGCCAATCAGCCCGCCGAGCGAACTCAGCACCAGCGCTTCGCTCAGGAATTGCCACTTCACGTTGGCTTCGGTGGCGCCCACGGCCATGCGCACGCCGATCTCGCGCGTGCGCTCGGTGACGGAGACGAGCATGATGTTCATGATGCCGATGCCACCGACGACCAGCGAAACTGCGCCAACGGTGCCCAAAAGAAGAGTCATCGTTGTGGCAGCCGCAGTTGCCGTCTGCGCCATTTCGCTGGGGTTGCGGATAATGAAGTCGTTATCTTCTCCGGTCCTCAAGTGGTGGCGCTGCCGGAGGAGCGCTTCGATCCCGTTTTGCACGGAGGGGTTCATCTCCTGACTGGACGTAGCCACCATTGCCATCTGAATCCAACTGATCCCCGCGATCTTTTTCTGCACGGTTGTGTAAGGCATGAAGATGATGTCGTCCTGGTCCTGACCGTTGCTGGATTGCCCTTTTTCCTGGAGCACGCCGAGAATCCGAAAGGGGATGTTCTGCACGCGAAAGATCTGTCCCACGGGATCCTGATCGCCAAAGAGATTTGTGGCGACGGTCTGGCCGATAACGCAGACGTCGGTCGCCATGTCCACGTCTCGCGCACTGAAGAAACTTCCTGAAACCACCGGCCAGCTGCGAATCTGGGGAAAATCCTGCGACGAGCCGTTGGTCCGCGTTAGCCAGTTTTGATTGCCGTTTACCGCTTGAACGGATGATCCCAGCATCGGAGAGACCATGGTGACGCCGGGTACGTGTTGCAAGATGGCCTGCGCGTCGTCGGCAGTAAACGTCTTGGTGGCGCCGCTGCCCATGCGCACACCGCTCGTATTGACGCTACCGGCAAACACCATAATGACGTTGGTCCCAAGCGACTGAATCTGCGCTTGGACCTGCTGGCTGGCGCCTTGGCCGATGGCGACCGTGCAGATCACGGCGCCGACGCCGATAATGATGCCGAGCATCGTCAAGACCGTTCTCAGTTTGTTTCGCGCCAAAGCTCTGAGCGCTACGCGAATCACTTCTCTCGGATTCATCGAATCACCTCGCTTCCCGCCGGGTCTACCGGGGCGGACCGCCCCCACCGCCGAATCCGGGCGGACGCTGGCCGCCGCTCACGGCGGCTTGCGTTTGCTGCGCGACCACGAGGACGTCGCCCTCGTGCAGGTCGCCTTGCAGCAGTTGCGTATTGCTGAAATCGGTGATGCCGCACTGGGCCGCAACTGGAATGAGATCCTTCTTGTTCGGCGCAAGCTTCCACACGACCTGCCATCCGCCGAGGTGCGTGGTCGAAGCGTCGCGGGAAATGTTGTACTGCTTGTAGAGATCCTGCAGCTGTTGCTTCTGAAGGTTCGGCTTGAAAGTAAGAGCCGGGTTGGGAACCTCGATGGTGTTGGTCGCGTGACCGGTCGGGATCGTGACGTAGGCCGTCTCGCCAGGCAGAAGCTTCTCGTCCGGGTTGCTGAAATCGATCACCGTATTGTAGGTGACGACGTTCTGGATCGTTGTCGGATTCAGGCGGACGGCACTCACGCGGCCGTGGAACAGTTCGTTCGGGAAAGCGTCGACCGCAAACGTGACCGGAGCACCCACCCGGATGTTGCCTGTATCGGATTCGTCGGTTGCGGCGTAGACCTGCATGCGCGTCAAATCCTGCGCCACGGTGAACACGTTGGGCGCTTGCAGGGTGGCCGCGACGGATTGGCCGACGTCAATATTGCGAGCGACCACGGTGCCGTCGATGGGCGCCAGAATCGTGGTGTACTTCAGGCTTGTTTCGGCGGCGTCCAACGCGCCTTGCATGGCAGTGACCTGGGTGCGTGCTTGCTCGAGCTGGGCCTTGGCTTGGTCGAGCGCGGCTTGAGCCGATGCAACATCCGCTTGCGCTTGCCCCAGGGTCGATTGGATCAGGTCGTTCGAGTCCGCTGACACGACTCCCGCCGCGAACAGATCCTGTGACCGCTTGGCGGTGGCCTGCTGATACGTCACGTTGGCCTGAGCCTTGGCCAAGTTCGCCTGGTCGACTTGCACGTTGGCGGCGAGAGTCACAAGATTGGCCTTGGCGTTTGCGAGGTTGCCCTGCGCCTGCAAGACCTGAGCCTCATAGATCGCGGGATCGAGCTGCGCTAGCACTTGGTTGCTTTTCACGCGGGTATTGAAGTCAGCGAAGATGTACTGCACGGTGCCGGACACGTACGAGCCAACCGAAACAGTCGTGAGCGCGTTGATTGTTCCCGTGGCCTGCACAGCGGATGTGATATCGCCGCGGCGAATGACTGCTGTGGTGTATTTGGGAGCGGCAGCCTTAGCGCGGGCGTAGTACCAGTAGCACAGAATCGCGACCACGCAGACGAACGCTATCAGGTAGGCTTTCTTGTGCTTTTGATAGGACTCTTTCAGCGACATGGGTCTCCGATTGTACAGGAAGTGTTCTCGACCGAGCACAAGATGCCATGGCTGGCCTGTTTCTTCCTCCCACTCCTAGAGACGCAGATAGCGGAGCTGAGGTTACTTAGCCAGTTGTAGCCTTGGCCACCGCCCTGGACAGCCATGCCGATGCCACTACCGCGAGCCTCCGTGATAAAGTGGGCGGCTCGGAAACTGAACAGGGAGGGGAAGTGGCGTATCGCGACCTGCGGGAGTTCCTGAAGAAACTCGAGAAAGAGGGCGAACTCCGGAGGATTTCGACCGAAGTGAATCCGGTCCTTGAGATCACCGAAATCACCGACCGAGTGGTGAAGTCGGGCGGCCCGGCTCTCCTGTTTGAAAGACCACGAGGGTCAAGGATTTCGGCAGTCACCAATCTTGTCGGCACCGAGCGAAGGATGAATCTAGCGCTGGAGGTTGACTCGCTCAAGGAGATTGCGGGGCGAATCTCTTCCATTCTTGACCTGCAGTCGCCGCAGGGATTGCTTGACAAGGTGAAGATGTTGCCGAAGCTTGCCGAACTGGGGAACGTCTTCCCGAAAACCGTACGGGACGGAGAATGCCATGAGGTGGTGCGGACAGAGGGATTCTCGCTACTCGACTTTCCGATCCTGCAGTGCTGGCCCCAGGATGGTGGCCGCTACATCACTTGGCCGATGGTGATTACAAAGAATCCCGAGACGGGAAAGCGAAACGTCGGCTGCTATCGCATGCAGGTGTTCGATGAGCGCACCACGGGCATGCACTGGCAGACGCAAAAGCATGGAGCGGAGCACTTCCGCAGCGCGCGGTCGAAGAACAAAGAAGGCAGGCTTGAGGTGGCCGTAGCGATCGGCGCCGATCCGGCCACGTGCCTTGCGGGGATCCTCCCGGTTCCGCCTGACATGGACGAGTTCCTGTTTTCCGGCTTCTTGCGCCGCGACCCGGTGGAACTGGTCGCATGCAAGACCGTGGACTTAGAGGTCCCTGCGAACGCGGAGATCGTACTGGAAGGCCATGTGAATCTCGGCGAGATGCGGACGGAAGGCCCGTTCGGAGATCACACGGGCTTCTACTCGCTCGAAGGCGAGTATCCAGTGTTCCATGTTGATTGCATTACCCATCGTAAGGATCCGGTCTATTTGACAACCATCGTGGGGCCTCCGCCACAGGAAGACTATTTCATCGGCCATATGATCGAGAGGGTGTTTCTGCCTGTCATGAAGATGCAGCACCCGGAAATCGTCGACGTCTCCATGCCTGCGGAAGGCATTTTCCAGAACCTCATGATCGTGTCGATCCGCAAGAGCTATCCGGGCCACGCGCGAAAAACCATGAACGCGATCTGGTCGTTGGGACAAGCGATGTTCACCAAGGTCGTTGTCGTGGTGGACCACGATGTGGATGTTCAGAATCCGGGTGAAATTGTGTGGAAGGCATTGTGCGCCATTGACCCCGAACGGGACGTTCAGTTCGTCCTTGGGCCGGTGGACACGCTCGACCACGCAGCTCGCCGCCAGGACTATGGATCGAAGATGGGCATCGACGCCACCCGCAAGTGGCCAGAAGAGGGCTTCTCCGGCCGCTGGCCCGACGAGATCAAGATGGACGCGGCCACTAAGCGGCGGATCGACGCGATCTGGTCCCGTCTCAATCTGGATGCCCGCAAGAAGTAGCCGCGGGACCCCCCTCAGTTTTGCCTCCCGTTCACTCCTCTTAGCGAATAGATTTCGTCCGGCATTCGCCGGTCGGGGGCTCGCCTGTCCGTTGGGGCGGGTTTAACCAAAAGGACACGCAAGCAATATGGCGGTTGACAGTCTGTGGCGGCGGATGTGATAAACGCAACAACGGGGAGCGTACCGAGAGTATCAGTACTTTCGGTCTCCGCGGTCTTGGAAGCGATTTTTGGGGATCAGGCGAAGGGGCAACAAAGGGCGTCAGGGGCTTCACGGCGTTTCGTCAACACATTCAGGTGTGGGTAGTTGCTGCTGCTGGCAGCAGCCAAGCAAAGGGTGAGGGGCCGCACGATGTTCAATCTGGGTAAAACGCGATCGCTGATAGGTCTGGACATCGGCTCGAGTTCTGTCAAGGCCGTCGAGCTGAAGAAAGCGAAGGACGGCTACGAACTAGTGAGTTTCGGCTTGGAGCCTCTGTCGCAGGACACAGTCGTTGATGGTGCCATCATGGACGCGCCGTCGGTCGCCGAAAAGATCATCTCGATCTTCGATAGCCAGAAAATCAAGACGAAGGACGTGGCCACTTCCGTGTCCGGCCACTCGGTCATCGTGAAGCGCGTCAGCATGCCTCTGATGACGGAAGAGGAGCTCTACGACCGGATACAGGCCGAGGCCAGCCAGCACATACCTTTTGACATTGCGGACGTGAACCTCAGCCACCAGCTCCTCGAAGCCACCGAAAACCAGATGGATGTGCTCCTGGTGGCCGTCAAGAAAGACAAGATTCTCAACCACACCAACGTGCTCGCTCAAGCCGGCAAGACACCGGTGGTAGTCGATATCGACGCCTTCGCGCTTCAAAACTGTTTCGAAGTGAACTACGAGCCCGACCCTTCCCAGGTAGTTGCGCTGCTGAATATCGGCGCGAGCGTGATGAATATCAACATCGTCCGCGGCTGGACGCCGCTATTCACGCGCGACGTTTCCGTCGGGGGCAACCAATACACGGACGCGTTGCAGAAGGAGCTCGATCTGAGCTTTGAAGATGCCGAGAAGCTCAAGATGGGCGGAACGCACGCTGGGGTGAGCGAGGAACAGCGCACCGCGATACTGCGGTCCGTATCGGACATTTTGATTCTGGAAATCCAGAAGACCTTCGACTTCTTCCGCGCCACGGCCAGCGGCGAGAATATTCGCCGGATCGTGGTGGCGGGTGGAACGGCTCGGGTTCCCGGGCTGCTCGATCTGCTCAAGGAAGAGTTTGCGATGCCGGTCGAGGAACTCTATCCGTTCCGAAAGATCGCCATCAATCCGGGGCGCCACGACGAGACGCAGCTTCGTGAGTTGGCGCCGCGCCTGGCAATCGCGGTGGGCTTGGCGCTGAGGAGTTTTGATACGCCATGATACGGATCAACTTACTCGGTCAGGCCCGCCCGAAAGCGGCCAAGCAGGCCGTGCCGCTCGAGGCCACGCTCCAGATTGTTCTGGCCATTGCCGCGGTGGCTGTTTCTGGCGTGATCCTTTTCGTCGTTTATATGTCGCAGAAACGCGACCTCGACGCGGCCAACAAGCGCATTGCCGCGTTGCGCGCCGAAAAGGCCAGCCTGGAACAGATCAAGCAGGAAGTGGACAGATTCGAAAGCCAAAAGAGTGTGCTGCAGCAGCGCATTGACGTGATCGAGACGCTGCAGAAAAACCGCAGCGGCGCGCAGGATCTCCTGCAGATGGTCGCGAACACCGTGGTGCGGGTGGATTCGCTCTGGCTGACTTCCGTCAACCGGACTTCCGATTCGCTGGAGATCAAAGGCGAGGCTGGATCGATCAATGCCGTCGCCAATTTCATTACGGAACTAAAGCGCTCGGGATATTTCGACAAGATCGAAATCAAGAGTGCCAAAGAAGACGATCTGCAGGCCGGAGTGGAAACCTACGGCTTTGAAATGACCGTGGCAATTGCTCCGATGAGCGCGCCGAGCGGACAGGCCATGACCCAGCCGACTGGCGCCTCACAACCTCCGCCGGCCCCGGCGAAGGGGAGGAGTTAGCCATGGCAAGCAGCTTCCGCGATTGGCCCTGGCCACTGCAGGCTCTGTTGTACTGCGGTGTGGCCCTCGTCTTGACTGTGGCGGGGTTGTACGTCCCTGGGCTTCCGCTCGCGAACATCCGGGCTCAGTTGCAGGATGCGCAAGCGCAATTGAAGCCGCTCGAAACGGAAGTGCAGAATCTGCGTGTGTACAAGCAGCGCCGTGCCGAGCTTCAGACGGAGATGGATGCGCTTCAAAAACAGTTGGCGACCCTGCAGACGATTGTTCCGGAGGACAAGGAAACCGACCAGTTCATCCTGATGGTTCAAAGGTCCGCCGCAAGCTCGGGAGTCGCGATCCGATCGCTTACGGCGAAGGCTGTGGTGCAGAAGCCGTACTACTTCGAGATGCCGTTCGAGGTGACGGCGGACGGTCCGTATTACTCGGTGCTGGATTTCTTCTCCAAGCTGGGACGGCTGTCTCGAATCATCAACGTCGGAGACCTGAAGCTTGAGTCCATCTCCGCGGTTAGCGGGGGCAAATTCCGCATTCTGCCCGGAAGCACGGTGACCGGAACATTCACCGTGACGACGTTCTTTACGAGTCCGGCGGAGGGACCGGCCGCTCCTGCTGGTAATACGCAGGCGAAAAAGTAGGGCAAAACGATGAGATTGCTAAAGACATCCGCACAACTCCTGGTCGCGCTGCCGATGTCCCTGTGCCTTGCGCTAGGTGCTTTGGCGCAGGCCACCGCTCCGAATAGTCCAAAGCAGGCTGCGAAGCCCAAGGCCGCGATGGCGGCCAAGACTGCAAGGACGGCCAAGGCCCCGAAGAGCTCGCCGGCTGCAAAGCCCAAGCCAGCGGCCTCAGCGAAGGCTGCTCCGGCAGCGCCGCCGACGGCTGACGCATCGGCGCCTGAGGGAGCGGCTCCGTCGGGCGACAACCCCGAGGTAGTCAACAAGAGGGATCCGTTCGCCCCCTTGGTCAACGAGAAGAAAGATGCCGGTGCGATGCATTTGCCTCCGGGGAAAGCGGGTCTCGTGATCGCGACCGTTCGGGTTGACGGTACGGTGCGGGCGCAAGCTGGGATGATCGCGATTGTCTCGAATCCCACTAACAGCGTGTATTTCGTTCGCGAGGGAGACCAGCTGTACGACGGGGATGTGCAGAAGATTGGGTTGGATGGAGTCACGTTTCGAGAGAACTCGAAGGACGCCTTTGGTCACCCGATCGAGCGAATGGTGACGAAGCGAATCTACGCGAGTGCAGGAGAGCAGCAATGAGGATGATGAGGCGAGCGTGGGGGCCGTGCGCTTTGTGGGCGGCCAGTCTGATCTTGTGCGGTGGCGCGCTGGCGGCGTCTGATGCTGCGACGGTGCACGTGAAGGCCGTGGTGAATGACGGCGGCGTGCGCCTCGAGGCACAGGCGAACGCGCCCTTCGAGTACACGACCTACCGTCCGAGCGAAAGCCTCTACGTGCTCGATCTCACCGGTGTGACGGCCGCCGATCCTTCCGGTGCACGCGTAGTCGCGTCCGACCTGGTGAAGAGCTATCGCGTCCTCTCATATGCGGCAGGCGAGAAGCCGGTCGTTCGAGTGGAAGTGCTCCTCGCTCAGGGCATCGAGCCGCAGTTGCAGCGCAAGGACAATCAAGAACTCACGCTGGTGGTTTCCCGAACGCCTGACGCAGGACCTTCCGCGACTGCAAAGCCTTCCCCGGCTGCTCCCGCGCTGGTTCCTGCCTCGGTGAAGGCGTCTGATCCGAAGGCTGCGGCCTCGATTCGTCAGGTTCACCTGACGCAAAACGGCGACGCAACAGAGGTCAAAATCTCCGGCTCCGGTGCGCTGAGCTACCGCGCCCTGCGCCTGCAGAGCCCGGACCGCTTGGTGTTGGATTTTGCAGGTTCGCACCTGAGCGCTTCGGAGAAACACATCGCCAGCAACCTCGACCCCGTGCAGGACATTCGGCTTGCGCAGTTCACGCCGGAAACGTCGCGGGTTGTGATCGATCTGCGCGAGCCCGCCCGCTACAGCATCAAGAAGGACGCGGACACCGTCACCGTATCGTTTGCCCCTGCTGCGCCAGCGCCTGCTCCGGCGGTCCAGCCAGCGCAAGAGACGGCCGCAACCCTGACGACGCAGGTCGCAACTCCGGAACAGCCTGCAGCGACAGAGCAAACTTCGGATAGGCCGGCGGAGGTTCCCGCTCCGGCTGCCAGCTTGCCAGCTGCTTTGACGCAGACATCCTCGGCGCTAGCCGCGCCCGCAGCCGCACCACAGCAGGAAACGCTCGCCGCTGCGAACACGCCGGCGAGTTCGCCCGCAGCCGCCGCGCCTCCGGCTAGCAATCCGACGCCGGCTCCAGCGCCTCCAGCTCCTGCGGCTCAGACTCCGGCCTCCGCCGCGCCGACATCGAAATACTCGGGCGAGCCGATTTCTGTGAACCTGAAGGACGTGGACCTGCGCGACTTCTTCCGTTTGATCCACGAAATCAGCGGCTTGAACGTCGTCGTTGACCCAAGCGTGAAAGGCAGTCTCACGATCGTCCTTGACGACGTGCCGTGGGATCAGGCGCTCGACATCGTCCTGAAGAACAACGACCTCGATAAGCAGCTCGACGGCAACGTTCTCCGCGTCGCCACCAAGGACACCTTGCGGAAGGAAGCCGAAGAGAATCGCGATCTCGCAAAGGCGCAAGCGGAAGCGGCAGACGTCATCACCACGACCCGCGTCCTGAGCTATGCGAAGGCGACCTCGCTTGTGGTGACACTGAAGAAGTTCCTGTCGTCCCGCGGCGACATCATTGCGGATGACCGCTCGAACACGCTGATCATCCGCGACATTCCGACGACACTGCCGGTCATGGACAACCTGATTCGACAGCTTGATCGAAAGTCGCAGCAAGTGGAAATTGAGGCGCGCGTCGTGCAGGCGAGCCGCCAATTCTCTCAGGAGATCGGAACCCAGTTGGCGGCAGCCCTTGCGAGTGGCCATAGTACGCTGGGCGGTGCGTCCTCCGTCGGAACGAGTCCGGTGACCCATTACCCCGCGCCGCCATACTGCATTGGAAGCCAGTGCGTCAGCCAGACGACTCCTCCGACTCCAACGAACGGCTCGATGCCCTTGATTACGAACCTAGGTGCTGCAACGCCCACGAGCGGTCTCACCTACATCTTCCAGAATGGAAAATTCGCGCTGGACGAAATCATTACAGCCGCTGAGAACCGGGGCGTCGGCAAGCTGCTTTCCAAACCGAAGATCATCACGCAGAATAACGAGAAGGCGACGGTTAAGCAGGGCACGAAGATTCCGGTCCAGACGATCATCAACAATACCGTTTCCGTGCAGTTCGTCGATGCCGTGCTTGAACTCGACGTCACACCGCAGATCACCGCGGAAGGCACGATCTTCATGGACGTGACCGTGGAGAACGACCAGATCGACCAAGCCATCCTGCGCGTGCAGGGTATTCCCGCGATCGACACGCAGTCAGCCGAGACGAAGGTTACGGTCAACGACGGCGCGACGATCGTAGTCGGAGGCGTGATCGTCAACCAGCAGCGGACATCGATCGATGACGTGCCGTTCCTCGGTAGCGTGCCGTTGCTCGGCGACCTTTTCAAGCACAAGACGGTCAGCTCGACGTCGCAGGAGTTGCTCTTCTTCCTGACACCTCGGATCTTGCCGAGCTAGTGCTCGAGCACGCGGAACACAGACTCGAAATCCGGAGCGGGCCCAAAGAACGAACGGGTCGGCTCCGGATTTGCCTTTCTGAGATGGGTGCCGATGCCATCCTGGTCTCGCATCTGCCCAACGTTCGTTATCTGTGTGGGTTTTCTGGCAGCGCAGGCCTCCTCTTGGTTGATCCTCAGCGGAGCATTTTATTCACCGATAGCCGCTACACGTTTCAGGCTCGCCAGGAAGTCGCTGGCGCCCGCGTCTACATCTCGAAAAGAGGCCTTCTAAGGGCCGCCGGGGAAGCTCTGCGAGGGAAACGGGGGCGGTGGAGAGTGGCATATTCGTCTGTGCACATGACGGTCTCCGAGAAGCAGCTGTTGGAAGGCGCAGCGGGGCCTCGGGTCCGCTGGGTAGCTGACAAAAGTGCGGTCGAAAATCTGCGTGCCGAGAAAGATGCGGGGGAGCTCGCTCGGATTCGCGAAGCCGCAGCTCTGATCAGTAGGGTGTTTGCCCGGGCGCTGCGGCAAGTGACACCCGGCGTTACAGAGCTGGATATGGCCGCCGAAATTGAGTACGGCATCAAGACGGCTGGGGGCTCGGGCCCATCGTTCGAGACCATTGTCGCTTCCGGGGCGCGCTCGGCCTGGGCGCACGCGCGGCCCACCTCCAAGCCACTCAGAAGGGGCGAGTTGGTCGTCTTTGACCAGGGTGCTATAATCGCCGGCTACTGCAGCGACATGACCCGCACAGTTTTTGTGGGGCGCGCACCGGCGAGGATCAGGGGCCTGTACCATGCGGTCCTCGAGGCCCAGCTGGCGGCCAAGCAGGCGATCCGGCCGGGAGTAGCGGCAGGAGATATCGACAAGGCAGCGCGGGACAGCTTGAAGGCTCACAAACTAGCACGGAACTTCACCCATAGCACGGGGCACGGCTTGGGTCTCGAAGTGCACGAGATGCCCCGGATCGGAAAGGGCGACCCAACGGTGCTGCGGCAAGGAATGGTTCTTACAGTGGAACCCGGTGTGTACATCGAGGGGCTAGGGGGCGTCCGCATCGAGGACGACGTAGTCGTCACCGCCAGCGGTTGCGAGGATCTCACAACGGCTCCGCGAAACTTCATCGAACTCTAAATGGCCAAGAAATCGAAGCTGGAATCCGCTGCGAACAGCAACCCCCGCGGCGTCGATCTTGCCGAAGTCGAGCGGTTGCTCGGGTTCATGCAGAAGCACGGACTTGAAGAGTTTGAGTACGAGCATGCCGGAACCCGTGTTCGGCTCAAGAAAGCGTCTGCACAGCCTGCCGGGACGGTTCGCGTTATTTCGGCCGCTGAACCGGCTGCGCTCGTCGAAGCGCACGCCGCTCCGGCTACTCCGCATGCCGCTCCTGCGCGAGCATCCGGCGAGATCCACCTGATCAAGTCTCCCATCGTCGGGACCTTCTATGCCGCGCCCAGTCCGGGCGCCGATCCCTTTGTAGCGCGCGGCGTTCGCGTCGAGCCGGGCCAGGTGCTGTGCATCATCGAAGCCATGAAGCTGATGAACGAGATCGAATCAGACGTGTCGGGCGAAATCGTCGAGATTCTGGTGGAGAACGGCAATCCCGTCGAATACGGCCAGCCGCTCTTCGGAATCCGCCCGCAGGGAAAGAAATAGTCTCTCAACTGAACCGGCGCCGCGTCGTCCTTAGGAGCGGTTGCCCGCTGCAGGTCATGCTCTGAGTTCCATGTTCCGCAAAATCCTCATTGCGAATCGCGGTGAAATCGCCCTCCGAGTGTTGTCGGCTTGCAAGGAGCTGGGGATTGCCACAGTGGCCGTGTACTCCGAGGCCGATCGGCACTCCCTTCACGTGCGATTCGCGGATGAGGCGATCTGCATCGGCCCCCCGCGCAGCGGCGATAGCTACCTGAACATTCCGCAGGTGATCAGCGCCGCCGAGGTCGCGAATGTCGACGCGATTCATCCCGGCTACGGTTTCCTCTCCGAGAATGCGAATTTCGCGGAGGTGTGCGAAGCGTCGCACATTACCTTCATCGGCCCTTCACCGTCGATGATTCGCATGATGGGCGAAAAAGATCGGGCGCGCGCCGAGATGGGAGCGGCCGGACTCCCGATCATTCCCGGCAGCGATGGCATCGTGCCGGACGAGGACGCCGCAAAGAGAATCGCCTCGGAAATTGGACTGCCTGTGATGATCAAGGCCGCGGAAGGCGGCGGCGGGCGCGGAATGCGCATCGTCCGCACGAAGCGGGAATTGATGCCGGCTTTCCACACCGCGCGCGCGGAGGCCGAGCAGGCCTTCGGTAGCCCGAACGTTTATTTGGAGAAGCTGATTGAAAGTCCGCGCCACATCGAGTTTCAGGTGCTGGGAGACCGGCATGGCAACGTCATCCATCTGGGCGAGCGCGAATGCTCGATTCAGCGCCGCCACCAAAAACTGCTTGAGGAATCGCCTTCGACTGCCGTGGACTCCGCTACGCGCGAACGCATTGGGCGGCAGGTAGTCGACGCGCTGCGCAAGGTTGGATACTCCAATGCGGGAACGGTCGAATTTCTGCGAGACGACTCGGGAAATCTCTACTTCATTGAAATGAACGCGCGCATTCAAGTCGAACACCCGGTCACAGAAATGGTGACCCAGGTGGACTTGGTGAAGGCTCAGATTCGCGTGGCTGCAGGCGAGCGCCTCGAAGATGCCGTGGGCTCCTTCCAGCGCCATGGGCACGCCATCGAGTGCCGGATCAATGCCGAGGACCCGGAAACGTTTGTGCCTTCGCCGGGGCGCATCACCACGTTCCGTGTGCCCGGTGGCCCGGGGATTCGCGTGGACACGGCCGCCTATGCCGATGCGGTGATTCCGCCGTATTACGACTCGCTGGTCGCTAAACTGGTGGCGCATGGCCGCGATCGCGCCGAAGCGATTGCTCGAATGCAATGCGCTCTCGACGGCTTTGTCGTCGAGGGCATCAAGACGACAATTCCCCTGCACAAGCGAATCCTTGCTGATCCGGATTTTGTCGCCGGAAAATTCGATACGCATTTCCTCGAACGACTCGCTCCTGTGGAAGCGAAATAGGCGGATGCAGGCGCCGTTTCCAGCGCTCTACGCGATTCTGGATCCCAGCCTTACGACTGCGCCCATTGGTGCCCTGGCTGAGACTCTCGCGAAGGCTGGCGTGCGCCTGATCCAACTGCGCGACAAGCGGTCGCCCGCTCGCCGCATTTACGAACAAGTTCGAGAGCTTGCTGCGATCCTCTCGCCCTACGACGTGCGGCTCATCGTGAATGACCGGCCGGACATCGCAGCGATTTGTGGAGCGGCCGGCGTCCACGTTGGACAGGACGACCTCCCCGCCGAAGACGCGCGCCGGATTTGCGGTCTCGCCAAGCGGGTGGGCGTTTCGACACACAATATCGAGCAATTACGCGAGGCCGACCGCACTTCGGCGGACTATATCGCTGTGGGGCCGATCTTCCCGACAGGCACGAAGGAAAACCCGGATCCCGTCGTCGGAGTCGATTTCGTGCGCGAGGCGCGTCGCCTAACACGTAAGCCCTTGGTGGCGATCGGCGGGATCACTGTCGAATCGGCTGCAGATGTGTTTGGCGCAGGAGCGAATTCCGTGGCGGTTATCCGCGATCTGATTGCGGCCCCTGATCCCGGCGTGCGCGCGCGCGAATATCTCGAAATTGCCGAACGCGTACGAACGCGCAAGAGCTAACGTTGCAGGCAGGTGTTTGATCGCATGGCACAAGCGCAGCCGATAAACCGCGGCGCGACTGCTCCGTCCAGCGCGGCGCTAGTCAAAGGCCTTGGTCTCTTCGACTCGACGATGATCGTCATGGGCTCGATGATCGGTTCGGGGATCTTCATTGTGTCAGCCGACATCGCTCATCAGGTGCAAAGTCCGGGCCTTCTGATTGTCGTTTGGCTGCTCTCCGGACTGATGACCTTGATTTGCGCTCTGAGTTACGGCGAATTGGCCGCGGCAATGCCTCACGCGGGAGGACAGTACGTCTTCCTTCGGGAGTCGCTCGGGCCTCTTGCAGGGTTCCTATATGGCTGGACGATGCTACTCGTCATCCAGACCGCGACCATTGCAGCGGTCGCCATAGCGTTCGCGAAGTTCGCTGCGGTCCTGCTGCCGTGGTTTTCGGCATTGCGATGGATCTGGAAGATCGGTACGTTCGGGCCCTGGAATCTCTGGTTCGGGACGCTCGGGCCGTACAACGTGGGCCTGAACCATCAGAACCTGCTGGCCATTCTTTCCATTGTCTTGCTCACATGGATCAATACGCGGGGACTGCGCTTGGGCAAGACCGTGCAAAATATCTTCACGGTCGCCAAGACAGGCGCGCTCGCCGCGCTCGTGCTGCTGGGGTTCTGGTCGGCAAAGTCCGCCGCGGTCGCAGCCAATTTCACGAACTTCTGGAAAAACGCGGGCTGGTCAGCCGTGCACCCATATCCTCCCGATAATCCAACCTGGATGATCGGCACCATCACGCTGGTTGGTGTGGCGATGGTGGGATCGCTTTTCGCCATGGACGCGTGGAACAACGTGACCTTCACCGCTGCCGAGGTGAAGAATCCCAGCCGCAACCTGCCCCTGTCGCTCGCCCTTGGCACTGGCGTTGTGATCCTGCTCTACACGCTTGCCAACTTCGCGTATCTGCGCGTGCTGCCGTTGTCCGGCGATCCACAGGGAACAACGGCGCTTTCTCGCGGAATCGAATTCGCGGCCGATGGACGCGTGGGAACGGCCGCAATGCAGGTGATTTTCGGTCCGTCCGGCGCGCTGCTGATGGCGGTGGCTATTCTCGTGTCTACGTTCGGATGCAACAACGGCCTGATCCTTTCTGGGGCGCGCATCTACTATGCGATGGCCAAGGACGGGTTGTTCTTCGCATCTACTGGCAGAGTCAACCGAAATCACGCTCCGGGCACGGCGCTGGTGGTTCAGTGTGTGTGGGCCTCGGCCTTGTGCCTTTCGGGGACATACGGACAGTTGCTGGATTTTCTCATTTTTGCTGTCGTGATCTTCTACATCCTGACGCTTGCTGGGCTGTTCTTGTTGCGATGGCGGCGTCCGGAGATGGACCGGCCCTATCGGGCTTTTGGCTACCCGTTCCTGCCGGCGCTCTATCTCGTGATGGCCGTCTTCTTAGAAATTCAGCTTTTGCGGTACAAACCACAGTACACTTGGCCCGGCCTGATCATCGTGCTGCTTGGTCTGCCTGTGTATGCCGTCTGGAGGCTCGCCGGGAAGCCGCACTCACAGGTCTAGCTTCAGTCCCCGGGGCGGGGTGCGGGATTTTGCGGTCCAACTTGGGAGGTCTCACGCATGGCAAACCCGCTGTTTGCCACAAAGCCGCTGAACGTCATCATGGCGGACGCGCAAGACGAAGGCGAGCACACTCTGCGTCGCGCCCTCGGCCCGATCAATCTGATTACGCTCGGGATCGGCGCCATTATCGGAGCGGGGATCTTCGTATTGACCGGCCAGGCGGCGGCGACAAGTGCGGGGCCTGCCATCGTCGTCTCATTCATCCTATCTGGCATCATTTGCGGGTTCGCGGGGCTATGCTATGCCGAGTTCGCCTCTCTAATCCCGATTGCCGGTTCTGCTTACACCTACGGCTACGCGACGCTCGGGGAAATCTTCGCCTGGATCATTGGCTGGGACCTAATTCTGGAATACGCATTCGGTGCCGCGACGGTCGCTTCCGGCTGGAGCGGATACTTCGTCAGCCTGCTCGACGACGTGGGAATTCACATCAGCCCCAAATGGATCGCCACGCCGGGCACGGAAATGGTTTTCTACCGTGGTCACTGGTCGGCTTTGGCATCGATAGGCAAAACCCTAGCCAGCGCTGGAGTCGATCCTGCCACCCTCCCGCACGCCGTGGGAGTGGTCAACGCCGTCGCATTTCTCATCATCTGCCTTTGCAGCTTCATCCTCATCGTGGGCATCCGTGAATCGGCGAACCTCAACTCCGCAATCGTCATCATGAAAGTGGCGATCGTACTGGTCTTCATCGCCATCGCCGGCAGTTTCGTACTGCACCACGCATCAGCCGCCGCCGCCAACTGGAATCCTTTTATCCCGCCGAACACAGGCAAGTTCGGCAACTTCGGATGGTCCGGCGTGGCGCGCGGCGCAGCCGTGATTTTCTTCGCCTACATCGGCTTCGACGCCGTTTCCACCGCCGCGCAGGAAGCGAAGAATCCGCAAAAAGACATGCCGATCGGCATCATCGGCTCGCTCGTCATCTGCACACTGCTCTACATCATGGTTTCGGGCTTGCTCACCGCGATGGTTCCGTACACAGACCTAAACGTCTCGGCGCCGGTCGCCGTGGCAATCGACGCAACCGGCGTCGGCTGGGGCAGCTTGCTGGTGAAAAGCGGCGCGGTCTTAGGCTTGGGGAGCGTCATGCTGGTGATGCTGCTGGGGCAGTCTCGTGTTTTCTACTCGATGTCTCGCGATGGCTTGCTGCCGAAATGGGCGGGCGCGATCCATCCGCGTTTCCGCACTCCATGGATTACTTCGATCGTGGTCGGCATCTGCGTTGCGGTCTTCGCATCGTTCATTCCGATCGGGGACCTCGCCGAGCTCGTAAACATCGGCACGCTGCTCGCCTTCGTCATCGTTTCGGCCGGTGTTTGGATTCTGCGCAACCGCCGCCCCGACCTCCCGCGCCCCTTCAAGACTCCCCTGGTCCCGCTGGTCCCGATTCTTGGCATACTGACCTCGCTAGCGGCCATGGCCAGCCTCCCGTCGATCACCTGGGTGCGCCTCGTGATCTGGCTCGGGATCGGCATGCTGGTTTACGGCATCTACGGGCGAACCCACAGTAAAGTGCGGAGCTCCATTGTCCGCTAGCGTTCCGTGACATAATTCGGGCACTCCCCATGAATCGATTCTCTCCTCGGCGTCTCATGCTCTGGCTGCGGCGGACGTCTCCGCTCGATCGCGCCGCCTTCGCCGTGCTCGTCCTGTATGTTGTCGAGCGTATCGCGCTTGGCATCGGCATTTACGTGCCGTTCGAGTCGTTCATCGCTTTCGTCAGCTTTGTGGCGGTAGTCTATTTTGTCGTTCGGCTGATTCCTTGGATTCGCACGAGACTGCTCTGGCGCCTCCGGAACCGCCTGATCGTCGCCTACATTTTCATGGCCGTCGTTCCGGTGGTGCTGCTTCTGACGATGGTCGCTGTCTCGCTGTATTTGCTCGAGCTGCAGATCGGTGCGCACCTGCTGGGCGACGATCTGCAAAGCCACTACGACATCATCGCGGCGGACACGAATGCAATTGCTGCTGCGCTCAGCCGCGAGCCCGGGTTGAAGCCGGACACCCCGGTTTCGCCGACTGCGACCGCCATCGAGGACCCTGTCTTGTCGCGGCCGGGCGTCGCGAGCGTCATCGCGGCCGCGAAAGCGCGTTGGCCGGAATTGCGTGTGGTTGTGAACCATGGCCAGCAGTTGGTCCGCGCGGCCAGCGGTGCGCAGTGGTCGGGCCTGGCCGAGTTTCATAACCAGCTCTGGTTTGCCTCGGCCGTCAGCCTCCCAATTCCGCAGGGCCATACGACGGTCCTTGTGGTATCTCCGATCACCGCCGAGACACTGAATCAACTTCCATCGAAGTTGGGACCTATCCAGCTCACGTTGCTGGAGCCTGCTGCGCAGGCATCCCCGGGCGGAACAGCGGTCCAACTCGGTGCAGCGCGTTACGTTCTCGGGGAACGCGTTGCCAGCACCCAGCGGCTGCTCGCGCCCGCCAGCAACTGGTTTGACCTTCGTGTTGATGGCGGCGCCACGCTGGAGGCTCTTCGCGCTGATCTCGGGCCCGACACCGTCGAGCGCCCGGTGTTGGCCCGCTTCTCGCTCCGGATTTCCGCCGTCAATCGGGATCTGCTGACTTCTGTCGGGGCCCTCGGACCGATCCTCGTGGACATCCTGATCGTGGCGGCGCTGGTCTTTCTTCTTTTGGAATTGGCTGCGTTTGCGACCGGCGTCGTAATGACACGTACGATCACGCGCTCGGTGGCTGACCTCTACGACGGAACGCTGCACGTTCGCCGCGGTGATTTCAGCCACCGAGTGCGCGTGCTGAAGCGCGATCAGCTGGGCGCACTCGCCGAGTCGTTTAATGAAATGACTGGCTCCATTACCGAGCTGATCGAGGAGCAGCGCCAGCGCCAGCGGCTCGAAAACGAAGTCGCCATCGCTCGCGAAGTGCAGCAGCAATTGTTTCCTCATGCCGTCCCCTCCGTGCCGGGTCTGGACCTGTATGCCATTTGCAGGCCCGCTCGCGTTGTCAGCGGTGACTACTACGATTTCATCCCACTGGGACCCGGCAGGGTCGGCATCGCTCTCGCCGATATTAGCGGCAAGGGAATTTTTGCTGCGCTCCTCATGGCCAGCCTTCAGGCTGCGCTGCGAAGTACCGCGACGCTCGACGGCAAGGGTGGCACAAAAGAACTGGTCTCCGTGTTGAATCAGCATCTCTTCAAGAACACTTCGGACGACCGCTACGCGACGCTCTTCTATGCCGTATACGACTCCGCCTCCAGGACGTTGACCTATACGAACGCGGGGCACTTGGCTCCGCTATTTGTTTCGGACGGCCGCGTCCAATCGCTCGATCAAGGTGGAACGGTCGTTGGCATGTTCGAGGATGCCCGATACACGCAGGGCACCATTACCGTGACGCCCGGAAGCGTTCTCGTTGGCTTCAGCGACGGTCTCACGGAACCGGAAAGCGTCTATGGCGAGGAATTCGGCATCGAGCGACTGAAAGCGGAAGTTCTGCGGCAGCGTGACGTATCCGCCGCGCGCCTGGCGGAAAACCTCGTGGCCGCCGTCGAACAATGGGCTGGCACGCCCGAGCAGGCGGACGATATTACCGTGGTGGTCGCGCGCATGAGCTAGTCACTCCGTGCCCCTTCAAGTCCGCTGATCGCAATTTCCGACGCGAAACCCCGAAAAACGCCTAACTCACTGATTGATCTTGACAAATGTGTGAACAAGGAGTACGAAGCGGCCCATATCCGGTGTTGGGCCCCGCATTACCTGTTCTGATTCTACAAAACTAGAGACGGGGGTGGTCACGTCATGTCCAAGGACCACGGGTTCGTTGCGAGAGCACTTCTCTGCGCATTGGCCGGGGTGTTGTTGCTCCTCATGGGCGCGAGTCGTCTAGGCGCGCAAGCCGTCACGGGAAACATTTCGGGCACCGTAGCGGATTCCAGCGGAGCCGTGATCGCTGGCGCAAGCGTCGAGGTGAAGGACGTCGCAACCGGCGTCGCACAAACTACGGTCACGAACGACCAAGGGCGGTTCAACGTGCCTGATCTGAGGGTTAGCACCTACGACGTGCAAGCCTCCAAGTCAGGCTTTCAAACGGTGGTGCACAAGAGTGTCACCGTCACCGTCGGCAGCCAGCTCGTGGTCGACTTCTCGCTCCCGGTTGGGCAAACGCAGGAGACGGTCACCGTCGAGTCCAGCGTTTCGCAAGTCGAAACGCAATCGACCGCCGTTTCGGCGCTGGTGAGCCCGCAGCAGATGGTCGAGCTGCCTCTGAACGGGCGCAACTTCGAGCAGTTGCTGAATCTCGCGCCGGGTGTCACTCCAACAGGTGCCGGAACGACGACACTTTATGGAACAGGCCCGGGTTTTTCCATCGCCGGAGCTAGAACCGAAGGCGGGCTGTTTTTGCTGGACGACACTAATATGTCCGACTTCTGGAACCATCAGGCCGGCTCGCAGGTGCTAGGCACTTCGCTCGGCATAGAGGCGATTCAGGAATTCAGGTTCCTGACGAACACATACAGTGCTCAATTCGGCGGCAACGGCTCCGTAATGGATGCGGCCTCAAAATCAGGTACGAACGACTTCCACGGTTCGGCCTACGAGTTCCTGCGGAACGACGCCCTCGATTCCCGCAGCTATTTCGAAGTGAACGCTAATCCCCCCCTCAAGAAATTGCCGTTTCGGAAAAATCAGTTTGGCGGGAGTTTGGGCGGCCGGATCAAGAGGGACAAGCTCTTCTTCTTTGCCAACTATGAGGGGTTCCGCCAGGCGCTGGACCAACCCGTCACGAGTGTGGGGATTCCGGAGCCATACGTTGTCGGCAACGGCGTGAATGGCCAACTGCCTTGCAGCGCGCTTTCCGGCTTTCCTCCCGGGACGCCCTATCCTGGCTGCCCCGCCTCGCCATCGGGGCCTCCTGGTAGCGGCACGAATCCGTTTGAAGCCGTGGCCATTGGCAGCGGAGCCGTCGGGCAAACGGCTGCAGCCGCGACCGCGATAAACGGTATCCTAGGCCTCTACAGCAAATTCGCGCCTCCTCCCACCGGTGCCCCGGGCGAAGACAAGGGTGGCTTTTATTTCACCACGATTAGCGCGACCCAGATTTCACGCGAAGACTACGTCCTCGGGCGGGTCGACTATACGCTTTCCTCGACTGACAGCGTTTTCGGGCGCTATGTTTTCGACAAAGGGTACAACCTCAGCCCGCTCACCGGCATTTTCGGCGCGGCCTTGCCTGAGTGGCCGGAGGTGGATCACAGCAAGAACCAGTTCTTCACCGCTGAAGAGCGGCACATCTTCTCGTCCAACGTCGTAAATAACGCACGTTTCATGTTCATTCGCACATACGAATCGTCGTTCTCGAATAGCACGCTGCCCGCTGCGACCGATCCCTTAAACTTCAACCCTAGCCGCTATCCTGAAGACGCGTCCGTCCTCCCGGATTTCTTTACGATCGGCGGGGTGGGAAGCAACCAGTTCGTTTCCGACGCCATCGCGCAAAACAAGTTCGGCGCCGGGGATGACGTGGCCTGGAACCACGGTGCCCATACGATCACTTTTGGCGCGGACATCCTGCGGGTCCAGTCAAATGTCGACGCGCCCTTTGAGTACGGCGGCACGTACATATTCCTAAGCCTACAAGGTTTCCTCCAGGGTACCCCATTCCTGGGATACGCGGTTGCAAATAGCCCATATACCGACGATCCGTTTCGATATTTCCGGGAAATCGATGTCAATCCGTATATCAACGACGGTTGGAAAGTAAACTCCCGGCTAACGCTCAATCTCGGTGTCCGCTACGAGCTCGGCACGAATCCATCCGGATGGCCCCTGTACACCGTACTGAACCCGCCGTTTGGGAACGGCTCCTTTGCGCACGTCAGCAACGTTTTTCAGAGCAGCCCGAACAGAAAGAATATAGATCCGCGAGTCGGTCTGGCCTGGGACATCTTCGGAGACCACAAGACCTCTCTCCGCGCCGGCTACGGAATCTTTCATGACCCGGTTGCTCCTCGCACGTATGCGTCCGCCTATTACTTCGATCCGCCGTTTAACTATCACCAGTTTTCTCCGGGAACGATGACTTTTCCGAATGCTTTTCTTTTCTCGCCGCCCCAGTTGCCGCCGCAAGACGTGCCGACGGCCTGCGCGGCGGATAATCTCTCCAACAACAGCATCGGCTGCACCAGCTTGGGCGACGGCGTGCCATTCAATACGATTGAGGCGCCCTACCAGGAGCAGTGGAACCTCAACCTGCAGCGGGACCTGGGCAGAGGCACTATCTTAACGGTGGGCTATGTCGGGTCTCGCGGCGTGCATCTGTTCGTGCAGCGAAACCTGAACCCGTCGATCACGAGCACTTCGGTGGTCGCCGGTTGCGGCGTAAGCATAGGCCCCCCCTTCGGGAACCTCCTTAACGCGTGCTCTACCCCAACTGGTGTTCCCTGTGTCCCAACGGTCGCGAACCGGAATTTGTCGAGCTGCTTCTTTGGCACTTACGATGGCATCCTTGGCGGCGTGGAGCCGGTGCTGCCGCGCGTGAACGACAACTACGCTGAACTCAATGAAGCCGTCACGAAAGGAAATTCCAATTACAACTCCCTCCAGGTGAGCCTGGTTCGCCAGGCCGCCAGAGGGATCACTATGCAGCTCTCCTACACTTATTCTCATTGCCTGGACGACGGCTCCGGAACGTACGGACTGGAAGAGGGCGCGACCGGCCAGCTCGATCCTTACGATCCGCGATACGACTATGGGGATTGCGGCTACGATCTCCGCCACAACTTTGTCGGCAATGTGATTTACCAGTTGCCCTTTCACGGTAACCGCCTTGTGGAGGGCTGGCAGGTCAGCGGTATCTTCACGGCGCAGAGCGGCATGCCATTCAGCATCAGCGACGGTTTCGACCAGGCCGGACTTGACAATAACGTCGCATCGACCCGCCCAAACGTTGTCCCGGGTTGCAATCCGTATGTCGAGAAGAGAGTCCTCGGACCTACGGGAGTCGTGGAGCCCGAATGGCTCAACCCCGTTAACACCTGTTTCACGCTCGAACCCGTCGGCGCGCTGGGTAATGCACGCAGAGATACGCTTTTCGGTCCGCGTTTCATCAACTTGGATTTTGCGCTGCTCAAGAACACGAAAATCACCGAGCGAGTTTCAGCGCAGTTCCGCGCGGAGTTCTTCAATATCGCCAACCGCTCGGATTTCCTAGCGCCGAATGCCAGCCTGTTCACCGGCGCGTGCGCGATCGGAGCTTTCGGTTGTACCCCCGCTCCTGGCTTAGTCGACGGTGGTTCGACCCTGGGAAGCACCTACGGCTTCATCGGTGCCACTGTCCCCAACAGCCAGCGGGAAATTCAGTTCGCGCTGAAGCTGATCTTCTGACCCAGAACAGGAAACTACGAACGAGGCCCGTTGCGACGGCACTCACGTCGCGACGGGCCTTGGGCTCGTCCCGCCGAACACCATATAGGGCCGCCGCGCGGTTTTGTTTATACTCGTACCATGTCATCCGTAGCAGTGTGCCCATAAGTATTCGATAATGAATGTCTTGACTGCGGCCGAAATGCGGGAAGTCGACCGATTGTCGACCACGAACTATCGCGTCCCGAGCCTGACGCTCATGGAAAACGGCGGAAAGAGCGTTGCGGAGTTCATCCAGTCGCGCTTTCCGAACCTCGCTAGGCGCCGAATCATCGTCCTCTGCGGCAAGGGCAATAACGGGGGCGATGGTTTCGTCGTCGCGCGCTACTTGCGAAAAATGGGCGCGAAGCCACAGGTGTTTCTCATTGGCAATCCGCGCGAGGTGAAAGGTGACGCGGCGACTAACCTGAGGCGCTGGAAGAGCATTGGCAAATTGATGGTGGTTGGCGCTTCCGGTAAGGCCAAGCCGTTTGAGTTTCGTGATGGAGCGGTTATCGTTGACGCGTTGCTTGGCACGGGCGTGCGAGGCGCGCTCGAAGGACGATTGGCGGAAGTTGTGACCGGCGTCAATCAGCGCAATCCGGGCTGCTTTGTTGTCGCCGTCGATATCCCGTCTGGCCTTAACGCAGATACGGGAGAGGCTCCGGGCCCAGTCATCGTTGCCGACTACACCGTCACGTTCACCGCACCGAAGCCCGGGCTGCTATTGGGCGACGGGCAGAAGCATGCCGGCGAACTCTTGGTGCGGGATATCGGCTCACCACCTCAGCTGATCGAGGAAACAGCAAACGGCGCAGTCCGATGGAGCGAAGCGCGCGAGTTCGCGAAGTTTGCTCTGCCGCGCAAAGCGGCTGGGCACAAAGGCGACTACGGCCACGCGCTGATCGTAGCTGGCTCTGTCGGCAAAAGTGGCGCTGCAGTGCTGGCCGGAACCGCTGCACTTCGAGCAGGTGCGGGCTTGGTCACAGTCGCGACGCCTGAGCCGGTGTTGCCGATCGTCGCCGCGCACACGCCTGAGATCATGACGGAGCCGCTCGCCGCCACGCTCAGCGGAACCATTTCCGAGCAATCTCTTCAGGGCAACCTCTTCGGCCGGCTCCTGGAGGGCAAGCGCGCATTAGGCATAGGGCCTGGACTGACGACGCAAGCCGAGACGCAAGTGTTTGTACGAGCCATTGTCCGCGAGCGGGCGAATGTGCCCATCGTTCTCGATGCCGATGGATTGAACGCGTTCGCAGGGCGTGCGGCCGAACTCCGCGACTCGCGAGGGCTGCTAGCCGTCACGCCTCATCCGGGCGAAATGGCGCGCCTGCTCGCGTGTTCCACAGCAGAAGTTCAAGCGAGGCGCATCGAGATCGCGATCAAGGCCGCGGCCGATTGGAACGCGCACGTGATTCTCAAGGGCTACCAGACCGTCATCGCCGCGCCGGACGGCCGCGCGTGGGTAAACTCCACCGGTAACCCCGGCATGGCAAGTGGCGGCACTGGCGACGTGCTCACCGGCATGCTGGCCGGGCTGACCGCACAATATGGAGCTGAATCTTGGCCGGACGCGCTCGCCTTCGGCGTCTACCTGCACGGGCTCGCCGGAGACATCGCTCGCGCGGAAGTCGGCGGTGCGCCCTTGGTGGCCTCCGACTTGATTCGCTGTCTGCCGCACGCGTTTCACCACTTTTACGTTGAGTGCGGCCGTGCCTAGCCGTGTTTTCACGACCCACTCCGCCGAAGAGACCATCCAGCGCGGTCGCGAAATTGGCGCAAGTCTCAAACCACCCGCGCTCATTCTGCTCTCGGGTGAGCTCGGGGCGGGGAAGACCACTCTCACGAAAGGGATCGCCAGCGGCTTAGGCGCGGCGTCGGAGGAAGAGGTCACCAGCCCGACCTTCACGCTGGTGCACAAGTATGACCGCGGCACGCGCGTTTATCACGTTGATCTCTACCGGATAGGCGATCCGCACGATTTCGAAACACTCGGATTGGAAGACGTCTTCGGTGAGCACGCCGTCGTCATCGTCGAGTGGCCCGAAAAGCTCGCCCTGCGCACGGATTGGCCCGTGCTGCGAATTCACCTCGAGCATGTTGCGGAAGACACGCGCCGAATTACGATCGAGGGTCCCACAGAATCTCGCTGAGCTCCGCTCCGAGCGTCACAGCCCCATAATGTGGAAGCCGGCGTCCACGTAAATGACGTTTCCCGTGACGCCTCGCCCCAGATCGCTGCCGAGAAACACAGCCGTGTCGGCGACTTCGGCAGTATCGGTATTGCGGCGCAGCGGCGCGCGCTGAGCCGAAATCTCTAGCATTTTCGACAGGTCCTTCACGCCCCGCGCGGAGATCGTCTTGATAGCTCCGGCCGAGATCGCATTGACGCGAATCTTATTTGGCCCGAGCTCGCTCGCCAGGTATTTCACTTCGGCTTCGAGCGCCGCCTTTGCCACCCCCATGACGTTGTAGTTCGTCACCACGCGCGTCGAGCCGAGATAGGTGAGCGTCATGATCGCCCCGCCGTCTGCCATCAGGGGCGCCAAAGCTTTTGATATTGCGACGAGAGAATAGGCGCTCACATCGAGCGCAAGCTGAAATCCCTCGCGGGACGTGTTCAGGAAAGGCTGATTCAAATCCTCGTGCTTCGCCGCCGCCAGGCTGTGTACGACCACATCTAGCCTATGTCCGGCCGACTTGAGCGACGCGGCCAGTTGGTCGATGTCCGATTGCTGCTGGACCTCGCACGGAAAGAAGCCGGCTGCTCCCAATTCGCGTCCCAGCTCTTCGACCGTCGGTTTGGCACGGTCGTTTTGATACGTAAGCAGAAGTTTTGCGCCCTCACGTGTGAACGCCTGCGCGATCGCGTACGCGATGCTCCACTTGTTCCAGACACCCAATACGATTGCGGTCTTGCCTTCGAGTAGTTTCGACATGGCCCGTCATTCTAACCGGAATCGCCCCGTTCGGCCTCAGCTTCGTGCGGTAGGGCGGGGAACCGGCCTAGCGAATAAGGCGAGTGCTCAGTGCGAGTGCATCCAGCGAAAGATTTCGTGCACAACGTCTTCGACGTACGGCCAGAGCAGGGCCACGATCGCGCCTGCCGCCGCCAGTATTCGCGCGGGGTTCCTCATCGGAAGGCTGCGTTGGCCCGCTCTGTGCTTGTCGCAAAAGCCTCCCGGCAGGGCTGGCCGATGGCAGCGTTCTCCGGCCGAACCTAGGTAGAGGCATGGCCCTTGGCTCCCGAGCTCCGGCGCTGTGCCAGCAGATCCCTCAGCTGGCCCGTCGTCCTCCTGCTCTAGCGGGTCGTCGTCTTCCGGCCACTCATCGGCTGCCCAGCCCTGCGGCAGGCCGTCGGGCGTCACCCTGGGCCGCTCGGAAGTGACTTTGCCATTGACACTTACGCGGCGTTCCATTGCGTATCGCTTTCGCCCTCAGCTACATTGAAAACTTGTCCGATAGAGTACCCTAGAACATGCCGGAAACGCATATCGCGTCTTCCCCTGCCCATCCGGCCCGGATGAAGCTGGAGGCGTACTCCGCCGAAATTCGGCTGACGAACCTCACCGTTGGCTTAGACAACATCCATTACGACGTCTTCTTGAGCCCGAAATTCGTCGAGTTCGCTCGGAAATACCTTGGGGATCTCCTTCGACAGGTCGTCAACATCAGCTTGCTCTACGGGAAAGAGCACGAGCGTGGCCGGGATCGCGACCGCGAGCGTCGCCAATCGGGGTCGCCGGAGCATTCGGCATTTCGCAAGCTTCTTACCGAAATCTTGCAGGAATCGCTGACCCGCGCCAAGTATCTGCAGTCGATCGAAACCGACGTCTTGCACCGGCTCGCGCTGCTGAAATTTCTGAGCCAGGAAACGGGCAACCAGTTCGCCAGCATTTTGGTGGAATGCAAGGATTGGATTCGCTCGCGCGGCGAACTCTTCGAGCACAGTGAACAGGCTCACGTCATGCGCTCGAAGATCGCCGAAGTTCAGGCCGACCGCAAGAACGTGATCCGCCAGGTCGGCGAGACGCTCTGCCGCATTTGGCGCGAAGTCGAGGATGGAGCCCTAGCGAAGACGCGCCGCGCGCTCTTCGGAGACGATTTTCACGACACCTACGATCTGCTCCAAAACCGTTTTCTCTTCGTCGAAGCGGGCAACGACGACCACTTTTTTGTTGAGCACTACGTGCTGCTCGGCAACTTCGTCAACGATCCGGACCGCTTCGAGGTTTTCGATACGCTGCTGATCGATTTCGTCCGCGACTACGTACTCAGCGGCGATGACGACGAAGATCTGGCCAAGGCACGAAAAACGCACGAACGCATGATCGAGCAGGCGCGGCTCCTGAAGTCCGAACTCGCGCGCCTGGAAGAAGAGCGCGAGGAAGCGGCCGGCCGCGCGAGCGATGCCGAGCACTCGTTTTCGCTCTTCAAGCGCAAGCCGGCGTCGTCCGAGGCGCGGCACGAGCTCGAAGACATCCGGAAGAAGATGGCCTCGCTGGAACAGAATCTCGAAGAGCTCGATCCCCAGATCGAAGCGGCCAAGCAGCGCATGGACTTCCTCACGGAAGAGCTGCGCAGCCGCATCGGCGACTACCTGAATCAGCCCGGCAACGCCACGCGGATGTTCGACGTGCGCGCGGCCCAGGGAGCATCGTCCGACGATGGCGGCGCGCCAGCTGAGATTCGCGCGCACCTGCTCGAAGAATGGGTGCACCGCCTTGAAGAGCGCGATCTGCTCTTCCACGTTCTCGCCGGCTACGAACTGCGCAAGATCGCTCCGGAATACTGCCCGCCCGTCCACCTGCAGCAACTGAAAAAGGCGCTCGTCTACCGCGAAGAGGCGAAGCGCGTGGCACAGATTCTCGAAAAATTCCCGGCGCGGAACGTTTCGATGAAGAAGCTCGAAGAATCGTCGCGCGCGATTCGCCGCCGGACCGTGCAGGAAACTCTGACGATGGGCCTGCAGTTCGCCGAAGACCTGATGCGCCTCCGCCGCGACCGCCGCAATTACCAGCAGGTGGCGGCGTGGATGGAACGCATCAACCTTGTCCACTCCGAGCGCGCCCGCGAACTTTCGCGCGCCAACAAGAGCCTCTACGAGTTCCTGCACCCCGACGAGGGCCGCCCAGCGGAAGATCCCGTCATCAACCACGTCGTCATCAAAGCCGACGTCCGCGGCTCGACTGGCATCACCAAAGATCTGTTGAATCGCGGCATGAACCCCGCGTCGCACTTCAGCATGAACCTGCACGAGCCGGTGAAGCGCATGCTCGAGCGCTACGGCGCCGCGAAAGTGTTTATCGAGGGCGACGCCATCATTCTCGCGATCTACGAAACGGAATCGACTCGGGCCACGCAGCGCGCCGTCGCGCGCGCCTGTGTGCTGGCTCGCGAAATTCTTGCCGTCACCGCTGCGTACAACGCGCGCGCGAAGACGAGCGACCTGCCGCCGCTGGAATTGGGCGTCGGCGTCGCGTTTCAGGACTCGGCGCCGTCGCTGTGGATGGACGCCGACTCGCGGATCATGATTTCTCGCGCGCTCAATCTTTCCGACCGGCTTTCCAGCTGCTCGAAAATGGCCAAACGGCTTTTCCAGTCGAATCCGAGCCCGTTCAACGTGTACCTCCTTCAGACGCTGATGGAAGATGTTGAGCCCGACGAAGGCGAAGAGCTTTCCGTCCGCTACAACCTCAACGGCATCGAGCTCAACGAAGAGGGATTTCAGAAATTGAGCTCAGAAATTTCGCTTTCGCCGATGGGCGGCAATTTTCCGCTGCCGTGGGGCAAGGAGCGCGTGCAGCTGTATTTCGGCGAAGTTCCGCTCGGCGAATCGCTCGAGCCGGTCGTGATCCGCAAAGGCTTCGTCCGGCAGCTTTTGCCCGGAGGCAAGATCGGCGCGCAAGGCACGCGCGCCTACTACGAAGTCTGCACCGATGCTAAGCTCCTCGAACTCGCCCGCAAGCGCTTCGTTCAGGTCAATCCCAAGGGAGCTTAGTCCCTCGCTCGCAGCACTTTCCTTTTTTAGCAGTGATGAATCCCAGCGCTTCCACCGAATTCGTTCGTGGTGTCCTGATATAATTGCGCGCTGCTGGGTTTGGGAACTGCTCCCATCTAGAGTTTCATCCAAGAGGAGGCGAAAGGGGTCCGGTGACCCTCGTGGCCTTCAAAGCCATTGATTCTGTCCTTCGCGGCCAGAATGGTGGGTTCGACTCCCACACGCTTCCGCCAACGATGACTTTGCCGTATGCTGGCGCGCGAGATGGCTCGTCGGAAAAAGCCACGGCTGAAGGTTGCCAAGGAAGCGAAGCGGCGCGCGCGGCTCGGGATTGGTCTGCCTCCCACCGAGCGGACGATTCCGAACAAGCGGGAAAAGCCCGAGAAGCACAAAAAGACGATGAAGGACTTGTTGAGTGAGGCGTGAGGCGGGTAACCAAAAACCGAAAGCTGCCGGGCTGAAGCACGCGGCGCTATGCTCGAATCCCCAGGCCCACCCTCACGACGCGAGGTTCTTTCGGCTGTGCTCTTCAGTACGTATTAATCCAGTTTGCGATCTTTTTCACCGTGTGTGGCTCAATACCGAAAAAGCCGTGAGGAGAGAGGCCGTTGCACTGGTCCGTGAGAGGAGTGAAACTGTCGCCCGTCACGAACTCCACGCTTACCTTAGGCGAACTTGTCGGCGCTGTCTTCACGCCGGGATCCGTACTCGGCAGAGTGCCGGTGCACGTTTCGTCAGTATTGTTGATGATCAGCACCGGGACGGTGATCGCCGCGAGATTGGCCGCAAGCACTGAGTCGGGATCCGTGCTGGAGGTGAGCGGTGATGCGAATACCAAGCCGTCAGGTCCGCCCGACCCTGGGCTGTAGAGAGCCGCTACGAAGGCTCCGGCTGTACCGCGGCTGGTTCCGACCACCCACACCGGAACACCGGGCACCGTTGACCGGGCCCATGCGATCACCTGCAAGATATCCGTAATGTGCGCAGCGTTGCTCTGCTGACCGATCAAACCATTAGGAAGACGGTAGAAGTCGGCTGCGGCATCGAGCGTGATCACGTAGAGGTTTTGCCCGCCAAACAGCCAGCGGCTCCGAACTAGGAAATTGCTGGAATTGACGTCCAGCGTGCCATCGGAGCCGTAGGCGGTGAGTTGGATCTCACCGCTGCCGCCCGCGAGCAAGATTACGACAGCGGTCGGCGAGGCGGTCGGCGCGGTTGCGATAAAGCTCTGCGTGACAGGAGGCCCTCCGATCACGGGAACCCGTGTTACCAAGAGCGTGTAAACGACATCCACAACTGAGGCGGATGAAACAGCCGCCCCCACGAGCACGGCTGCGAACACCCCGAGTAAAACGGCGGCGCCGACTCGCCGTCCACATCTTGATTTCATCATCGTAAGCCTCCGTGCGGGTAGTAGCAAAACATGGAATCGAGGTGCCCCGAGGTGGACGGGATACAATTGTTGCGAGTATCTGAGATTACAGGCGGATTAAAGTTCTCGACGATTCGGAAGAGTTCGGCCAAAACCGGGCCTTGCTTCTCTCATCTCGGCCCTCAGGGCAGATGGGATGACAGCACGAGCATGTTTAGTGGATGTTGCGGTTCTTGCGGTTGACGTAATCCACCAGCAGGTACTGCCCGAGGGTGTACGGCGTGGTGAAGTAGGCTTTCCCGCGGCAGAGTTCCGTCACCTTCCGCACGAAGTGGACGAGGCTGTAGTCGCTCGCCAGCATGAAAGTATTGATCAGGATGCCGGCGCGCTTGCACTTGGCGACTTCCTCCATGGTCTGCGTGACGACGAGCGGATCGAGGCCGAAGGCGTTTTTGTAAATGCGACCATCCTCGAGCGTCAGCGCCGAGGGCTTGCCATCCGTGATCATGATGATCTGGCGCATATCTTTCTTTTGCCGCGCGAGAATCCGCTGCGCCATGCGCAGCCCTTCGCGCGTATTCGTGTAGTACGGACCCACCTGAACGCGCGCCAGCTTGCCAAGAGGAATTTCCTCCGCGCTGTCATGAAACAGCACGCAGTGCAGCGAATCGCCCGGATACTGCGTGCGAATCAGATGCGAGAGCGCCAGCGCCACGCGCTTGGCCGGCGTGAAGCGGTCCTCGCCGTAGAGAATCATGCTGTGGCTGCAATCGAGCATCAGGACCGTCGCGCACGAGCTCTGGTACTCGCACTGGTGGACCATCAGGTCCTTGTAGTCAAGATCGATTGGGATGCCCGCGCCATTGCGCTGGACGGCGTTGAAGAGCGTGCCGCTGATGTCCATGTTGAGCGTGTCGCCGAATTCGTATTGCTTCGATGTGCCGCCGGATTCGATGCCCGTGGCGAGATCGCGCGTATCGTGGCGGCCGAAGCTGCTCTTGCCGAGAGACGCGAGCAGGTCTTTAAGCGTCTTGAAGCCAAGAAAATCGAGCGCCTTGTCTGTGATTTCGAAGCGCGCCTCGACGTTGGGCTGATCTTTCCCGATCTGACCGCCCGGAGTTTGCGACGGCGGCGGAGTGACCTGTGCGTTTTGCTGCTGCGTGATGTAGCCTTCCTGCTCCATGCGCTCGATGATCTGATCGATCATGTCGCGCAATTCCTGATTCTGGCTGAGGTCGGCATTTTCGCGTAGCTTTTCCATCAGCTCGGGCGGAATCAGGTCGCCTTCCTGTAGCGCACGCAGAATCGCCTGGCGAAGCGCTTCCATGTGCTGCTGGCGCGCATCTTCCATGTCGAGTTCGTAGAAGCCGTATTGCGATTGAAAGCCGCTCTGGAGGAAGAAATCGGAGAGGCGGTCCATCAGATCCTGCAGATCGATGTCGTCCGCAGCGCCCGGCAGGTAGCGCGAGTATTTTGTGTATTTCATCCTCGCTGCCCCAATTAATTAAATTGCCTGCGCGGGGCGCGGCCTGAAGGCTCACGCGGATCGCGCGGCTCCGGCGTCTTGCGCGCCTCGGCGAAAAAGCCGCGCTCCTCGCTGCGGTTGATGCGCTTGTGCGCCCAGAGGCCCTCGAGAATGAACTCGGCGGCGCTGGCCTGCAGCGCGGCGTCGTCCTTGGCGCGCACGCCGAGCACGTCGAGGTGATCGAACAGCCCCTGAATCTTCTTCAAGTGGCCGAGCAACTCAGCGCTCGACGCATTTGACGGAACCTTGAGTTCGCCGCCCATCTCGAACCACTGCACGACGCTCTGAAAATTGGCGTTCGCGAAATACTTCGTGAACGTCTTGCCGACGGCGGCGCGAATCAGCTCGCGCGCGATATTTTCGGCGCCGCGCATCTCGCCTTCGTATTCGAGCTCGAATTTGCCCGTCATGGCGGGGATCGCGGCATAGACATCGCCAATCCGTGCGACCACAGCGGAATCGTGGTTGCGCACGGCGCGCTGCTCGGCGTTGCTGAGGACGTTTTCGATTGTGCTGATGGGCAACCGCTGGCTGACGCCGGAGCGGCGGTCGACGCGCTTATCCTCGCGCGCCTGAAAGGCCACTTCCTCGACTACTTCGCGGACGTACGCGGGAATCTCGACGCGGTGCTTGCCGTCGCGGCTGGTCCACGATTCCTGCGCGGTGATGGACATGCCTTCCGCGACCGTCGCCGGATAGTGCGTGCGAATTTCGGAGCCGATGCGGTCTTTCAGCGGCGTGATGATCTTGCCGCGCGCGGTGTAATCCTCCGGATTCGCCGTAAAGACGAGTAGAACGTCGAGCGCCATGCGCACGGGATAGCCCTTAATCTGGACGTCGCCCTCCTGCATGATGTTGAAGAGGCCGACCTGAATCTTTCCCGCGAGATCGGGAAGCTCGTTGATGGCGAAAATGCCACGATTGGCGCGCGGCAGCAGACCGTAGTGAATCGTCAGCTCGTCGGCGAGATTTTTTCCGGCGCGCGCGGCTTTGATGGGATCAACGTCGCCGATAATGTCGGCAATGGTTACGTCAGGAGTAGCGAGCTTTTCGACGTAGCGGTGATCGCGCGAAAGCCACGTGATGGGAGTCAGATCGGCTTCTTCGGCGATTCGTTCGCGGCACGAGCGGCAAAGCGGCCGATACGGATTGTCGTTGATCTCGCAGCCGGCGACAACGGGAACCTGCGGATCGAGAAACGAAACCAGTCCGCGCACGATGCGCGATTTCGCCTGGCCTCGCAGCCCGAGCAGAATGAAATGATGCCGCGAAAGCAGCGCGTTGACGATCTGCGGAATCACGGTGTCGTCGTAGCCGTGCACGCCGGGGAAGAGCGCCTCGCCCTTCTCCATTTTTGCCAGCAGATTTTCGCGTAGCTCCTGCCGGACCGTGCGCTGGGCGATCTTTTCTTCCGACCATGGGCTGCGGCGAAGCTCGCCCAGATTTCGAGGCTGAGGGCTCATGCGGTCACCCGTTCCTTGTCGCGACGCGCCTGCGTGTTGCGCGCGAGTTCCAGTCCATTATAGTGGAACCCTGTGCGCGGACATAATCTTCGATATCGAGTGGACTGTGGATAGTTGCCAGAGGTTGGCGCACAATGAGTCAATTTGGGCCGTGGCCGTTGCCACCCGCGCGCTCTCGGGCGCGCCGCAGCGCGAGTAACCGCGGGAGAAACTCGGCGATCCAGCGCGCGACGAGCCTGCGCCGCTCGCTTTCCAGGCGCATTTCGAGCAGGGCTTGACGCTTATCGAGCTCCATCGGCAGAAGACCGGCCATGCGGTAGGCCAATGTGGCTGGGTCGAGGCGCGCTCCCTCGTTCGACGACCGCCCGAACATTAGCAGGTGGCACTGTTCGAACGCGTCGATGAGCTGTGACTCAGCCTCCGGGTCGAGTGTCGACGGCTCATCCCCCACGTACTCGACCTCGCCTTCGTAATATTCTTTTTCATCGAGCAGTTCGTTGAGCCGGAAGACGGCGCGCCCTTCGGTGATGATGTCCATGCGGCCGTCGGGATAATCTTTCGTCTTCTGGACGATTTCGGCGGTGCAGCCGAGCGTCGCGATCGCTTTTGTCGCGGCGAGGATCAGGCCGAACTCAAGCTGCTCACTCAGGCATCGGCCGATCATGGTCTTGTATCGCGGCTCGAAAATGTGCAGCGGCATGCGCATGCCCGGAAGGAGAACCGTATCGAGAGGGAAGAGCGGGATTCGCGTGGGCCTGGGCATGTGCCGCGATTGTAACGCGGAAACCTAGCGCAAAAGCGTCAGGGCCGCCTGCATTTCGTCGCGCGCGTGCGCGTCGCCGGTCTTTTGCGCGACAACGATGCCGTCGGAAAGAGCTCTGCGCGCTTCATCAATTCGCCCCATGCGCGACAGCAATTGGCCGTACTGGAAGTAACCGGCGACATACTCGGGATTGGTCTCGATGAGCTTCTGGAAGTGGCCGACGGCGGCAGAATCATCACCCAGCTTCACGCATTCGAGCGCCAGGCCGTACCGTGCGAACGCGTCGGCAGGCTTCTGAGCGACAAACTGTTCCAGCGTTTCGCGGCGCGACTTCTGCGTTTGTACCATGGAATTGAATCACGAATTATAGCGCATCATCCTGCCGCCACGGCTGCGCCGCTCTGGAGAAAATCTCGCGCGGCTTCGGCCGTCTGGAAGCCGCGCTCGACGCATTTCCCGATCGCGGGGCCCTCGAGGTAGTTCCCGGCGAAATACAGACCGGCCACCGAGCGCTCGGCTTCGCGCATCGCGCGCACGATATGCCCATGGCCTAGGTTGTATTGTGGCAGAGCCTTCTGGTGGATCCAGATCATGGATCTGACGGGCGATCCGGCCAGGCCTAGAATCTGTTCGTGATCCTTTTGCACGATCGCTGCAATTTCTGCCTCCGACTTCTGGGCGATCTCCGGATCGGTGGCGCCACCGATGAAGCTCGCCAGCGTCATTTGCCCATCCGGAGCGCGGCCCGGGAAGAGCGAGGAATTCCAGACGATACCAAGGGTGCGATGCTTCTCGCTGCGCGGAATCAGGACGCCAAAGCCGTCCAAGTCCAAAGTCGTCTGCTTTGTGTAATACCCGGTCCCGAGGACCGCCAGCGACGCGTACGCAACTCCCGAAAGCTTGTGCGCGAGATCCGGAGCGATCGTCGCGACCAGATGCGAGGCTACGTGGGCGGGTGTCGCGATTATGACGGCTTGCGCCGCCAGAGTATCCGCACCGTACTTTCGCGTGACGCGAATGTGGAAGCGGCTTCCGTCCTGGCCGTTTGCCCGCGTGATGGCCTCGACGCGAGCGCCTGTGCAAGCGACAGGCCCGAGCTTCGATGTGATGGCTGTTGTTAGGGTTGATAGGCCGCGCTGAAAGGAACACAGCGGCGGCGCGGCCCCGGTGGTTGATTGCCCGCTTCTCGATTTCATCGCGCCCCGCAGGATACTGCCGTATTCCCGTTCCCACTCTTCAAGCGTAGGGAACGCGGCCCGCAGGCTCAGTTGCTCGGGATCGCCTGCGTACACCCCCGAAACGAAGGGCGAAACGAGATATTCCAGAATTTCATGCCCAAATTTTCTGCGAACGAACGCCGCGATGGATTCTTCGTCATCCGGGGGCTCCGTCTTCCTAAAGGCCTCCGATAAGATTTTCCACCGCGCACCGACGCCGAGCAGGGGAGTGGTGAGTATCGCCTGTGGCGACATCGGAATCTTCTCAAGCCGGCCATGCCGCAAGACGTACCGCGGCGCCCGCGGATCGGCCTTGCACAGCTCTCCTTCGATTCCCAGATCCCGGATCAGTCCCAGCAGCACGTCTGTTCCCTGAAAGCTCTGCGGCCCCGATTCGAAAAGAAAACCATCCTTCTCGACGGTGTTGATGAGACCGCCGAGGCGATCGCTGGTCTCGAGAAGCGTTGAGGGCACACCCAACTGCTGCAGCCGCGCGGCGCATGCGAGACCCGAAATGCCTCCCCCTACGACGACGACTTGTGCTGATTCGGCCATTCGGCGTTGAGTGCGCTAGAGAGTCTTCGAGAAAAGAGGCTTCTGGTCCATCTGTTGCTCGTGCAGATAGCGGTCGAACACCATCGCGACATTTCGAATAAAGATTCGGCCGAGGGCCGTGACGCGTATTTCGGCCGGCCCGAGCGTCACCAGACCGTCCGCGGCCGGTTCTTCGAGCTTCGCAAGCTCTGCTTCGAAGTATTCATCGAAGTCGATCGAGAATTCCTGCTCGACCTCGCGCTTGGGAATCACCGTATGGCAAAGCAGTCGCCCGATGACCGCGCGGCGGACCACGTCGTCGGCCGAAAGCCGGTAGCCGCGCATGGTCGCCACTCCTCGTTCACTGACGGCCGTCTGATACGCGGGGACCTCCCGGCGGTTCTGCGCGTATGCCTCGCCAACCGAGCTAATGGCGCTGACGCCCATGCCGTAGAGATCGGCGCCGGCCTTGGTGGTGTAGCCCTGGAAATTGCGGTGCAACGTGCGGTTCTGTTGCGCGACCGCAAGTTCGTCGCTGGGCCGTGCGAAGTGGTCCATTCCAATGTAGAGATAGCCGGCTGCCAGGAACTTCTCCAGTCCGGTTCGGAAAATCCGAAACTTTTCGGCGCCTTCCGGCAAGTGACTGGCAAACGACCCTTGTTGCTTCTTGAGCCACGGCACGTGCGCGTAGCTGAACATCGCGATCCGGTCCGGCGAGATCGTGAGGACCTGGTCGATCGTCTTGCTGAACGTTGCGGCGGATTGGTAGGGAAGCCCGTAAATCAGGTCGATGCTGACGCTCTGGAAACCGAGGTTGCGCGCCGCGACGATCAGATCGCGCGTTATCTCGTATGGCTGCACGCGATGGATCGTCTCCTGCACTTTCGGCTCGAAATCCTGCACGCCCATACTGAGGCGGTTGAAGCCGAGCCTGCGCAGCGTTTCCAAATGCGCGAGGCTGGTGACGCGCGGATCGACTTCGATGCCGATTTCCGCGTCCGGCGCGAACGAGAATCGCTCCCGCGTATAGCCGAACAAATCGTCCATCTGTCCGGGACTCAGATAGGTCGGCGTGCCGCCGCCCCAGTGGAACTGAATCACTTGCCGATCTTTCGAGACTATCCCCGAGACGTGCGCGATCTCACGTTTTAAAGCCGCGAGATACGGAATCAACACGCTCTTATCTTTCTGGATCGACACGTTCAGGCGCAGAACAGGCACAGGCTCTCGCAGAAGGGAAGATGCATGTAGAGAGAAACCGGCGTGCCGCGCGCGTCGGCCCTCGCGCAGTATTCCTCGAAGTTGGCAGGGCCGAAATCGTCCTTCCAGACTGGCGCCGTGGGGTAGCTTGTATAGCGAGGACCCGGCCGGTTGTATTTAGCGAGAAGCTGCTCAGTGACCGAGCCGATTTCGATGGTGACGCTTGGTCTTGTCGTCATGTCGCTCATCCGCGCGCCGCAACCATCGCTGTTTGTCCCGCTTCCACGAATGCCCGCGCATTCGCGACAGGCGTAGCGGGGAGAATTCCGTGCCCGAGGTTCAGAATATGCCCTAAGCCAGCCGTTTTCTCGATTGCCTCGCGCGCCGCACGCCGCACGTTTCCCACGTCTCCGAGCAAAACCGACGGATCGACGTTTCCTTGCAGCGCAACGGTCGAACCCAGCTTCCGCCGCGCTTCGCCGAGGTCCGTCTGCCAATCGACGCTCAAAACGTCCGCTCCCGTGCGCGCGAGGTTCTCCAGATGGCGCGCCGAGCCCTTGGCAAAGAGAATCTTGGGCGTGCCCCCCTTGCCAAGGGTGTCGAAGATTGCCGCCGTGGCAGGCCGCTCGAATTCATCGTACTCATCCGGCGTTAGTTCGCCGGCCCACGTGTCGAAGAGTTGCACCACAGCAGCGCCGGCCTCGATTTGGAACTTCAAGTATCGGGCTGTGACCCGGGCAATTCTATCCAACAATTGACGAACTGTTTTAGGTTCGTCGCGCAACATTTTCTTGGCCTGCGAGATGTCTCCGCGCGTCTGCCCCTCGATCATATAGCAGGCCAGCGTCCATGGTGCGGCAGCAAACCCGATCACAGGCACGGTTGGCCCTGTTTCGCGGCAAATTGTGCGAATCGCGTCGCCGACGAAGCGCGTCTCAGTCGCCGGGTCGAAATCGCGCAATCGCCGGACTGCGCCAGTATCCCGGACCGGATTCGAGAGCACCGGGCCGGAATCGGGCACGTCGAGCGGCATTCCCATCGCTTCTGCCACGACCAGAATGTCGGAAAAGACGATGACCGCATCCACGCCGAGCACCCGAAACGGCTGAATCGAAACCTCGGCTGCCAGCTCCGGCGTCTTGCAGATTTCCAGGAACGAATGGTGCGCGCGCACGGCTTGGTATTCCGGTAGGTACCGCCCGGCCTGGCGCATGATCCACACCGGCACGCGATCGACGGGCTCGAATCGGCAGGCTCGAAGAAAGAGTTCCTTTCTATTTTCTTGGTTTTCTGGCATCGCGTCGGCGGCTTCGACACCATCATAGCAGAAGCCCGCGCTCACCCCCCAGATTGCGCCCCTCCGCGGTCGTGGCGTACCAAAACCCCGAATTCTGCTCCAGGAGGGTGCTTTCTGCACATTCCGCGCCCCTGCGACCTGTCGATATGGCGCTATAATTCTCCACCGGGGGACGCTGCGGCAACTATGCTCAACCACACGGCCTATTTGAGCCTCGCGCTCTATGCGGCCAGCTTTTGCTGCTACCTGCGGATTCTTTACGCGCCGCACATATGGCTGGGGCGTCTTGCAACGCTGCTTTTGGCCGGAGGGATCCTGTTGCACTATTACGCGCTCCTCAGCCGGTCGCACGGGATGCACACGGTTCCCTACGAAGATCTGTACGGCTCGATGTCTCTCTTCGCGTGGTTGCTGGGCGTCACCTACCTCGGTCTCGAGATTTTCCACCGACAGCGGTCGGTCGGCGCGTTTGTGACGCTGCTCTTGGTCGTCTGGATCGGTGCGGTGAGCTGGCTGGCGCCCACGCAAGTGCCGCCACCACCGCCGGCGCGGGGGCCGCTCTTTGCGTTTCACATCACGCTCAACATCTGGGCGTACGCGGCGTTTGCGCTTTCGTTTGTGCTGAGCGTGATCTATCTTTTGCAGGACCGCGTACTGCGTTCGCATCGGCTGGGCGCGGCTTTTTGGCGGTTTCCGGCGCTCGACGTGCTGGACCGGATGTCGCGAAGCAGCGTGTACGTGGGCCTGGGCGCGCTCGCTATCGGCGTGACGAGCGGCCTCATCTGGCAGCACCGGTTGACGGGCGCCTACGCATGGGGCGATCCAAAAGTGATCGTTACGCTGGCGATTGTGGCGGTGTACATCGCGTACCTGTGGCTATCGCGAAGCGCGCGCTGGCGCGGAGCGCGTGCCGCCCGAATCTGCGCGCTGAATTTTGGGATCGTTCTCTTCAGCTATACGGTTGTCAACTTATACCTGACGAGGTTTCACCGCTTCTTCTAATGTCCGACCTTCCCAACGCGAAAAATCCCGCGCGAGCGCGTAGCACAGCAGCGGTCCGGGTTGCGCTGATCGGCTGCAGTCACCGGACTGCTCCCGTTGAGCTTCGTGAGCGCGTTGCGTTCAGCACGGAGCAGGCTCTGGACGCCGCGACACAGCTTCGCCGACAGGGCATTCTCGAAGAAGCGGTCGTTGTGTCGACGTGCAACCGCAGCGAAGTCTATGGCGTGCCGGGCGACGCGAGCGCATCCATCACCGACGCGATGGAGGAGTTTCTTACCTCCTACCATCGCATCCCGCGCGCGGACCTGGAGGGACGCACCTATCGCTGGATCGGAACCGAGGCGGTCCGGCATCTCTTTCGCGTCGCGGCGGGCCTCGATTCCATGCTGCTCGGCGAAGCGGAGATTCTCGGCCAAATTCGCACCGCGTACGGGCGCGCCCTCGAACATGGCGCTACCGGCCCGATTCTCAATCGCGCGTTTCAGGGTGCGCTGGAAGTAGGAAAGCGCGTCCGCGCGGAAACGGAAGTCGGCGCGCGGCCGATGTCTGTTTCGCTCGCGGGCGTAAAACTTGCTGAGCGCGTGTTTGGCAGCCTGAAGGGCCGCTCCGCGCTGATTCTCGGCGCAGGCGACGTGGCGGAACAAGTCGTCGAGCATCTGCGCAATCGCGGCATCGGGAATCTGCGCGTCGTGAATCGATCATTCGACCGGGCGCGGCATCTCGCGGACCGCATGGGCGGCGAGGCCGTCGCGTGGGATTCGCTCGACAAAGTGCTATCTGCGCCCGACATCATCGTAACGTCGGTCGGCGAAGCTGGTGTGGTCCTCACACGCGACAGGCTTGTGCGTGCGCTCGCTGCTCGCGACGGCCGGCCCGTCTTCGTGGTCGATCTCGGCGTGCCACGCAACGTCGCGCCGGATGCCGCCGGGCTCTACAACCTCTACCTCTACAATATCGACGACCTCGGCGAGATCGTCGAGCAGAACAAGCGCGCCCGCGAAGCCGAAATCCCTCGCGCAGAAGCGATTATTTCGGAGCACGTCGTCAAATTCGAATCTTGGCGGACGGCGCTGGAGGCCAGCTCGATCGTCGACGACTTGCGCGGCCGCTTCCGCAAAGAGCGGGAGATTCTTCTGCGCGAGCGGCTCGGCGCGATGCAGGGCGTCTCGGCTGAAGAGCGCAAACGCATCGCCAGCATCACCGAGGAACTGATCGAGCGTCTGCTCGAGGAGCCCAGCGCACGCCTGCGCAATGGACGTGGAATGCCAGGCCGTCTGGGTGCGATTGAGGCGCTGCGGCACGCCTTCGGTCTCGAGGGCAACGCCGAAAAAGACGAGGAGCCGGAGTGAAGCCGATTCGCATTGGAACGCGCGGCAGCGCGCTGGCCCTCTGGCAAGCGAATTACATCGCGGACGAGTTGAATCGCCTGCACGGCATCGAGACCGAGCTCATTCGCATCCGCACTTCGGGTGATCGCATGCAGTCGGCGTCGGTGGCGCAAGTCAATGAGCAAATCGGCTCACAGAATGGCTCGAAGGGCATTTTCATCAAGGAACTCGAGGAGGCGCTGCTCGCCGGCACGATCGATCTCGCCGTGCACAGTATGAAGGACGTGCCCACCGAAACTCCCGCGGGCCTGGCGTTCCCCGCGATCACGCGCCGCGAGGATCCGCGCGACTGTCTGATTTCGCGCGCGGGCCGCACGCTCCGCCATCTCCCGCCCGGCGCGCGCGTCGGCACCAGCAGCTTGCGCCGCCAGGCTCAGGTCCGGCATCACCGGCCGGATTTGGATGTCCTGGATCTGCGGGGCAATGTGGACACGCGTCTGAAGAAACTCGAAAGCGGCGAATTCGACGCGATTGTGCTGGCGATGGCAGGCGTCAATCGCCTCGGCTTGGCGGGTAAGATCACGCAGGTGCTGGGCGAGGACGTCATGCTGCCAGCCGTCGGCCAGGGCGCGCTCGGGACCGAAACGCGCGCGGATGACCGCGCCACATCGCAATTCGTCGCCGCTCTTGATGATGCTGAAACTCGCGCATGCGTGACGGCCGAACGCGCGCTGCTCCACGCGCTTCAGGGTGGATGCCAGGTTCCGCTTGGCGCGCTCGCGACTTTGCGCGGCGGCGAGTTGCACCTGGAGGCGGGCGTTTTTTCCGCCGCAGGTTCGGAGTGCGTGCGGAGCTCCGAGAATGGACTGCCCGAGGAGGCGCAGCAAATCGGCGTGCGCCTCGCGAGCGCACTGATTGAGGAAGGCGCGGATCGAATTCTGCGCCTCGCAGGAAGAAGCGTTGGATAGAGATAACAAACCGCTCGCTGGAAAGCGCATCGTCGTGACCCGTGCGCCTGACCAGGCCGGTGAGCTCATTCGCTCTCTTGAAAGCCTTGGCGCGAAAGTCATCTTGCTTCCGCTGGTTTCGTTCGCGCCGCCGGAAGAATGGACCAAACTGGACGAACAGCTTCGCCGCCTCGATTGGTTTGACGCCATTCTTTTTCTCAGCAAGAACGCAGTGAAATACATCTTTGATCGTTCCGCTCAGTTGGGCATAAAGTGTGAAGTGCTCGGGTCATCGAATCGATTCATCGGAGCGATGGGACGCGCGACGGCCAAAACGCTGGCGGAGAAGGGAATCAAAGTGAATTTCGTCTCAGAGAGCGGGACCGGAGAAGCGCTCGCTCGGGAGCTTGGCGAATCTCTCGCAGGGCGCCGCGTCTTGCTGCCGCGCAGTGACCGCGGCGATGAGCGCGTCCCGCAAGTGCTGCGCAGTGCCGGCGCGGACGTGACCGAAGTGGTTGCCTATCGGACGACCACACCCGCCGCGCTCGATCGGAGCGCTCTTGCGAGCGTTCTGCGCGGCGACGTTGACAGCATCATTTTTGCGAGCCCTTCCGCGTTTCAAAACTTCCGCTTCCTCGTCGGAGAAGCGGAGGCTCAGAACCTCTCGAATCGTATGGAATTCGTCGCGATCGGGCCCTCGACAGCCCGCGCAATACACGAGTCGCACGCGGTGGTGGCAATCCAAGCGGACGAGCCGTCCGTTGAAGGCTTGGCTCGCGCCCTCACCAAACATTACGAGCGGCCGCCAGCCGCCGCCAGGCGCGCATGACATTCCCAACTCACCGCCCACGCCGCCTGCGGCGCACCGAAGCGCTGCGCGGGCTGGTCCGCGAAACGCAGCTCTCCACCCGCGGCTTGATTTATCCGATGTTCGCTTGCCCCGGCAAGAAAGTTCGCACCGAAGTCAGCTCGATGCCCGGCATTTACCAGCAGTCGCCCGATCAGATCGTCGAAGAGTGCCGAGAGGTCGCCGACCTCGGCATCCCCGGCGTAATTCTCTTCGGCCTGCCCGAGCACAAGGACGAAACCGGCTCGGAAGCAGCCTCGCCGAAAGCGGCCGTCCAGCGCTCGATTGAAGCTATTCGGAAAGCTAAGCTCGATCTGCTGGTCGTCACCGACGTCTGCCTCTGCGAATATACGAGCCATGGCCACTGCGGCGTTATTAAGGACGGTCAGGTCCTCAACGATCCGAGCCTCGCGCTCCTGGCGGAGGCCGCCCTCTCGCATGCCCGCGCCGGTGCCGACATGGTCGCGCCATCAGACATGATGGACGGCCGCGTGGGTGCCATCCGGCGCAAGCTGGACGAAAAGAGTTTTCAGGATGTCGCCATCCTCGCCTATGCCGCCAAATATTGCTCCGCGTTCTACGGCCCATTTCGCGAGGCCGCTCAGTCCGCGCCTCAGTTTGGAGACCGCCGCAGCTATCAGATGGACCCGGCCAACGCCCGCGAAGCCCTGCGCGAAGTCGCGCTGGATCTCGAAGAGGGCGCCGATATCATCATGGTCAAGCCCGCGCTGCCTTATCTCGATATCATCACCCGCGTGCGTGAGCGCTTCGACGTGCCCGTGGCCGCCTACAACGTCAGCGCCGAATTCTCGATGGTCAAAGCCGCCGCGCAGAAGGGCTGGATCGACGAGCAGCGTATCGTGCTGGAAATCCTGACGAGCATCCAGCGCGCTGGCGCGTCGATCATTCTCACCTACCACGCCAAAGACGCCGCCCGCTACCTTGATCGCTGCTGAATTCCTCGAGGATTTCATGATAGGTGTTTCCTCTGGGCTCCGGCGGATTCATGCTGCTGAATCTGAGTCAACCGCGTGAGAAACACGACCTTTGATCGGGGCAGCTCTCATCGATGCATCACGCGGGGATCTTTGATCGTCGGCACCTTACTTCTGCGCGTCCTGGCCGGTATCGCATTCAGTGACGGCCCTCAAGCGCAAGCCGGGCACCCAGCGCCAATCCGTGCTCAATCCGAGGAGGTTGTCGTCCCCGTTTTGGTGTTGGATGAGACGCGAGTCAATCAGATTCGCAAGATGGACACAGCCACTTTCAAGGCAAGAGCAACAGAGAAAAATGCCCACGTTCTCAGTGACGTGACAGTGCGCGGGTTGCTCGCGAAAGATTTCCACGTGTTCGAAGACGGCAAGCCGCAGGAAATTGAGCGTATGACCGTCGAACCCGAATTCGGTCGGGTGCGCGGCGCTGGGGCGGGAAAGTGGGTTGGCCCGGACCTTCCGCCCTATACCACGATCAACCTGTATTCCCCGTCTTGGCTTCCCGACGACCGGTTTGGCCCGCCGTCCTGGCTCGCCTACTTGATCGCGTACGCCCGTCCACCATCCGCAAATGGGAGTTGCCATCGGGTCACCGTGACGGTCGACCGTCCCCATTCCCTGATCTTCACGCGAGGAGATTACTGCAACACATTTCGCGCGGCCGCCCACCCGCTCAACGGCACCAAGGCGGGCGCGCGGATGGAAGCCATCCTGGACTCGCGCGAAGAAAAAAACGGTTCAATCGATCTGACGGTGGCAGCGTTCAACACTTTCGGCAGGTTGAACGCGGCCCTTACCAACATTGTTGTCGCGTTACCTGAGGAAGCTGAGAGGCTTTTCAACTGCGATAAGCCCCCGACGATAGGAATCGTTGGAATTGTCTATGCCAACAATGGGACCGTGGTCACGCGTTTCAGCGATCTGGCGAACTTAGGATTGTGGAGTTTTGTTGGCGTTTCACTCCCGACGCTTGTGCCGAGCGCCCTAAACTCATGCGAACGGTTCGACGTCCCATACCAGTACGAGACGCAAATCGACGTCGCTCCCGGTGAATACACGCTCAAGATCGTCGTCATGGATGGAGAAAGATTCGGGCGCGCCGAAACGCACTTTAAGGTCGACACCCAGGATGAAAAACGCCTTGCCGTCAGTGACATCGTGCTCGGCAAGAGCTACGTCAAGGTACAAACGGGGCCGGAGAGTGACGCGGCGTTGCCAGGAAGCTACATTCCTCTGATAAGCAGGGGATTTGAAACCACGCCTACAGCCGCCGCCTACTTCAGAAGGAGCGATCCGCTCGATTTCTATTTTGAGATATTTGATCCCCGGCGAACAGGACCTTCTTCCAGGACCTTGACAGCCGATCTGGGAATTTTCGATGCGAAAACAGGCCGAGTCGAGAAGCGTCTGGACCCGATAAATGCGGAGTCATACGCGAATCTCGGCGAATCGGTGATCCCGATCGGAGGCCAAACCGATCTCAGCAGTCTGGCGAGCGGCTCATACCAACTTCAAGTTCGGGTGACCGCGTCGGATGATGACACTGCGCCCGTGCGTACAGTTGATTTCACCGTCGAGTGACGTGCAGACCGTTCTCGCGACACGTTCGGCACCAGGCTTCAGTCGGTGCCAAGAACGATGTCGAGCGCCTTTTTCTCGCGTCTATCCCAGGCATCACATACAATGAGCCCCTGTGCGAAATTCGTCCGATGTCCTTGCGCGCGCGCAAGCAATTCTTGTTGGCGGCGTAAATAGTCCCGTTCGCGCTTTCCGCGCGGTGGGAGGCGCTCCACTCATCATCGACCACGGCTTGGGTTCGCGCCTTTACGACGCGGACGGCCGCGAATATCTCGACTACGTCTGCTCCTGGGGAGCATTGATTCTCGGCCACGCGCATCAGGATGTAGTCGCAGCCATCGAGGAGCAGGCCCGCCGCGGCACAAGCTACGGAATGACCTCACCGCTGGAGGTCGAGCTGGCCGAGCGCGTAGCCCGCGCGATTCCTTCGATCGAGAAGATCCGCTTCGTCAGCTCGGGCACCGAGGCGACGATGTCCGCCATTCGCGTCGCGCGTGCCTTTACCGAGCGCGAACTCATCCTCAAATTCGAGGGCGGATACCACGGCCACGCCGATAGTTTTCTAGTCGAAGCAGGCTCTGGACTTGCCACACTGGGCATCTCGTCCAGCCCGGGCGTGCCGCAAGCCCTTGCGAACCTCACGCTGAACGCGCCCTACAACGATGCCGCTGCCGTCGAACGCCTCTTTGCGGAATATCCCGGAAAAATTGGGGCTGTGATCGTCGAGCCGGTAGCCGCAAACATGGGAGTCGTGCCCCCCGCGCCCGGTTTCCTCGAGGCGCTTCGTCGAATCACGCAGCGTGACGGTGCGTTACTCATCTTCGACGAAGTGATCACAGGTTTTCGCCTTGCCTATGGCGGGGCTCAGAAGGTCTATGGCATTCAGGCGGACATGACCGCTCTGGGGAAGATCATCGGCGGAGGATTGCCGGTTGCGGCCTACGGCGGGCGCCGCGAGATCATGGACCTAATCTCGCCCCTCGGTCCTGTGTACCAGGCAGGAACGCTATCTGGCAACCCGCTCGCCATGCGTGCCGGTCTGGCCACTCTGTCGGTGCTAGAGGACCCTACGTTCTACGAACCCATCAGCGCTCGCGCAGAGCGCCTCGCAAATGGCTTGCGCGAGGCTCTGCTCGAAGCAGGCGTTCCGGGCCAGGTCAACTCCGCCGGCTCACTAATCACACTTTTCTTCGCCAAGGAGCCGGTTACCAACTACGCCGGCGCTAAGAAATCGGACGCAGCTCGCTTCGCCGCTTTCTTTCGAGAAATGCTCTCGCGCGGAGTGTTTCTGCCACCTTCGCAATTCGAGGCCCTGTTCGTCTCGGCGGTCCACAGCGACGAAGATATCAGCCGCACGCTCGCTGCTGCCCGGGAAAGCCTTCAGGTCATCGCGTCCCACTAAGTTGCTCTGGGTGCTCGGCGGCGGGGAGAGTAGGCTCACGAGTTCAGCGATGATTGCCCGCTATGTGGAAAGTAACTTCCACTTCTGCGGTACCCGAGTTCTAGATTCCTGCCCACAACTCGGGATTACACAGAACCTCTGCTGAAAACACAAGGGTTACAAGGGGCGCTTCTTGGTACTGGCCATGCTTTTTTGAGCGCCAAGGCTTGGCTATTCGAGGAAACGAGGAGATTACCCTCTCATGACCCTTGCGACGGTGGCTCTGCTGCTTCATCTGGCTGCCGCGGCTCCTGCCGCCCCGGATGCGGATGTAAGTCTGAAACCCGCTGTCGGAAAGACGACGGCAACCGATCCCTTCGCGGCTCAACCAGCGCCCCAGGCCAGTGCATATTCACCGAGCACGCCTGGAGAGTCGGCTTCGCCAACTTTGACTGCGGCATCGCTGAGCAGCGGCAGTCAAAACTCACAGTCGCTTTCGACAATCCGTGTCCCTCCCGTCCAACCTGCGGCTCCGGCGAAGGTGATCTCCGTGGAAAGCTTGCCTTCGCGCCGCACGTGGCTCATCCTGTCGATGGTCCAGCACAGTGCGGCTGCCTTCGACGCCTATTCGACGCGCCAGGCAATCGCATCCGGGGCCCACGAGAGTGATCCGTTCATGCGTCCCTTCGCGCAATCACCCGGCATTTATGCCGCGATTCAGGCTGGCCCGCTCGCGTTGGACTACGCGGCCCGGCGCATGCAGCGCAGTCAGAACAATTTTCTCAGGCACACGTGGTGGCTGCCACAATCTGCCAGCACGGGTCTCTTTCTTTTTTCGGGCGTCCACAATCTCAGCCTAGTTCACCACTAGCTGCAACGGTTTTGCGGTTGCTTTACTCCCTGGCGGGAGCGCCGCAAAGAAACAGCTCTCAGGTTCGCTGGAAAGGCGAACCTGGGAGATCAGTTCCCCGCGTTTCTCCTCCCCGGTGTCTTTTCTCTTGCGGTTTTTCGCTGCGGTAGTGAGCCTCCGGATGAAAAGCGACTCATCGAGGGCGTGCATTATTTGCGTTTCCCGCGGGCCAAAGGAACGACGCAACGGCCGTTAAGGCTAGAATCGCGCCTATCGCGGCCAGCGAGGCTTCGGTGGAAATGGCTCGCCAGTTCGCCACGAGCATTTTCGTGCCGACGAAGATGAGAACGGCTGCGAGGCCATGGTGCAGGAATCGCAGCCGCGGCAGGATCTCGGCCAGACCGAAGTACATCGCTCGCAACCCGAGCACGGCAAACACATTTGACGAGTACGCAATGAAGGTGTCTCGCGTGATTGCCAGAACGGCAGGAACTGAATCCACGGCGAAGATGATGTCCGTGATCTCGATCGCGACAAGGGTCAATAGCAACGGTGTCGCGGTCCATTGGGCTTCGTCTCTGACGATGAACTCATCCCCGTGAAACTCTTCTGTCATTGGCACTACTCGGCGGACGATGCGCACCAGCCAGCTACGCTCGGATTGTATTTTTCGCGCCCTCGGATAGATCATCCGTAGCCCAGTCAGCAGCAGTAGTGCACCCAAGAAATAGAGAATCGATCGAAAATGACTCAGGAGTTGGACCCCGCCTATGACGAATAGCGCGCGCATCAACAGTGCGCCGATTACGCCGCCATACAAGACTCTGTGCTGTGATTCTGTCGGCACTCCCAGTCCGCGGAAGATCACGCCGAAGACGAGAATGTTGTCAACGCTGAGCGACTTCTCGATAACATAGCCGGCTAAAAACTGCATTCCCGCTTCACGACCGCGCGAAACATAAACCCACAGATTGAACGCGAGCGAGACGGCAATCCAGGCGGCCGTCTCTAATAGTGCGGCCTTAAGTCGAATTCTTCGTGGGCCTCGATGGAACACACCCAGATCGACGCCGATCGCCACCGCGACCGCGACTCCGAAGATCGCCCACATGGATGCTGACGCGCTTGACATCAGAGACCAGTCGCTGCTTGCACATCCCCGTTACGCAAATGGGCACCTTCAAAGAAAAACTTCCGAGCCAGGCGCGAGTGTATCAGGCCTTGATTCGAGTCAGACCGCTATGGCGGAGCGGTAGCCTCACGCATCCATATGGCCCCAGCGACTCTCTCACGGCGCTGCGCCATTCTCTGACTGCGTCTCTGGTGTGGAGAATGACTCGTATTCTTGGGTCGACACACCGGACCTCCTCGCAGCAGATGAGCCGATCCCGCCGTATCTGTCTGCGAATACATAGTTTATGTTGAGCAAGGCGATGGAAAGAAACGTGGCGATACAAGAAAAAATGCGAGCGCGCTGAGCGGCACGATGATTTATCGCGGTGATTTGCGAGCGCAGATTGATGCCGAGAATTTTCGGATTTTGCGCCGCGCCTTGGTTCGAGTGAATCGAGGGCGCGGCGGTGCGACTCCAGCTTTGGACATCGATTGCGGTCCAAGGATTCCAGGAAAGTTCTCGGCCGCGTCCGGGTTTGGCCGTAAGCGAGAGCACGATGAGGCTCGATGCGCTACCGCATTTCGTGAGAGCCATAGGGCGACTCCGGAGGCAATGCAGCGAGCTGCCAGCGCTGAAAATGCGTGCGCACAGCGCGAGATGGGAACTTTGCTGAACGAAACACGCTGGAGGCTATCTGACTCGTCGTCTTTTGCGGGATCGGCGGGGGCGATGTCAACACGTGTCGGCGCAAGAGCAACTGAGAGCACGCGGGGCGCGATTGACGGTCCGCTGCGTGCGCTTCAGCGGTGGGGCAGGCGGCAGCCGCGGCGAGCGGAATTTCAGCGGCGGCTCGGCGGCGAAGGACGTAAGCATCGCTTCAACCAGCCCCCTGTGGTCGATGGTTAGGTGCAGAAACGCAGACCCATGCGAGGGACAGGAGCCAATCGGTATTCGAAACGCGAATGCAAAGTCGAGAGCGATCGGGGCGCGCGCCGCTGCGACAGGCCGGCTGCGCGTTGGAAGTGCAGACGGGCACGTTGCGGTTGCGGTGCCAATCGATCTGCCAAGTCCGGATAGGAACTCGACGCATCCGTGCTTGCGAGTCGCCAAAAAATTTGCCGTGTCAAGCCGAGGAAAGCAAATGACTTGCCGGGCGATGCAGCGAACGCGCCGAGACCACTTGTGCCGATTCAGGGACTGCCGTGGCAGATGCTCTCCATCCAGATGATCGCTCAACGATCGGCCCGGATGCGCGGCGCCGCAGACGCGAGCGTCGCATCCGGCGCGAGTCGCAAGCCTACTGCTATTGGACGACGCAGCACGATGGCTGCGGGTCATGACGGTCATTCGAGAGAGTTGGCCACGTCCCCAAGGCGCGCTGCTGGAAGCTTTGTGGCACGGCACCTGTGCTGCGTTCCGCGCTGCTCTTCGAGAAAGATTGCCGGCATTGCAACCGGTGATCCATCCGCGGGGAACTGCGTGGCGAGCGCGTCGATCGTCGAGCGTCGTCGCGGACGAGAGCCAGGGAAACGCTCTTCCGCCCGCCCGAAAACTCGCGATAAGCAGCAGCGGTGCCGAGCGCGCGCAAAGCGCGTGGAGCGCCGTGACCTTGGTCCTCACGCGCAGGCTGAGAGCGCGCGGAGCGGTGCTGTGAACCGTCGACGGTTTGCCGACGCACAAACATCTCAAGGTTGCGGCGCGCCTGGCGCTGGTTGTGAAGCTGCGGCGGGGCGAGCCGCGCAAGCGGTCGCGAAGGGGGCACGCGATCCAGCGGGGCGGCGACGGGAACATTCGTCCGCAGCGCCTCGCAGGCAGGCGCGTCCGCTGTTGGCGCGAGGTGCGCGGGGTGGAGCTCGTTCCGATTCTCCGTCGAGGGTAGCGTGCGATGAGAGCTTGAGACGCACGCGGAGAGCGTGTCTAGCAGCGGAAACGGCAGGGTCATCTGCTGCGGATGCTGCGGAGAAGCTTCCGGCTCGAGGCCCGGTGCCTGCAAACTCACCTCGGCGCGCCGCGATTCGAGCATCAAGCGGGCCACGCGCGCCTCGGCTTCACAGTCGATCCACTGATCGATCAGATGGCGGAATTCCTTGCGCAAGTTGGACGCCTGATTCAGGCGCGAGAGTTCGTACGATTCCAAGCCCGGCTCGGAACATGTGGCGAAATAGTGGAACGGCGAATAGGCGGATCCCATGTGAACCTCCTGTGCTTCCGGCCCCCGAAAGGGAGGAGCGATGGGCGCGAGGATAACATAGCGGTCAATAGTAGCAAGAGTACTGCACTCATGGCGCCGGGCGCTGCGGATTCTACGGCAGGTGCACGGCGGCAATCCTGAAGATGATCGGCCCCGCTACGGATGGCAAGGGAGACGGTGATGCGATCGAGACTCTCCGTGCAACGGCCGGGCGAACCAGAAACGGTACGTAGGCGGGCACTCGCAATTGCCGCGAGGCGCCGCGCGTACAACCGCAATTACATGCGGACGCGGCGCGCCGATCCGCACCACCGGGCCCGGGAGCGCGCCGCTCAGCGGAAGGCGTATTTCGCGCGCAAGTTGCGCGACCCGCTGCGCGAAAAACGGCCGTTCACAAACGATTTAGGCGCCCCAGTCTGCGGTCTTTGCGGAAAATTGCCTCCGGTCTCCGAAATTGTACGGCTGCAGATTCGGGAAACACGGTGCGGGGAATACGTGCCAATACGCATTCCTTACTGCGGGCAGTGCTGAGCCGGCCGCGCAAGGGAGCCACGAGCGCTGAAAGAGAGGGATTGGTTCGGTCGGGATTGGTTAGGACCAATTGCGCAATGTGATGCGAGGCAAGGACTTCAATACCGGGCTGCGCGGGGTCCTGTTTGAATCGCGCCACTACGAGCGCATGGGGGCGGCCATCTGGCTGTACGGCTGGTTGGTCTTGCGGCAGACCCGCCAACAAGATTCGCTCGGCTGGGTGCTGGGCGGGTCCCCGGTGAACTACCGCGAAATTGAAGAAGAGACCGGCTTTAATTGCCGGACACTCGAACGCTGGATGCAAATCCTGCGCCGCGAGCGGTACATCGAAACCGAAACCGCTCCGGGCGGGCTGATCATACGCATTACCAAAGCAAAGAAATTTCCACAGGGCCCCCGCGGATTTGCGGGGGGCGTCCGCAAAGCTGCGGAGGCTGCCACGCAGAATCGCGCAGCGGTTCACGCCTATCCGCCCGGAAATGAAGGGATTGCGGAGCGGATAGGTAGTTCATATGTAGATGGATTAGAAAAAAAGAGAAATAACAGGCATTTGTGCGGAGATTTCCACAGTCAGACGGTTTCTTGTGGAAATTCTCTTTCCTCTCAAGAGCCTAACAACTCCCCCGCAGATCGAAGCCCAGTGCCCAGCGACTGCGGCCTCCAGCAGGCCGAAGACCAAGCCGCGCGACAGCCAACTCTCTCATCCGACCTGCGCTTGCTTCGGCAGCTCCTGCGCGCCGAGCGCGAGGAAGCCGTGCGGCGAGAACTCGCCGTCGGGACCGGCCCAGAGGTTCAACGTTCATGAATTCGATCTTCAAACTCCGCAGGGAAGTGACGCACGGCGGCAGGATCCCGCAGGGCTGGCAGTTCGCGTGGTACGAGCCGCGCCGCCGCGTGGCGGTCTACTACCCGCGGCCGCTCAACTGGCTACTTCGAGCCGCGCGCGAAATCATTCACCGGCTGCGACTCGCCTGGGACGCGCCGTCGATCGAGCGGGCGCAGATTTTCCAGATGCAGCGCATCCACCGCGAGCGCCAGCGCCTTGCCGAAGAGTACGCGCGCGGATATCTCATCGGCTGGCACGAATGCTTTCGCGCGTGCCTGGAGATTGTCGAAGACGAGCTCACTCATCCGAGCGATCTGCTCGACGTGGGCGCACTCCTTCTCGATTCATCGAAGGGTTCCGAAGGCAATTGACCGCGAACAATGAAGGCGAAAGAAATCTTCGACGCTTGCCACGCGCGCTATCGGCGCCTGCGCGAGTGGCTGGCGGACTCGACTGGCGCGGTGCGCTCGGTCGATTTCGATTCGCCGCTCGCAGGTTACCAGTGGCGTCCCGACCGCGCCCGCGCGTGCGAATACATCGCCGATTTCGAACGCATCGGCCGCCGCGCGCTGCGCCGTCCGGAGTGGAAGGGCCGCCTCAAACTTTTCAATGCGTATTTCGTGCGCGGCGCGGACTATCGCCGGGCGGTCCGGCTGGTCGGCGTCGCCGAAGGAACCTTCGACTACTGGTATCAGGAAGTGAGGCGCACGCTCGGCGCGGAATTTTTCCGCACCGGGCTTTTTCCGCCGTCGCGGTATTTTCAGACTCGCGCCAGCCATTCGCAGCCGCGTGCCACCAGGCGGCCAAGAGCGCGGTCGAAAAAGCTAGCGGCGGGACCCGTGAAAGAGCTGCTTCAGCAGGGGAATGCCCATGTTGAAGGGCATCAGCAGAACGTTCTTCAGGAAGGTTGAGCGGTGCTCGAGGCGCTCGTGAACCGCGTCGGCTTCGACCTGTTTCGCCGCGACGACCGCGCCGATATATTTCAGAAAATCGACGCCGCATTTCTCGCAGGTGCCGCCCTGCCGCTGCTCGTGCTGGCACGACGGACACGTGTAGCGCAGCGTGGCATGGCAGCGCGGGCAAAACCGCGCAATATCGCGCGCTTCAGCCTTGCATTTCGGGCATTGCATTTGCCTATTTTACCGGGCTGCGGCGTGGCGCTGGCGGGCCCGGGGAGCGTGCTGCGCCCTCAGCGTTAACCCTGTACTCCCGGCCAGTCGGCGCAGGGGATGTGCGCGAAAGTCTCAGAACATCCAGCGGCGGCGCGGCGCGGAATCGCTGGCGGCGGCAGCGGCTCTTTTGTTGGCGCCACATCGGCGGGATGGATCGGCCGGGCGCGCGGGCGCGCAGCGCGCCTTGGCCTGCGGCGTGGGCGCGAGCAGCCGGACGATGTGCGCCAGCCTCTCCTGCCGGTAAGGTTTCGCCATGCAGACGACCGCGCCCAGGGAGTGTGCGTTGGCGTAGTCGCTCGGATAGGCCGAGCTTGTCAACAGCATTACGGGCATGGTCCGCAGGCGCGGCGTGCCCTTGCAGTGCGCGCAGAGCTCGTAGCCGGGCAGGTCGTCGCCCTCGATTTCGGAAATCAGCAGCGCCGGCGTGAACATCTTCAGCACTTCATGCGCTTCGGCCGCGGAGCTGACCGCGATCACTTCATAGCCGTCCGCGCTCAGATGAACCTTCAGCGAATCGCGGATGTACTGATTGGCGTCGACGACCAGCACCAAGGGCTTCTCCGGCTCGGCTGGTTGCTGAGAATTCGACGCAGCCGGCTGCTTCGACACGAGCGTGCGCCCTGCCGCATCGACAAGGTCCTCGCCCGCGCCTACGTCCAGCGCGATGGCCACCGACCGCCGCCCGTCGGGCATTTGGGTGACGCGCACCACGCGCCCGGATTGCTCGGCCTGCTGACTCTGCGGCGTCTTTGTGTACGGAAAGGTGACCGCGACTTCCATCCCCGCGGCAAATGTCGGCAGCGACGTCGCAAAAAGCACGCCATTGCGCGAGACGTCCAGCGTGGTCGAAATTTCGTCTGGCGCGCCCTGCGTAACGTCCACGTTGCGGACGCGGATGGGCGCGGAAATTAGCGCGCGCCGGCGCTTGCGCCGGTCGGCACCCTCCTGCTTTTTCTCGTAGGGGCACGATAGATCGTGCCCGCCGATCCTGCTTGGCGAGGCGTCGCCACCGGGCTTCGCGGTGGCGTCTTGCTTGCTGGTCGGGTGTGCCTGCGCGTTGGCGCCTGAATTGTCGCCAAGATTCGAAGATTCCAGAGCTTCGTCCATTCGACTATGGGCCCTTTTCTGTCACGAGACGGATTGCGACAGTGCAGAGTAGCAGCCGCCCCGGCTGCACTCCGTAGAGAAGAAGTCACATTCGGCCGGTACCCCGGTCGCCCTCCCGATTAGTACCTTCGTACTGATTCCGCCCGGTACGGTTCCGCGCGGCCCCACGGTTTTCATGGCGCCGCCGTCTCGGCGGCGTTCTTGTTTTGTGTGGAGGCGCGGGCCTTTAGGCCCGCGAAAAGCAGACCCCATTTGGAAGGGCTTCAGCCCCGGGATCTTGAACACATCCTGCAGCTGAAGCGGCGCAACGGCAGGCGCCGGGTTTCCCGGTCACTTCGGCGCGGAATTTTCGCCCGAGCCGGCCTGCGGCGGCGCGCCTCCATCGAGCGAGCGCCCATCGGGGAACGTCACTCGCCGCGCGTTGACGAAATGCGACCCATCCCTCGCGCGGTAGCCATCGACGACGAGCGTATCGCCGAGCTTCAAATCGCCTTTTTTCCAACCGCGCCGCGTCAGCGCCATCGGACTTCCGCCCTCGCAGGCCCAGTTGGTGACGTTTCCATTGTCGTCGGTCACGTCAATGTAGAAGTAGGAGTGCGGATTGGTCCATTCGATGCGCGTGAGCTTGCCCACCAACCGCACGACTTTCGTGCCGTCGAATTCAGCGGCGAACGAGTGATGCGCGCTGGCCGGTTTCGCCAGCGCGACCAGCGCAACCATCACGATCAGCGTGCTTCGGGTTCTCATGAAACTCTTTGCGCGGAACGACCTCATGCTCGTCCGGCGAATCAATCGTCGAGTCTATTGAACGCAGGGGGCAGCGTCAACGCCTCGCGCCTTTGTTGGAGAGCTGCGCTATGATAGCGCCTCGTCGATATGCATCCCGTTGGCGTAAAGCGAAAGCTGGCGAATTCGGATCGTCCGTCGCGCCGCAGGCTTCCCGCGCGACCGATCTTGCTCACCCTAGCGCTCAGCATTGCGTCTTTCGCAGCTGCTTCAGGCGCAGCGGCGCAAAAGTCCGCGCAGAATGGCGCGGCCGTAAGCGCACCCGCAAAATCGGACCAGTCAAACGCCGAGCCGCAATCCGCCGTCTCCGAGTTTTCGCGACGCGAGGAGGATTTGCCGAAGGGCCCCACGCCGCGCACCGACAAAGGCCGCCCCGATCTTTCCGGCTACTGGGTTCCTTCGACCAAGGACCGTCCGGTCGGAAACCTCGGCAAGGATTTTCCCGGCTACAAGCTGCCGTTCACCGACGCCGGCCGCGCCGCGCTGAAATACAACGTCGATCACACGATCGATCCCGAAAGCCTGTGCATCGTCGGCGGCATTCCGCGCCACGACGCGAGCGCTCTGCCGTTTCAATTGCTTCAGGGCGCGGACCACATCGTGTTCCTCTATTGGTACACGACCTATCGCTTGATCCCGACGGACGGCCGCAAGCACAGCGATGATCCCGACCCGTCGTTTTTCGGAGAAGAAGTCGGCACGTGGGAGGGTGACACACTCGTCATCGATTCGATCGCATTCAAGGACCAGCGCACCTGGGCCGACGAAAATGCCGACCCACACAGCGAACGGATGCACACGATCGAGCGCTGGACGCGCCCCGATCTCGGGCACCTGCATCTCGAGCTCACGGTGATCGATCCGAAGTTCTACACCGAACCGATTCACTATCAACGCACGTGGCTGCTCGGCGCGCCCGGCCAGCAAGTGCAGGAATATTCGTGTGCGGAAGAAAATGTCGATGCACCGCACTTGCAGCCCGGCCCCGGCCCGATCGGTCCTAACGGCGAGCGCGGCTACGATCAGCTCGCGCCGCTTCCACCTCCGCCCGACAAGAACCATCCCGCCAAGACCTCAATCCCGGAGTAAGCCGAAGCCCATCCTGGCACCGCCCCGCGCGACGGTGGTTTGGTTTCAAGGTGTAAACGGAGCGCCGGGTACTTTAGCCCGGCACAGCCCCGCAGTCCTCGTCTCGAGAAATCGAAGATGCCGAGCTAAAGCTCGGCGCTACATCAACACCCTCGCGCGCCGAGAACCTCTTCGTAGGGGCACGATATATAGTGCCCGGCACGGATGCTTGGCGCGATGCTGCCCATTGCTGTTCCGTGTGCCGCGGGGCGGTCGCACCCCACATGAATCGAGGCAGCGCAGGCGTCGAGAGGTATCGGCAGCTACCAGGCCGGATTTCCGCCCATGTAGATCCAGTCCTTCACCTGCTCGTTGTAGATTTTCCGCTTGCTGAAATACCACTGGCCGTCGACCTTCACCATTTCGTCTTCGTAGTTGCCGAACGAATCGAGCGCGCCCGTGCGCTTCGGGTTGTTGTTGCTGTAATGAAACCAGTAGGCGCGGCCCGTGGCGTGGTCGCCATCGATCTTGATGACGATGTTCGAAATGTTGTGCCGCCCCACGGACAGCCACATCCCGGACGTGTCCTGCGCGGCCGTGTCCGCGGCGCGCTTGGCCATGTCGTTGATCATTTTCTTGATCGCGTCGCGGCCCTTCACTTGCGGGCCGTAATCGAGGACGCCATCCGGCGTGAACGTGGACGCGTACGTGTCCGCGTCCTTGAAATCGAGCGCGAACATGTAGCGCGCCTGCAGGTCCTCGATCGCCGCGCGGTCGTCGGCATAGCTGCTCTTCGTCGATTTCGACGACGTCGCCGCCGCTGTCAGCAGCAGCACCGCAATTGCGCACCCCAAAATTCCCGTCAGCTTCTTCATCTCGCCCCCCTCCTTTTCGAAATTCCCTCCGAGAGTCCCCGGCGGCGCACATCATACAAAATGCTGCGCCCGATGGCGCGTCATTCTGAGCGGAGTGGCCGCACGTGCTTCCTCGTCCAGGTGGGGCCCGAGTGTGCGGCCACGCGGTCGAAGAATCTCGCTTCGGATAAAAATATCGCCCCGACCATCACAAATCCGCCGAGACCTGACAGATAACCGAGGAGGAACTATCGCACTGGTTTATACTGGCCCGAGCGGAGCGGCACCGTGCAGATTCGATACGAAATCACGCCGGCGGACTACCTGGAAATGTTGAAAGCGAGGCGCCGCATCGCGGCCAGACTTCCCTTGCTCCTCCTTGACGGCGTCGGACTTGTATTAGGAATTGTCGCCACTTACTTGCTCGGCCCTATGTGGATTCTCGTGGCAGCGGTGTTCCTGGTAGGGATGGTCACGCAATTGTTCATGCCCCACCTCATTTATTGGAGGGTTTACTCCCGAAATCGGCGGCTATTTGAATCGAGAATCGTGACTTTCACCGATGAAGGAATCGAGTCGGAAAAAGAGTCCGGGAGGACCGAAGTAAGATGGAGTAGTTTCGAGAGATTCAAGGAGACGAAGAATCTTTTTCTAACGTTTCAGACGAAAGACGTCGCTGGGATTGTGCCGAAACGAGCCTTTCCAAATCCCGAGGCTATCGCGGAATTCAGAAAGTTGCTTGCCTCCAAATTGCCCGGAAACTAGCTCCGTGAGGTGCGTCGGAATTCAACTCCGCGAAAAGTCCTCTTCCTGTGCCACAATCGTGGTTCGCGTCATGCGAATTACGAATGCCCGCGGCCCCCGATAGCGATCGCGCCTACAAACTCTCCGTGCTAGACGTCTCGCCGGTCGCGTCCGGCTCGACGAGCACCGAGGCACTGCGCAACACGCTCGATCTCGCGCGCCTGGCCGACCGCCTCGGCTTCACGCGCTACTGGCTGGCCGAGCATCACAATACGCCGCTGATCGCCAGCTCCGCGCCCGAAATCATGATCGGCCACGTGGCGGACGTCACGCAGCACATCCGCGTGGGCTCGGGCGGGATCATGTTGCCGAATCACACGCCGCTCAAGGTCGCTGAGAATTTTCGCGTGCTCGAAGCGCTGCATCCCGGCCGCGTCGATTTGGGCATCGGACGCGCGCCCGGCACCGACCCGCTCACGGCTCTCGCGCTGCGCCGCTCCCGCCAGGCCTTGAGCATCGAAGATTTTCCCGCGCGCCTCGAAGATCTGATTTCGTTTCTCAACGCTGACGGGTTTGATGAGGAGCACCCGTTGCGCGGCATTCGCGCGATGCCCGACGACGTTCCCATGCCCGAAATCTGGCTGCTCGGCTCGAGCGATTTTTCGGCGATTCTCGCGGCGCAGATGGGACTGCGCTTCGCCTTCGCGCACCACATTCAGCCTGAGCCCGCGATCGCCGCGCTGCGGCTCTATCACGAACATTTCCGCCCGTCGCATTACTTGAAGGAGCCGCAGGCGCTGATCGGCGTTTCGGTGGTCTGCGCGGAAACCGACGAGCGGGCAAGGGAACTGGCGTTGCCGCTGCAGCTCGTCCTGCTGCGTTTTCGCACCGGCAAGATGGGCCGCTTCCCCACAATCGAGGAAGCGAAGAATTATCCGTACTCGCCCGAAGAGCGCGCCGTGATCGAGCACAACCGCGCGCGGTCGTTCGTCGGCTCGCCTGCGACGGTGCGCGCGCAGCTCGCCGAACTAGCCGAGGCCGGCGGTGTCCGCGAAATCATGATCACCACGATGGCGCACGAGCACGCCGACCGCCGCCGCTCCTACGAACTCCTCGCCGAAGCTTTCGCGCTCCAGCCCGCCGTCTCGTCGTAGCGCCGGCGTCCTCGCCGGCGGTTTTGCCTTTCGGCCGTAGGGGCACGATATATCGTGCCCGGCAATTATGCTTGGCGCGATGCCGCCCATTCACTTCGCCTGGCGGATCGCCTCGTGTGGAGTGCGGCTTGTCCCGAGCGGGGCCGAGGGGCGGCGTGCACGCGAAGCGTCCGTGCCGCCGCTATCGTTCGCGCTCGTCGCGACCAGGGCTGAAGCCCCAAATTGTTTTTCCGCTTGTTCGTGGGCCTGAAGGCCCACGCTTCCACCCGCGGAATGCTCGCTGAAATCGGGATGGGCTTTGGCCCCGGCGTGTCTCACTGCGCCGAAGACTCCTGTCCTTGACAGCAGCGACCCCGTGAACCAAAATGCGCGCTGCCTCTCGACGCGCGGTTTGCGCGAACTCTCTCGCTCGAGGCTGCAGCGATGGACGGGCCATCCAATCCTCACCATCACGACCACGAACACCAGGCCGTGCCTTCGGATTTCGCGCTGCGCGTGAAGTCGCTCGAATCGCTGCTCGTCGAAAAGGGACTGGTCGATCCCGCGGCGCTCGATGCGCTCATCGATACCTACGAGAACAAAGTTGGCCCGCGCAACGGCGCCCGCATCGTCGCGCGCGCGTGGGCCGATCCCGCGTATCACCAGCGCCTGCTGACCAACCCGGACGCCGCCATCGCCGAACTCGGTTACGGCGGCATGCAGGGCGAGCACATGGTGGTCGTCGAGAACACGCCCAAGGTGCACAACCTCGTCGTTTGCACGCTGTGCTCGTGCTATCCGTGGGCGGTGCTCGGCTTGCCGCCGGTGTGGTACAAGTCCGCGCCCTACCGGTCGCGGGCCGTGATCGATCCGCGCGGCGTGCTGCGCGAGTTCGGGCTCGAGCTGCCGCAGGATGTGGAGGTACGCGTCTGGGACAGCACAGCGGAGATTCGTTACCTCGTGCTTCCGGAGCGGCCCGCCGGCACCGAGCGCCTGAGCGAGGAAGAGCTCGCCACGCTGGTCACGCGCGATGCGATGGTCGGCGTGGCCAAGGTCACTCCCGCGGGGAAGGGAGCCGCCGCATGAACAGCGTGCACGACATGGGCGGCATGCACGGCATGGGCCCGATCGAGTACGAGCGCAACGAGCCTGTGTTCCACGCTCCCTGGGAAGCGCGCACCTTCGGGCTTGTCTCCGCCATGAATTGCTGGGGGAAGTGGACGCTCGACGCCCTGCGCCACCAGATTGAGAAAATTCCCGCGGCCGACTATCTCCGCATGTTGTATTACGAGAAGTGGATCGCGGCGATGGTCGAGCTGGCGGTCAGCTCCGGCCTGGCCACCCGCGCGGAAATGGATAGCGGCATTGCGGCGCCCGGCTCGCCCAAGCTCACGCCTCCCCTCACCGCCGCGATGGTGCCCGGCATGATCTCGCACGGCGCTCCCACGACTCGAAATGTGCCGGCCGCGCCGCGCTTCAAAGCGGGCCAGCGCGTGCGCGCCCGCAACATTAATCCGATCGGCCACACGCGCCTGCCGCGCTACGCGCGCGGCAAGGCTGGCACGATCGAGCGCGATCACGGTGTCCACCTGTTCCCGGATACGAACGCTCACTCTCTCGGCGAAAAGCCGCAGCACGTCTATTCGGTCCGCTTCACCGCGCGCGAGCTGTGGGGCGACGCTGCCTCGCCGCGCGACGCCGTGTATGTCGATTTGTGGGACGACTACCTTGAGCCAGCCTGACCGGGATTCGCAGACCGACCGCTTGGCCGCGCTTCCGAGCCTGCCGCGTGACGCCGGCGGGCCCGTGTTTGCCGAACCGTGGCAGGCGCAGGCCTTCGCGCTCGCAGTCAGGCTTTCGCAAGAGGGATATTTCACTTGGAAGGAATGGGCCGCCGCACTCGCCGACGAAATCAAGAACGCCGCGGATCGCGGCGAACCCGATGACGGCTCGCGCTACTACGAACACTGGCTCGCGGCCCTCGAGCGCCTGGTCACGGCCAAAGGCTTATCCGATCCAGCGTCTCTGCTCCAGCGCAAGGAGGCGTGGGCGGACGCCTACCGGCATACGCCTCACGGCAAGCCCGTCCAGCTCCGCGCCTCCGCGTCTCCGCGTCCGTAGGGGCGTAGCACCGCTACGCCCGGCGCTAATCCTTGGCGTGATGCCGCCCATTCGCCTCGCATCAGCGCCCGCGTTCGTTGGCATTCGTAGGGGCGTAGCACCGCTACGCCCGGCAAACACTCTTGGCGAGATGCAGACCACTCGTCGCCGGCGCATCGCATCCACCTCATCTTAGTGAGTTCGAACTAAGGTAATCTGTGTCACCAGATTACATGTACGGCAGAATGCCGGTTTCACGCTTGACATGTACGGTAAAATGCCGTACAGTCGCCAGGTAGGTGGAGGCTCTATGGCTAGGGCACTGAAAGCGAGGCGTGTCGAACGGGTCGAGATCCGGGCGACGCCAGAACAGAAGCGACATTTGGAACGTGCGGCCGAAATCCGCGGCACCACTCTGACTGGTTTCATTCTAAACGAAGCCCACGAAGCAGCTATGGCTGCCATCAACGAGTTCGAGTTTGTGCAGCTTCGCAACGAGGATCGTCGGGTGTTCGTGGAGGCGTTGTTGAACCCACCAAAGCCCAACGATGCGCTGAGAGCAGCCGCAGCCCGGCATAAACAACTCGGGCTTTAAACGTTGGACCCTAACTTCAGAATTGAGCCGCTCGGTTCTCAACACGACCGGGCGGCTTTTTCGTGCGGCAAAGAATCCTTAGACAAGTACCTTAAAACGCAGGCCGGACAAGCGGTGGCCAAAAATTTGGCGGCTGTGTTCGTCTATACCGACGGCCGGCAAATTGCGGGCTACTACACGCTTTCCTCTTTCGCGGTGAAGCTTGACGAAATCCCCGACGCACTTGCGAGGAAGCTAACAAGAATGCCGGCCGTCCCAGCAACCCTAGTGGGGCGCCTCGGGCGGAATCTGGAGTTCCGCGGTCAAGGCGTCGGCGAAATCCTACTCATTGATGCTCTCAAGCGGGCGTATCACAACAGCAAACATGTTGCATCATGGGCCGTTATTGTCGATGTGAAAGACTCCGACGCCGAACGGTTTTATTCACGGTTTGGATTTATCAAGTTTCCGACGATTGAGAAGCGCATGTTTTTGCCTATGACTTCGATCGCACAGCTTTTTGCTGAAGAAGATGCTCCCGGCCCCAGCATGGTCAAGTCCTCGGATCGTGAACCACCTAGCCAGTCGCCGGAAGATTCAGAGTGACCCTCGAGCCGTTGGTTCGTCCGGTTGCAACCGCGGCCGATCTATGGTACAAACGTATTGCGTTTGTTGCTCTTATGTCGAGATTCGCGATGAAATGAGGCTGCCGGGCAACTGTCCGACAGCCTTTTTTGTTGTGCGCGAGGAAGCGCTCCCAGCGAGCCTGGGAGATCGGGCGTGAGGGTGATAGACAGCTTTCTGGGCGGCTAAGAGCCGCCTTATGAATGAATTAGGAGTAAGTAAAGTGGCTACAGAACAGGGAACTGTGAAGTGGTTTAACGCGGCCAAGGGCTATGGCTTCATCCAGCGCCAGTCCGGCGAGGACGTCTTCGTGCATTTTTCGGCGATTCAGTCCGATGGATACAAGTCGCTCAATGAAGGCCAGGCCGTCGAGTTCGAGGTCAAGCAAGGCCCCAAGGGTCTGCAGGCCGAACGCGTAGTGGCCCTCTAAGCACCCGCCCGAGCGGCACAATTCTAGGGTTCTAACCGGAGGAGGCGAAATGCAGGTCCTGTCCGAGGGGCAGACTGTCCGCCACCATCAATACGGCCTTGGCACGGTCACCGAATCGAACATCGAGCGCACCACCATCGACTTCGACAACCACGGCGTGAAGAAATTCGTCACGTCGATCTGGACTGCCGAAATCGTGGGGGAACCGCCCGAGGGGCGTCCGGCGAAGCGCCGCGGCCGCCGAAAAACCGCGAAGAAGTAACCGCATCAACGAGTGTAGCCCCGCGGCAGGCGCATCATTGCGTCCGCCGCGGGGCTTTTTTTATTTTCCCGCCTCATCTAAATTCGCAAGAAAAATTCGAAGCCTCGGTCAATCAGCTCGGCGAGGATTCCGCATCCGAAATGCCGGCTCGTCAGTTTGAAACGTTCGTGCCCGCCAGCGATCGGATGTAGATGACCATTTGCCAGATTTGGTCCGGTGTGTTCTGGTCGTGGTAGGCGGGCATCTTGCCGCGGTTTGTACCCTTCCCCTGATCGATGATGTAGAACAACTCGCCGTCGGTGAAGCCGGTTTGAACGGAGCGATCGCGCCAATTGTGTAAATTCATGCTCACATCCTTGGCCAGTACGCCCTTGCCGTCGCCATTCTTGCCGTGACAGATCACGCAGCCGGCGCCCTCGTACAGCTCGTTTCCTTCCGCAATCGACTGCGAATTAGCGGGAAGAGGATTCCGCTGACTCGCCGCTTCGGCCGGAATCTTGAAGTCCCGTGGCTGACTGGTGCCGCAACCGACGAAGGCGACGCTGACCATAGCGCAAAAGACAAGCCGCCCGACTACGGATTTTCGTGTTGGTCCGTTTGGCATACGGTCGAGATGAGCTTGAGTCGAATTAGAAATCTGACGCGAAGCAAAGCGCCGTGATGCGGATCACAGTCCGATCTATTCTACAGGTTCACACCGATCCCGCGTTTGCCGGCAGTTGCAAGCGATTGGCCGTTAACCCGCAGCGAACGGAGCTTTCATCGGCTCGCGGAGACGTCACTCGGATTCATCTTCCTCGATTTCCGTGATCAGATAGACTCCCGGCCAATGTACCTTCAAGGCCCGCACGAGCGATTCGGCTTCCTCGCGGTCGCTATGGGTCGCGACCTCCACGGTCTGCCCGTCGCCAAGTTCGCGGAGTATCCTGAACGCCATAGCGCATATTCGGTCCTGCGCGCAAAAATGGCGGTGACTGCGATCACCGCATTATGGCGCATGGATCACTGCCCATGCAGCACGGTTTCGACTAGGCTAAGGAACGCCAATCGGAATCACGATCCGTCGTCGCAGATCACCCGGCCAGATACTCGAGCGAGCGGAAAAAGGAGGCCAGCCATGATCGTACGCGAAATGAGCGACGAAGAGTGCCGGGGCCTGCTGGCGCGGGTCGATTTCGGCAGGCTCGCGACCGTGTACCAAAACCAGCCCTACATCGTTCCGATCTACTTTTCGTACGAGCCCGAACATCTTTACGGCTTCACAACCTTGGGACGCAAGGTGGAATGGATGCGCGCGAACCCGCGAGTCTGCGTGGAGGTGGACGACGTGTTGAGCCATTTTCACTGGTCGAGCGTTCTCGTCTTCGGGCGCTACGAGGAACTCCCCGACACGTCGGCATACCGGGAAGCGCGGCTTCAGGCCCAAATCCGGCTCGAAAAGAGGGTATTGTGGTGGCAAACGGCGTATGCGGCAGGTCAGGCGCGGAGTTCGGTCCAGCCGGCCGACGCGCTTTTCTATCGCATATGCATCGACGAGATGACCGGTCGCAGGGCGACGCCGGATCCCGTCGAGTCGGCAGTTGGACTTTCCAGCGCGGCGCGCCCCGTACGCGAGAAATGAGCGAGACGACGCCCCAGGACCGGGCGAATGCTCTGCCGCCTGCTTCAGGCTCCGATACGAACACGCGATTCGCTTTGCACCGCGTTTGCGAACCCGGTGCGAATCTTTCGGATCGTGCCCGATTAACGCAGCTGCCGCACAAGTTCGGTAAACCGAAAGGGATCTGTCCGGTTAACCACCTAGGAGGACTTAGTGCGTTCCCGTATCGGGGCGGATTATGCCTTGAGAGACGAGCCGTTCGATAACGGATTCTTTCACGGCGCTGCCAAAGAAAATGCAGCCGGGATGAAAATTGTCATAGGCTCCGAACTCGAGACACCCGTTCTTTTCGATTTGGATGTGAATAACCGCTCGGGGAATCGTGCCTCCCAAAGCCGCAATAATTTTCTTGTCCATGGACGGTTCTAGCGGAAGTACGAAGAAGTCTTGCTTGGGCCAAAGTGTGTTTCTCTGCAGAACCGAGGAGGGTTGGTCGGAAATTCCGGCCAAGGTTGAAAGGTGTAGTCGGCGCAGGTCTCCTTCAAAGGAGATATGCGCGTCCCCCGCGAGCTCTTCCATCATAACCGCCGACAACTGAGCCTTATCGCGGACTTCCCACTGTTTGCCCCTGGTTTTCACGCACGAATAGTAGCATCGCTACTCGATCTCGGTCGTAATCTGCTCCACAGGCCGCGCATAAGTCCCGATTAACGCGGTGCATTCGATGGGTCGATGCAACACCATCTAAGAACTGATCTGTTCAAAGGTGGTGGTTATGACTCAAGGAATGCGATCGAGACTTTCTCCCACGCAGAGAACTGATATCTGGA